>Ga0308159_1004391_pt1 | contig 12968 bp, 9 predicted proteins | sample PhyCR1_FD_201040 | JGI IMG/M metagenome (GOLD analysis project Ga0308159, IMG submission 201040) | Phyllosphere microbial communities from UC Gill Tract Community Farm, Albany, California, United States - DLSLC.R1 | ecosystem: Host-associated > Plants > Phyllosphere > Unclassified | place: USA...
TGATCAGCTTGGCACCGAACGACTCGGCCAGTTGCTCGGCGAGCATGGTCTTGCCGGTGCCCGGCTCACCCTTGACCAGCAGCGGTCGTTCCAGGGTGATGGCGGCGTTGACCGCCAGCTTCAGGTCATCGGTGGCGACATAGGCCTGGGTGCCTTCGAACTTCATCTGCAGATCCTCGAACGGTAACGCCGACCTGACGGGCAGGGCGGGGGCGAAATAATCGGATGCCCGACTATAACGCGCACGCCGGTCGGCTGTGAACGCAGACGGCTTATTCAGTCTCTGAATGGAGCGTCACATGTTGACTCAGTCTTGGCGGATGGCCGAATATTTTGTCAACCGCAAAACTTAACCCTCATCCGGCTTAGGCCGCTCATACCGCGCATTGAATGCCTGGATGAAGCCATTGCGCAAAATCTGCAAAAACGCTTCGAAGGCGTTGACGTTCTGCTGGTGAACATTGCCGCTGAGTTCGACGCGAGTGGCGAACTGGTTTTTGTTCTGGTTCTTCAGCACGGTCTCGGTGCCGCCGACCAATGCTTCCCAGATTGAGCGGAACAGGCCTTTGTTCTTGTTTTCGACGTCTTGCTGCCAGTTGAATACGTCGACGTCGCGCAGCAGGGGTTTGATGTAGCCGGTGAGTCGGGCTTTCTCTGCCTTGGCTTCGATGACCACATCGCCGTGGCCGGCGTTGAAGTCGAATTTGCCGTAGGCGGCGGCAAAGTCGTTCATGCGTTTGAGCTCGATGTCACGGGCGCGCAGGCGGAATTCGAAGTCTTCGAAGTTGCTCAGTGGATCGAAGGTGGCGGTGGTTTCCAGCGGCGCGTGGCCCAGCAGCAACGCCTTGCCTTCAAAGCGCGCGTCGCGTTTGCCTTCCTTGTCGACCACATTGGTCAGGTTGTAGATGCTGGCGTTGACGTTGCTGGCGTTCATGTTCACCGGCGGCTTGGAATTGAAATTACGGAAAGTAATACGGCCGTCGTTGATCTGTACCTCATCCAGGGTGATCGGCAGCAGCTTGCCCAATTGTTCACGCCAGTCGGTGCCCTGACCGGTCTGCGAGTTCTGCTTATTGGGGCCACCGTCGACAAAGTTGATTTCGGGGTTGAGAAATTGCACCTGCGCGACCACGGCATGGTCGTACCACAACGAATGCCAGCTCACCGACAGATCGATCAACGGCGCATCGACGAACGGCACCGGCACCTTGCCATCCACTTTGACGATTTTCAGGCCATTGATTTTGTAGGCGCCGCGCCACAGCGCGAGGTCGACATCGGTGATCTGGCCACGGTAATCGCCCATGTCCGCGAGCTTGTCATTGAGGTAGTCGCGTACCAGATAGGGCAGGGCGAAATGCAGGGCGACCAGCAGCACCACGACACCCGCCAGGGTCCAGAGCGGCCAGCTGTAACGACGTTTCATGCCATTGTTCCTTCAAGAGTGTGGCTTGACGATTCAATGCGATTGACTCCGCGCGTTTGCAGACGTTCGACCCGACTGGACTGTGATCGGCAACGGGCTTACCTTGGAAGGCTGAATTCAACGCTGCATAAGGACCCAGCCATGAGCCGTATTTACGCTGACAACGCCCATTCCATCGGTAATACGCCGCTGGTCCAGATCAACCGCATCGCGCCGCGCGGGGTCACGATCCTGGCCAAGATCGAGGGGCGCAATCCCGGTTACTCGGTCAAATGCCGGATCGGCGCCAACATGATCTGGGACGCCGAAAGCAGCGGCAGACTCAAGCCGGGCATGACCATTGTCGAGCCGACTTCCGGTAATACCGGTATCGGTCTGGCCTTCGTTGCCGCTGCGCGTGGCTATAAATTGATGCTGACCATGCCGGCGTCGATGAGCATCGAGCGCCGCAAGGTTCTGAAAGCCCTGGGCGCGGAACTGGTGTTGACCGAGCCGGCCAAGGGCATGAAGGGCGCCATCGAGAAAGCTGCGGAAATCGTCGCCAGCGATGCCGACAAATACTTCATGCCAGCGCAGTTCGATAACCCGGCCAACCCGGCGATTCATGAGAAGACCACCGGCCCGGAAATCTGGAACGACACCGACGGTGCCGTGGATGTGCTGGTGGCTGGGGTAGGTACCGGCGGAACCATTACCGGTGTCTCGCGGTATATCAAGAACACCGCCGGTAAACCGATTCTGTCGGTGGCCGTCGAGCCAGCGTCTTCGCCGGTGATTACACAAGCGTTGGCCGGTGCCGAGATCAAGCCGAGCCCGCACAAGATTCAGGGCATCGGTGCCGGTTTTGTGCCGAAGAACCTTGATCTGTCGATGGTCGATCGTGTCGAGCAGGTGACTGACGAAGAATCCAAGGCCATGGCTTTGCGCCTGATGCAGGAAGAGGGGATTTTGTGCGGCATCTCCTGCGGTGCTGCCATGGCGGTGGCGGTGCGTCTGGCGGAGAAACCAGAGATGCAGGGGAAAACCATCGTCGTGGTGCTGCCGGATTCGGGTGAGCGTTATCTGTCGAGCATGTTGTTCAGTGACCTGTTCACCGAGCAGGAGAACCAGCAGTAAGCCTGTTGATTCATGTCAGCCAGGGTTCAGGCGCCGCATGTTAATAAAGGCTTTGTTGCGTAATGCTTAACACTGAATCTTGTGGCAGGCGGGTTTTTCCCGGAGCCGGTAGTGTTTATCATGGCCGGCTGCCATGCCGGGTAAAGGGCATTGCGCAGCGTTGTCTTTATTCAAGGAGTTGTTGATGAGCGTTTCGTTTGCCGCCAAGGCGTTTGTGCTGTTGCTGTTTCTGGGCAGCACGCTCTATGTGCATTTGCGCGGCAAGGCGCGTTTGCCGGTGCTGCGTCAGTTCGTCAACCATTCGGCGCTGTTCGCCCCATATAACGCTTTGATGTACCTGTTCTCCGCAGTGCCTTCCAAGCCTTATCTGGATCGCAGCAAGTTTCCGGAGCTGGATGTACTGCGCGACAACTGGGAAACCATCCGCGACGAAGCCATGCACCTGTTTGACGAGGGCTACATTCGCGCCGCCGAGAAGAACAACGACGCCGGTTTCGGTTCGTTCTTCAAAAAAGGCTGGAAGCGGTTCTATCTGAAGTGGTACGACAAACCGCTGCCATCGGCCGAAGCCCTGTGCCCGAAAACTGTAGCGCTGGTCAGTGCCATTCCCAACGTCAAGGGCGCGATGTTTGCACTGCTGCCGGGCGGCAGTCACCTCAACCCGCACCGTGACCCGTTCGCCGGCTCGCTGCGCTATCACCTCGGTTTGTCGACACCCAACTCCGACGACTGCCGGATCTTCGTCGACGGTCAGGTTTACGCCTGGCGCGACGGCGATGACGTGATGTTCGACGAGACCTACGTGCACTGGGTCAAGAATGAAACTGATCAGACTCGCGTTATTCTGTTCTGCGATGTCGAGCGTCCGCTGAGCAACCGCGTGATGACCCGCATCAATCGCTTCATTAGTGGCTGGCTCGGCCGCGCCACCGCGCCGCAGAATCTCGACGACGAACGCGTTGGCGGCATCAACCAGGCTTATGCCTGGAGCAAGAACTTCAGCGACCGTTTCAGCGGCGTGGTCAAGCAGTGGAAGCGCCGGCATCCCAAAGCCTACCGCGTAATGCGCCCGGTGCTGGCGGTGTTGGTGCTGACGTTGCTGGGGTATTGGTTGTTTGGTTGACGTTGGTCAGAAATAAAAAAACCGCTCTTTTGGAGCGGTTTTTTGTTAACGGAAGGAAAAGGACGAACCGGCCAGTAAGCCCCTTGGCTCTTCGACGGCTGGATCGGCCAGTGCATTCCTGATGCGATTCATCTCGGTTTCAGATAACTCAACAGATGACCGCTTTCTTGTCGTCTTTCTGGATTTGAAGTCTGTTGCTTTATTTTCAACGACAGCTTTCATGGGATCTCCGACGTTGATCAGCAAATGAGCAGGTGCTCAGATACTAGACTTAGTCAATACGCTTCACAAGACGGCCTTCAGAGTCGAACTCGAAACCCAGTTGACGGTATAGCGGTATGGCTCCCGAAAGAGGCTCTTGAATTTCGATATGTTGGCTGCCAATGATCAGTGCGAAATGAGTAACCGCAGTCAGGGCGAGGGTCGCTATGCGGCTTTTGAGTGGATGATCGTTTGGCTGACCCTCAAGACGCACAATTTTGACTCGTAATCGGCTTTGGTTCGGATTGGCGAAACAAAGTCCGCAAAGTTCACGATCAAACCAGATAGCCAAATCGAAGCTCATTGGTTCTTTGGCTTTCCATCGGACGATCTCGACCCAGCAGAAATGCGAATCGAGCCATTGCTCATAAGCGCTCATGGCGGACGAATCAATAGCTTCGAAGCGAACCCTGGAAAAATCAAGGTCAACAATTCCGCGCCCCTCCAACTCGCTCTGCAGCTTCGCAAATGTAACTGCAGCCCGCTTCCTCGCCTCTGACCGATAAACCTGATACCGCAAATACGTCCGTTCCCTTGGCATATGATCTCTTGCATTCCATGTCTCCTGACAATCCGTTGCCACGCCAATAACCCTAACCACCCGGCGCCAGACTGTCGCTACCGGCCCTTCGCCCAAGTCATTGCAATCTGTGTCCCGGGCTGGTTATAGTCAGCCCGCGAGCCGCCTGGCTCGCGCGTTAATTTCCTCAATAAAGATCAGCATTCATGCCTGCATCCCTCATCAACGCAGTAGTCGATTCAGCGGTCAACGCTGGCGTCGTGCCGTGCGGGAATCGGCAGCCTGTGCAGATCAGTCATTACCCTCCACCTGTCAGTAGCACGCCGGTGTGCGCAGTCGTATCGCCGCCGGGCGTTGGCGTTCGGGGCTGATCGGCAGTTTCTGCTGCCCCCGCGCCCGCCAGAAAAACCTACTGAATTTCAGCTTCGGCTGAGTTGGCTTCTTGCCTGACTACAGGTGGTATTCATGTTTGTCCTTTCGAAACAATCCGCGCTCGCGGCGGCGTCCACGAGCCTGTTCGTTCTGCTGTGGAGCAGCGGGGCGATTTTCTCCAAATGGGGCCTCGCCCATGCTTCGCCCTTTGCCTTTCTGCTGATTCGCTTCGCCATCGCCCTGTGCGGGCTGGTCTTGCTGGCGCCGCTGCTGAGATTGAAGTTGCCCAAGGGTGGCAAGCCGATGCTGTTCGCGATCGCCACGGGACTGGTGTTGCTCGGGGCCTATCAGATCTTTTATCTGCTGGCGCTGGACTGCAAAGTCACGCCGGGGGTGATGGCGACGATCATGGGCGTTCAGCCGATCCTTACCGTGGTCTTGATGGAACGGCAGCGTTCGGCGAGCCGCCTGTTCGGCTTGGCGCTGGGCCTGGCCGGGCTGATCATGGTGGTTTACCAGGGCATCGGTCTGGCCGGAATGTCCTGGGCCGGCATGCTGTTCGGTTTGCTGGCGCTGGCGAGCATGACGCTCGGCTCGATCATGCAAAAACGCATCACCGAAAATCCATTGGGTACGCTACCAGTGCAGTACCTGGCCGGGCTGTTGCTGTGCGCGGTGTTCGTACCGTTCCAGCCGTTCCACTTCGAACACAGCGCAGGCTTCATTGTCCCGGTGTTATGGATGGGCCTGGTGGTTTCAGTGCTGGCGACGCTGTTGCTGTATCGACTGATCGCGCGGGGCAATCTGGTGAATGTCACCAGCCTGTTCTATCTGGTGCCGGCGGTGACGGCGGTGATGGATTACCTGATTTTCGGCAATCGGCTGGCGGCGTTGAGTGTGCTGGGGATGCTGCTGATTATTGTCGGGTTGGTATTTGTGTTCCGTAAAACCGGATAGCCGATAGGCAGGTGGCGCTTGTTGCGCCGCCTTTCGCGAGCAGGCTCGCTCCCACATTGAAATGGGTACTCTTGTGGGAGCGAGCCTGCTCGCGAATATCTGCGGCAGAAAATCTAACGGACTGACACCTCCGCAGGCTTCACCACCGCCGGCTTTAACACCAGCCACAACGCCGCCGCAATCAACACTCCGCCATAAATGTGCGCCATCGACAACGGCTCATCCAGCAACAACGCCCCCCACAACACGCCGAACGGCGGGATCATGAAGGTCACGGTCATCGATTTCACCGGGCCGATCGAGCTGAGCAGGCGGAAATAAATGATGTAGGCAAACGCCGTGCAACCCAGGCCCAGGCCGAGCAGCGACAGCCAGACCTGCCAGCCGCCCCAGCTGACCGGCGGCGCGGTAATGGTGCTGTAGGCGAACAACGGCAGCAAAAACAACGTCGCCCCGAGCATGCTGCCCAATGCCGACAAACGGCTGTCCAGCCCACCGGCCTGATCCAGCCAGCGCCGTGCGAGGAATCCGGCAAAGCCGTAACAAGTGGTCGCCAGCAGGCAGGCGACCGCGCCCATCAGCAGTTGCAGATCGAAGGCCACGGGACCGGCGCGCGTCAGCACACCTACGCCGAACAGACCGAGGAACACGCCGCTGAGCTTGGCCGCCGTGAGTTTTTCACTGAAGAACAGGCCGCCAATCAGCACGCCCATCAGTGGCGTCGTGGCGTTGAAGATCGCCGAATAGCCGGCAGGCAATACCTGGGCGGCAACCGAATACAGCGTCGCCGGAATCCCCGAGTTGATTACGCCCAGCAGCATCACGGTCTTCAGCTTGCCCTTGAAATCCCAGCTGATGCGCATCAGCCCAAGGATCACCAGCAGCCCGGCAGCCGCGATCGACACCCGAAAGAAACCGGTCGGGATCGTGCCGATCACCGGGGCAATGATGCGCATGAACAGAAAACTCGCGCCCCAGATAGCGGCCAGCGACAACATACGGAAAATATCGACAGGGCTCACGGCGGGCTCCTTCCTTGATCGGGACGAGAGTGTTGCCGAGCGTCCGGATCATGGCAACCGCTATTCGGGCTTTTAATTCTGCTTGCCGATGCATCGGCACGAGAAACCCCGTCAACGGTCAACCCCGTATCGGTTTTGGCAGAAATTGCGCTTTTCCTGCGAGCGCTTCCGTGACTAAGCTCAGACCAACCGAATTCCCGCCGAGGTTTCATTTATGTCGCAGCAATGGCCAGCCACCGAGATCGCCCGGATGATCCTCGCCGGCTTCGACGATTATCGCGAGCATTTCCGCCGCATCACCGACGGCGCGCGCGAGCGCTTCGAACAGGCGCGCTGGCAGGAGGCACAGGCAGCGTCGGCGGCGCGGATCAGTCTGTACGAAGAAAAGGTTGGCGAAACCGTCGCTCGCCTGCGCGAGTATTTCGACGACGAAACCCTGATGAACGTCAGCTGCTGGCCGCTGGTGAAAAGCGCCTACATCAGTGTGATCGACCTGCGCTTCGACGATGAGCTGTCCGAAACCTGGTACAACTCGATTTTCTGCGGGCTGTTCAGCCACGACTTGATCAGCGACGGCTGCATGTTCATCCACACCACGCGCCCGAGCCTGCGCCGGGCCCGCGCTGCGCAAACCCGCACGTACAAGCCGCAGGGCCAGTTGTCCGCCATGCTCGCCAGTATCTTCGCCGACTACCGCTTCAGCGAAGATTACGCCGATTTGCCTGGCGACCTGCTGCGGCTCGAAGCGCAATTGCGCGAGAACCTGCCGGACTGGGTGTGCAAGGACCCGGAGCTAAGCGTCGAGCTGTTTTCCTCGGTGCTCTACCGCAACAAGGGCGCGTATCTGGTCGGACGCATCTACACCCGTGACGAGCAATGGCCGTTGGTGATTCCGCTGTTGCACCGCGAAGGTCGGGGCATTCAGATCGATGCGTTGATCACCGACGAAGCCGATGTGTCGATCATCTTCTCGTTTACTCGCTCGTATTTCATGGTCGATGTGCCGGTGCCGGCGGAGTTCATCGGTTTTCTGCGACGCATTCTGCCGGGCAAGCACATCGCCGAGCTGTACACCTCGATCGGCTTCTACAAGCACGGCAAATCGGAGTTTTACCGCGCGCTGATCAATCACCTGGCCAACACTGACGATCAGTTCATCATGGCCCCAGGCGTGCGCGGCATGGTCATGAGCGTGTTCACCCTGCCGGGTTTCAACACCGTATTCAAAATCATCAAGGACCGTTTCTCACCGTCGAAGAACGTCGACCGGGCAACGGTGATCGAAAAGTATCGACTGGTGAAAAGCGTCGATCGGGTCGGGCGTATGGCCGATACCCAGGAATTTGCCGATTTTCGTTTTCCGCTGAGCAAGTTCGATCCGGCGTGCCTCGAAGAACTGCTTGAGGTGGCGCCATCCACGGTTTCGGTCGAAGGCGAGACCGTGCTGATCCGCCACTGCTGGACCGAACGCCGGATGACTCCGCTCAATCTTTATCTGGAAAATGCCAACGACGCACAGGTACGTGAAGCGCTGGAGGATTACGGCCTGGCGATCAAGCAACTGGCGGCGGCGAATATTTTTCCCGGCGATATGCTGCTGAAAAACTTCGGCGTCACCCGTCACGGGCGAGTGGTGTTTTACGACTACGACGAAATCTGCTTCCTGACCGAAGCCAACTTCCGCCACATCCCGCAACCGCGCACGCCGGAGGACGAAATGGCCTCCGAGCCGTGGTACTCGATCGGACCGCTGGACGTGTTTCCCGAGGAGTTTCCGCCGTTCCTGTTTGCCGATTCGGGCCAGCGGAAATTGTTCGATCAATTGCATGGCGAGTTGTACAACGCCGATTACTGGAAGGGCTTGCAGGAGGCGATTCGGGCGGGGAAGGTCATCGACGTCTTCCCATACCGGCGCAAGGGCCGCGATAACGAATAACAAGACGCAGCTGCAAGTGGCAAGCTTCAAGCTGCAAGTTGAAAGCCGCAGTGACTTGCGACTTGTAGCTTGGCGCTTGCAGCTGCTTTTCTGCGACAATCCGCCCCCTGCATAAATAGACGACCGAATTGCCTACCCGATGACCGACGAATCGCCCTCCATCGACAAACTGCTGAAAAACCTCGATCACGCCATGCTCGCCGACCGTCACCGGCTGCGGCGGCAGTTGCTTGAGCTGCGCAAGAAACCCGACGAGGCCAAACTGGCCCAGTGGGTGACGCGCATGCAGGCGTCCTGTGATCAGGTGCTGGCGCGCCGTGCCAGCCTGCCGGTGATTCGTTATGACGACAGTTTGCCGATCGCGGCCAAGCGCGACGAGATCAAAAAGGCCCTGGAGCAACATCAGGTGCTGATCATCGCCGGCGAAACCGGCTCGGGCAAAACCACCCAGTTGCCGAAAATCTGTCTGGAAATCGGGCGCGGCCAGCACGGTCTGATCGGCCACACCCAGCCGCGTCGGATCGCTGCGCGCAGCGTCGCCAGCCGTGTCGCCGAAGAACTCGGCACGCCGCTCGGAGCGCTGGTCGGCTATCAGGTGCGCTTTGAAGATCAGAGCGATGCCAACACCCTGATCAAACTGATGACCGACGGCATTCTGCTGGCGGAAACCCAGAACGATCGTTATCTGGAACGCTACGACACGATCATCGTCGACGAAGCCCACGAACGCAGCCTCAACATCGATTTCCTCCTCGGCTATCTGAAAACCCTGCTGCCACGCCGTCCCGACCTGAAGGTCATCATTACTTCGGCGACCATCGATCTGGAGCGCTTCTCCAAGCATTTCGACGACGCACCAATTGTCGAAGTGTCGGGCCGTACCTTCCCGGTGGAAACCTGGTACCGGCCGCTGACCCTGGAGCAGGACGAAGAGGGCAACCGGGTCGAGGACGACCTGACCGTCGATCAGGCGATTCTCGCCACTCTCGACGAAATCGCCGCCTACGAGCGCAGCGAACGACGCAGCCCCGGCGATGTGCTGGTGTTCCTGCCCGGCGAGCGCGAGATTCGCGACGCCGCCGATATGCTGCGCAAGGCCCAGCTCAAGCACACCGAAATCCTGCCGCTGTACGCGCGCCTGTCGCCGGCTGAACAGCAGCGGATTTTCCAGTCGCACCCGGGCCGCCGCGTGGTGCTGGCGACCAACGTCGCCGAAACCTCGCTGACCGTGCCGGGCATTCGCTATGTGATTGACAGCGGCACCGCGCGCATCAGCCGCTACAGCTATCGGGCCAAGGTCCAGCGTTTGCCGATCGAAGCGATTTCCCAGGCCAGCGCCAATCAGCGTAAAGGTCGGTGCGGGCGGGTCGAGCCGGGTATCTGCGTGCGTTTGTACAGCGAAGAGGACTTCCTTGGGCGCCCGGAATTTACCGATCCGGAAATTCTGCGCACCAACCTCGCCGCCGTTATTTTGCAGATGCTCCATCTGCGCCTCGGTGAAATCACCGCGTTCCCGTTTATCGAGCCGCCGGACGGCAAGGCGATCAGCGACGGTTTCAACCTGCTGCAAGAACTGTCGGCGGTGGATCGAAATAGTCAGCTGACCCCACTCGGTCGCCAATTGGCGCGCTTGCCGGTCGACCCGCGCATGGGCCGCATGCTGCTGGAAGCGGCCAAGCTCGGCAGCTTGCAGGAAGTGCTGATCGTTGCCAGTGCGATGTCGATTCAGGACCCGCGCGAGCGTCCACCGGAGCGTCAGCAAGCGGCGGATCAGGCCCATGCGCAATGGAAGGATCCGGATTCCGACTTCGCCGGGCTCGTCAATCTGTGGCGCGGTTTCGAAGAGCAGCGCCAGGCGCTCACTGCCAACCCGCTGCGTAACTGGTGCCGGAAGAACTTCCTCAATTACCTGCGTTTGCGCGAGTGGCGTGATTCCCATCGTCAGTTGAGCCTGATCTGCCGCGACATGCAGCTGAGCCTGAACAAAGAGCCGGCGGATTATCCGAAGCTGCACAAAGCGGTACTGGTCGGATTGCTCAGCCAGATCGGCCAGAAAACCGAAGACGGCGATTACCTCGGCGCCCGCCAACGGCGCTTCTGGATTCATCCGTCGTCGGGCATCGGCAAGAAGCGCCCGCAGTGGCTGATGACCGCTGAGCTGGTGGAAACCACCAAACTTTACGCGCGCATGGTCGCCAAGATCGACGCCGACTGGATCGAACCGCTGGCCGGGCACCTGATCAAGAAAAACCACTTCGAGCCGCATTGGGAAAAGAAGCGCGGCCAGGTCGTCGCCTACGAGCAGATCACCCTGTTCGGCCTGATCGTCGTCGGTCGTCGCCCGGTGCATTACGGCCCGGTCGATCCGGTGGTATCCCGTGAGCTGTTTATCCGCGAAGGCCTGGTGCGCGGCGAGATTCAGTCGCGGGCCAAATGCCTGAGTGCCAATCAGAAACTGCTCGAGCAGCTCGACGAACTCGAGGCCAAGGCTCGCCGTCGCGATATTCTCGCCGACGAAGAAACCCTCTACGCCTTCTATGATGCGCGGTTGCCGGCGGAAATCCACCAGACCGCGACCTTCGACAGTTGGTACAAGGTCAACAGCCAGAAAGACCCGCAGCTGCTGATCATGCGCGAAGAAGACGTACTGGCTCGCGAGGCCAGTGAAGTCACCGCCCGTGATTACCCGGACACCCTGCACATCGGCGATCTGGAACTGGCGCTGACTTATCATTTCGAGCCCAATCACCCGCGCGACGGCGTGACCTTGCGCGTGCCAGCGCCATTGCTGCCGATGTTGCCGCCGGAGCGTCTGGAGTGGCTGGTGCCGGGCCTGATCGAGGCCAAGTGCATTGCGCTGGTACGTAATCTGCCCAAGGCCCTGCGCAAGAACTTCGTGCCAGTGCCGGACTTCATCAAGGCCGCGTTGCAGCGCATGACTTTCGCCGAAGGTTCGCTGCCGCAAGCGCTCGGTCGCGAGCTGCTGCGCATGACCGGCGCGCGGGTCAGCGATGAAGCGTGGGCAGAAGCGGCGCAGCAGGTTGAGAGCCATCTGCGCATGAACCTGGAAATCGTCGATGGCCAGGGCAAGTTCCTTGGCGAAGGCCGCGATTTGGCTGAGTTGACCGCGCGCTTCGCCGAAGCCAGCCAGGCCGCGCTGGCGGTGCCGCAGAGTGCGAAAAGTCAGCAACCGGTCGAGGCGAAAGTATTTGCGCCGGTGGCGGAAAAGACCCAGCAGAAGATCGCCGGGCTGTCGATGACGGTGTATCCAGCGCTGGTGGAAGAGGGCGGCACGGTCAAGGAGGGACGCTTCTCGACCCCGGCAGAAGCCGAATTCCAGCATCGTCGTGCCCTGCAGCGCTTGTTGATGCAGCAACTGGCCGAACCGGCCAAGTTCCTGCGCGGCAAGTTGCCAGGGCAGACTGAACTGGGCCTGTTGTATCGCGAACTGGGCCGGGTCGATGCGCTGGTCGAAGACATTCTGCTGGCCAGCCTCGACAGCTGCATTCTCGAAGGTGAAGACCCGTTGCCCCGTGATGGCGCCGGATTGGCGGCATTGGCCGAACGCAAACGCGGCAACTGGACGGAGCACGCCGAGCGCGTCGCGCGGCTGACGCTGGAAATCCTCAAGATCTGGCACGGTCTGCAAAAACGCTTCAAGGGCAAGATCGATCTGGCCCAAGCGGTGGCACTCAACGACATCAAGCAGCAGATCGGTAATCTGGTCTATCCGGGTTTCGTCCGCGAAACGCCGATGCAGTGGCTCAAGGAGTTGCCGCGTTATCTGAAAGCGGTCGAGCAACGTTTCGAGAAACTCGGCGCACAGGTGCAGAAGGATCGGGTCTGGAGCGGCGAACTCGCTGGCCTGTGGGCGCAATACCAGGCCCGCGCGGCCAAGCATGCGCAGGAAGGCAAGCGTGATCCGCAGCTGGAGTTGTACCGCTGGTGGCTGGAGGAATACCGCGTATCGCTGTTCGCCCAACAGTTGGGCACCAAAGTGCCGATCTCCGACAAGCGCCTGAGCAAACAGTGGAGCCAGGTCGAGCCCTGACCCTGCAGCCATACACAATCCCCCGTGGAATTGGTCTTTGTGGCGAGGGGATTTATCCCCGCTGGGTGGCGAAGCCGCCCCAAAACCTACGCCTCGGTTCATCAGATACCGAGCGTAGTGGGTTGGCGACTGCTTCGCAGTCGAACGGGGATAAATCCCCTCGCCACAGAGTTGAGTTCATGGA
>Ga0308159_1004394_pt1 | contig 12956 bp, 6 predicted proteins | sample PhyCR1_FD_201040 | JGI IMG/M metagenome (GOLD analysis project Ga0308159, IMG submission 201040) | Phyllosphere microbial communities from UC Gill Tract Community Farm, Albany, California, United States - DLSLC.R1 | ecosystem: Host-associated > Plants > Phyllosphere > Unclassified | place: USA...
GCACTTTGTCACCGGCGTACTGCACGCTGATAAAGCTGTTCTTGTCGCCCCAGGTGCAGCTGGACATACCGAGCGCGCCCGAGCAATCGGTGGGCTTGCCGAGAAGGGTTTCCACTTCGGACTTGGCCATGCCGGCCGAGAGCTTCGAGTAGTTTTCCTGATTGACCTTGCTGCATGCGGCCAACAGGACGCAAAACGACAGCAGGGCGATAGATCGCAGCGACATGGTGAAACTCCTGAAACGAGGGGGGATGGCATGGTGCCAACCAGAAGCTTAGAAGAGCAAAGTGTCATCTGGTTCCGTGAGCGAACGCCTATTTATCAGCCCGCCCGTCTGGCTTTTGCCGATAAATCAAAAACTTTGTGAAGCCGTCGAGCATTTCGTCGACTTTGCGCACACGCGCCTAATCTTTGGCGCGGCGCGGTCGAAATAAGAGCAGCGCAACGCTGCCGAATATGGCAAATTGCCGCCCTTTCCTGACCAGCCCATTCGCGGTAGTTCACTCGATGACCAGAAACATGAAATTCAGCCACAAAATCCTGTTGGCTGCCGCCCTTGTGGTGGCCGTTGCGTTCGCCTGTTTCATCTTCTTCAACGACTATCGCCAGCGTCAGGCCTTGAGCAGCAGCACCGAAGCGACCATGCAGGAGCTGGGCAGCCTGACCACCAGCAACATCCAGACCTGGCTGGAAAGCCGTATCCAACTGCTGCAATCGCTGTCGCAGCAGGTCGCCGTCGACGGCAATGCGCCCGCCAGCCTCAAGCGCATCATTGACCTGCCTGCGTACACCGGCAATTTCCAGCTCAGCTACTTCGGTGGCGCTGACGGCGTGATGTTCTCGGTGCCAGCGGGCAACCGCGCGCCGGACTACGACCCACGCGCGCGTGGCTGGTACAAAGCGGCCAACAGCGCACAACAGACCATCGTCACCGAACCGTACATCGCCGCTTCGTCAGGCAAACTGGTGATCACCGTCGCCACCCCGGTACAGCGTCAGGGCCAGATGCTCGGCGTGGCCGGTGCCGACATTGATTTGAGCAGCGTCAGCGCGATCATCAACTCGCTGAACTTCGGCGGCCACGGGCACGCATTCATCGTCAGCGCCGAAGGCAAGATCCTCATCCACCCGGACAGCAAACTGGTGCTCAAGACCCTCGCCGAGGCTTATCCAAACGGCGCACCACACGTCAGCCCGGGCCTGAAAGAAGTCGAGTTTGACGGCAATACCCAGTTGATTTCCTTCACCCACGTCAACGGCGTGCCGTCGGCTGACTGGTACGTGGCGCTGGTGCTCGACAAAGACACCGCGTTCTCGATGCTCAGCGAATTCCGCACCTCGGCACTGATCGCCATGGTCATCGCCGTGCTGATCATCATCGGCCTGCTCGGCATGCTCATTCGCGTGCTGATGCAGCCGCTGCTGACCATGGGCCGTGCAATGCATGACATCGCTGAAGGCGAAGGCGACCTGACCAAGCGTCTGGTGATTCATGGCAACGATGAATTCGGCGCACTGGGCACGTCGTTCAACCGCTTCGTCGAACGCATTCACACTTCGATCCGCGAAGTGTCGTCGGCCACCGGCCAGGTCAACGAGGTCGCCCTGCGTGTGGTCGCTGCCTCGAACTCGTCGATGTACAACTCCGACCAGCAGGCCAGCCGCACCAACAGCGTCGCCGCGGCGATCAATCAGCTCGGCGCCGCCGCCCAGGAAATCGCCCAGAACGCCGCCCTCGCCTCGCAACATTCCAGCGATGCGCGCAGCCTCGCGGTCGACGGCCAGCAGGTGGTGGATAAAACCATCCACGCCATGCAACAGCTGTCGGCAAAGATCAGCGACTCTTGCGGCAACATCGAAACGCTGAACAGCAACACGGTGAACATCGGCCAGATTCTCGAAGTGATCACCAGCATCTCCCAGCAGACCAACCTGCTCGCGCTCAACGCCGCCATCGAAGCCGCGCGCGCCGGTGAAGCCGGACGCGGTTTCGCCGTGGTCGCTGACGAGGTGCGCAACCTCGCGCACCGCACCCAGGATTCGGCGCAGCAAGTGCAAAAGATGATCGAAGAGTTGCAGGTCGGTGCCCGCCAGGCGGTGACCATCATGACCGAGAGCCAGCGCGAGAGCGAAAGCAGCGTCGGCATCGCCAATCAGGCCGGCGAGCGCCTGGGCAGCGTGACCCAGCGCATCGGCGAGATCGACGGCATGAACCAGTCGGTGGCCACTGCGACCGAGGAACAAACGGCCGTGGTCGAGTCGATCAACGTTGACATCAACGAGATCAACACGCTGAATCAGGAAGGCGTGGAGAACTTGCAGGCAACGTTGCGCGCCTGTTCGGATCTTGAGCAGCAGGCGGCGCGTCTCAAGCAGCTGGTTGGCAGCTTCCGTATATAAAGATCAAAAGATCGCAGCCTTCGGCAGTTCCTACAGAATGAACGCGTTACTCATGTAGGAGCTGCCGAAGGCTGCGATCTTTTCTGCGTTCAGAACCGCGACCCAGGCTTCGAAAGAAATACCAACTCTTCAGCAGTGGACTCCCGCCCCAACACCGCATTGCGATGCGGAAATCTTCCAAACTGCGCAATCACTTTCCGATGCCGCTCGGCATAGTCCAGGTTATCGGCAAACACTGCCCGCTCCGACTCTGGCTGTTCAGCCACCAATCCAATAAATCTGGAAACGGCTTCGTTCTGCACCGCGAGGTTTTCGCAGTGTTCGAATACCAGATAAATGAATACCCGCTGAATCGGCTTCAGTCGCCGATCAAAATCCGCCGCCACCCCTTGCGCGACAAGCTTCTGTGCGCGCAGATCACCGGAAAAGGCTTTGGGAGTGTCGCGATAGATCATGCGCGGCAGTTGATCAAGCAGCAGCACTACCGCCAGCCAACCTTCGGGACATTGCGTCCACTCGGTCAATTCGCCGGCCAGGGCCTCATCGACAATGACCCCGAAACGCGTCTGCGCTTCGAGGTCTTGGCTGTTTCGCTTGCCGAACCACAACTTGCCCTTTTCGGCCGCTACTTCGTTGGCTGATTCGGCGTGTCCGAACCACCAGTCGAGCAACGGCTGCCAAGGCGCGTGCATGGCTTATTCCTTGTGGTAAGCCGTGGCGCGGGCGACTTCTTCTTTCGAACCGAGAAACACTGCAACGCGCTGGTGCAGGCCTTCCGGCTGGATGTCGAGAATGCGCTGGTGACCGTCGGTGGACGCGCCGCCGGCTTGTTCAACGAGGAACGACATCGGGTTGGCTTCGTACATCAGACGCAGTTTGCCCGGTTTCGACGGCTCGCGGCTGTCGCGTGGGTACATGAACAGACCACCACGGGTCAGGATGCGGTGCACGTCGGCAACCATCGCCGCGACCCAACGCATGTTGTAGTTCTTCTTCAACGGGCCTTCTTCACCGGCCAGCAGCTCGCCAACATAGCGCTGCACCGGGGCTTCCCAGTGACGCTGGTTGGACATGTTGATGGCGAATTCCTGGGTGGTTTCCGGGATGGTGATGTCTTCGTGAGTCAGGACGAAGCTGCCCATTTCGCGGTCCAGCGTGAAGCCTTTGACGCCGTCGCCCAAGGTCAGCACCAGCATGGTCTGCGGGCCGTAGATGGCGTAACCGGCGGCCACTTGCTGGGTGCCTGGCTGCAGGAAGGCTTTTTCGTTCAGCGGCTCGTTCTGGCTCAGGTATTCGTTCGGGCAACGCAATACCGAGAAAATCGTGCCGACCGGGGCGTTGATGTCGATGTTCGACGAGCCGTCGAGTGGGTCAAACACCAGCAGGTACGCGCCTTTCGGGTATTTGCCCGGGATCTGGTAGGCATTGTCCATTTCTTCGGACGCCATACCGGCCAGGTGACCGCCCCATTCGTTGGCTTCGAGCAGGATCTCGTTAGAGATCACGTCGAGCTTCTTCTGCACTTCGCCTTGCACGTTCTCGGTGCCCATGCTGCCCAGAACACCACCCAGGGCGCCTTTGGACACGGCGTGGCTGATCTCCTTGCAGGCACGCGCCACCACTTCGATCAAAAAGCGCAGATCGGCAGGAGTGTTGTTGCTGCGGGTCTGCTCAATCAAATAGCGACTCAAGGTAACGCGGGACATGGACGGCTCCGGTGGAATGGGGGGCGGAAAACCCGCGCAGTTTACAGGGAGTCTGAAAACCTAGCGAGCGAAGACGCCGGCTAACGTGCGCCTGGGTGTATTTGCCTGTATGAGACGTGATTGTCGGTGGAGAGTTCAGGTGTCGGATTGAGCGTAGTTCGAAATCGGACGAAGGTGATTGGCTTGGCAAATGTATTGATTGAGGAGCCGCCTTCGCGAGCAAGCCCCGCTCCCACATTCGATCTGCATAGTGCACAGATCCATTATGGGAGGCGGACTTGCTCGGGAATGGCGCGCAGCCGCTCATGCTCCGGTATTGGCGGGCGGCTTGCGCAACAGGCTGAACGCCATCGCCCCCAGAAACACCACGCTCAACAGCAATACCGCCCACAGCCCGATTTTCTTCCAGTTGGTCCCGGCCACCGCGGCTGCGGTCGTCGTCGAAGTCTGCGTCACCACGGCTTCGCTTTGCACCGAGGCCTTGCCCAGCGTCGCCAGCATCTGCGGTTTGAAATCCGGAATCAGCGTGGTCAACGGCAGGTTCGCCGTTTTCACCGTGGCATTGCCCAAGGCCAGACTGTACGGCCCATCGCCTCGGGCGAGGAAAATCACCTGCGTGGCGCGCACTGCGTATTTCAGATCCGGCGCCTGCTCACCCAGCCCGCCGCCGCGCTCATCCACGGTCAGCTTGAGTTGCTGCACGGTCTGCCCGGACAGCGGGATTTCGTTCTGCACCACGTCCTGATTGTTCTGGCTCAGGCGATACAGCAGGCCACTGCTCAATGTCTGCCAAGGCAAGTGGCTCTCGCGCCGGCCGGCCAACGTAACCGGGGCCAGACTGTTTGGCTGTTTCAGCTCAACCTGCACCCGCTCGACATTCAGCGCCATCGGCAGCTGCCAGATGTATTCCCCGGCCTTGGTGCTGCTGCCGGCCACGCTCGACGACCAGACCAGTGGCAGCGGCAGATTGCGCGGGTCGCTGCTCTTCAGTTGTGCCGAAGTCAGGATCGGCGCCGAACCCGGCGACTCCCACAGCAGGCGCACGTAGCGCGCGGTCTGCCCCGGCAAAGTCACTTCGTGCTGTTCGATGCGCTCATCGGAAAAGGTCAGCCGCGCCACCTGGCCCTCGCCCCAGGATTGCCAGTGCTGCAGATCGTCGCTGGCCTCGATGCTGAAACGCTGGAAACCGTCGCGCTCGCTGGTCCAGTCGAGGATCAACTGCTGCAACGGTGCCTTGATCGCACTGGCATCCAGCAGCCAGCCGCGCAGCACTTCTTCGCCCGCCTCCAGTTGCGAGGACGGCTGCACTTCAACCAGCGTGCCGTTGGTGGTCGACTGCACGCGCACATTCGGCGCGCGCTCGCTGGCGTCGGCGGCGTTGTACAGCGGGAACCACTTGACCTCGTGCAGCTTGCCGTCGTCGCGGGTCTGCGCCGATTCGCGAGCCAAGGCGTAGGCCTGCGCTTCGCCGGCGGCGTTGAACACACGCAGGTCGCTGAGATCGGTCTGGCGCGCCTGCAATTGCGCGCTCAGCGGCAGGTCGAGGCGATACCACGGGCCATTGCCGCTCACCGTCAACGGCACTTGCGTGGCGAAGTCCGCCGGTTTTTCCTGAGCGCCGGCCACCATTACCACGCCCAGCACCAACCATCCCAGATTCAACATGCGACTCACGAGGCAACTCCTTCGGTTTCCGGCGCGGGCTTGTCCGCCGCCGGTTCAGCCTCGACGCGTTTGGGTGGCAGCGGCGCAAAGTAGCCAACCACCAGCAGCAACACGCCGACGCCGATAAACGAGACGATCCGGGCGAGGCCGCCACGGTTGCTCAATTCGACAAAAATCAGTTTCGCCACTACCAGCGCAATCAGCGCAGCACCGATCAGCCAGACTTCGCGTCGATGGCGCAGATGGCCGCCGATCATCAGCCCCAGCGCCATCAACGTCCAGACGATCGACAGGCCGGCCTGCACCAGCATCGACGCGAGCAGCTGATCGAGCTCGAACGGGATGCCGGCCCAGTGATGCGCAGCGCGGGTGACCAGCGCGGTGCAAAAGGCGAACAGCGAGACCCCGGCGATCAATTGCGTGGCGTGGTCGGCGTAGTCCTGGCGGATCGACAGCTGCGCAACCGCGCTGCGCGACCAGACATAAACGCCGAACAGCGCGAACAGCAGTCCCAACTCCAGTGGATTGAGCAGCGGCACGTAAGGCAACGGCTCGGCATTGCCATCGCTGACGCCATTGGCCAGCCAGAACCACGCCAGCATCAGCACCGCCAGCGGTGCCGCCGCATACAAGCGGTACTCGCGGGCAAACGCGGACACCGGCCACGGCCACGTACGGGGAGCAGCCATCAGCAACAGATAGAGGCTCGGCAGAATCGCCCAGCCCAGCCAGCGCCACGCGTTGTACTGCTCGGACAACAGCAGCAGGCCGTAACGCAACTCCAGCGCCAGCACGCCAATCAGCAGCCAGCAACCGAGCACATGGGCCACGCTCAATGCGCGCGCCGGCAACATCGACCCCAAGCGGCGCAGGCTGAAGAAGTGCACCACGAACAGCGCCGGCCACGCCAGCCAGCCGAAGTCGGCGGCCGGGTGGTAGCGCGAATGCCAAGCGCCGAGCAAAACCAGCGCAGCGGCCGGAATCAGCAAGGCGCAGAGCAAACCCAGCGCCGGCCATTTCAAGCGCAGTGACAACAGCGTCCACAGCGCCACACTGATCGCAGCGACCAGCAGCAACAATGTGCCTTGCAGGTTCGGCGAGGCGAAACGCAGGATTTCGCTGACCCACGCCAGCGCCCACCAAGCGGCGCCCCAGACCAGCAGCACATGCGACAAGTGTTGCAAACTCAAGGCATCAAACGCCGAGGCATGGCTACCCAATTGCAAGCGCCACGCGCCGATCAGCGCCGCCAGCCCCAGCGCCAGCGGCGTCCAGAAGCCACCATGGGCCAGCGGTTTCAGCCCTTCGCTGGGCAGCGGCCCGAGCCATTCAGGGCCGGCGAGCAGAAACGCCGCGCCGCCGACCACCTGCAACAGCAGCCCGAAAACGAAACTCAGACGCTGTTGCAGGTACAGGCTCAGCCAGATGATCAGCAAACCGCTGGCCGCCCATACCGCACTCGCGGTTTGCCACGGCAAGACAAACAGCACAGCCAGATTGATCAGCACCAGCCCGGCCAGCAGCACGACCGACAAGCCACGCAGCAGGCGCACATCGCCGCGCACCATCTCATCCCGCGCCGCCAGCAGCATGCCGGCGATCAACGCCACGCCTATCAACGACGCACTGAGCAAACCGCTCCAGCCAGCGCTGAACACCGCCGCCGAATCTTCACCGCCAGTTTGCAGGCGTAACAGGAACAACGCACCGCCCAGCAACTGCACGGCGAACGCGGTAAACAGGAACGTGCGCGATTGAATTCGCAAGCCAACAAACAACGTTGCCAAACCCGCCAACGCCCAACTGATTGCCGTGCCCTGAATGAACAGGAACAACGGCGCCAGCAGATACAGGAACGTCAGGCCCAGACACGCCAGCACTGGCAGGCCGTGCCTTTCCCACGGCGATGTTTGCTCGGGCGTAGCCTTGCGCAGTTGGAGGAAACTGAACAGCAGGGCGGCGCCGAGCATCAGCGCGCCCAGCGGTGCGCCGTCGAGCAGGCTGCTCTCGCCGGGCTGCAATTGGCTGAGAAACGCCAGCGCTGAACCCAGTTGCAGCAACAAGGCAAAAGCCCGGGCGAACGGACGATGCTGACGCAACCCGAGCCAGAAAATCCCCGCGCCTTCCACGGCCCACGCCGCAGAAGTCCAGCGCGCATCCAGCCCCAGCGGAATCGCCAGGCTGGCAAAAATCACCCCCAGCGCCAGACAGGTTTCGCCCAGCAGCATCGCGCGCCCGCCCATCAGCGTTTTGGCCAGCGCCATGTAGATCATGCCCAGCGCCAAAGCGCTGAAGGCCGCGGCAAATTCGAGGTGCTGGACCAGCGCGAACTGCAAACCGAAGCCAATGATCGGCGGGCCGAACAACATCGTGCCGTCGACGTAATCGCCCTTGCGCGCCGACCATTGCAGCAACGCTTCACGGTCGGCCTCCGCCGGCGCGTCCGGCATGTCGCGCAACTTGCGCCGGGCGAACAGCAGGCCGATGGCGAGGTACATGAGGAAAAACAGGATCAGAAACGGCTCGGTGCTCCACAGCAGTTCCGGCGCGTAGGAGCGCAGGCCCCAGGCGAACCCGATGCCGAACGTGCCGACGAAGCCGATCAGGTTGAGCAGACGCCAGGCCTTGAACCAGGCGATGGCCAGAATGCCTGCGTTGAGCAAAGCGAAATAACTGAACAACGCGACATGATTGCCTTCGCCGGTAGACGTCAGAATCGGCGCGGCGAAACCGCCCAATGCCGCGGCTGCCGCCAGCCCCAGTGCATCCTGAGTGATCGCCAGAATTGCCGAGAACACCGTCACCGCGACCAGCAAGCCCAGCGCGGCGGACGGATCAAGCAACGGATGCAAACGCATCGCCGCAAACACCGTCAGGTACAGCACGGCGATCCCGGTGCCTTGCAGCATCAATGCATAGTGGCTGTTCCGTCGGCGTAGCCACCAACCGAGCGCCAGCAGGGCCAACGCCGCTGCCGCGACGCCGGCGTAACGCAACTCGATCGGTACCACCATGCCTTCGGTGGCGTAACGCAGCAAAAACGCCAGACCGAAAAACAGCAGCACCACACCCACGCGCAACACAGTGTTGCCGCCGAACAGCCAGTTGCGCGCAGCGCTGATGCCACGTTCGATCAGGTTCGGGCCACGGGGTTCGGCAGGTTGTTGTGCTGGCGCAGCAGGAGCCGGTTCGGCACGCCAGGCATCGACGGGCAGCGGCTGACTGGTTTCGCCGGCGACGGCGGAAATCGGTTCGAGTTCGGGCGGCAGTTCCCAGATCAGCTCAGGGGTAGGGGCGGCCTGCTCAGCCACGTTGACGGGTTCGACGACTGGCTCGGCTTCAGGTGTCGGTGTCGGCGCATGCGAGGGCGCCCCCTCCAGCACAAACAGCCGCTGAGCCACGCCTTGCAAGGCTTCGCGCACCTGCTCGAGCTGGCGCTGTTGCTCCGCCGTTTGCGCGCCGAGGCGCGCAATGCGTAGCGCCTGGCCGATGACCAGCCCTAGCAGGGCGCCCAACAGCGCGCCACTGAATGACTCGTCGAGCAGTCCACCGAGCACCAGCCCGATCAACATGAACATCCATTGCATGGTCGATATCCCTGAGCGCAAAGGCCAATCCGGGAAGATTAGCGCAGCCTGTCGCAAAAAGATCGCAGCCTGCGACAGCTCCTACAAAGGTTTATGCGAACACTTTGTGTAGGAGCTGCCGAAGGCTGCGATCTTTTCCGGCGCGCCGATTATATCGAGCCAGGCGGGAAGTTACTCCAGCGCTTTCCAGATATCCGTGGCGTACTCGCGAATCGTCCGGTCGGAAGAGAACCAGCCCATTCGCGAAGTGTTGAGCACCGCTGAACGCCACCAGTTCTGCGAATCGTGCCAGTGCGCATCGACGCGCTTCTGCGCTTCCCAGTAGGAGTCGAAGTCGGCACAGACCAGGAAGCGGTCATAGTCGATCAGCGAGTCGATCAGGCCGGTGTAACGCGAGGTGTCGTCCGGTGAGAAAACGCCGCTGCGAATCGCTTGCAGCACATCGTTCAAACGATGGGACGCGGCGATGTCGGGCACGGCGCTGAACTCGTGGTTCTGCTTGCGCGCTTCAACCTGTTGCGCACTGAGACCGAAGATGAACATGTGCTCGGCACCGATGCGCTCGCACATTTCCACGTTGGCACCGTCGAGGGTGCCGATGGTCAGCGCGCCGTTGAGGCCGAACTTCATGTTGCTGGTTCCCGACGCCTCGAATCCGGCGGTGGAAATCTGTTCGGACAAGTCCGCCGCCGGGATGATGCTCTCAGCGAGGCTGACGTTGTAGTTGGGCAGGAACACTACTTTCAACAGGCCGCGCACCGTCGGGTCGTTATTCACAACTCGGGCGATGTCGTTGGTCAGCTTGATGATCAGCTTGGCCTGGTGATAACTCGCCGCTGCTTTACCGGCGAAGATCTTCACCCGTGGCACCCAGTCGACTTCCGGCTCGGCACGAATCGCTTGGTACAACGCCACGGTGTGCAGCAGGTTGAGCAGCTGACGTTTGTATTCGTGGATACGTTTGACCTGCACGTCGAACATCGCCGCCGGATTGACCGCAATCCCCAGGCGCTCGTGAATCAGATAGGCCAGCGCCTTCTTGCTGTGCAAACGCTGCTCGGCGAAGGCTTTGCGGAATGCAGTTTTCTCGGCGAACGGTTCGAGTTCGGGCAGGCGCTCTTCGGGATGGTCGAGCACATCGGGGCCGAGGGCATCGACCAGCATCGAGGTCAGTTCAGGATTGGCCTGATACAGCCAGCGGCGGAAAGTGATGCCGTTGGTTTTATTGTTGATCCGCTCCGGGTAGAGCTTGTGCAGTTCGGCGAATACGGTTTTGCGCATCAGTTGCGTATGCAGACCGGACACGCCGTTGACGCTGTGCGAGCCGAGGAACGCGAGGTTGCCCATGCGCACGCGGCGGCCGTTGTCTTCTTCGATCAGCGACACCGCGCGCAACACGTCGAAATCGTGGATACCCTTGGCCCGCAGCGAATCGATGTGCTGCGCGTTGATCAGGTAAATGATCTGCATGTGCCGTGGCAGCATGCGTTCCATCAGCCCGACCGGCCAGGTTTCCAGCGCTTCCGGCAGCAGCGTGTGGTTGGTGTACGACAGCGTGTCGACGGTGACTTGCCATGCCGCGTCCCATGCGACGTCGTAGACGTCGACGAGCTGGCGCATCAACTCGGCCACCGCAATCGATGGGTGAGTGTCGTTGAGCTGGATCGCCGCGTGATCACCGAGGGTCAGCACCGAGGTGTGCATGTTGCGGTGACGGCGCAGCAGATCCTGCAGCGAAGCGGCGACGAAGAAGTATTCCTGGCGCAGGCGTAGCTCTTGCCCGGCTTCAGTGCTGTCTGCCGGGTAGAGGACGCGGGAAATACTTTCAGCGCGGGCCACTTCCGCCACGGCGCCCAAGTGGTCTCCGGCGTTGAAGCGCTCCAAATGCAAATCTTCCATCGCCCGCGCGCGCCACAGGCGCAAAGTATTGACGCTCGCCCCGCGCCAGCCGACGACCGGCGTGTCGTAGGCAATCGCGCGCACGGTTTCCGCTGGCGACCAGACCTGACGGGTCTTGCCGTTGGCATCGGTGACGGTTTCGACACTGCCGCCGAAGCCGATCGGGTACACCACCTCAGGGCGTTCGAATTCCCACGGGTTACCGAAATCCAGCCAGTGCTCGGTTTGCTCCTGTTGCCAGCCATCGACGATCGCCTGGCGGAACAAGCCGTGTTCATAACGAATGCCATAGCCATGGCCGGCGATGCCGAGGGTCGACATGCTTTCCATGAAGCACGCCGCGAGCCGACCGAGGCCGCCGTTGCCGAGCGCCGCATCGGGCTCCAGCAGACGAATGCGCTCCAGATCCACGCCCAGTTCAGTCAGCGCTTCACGGGCGACGTCGAGCAGGCCGAGATTGCTCAGGCTGTCGTAGAGCAGGCGACCGATGAGGAATTCCAGCGAGAGGTAATAAACCCGCTTCTGGCCTTTGCGGTAGATCTGGCGGGTGTGATCCATCCAGTGTTCAACCATGTGATCACGCGCCGCCAGGGCGATGGCTTCGAACCAGTCATGGTCGAACGCGTGATCGGGGTCTTTGCCCACGGCGTAGGTGAGTTTGGTCAGGACGGCGTCGCGGAATGCGGCCACCTCTGCTTCGCGAACTAGTGGTTCTTGAGTCATCAACAGGACCTCGAGCGAGCGGGAATTTTCTGAGCCTAGACGGTCTGACCGGCGGTATCGGCTCTGGTTCGGCAGTATTTGCCCGGACTGTGCGCCAGTGCGACATAACCTTGGCGGATGAGCCAGTGAATGCAGGGGCCGTGCCGTCCTGTCGGGCAAAATGCGGTTGCTGTGAAAATATCCGGCGAAAGGTTGTTCAAAATTCCACCGCTCCCGGTATGATCGCGCGCCCTGATGCACACACGCTTGGTAACTCCCGATGATGAAGCCCAACCTGATCGCCGCCGCCGAGATTGATCGTCTCGATACGTGGGCCAAATACTCGGCGCCGATGTGCGGCTCCTGTATCTCCAGCTGCTGCACGCTGCCGGTCGAGGTCAAGATCAAGGATCTGGTACGCATTGGTGTGGTCGATGAGTTCGAATTGGGCGATCCGCCGAAGAACATCGCCAAGCGTCTGCAAAAGGAAGGTCTGGTCGAGCGCTTCAATCAGAAGTCGGGGATCTTCACCCTGCAGCGCATGAGCAACAACGACTGCTATTACCTCGATCGTAAAAGCCGCCTGTGCACCATTTATGACAAACGCCCGGACACCTGCCGCAACCACCCGAAAATCGGCCCGCGGCCGGGGTATTGCGCCTACAAGCCCAAAGAAGTTGAGCGCGTGCAGAATTCCCGCTCGATCGAGAAATTCTGAAGATCAAAAGATCGCAGCCTTCGGCAGCTCCTAAAGGGGAATGCGTATCCCTGTAGGAGCTGCCGAAGGCTGCGATCTTTTTTGCCTTGATTGCCAGACAAACAAAAACGCCCCCGGTCTCGCGACCGGGGGCGTTTTCTATTCCAGGGCTGAATTACGCCTTGGCTTTCTTGGCAGCGCGGGTACGCTCGCTTTCGTCGAGGATCTTCTTGCGAAGACGGATCGACTTAGGCGTGACTTCGCACAGCTCGTCTTCCTGGATGTATTCCAGAGCCTGTT
>Ga0308159_1004397_pt1 | contig 12950 bp, 8 predicted proteins | sample PhyCR1_FD_201040 | JGI IMG/M metagenome (GOLD analysis project Ga0308159, IMG submission 201040) | Phyllosphere microbial communities from UC Gill Tract Community Farm, Albany, California, United States - DLSLC.R1 | ecosystem: Host-associated > Plants > Phyllosphere > Unclassified | place: USA...
TTCCGGGGATCAAGTGGTACGTGACCGCGTCACGCGAAGGTCGATCTGAGAACCTTCGTGCCCAGTCCGGATCGGCCTGGCGTATCGCCGTTGCCGACCGCGTATCGGGGTCGAATCGCAATGTCACCAGCGCGGGTGCGCTCCACTCTTCCGGACCGCGAAGACTGGTCAGGGGTCTCCGGAATTTCCCCAGCCAGGCCATCGCGGGGCTCGCGAGGGCAGCGCCATCATACCCCGGACGCGCGATTACCGCAATCGGCATGAGTCGGCACAGCGTCCGCCAGTCCTTCCAGCGGTGCAACTGGGCGAGGTTGTCCGCCCCCATCAGCCATACGAAGCGCCGTTTCGGGTAACGGTGAAGGAGTGTGCGGAGGGTGTCGACGGTGTATCGGGTGCCCAGTTCGCGCTCAATCGCGGTGGCCCGGATGCGGGCGCCCCGCGCCTGCTGCTGCGCCGAGCGCATCCGCGCGGCCAGCGGGGCCATCCCGGCCTTGGGTTTGAGCGGATTGCCCGGCGAGACCAGCCACCACACTTCGTCGAGCGCAAGCGCCTCGACGGTGAACAGGGTGACGCGGCGGTGTCCACCGTGGGCCGGGTTGAAACTGCCGCCGAGCAGGCCCGTGACGGGGCCGGGGCGGGTTCGGGTCCGCCTCAGAACCAGATTCAGGGCCGGGCCTGCCCGGTTCCGCGCACCTGCCACTTGTAGGTGGTCAGGCCCTCCAGCGCGACAGGTCCGCGTGCGTGCAGGCGGCCGGTGGCGATACCGATCTCGGCGCCGAGGCCGAATTCGCCACCGTCGGCGAACTGGCTGGAGGCATTGACCATCACGATCGCGCTGTCGACTTCGGCAAGGAAGCGCTCGGCCGATTCCGCGTCTTCGGTAACGATCGCATCGGTGTGGTGCGAGGAATGCGCGGCGATGTGCTCCAGCGCGGGCTCGATGCCGTCGACCACGGCGACCGCCAGAACGGCGTCGAGGTATTCGGTGTCCCAGTCTTCGTCGCTGGCGGGCAGCACACGCGGGTCGAGCGCCTGCGCACGAGCGTCGCCGCGCAGTTCGCAGCCCGCATCGAGCAGGCCGGCGACCACCGATTCGCTCTCAGGGAACTGGGTGTCGAGCAGCAGCGTCTCCATCGCCCCGCAGATGCCGGTGCGGCGCATCTTGGCGTTGAGCGTCAACGTGCGCGCCATCCCGGCATCGGCCGAGGCATGGACGTAGGTGTGGCAGATGCCGTCGAGATGGGCGAGCACGGGCACCCGCGCATCGGCCTGCACCCGCGCGACGAGGCTCTTGCCCCCGCGCGGCACGATCATGTCGATGAGGCCCGCCGCCGTCAGCATCGCGCCGACCACCGCGCGGTCCTGCGTCGGCACCAGTTGGATCGCCGCTTCGGGCAGACCCACGGTGGCGAGGCCCTTGGCAAAGGCGGCACGGATCGCGTGGTTGGAATGGATCGCCTCGCTGCCGCCGCGCAGCAGCACCGCGTTGCCCGAGCGCAGGCACAGCGCGGCAGCGTCGGCGGTGACGTTCGGGCGGCTTTCGTAGATGATGCCGATCAGGCCGATGGGAATGCGCACGCGCGACAGCTTGAGGCCGTTGGGGCGTTCGCTGGAAGCGATCACCTCGCCCACCGGGTCGGGCAGGCCCGCGACCTGATCGACCGCACCGGCAATGCCGGCCAGCCGCGCGGCATCGAGCCGCAGGCGATCGAGCATTGCGCCCGACAGGCCCTTGGCCTCGCCAGCCGCGATGTCCTTGGCGTTGGCTTCGAGAATTTCCCCTTCCGCCTCGCGCAGCGCCGTGGCGGCGGCGCGCAGAGCGGCGGCCTTATCGGCGTCCGTCAGCTTCGCCAGTACGCGCTGCGCGGCCCGGCCGTCGCGGGCCAGTTGCTCGACAAGCGCCTCGGGCGAGAGCGCTGCAGGTTCGGCGATCAGGGTGCTCTGCAAGGTCATGGGCGCGGCCTATCATTCCAGCGTGCAGTTGTCACCGGAATGCAGCCGCCAAAATGCACGCATGCAATCGATTCGTATGTCGTCTCACGGTCGCGCCAAGGTAAGGTTCCTCGGCTCACCGCTATCTGTTTTCGACTCGCCCCGATTCCGCAGAGGTTCGGGCCAAGCCGATTCGCTTTGGTAACTACCGCCTGCTACCGGCGCGATCCGGGACTGAGACATAGATTTCAAGCGGGGTCGTTTTGCTTTCCAAGTCAACCGGGGCGTTCATCCAGCGCCTCAGGACGGCGTTCCCCGACCGCGAGTTCATCATGCGGTCGCAGGGACAGGTCCGTTTCATCCGCGTTTCCGCGCGGGCACAGAAGATCGCCGCAGGTGCGGCCGTCGGCGTGCTCGGCATGTGGGCCGCATCGGTCGGCGCTCTGGCGCTCTCGCAGGCATCCGTCGGCAGCGAAAGCGCTGCCCTCGCCGAGCGCGCGGCCAATGTCGCCAAGGCCGAGAAGAGCGTCGCGCAGTACCGCCGCAACGTCGATTCGGTCGCGTCCGACCTCGCCCGCCGCCAGCAGTTCATCGAACAGATGGTCGATGCGCATATCCAGGAACTCCCCGAGGAGTCCGGAGATACCCGACCTATCGCGCAGACCGAAGCGACCGCGAAGAAGGTCAGCGCCGCCGTTCCCGGCGTCGGCAACCTTGCCGACATCGAGGCGAAGCAACTGGCGCTCGTCGATCGCCTCACCCGCTACGCCGACCAGCGTTCGGACGCCGCGATGGCCTCGATCCGCAAGCTGGGGCTCAATCCCAATGCGATGATTTCGCGCGCGCGCATGGCCGAGGGTGGTCCGCTGGTGAAGCTGGCGACCGGGGCCGACGGCAGCGTCGATCCGCGCTTCCTGACGATGGGCAAGAGCCTTGCCCGCATGGACGCGCTGGAGAACGGCCTCGCCTCGATCCCGCAGGTGAGCCCGGCGCATGTCGCCTACGTTTCGTCCAGCTATGGCTATCGTTCGGACCCCTTCACCGGCGGCGCCGCGTTCCACGCGGGCCTCGACTTCCCGGGGCCGATGGGCTCGCCGATCTACGCCGCCGCCAAGGGGCGCGTCACCTTCGTCGGGCAGAAGTCCGGTTACGGCAACTGCATCGAGGTGACGCACGGCAACGGGCTGATGACCCGCTACGGGCACCTTTCCGGCTTCCGCACCCGCGTGGGTCAGGACGTCGATGCCGGGGCGCTGATCGGTGCAATGGGCAGCACCGGGCGCTCGACCGGCCCGCATCTCCACTTCGAGGTTCGCGTGAACGACCGTCCGGTCAACCCGCGTCCGTTCCTCGAAGCGGCACGTCTTCAGGGGGCGAACAACAGCAGCAACAGGGGCCAGGAGGAGAACCACTGACATGGCCAAGGCCTTCATAAGCTCGCGTGCGAGCATCAACAGTTCGAGCTTCTCGATGCTGGGCGGCGACACCGTCATCAGCGGAGACATTTCGGCAAGCGCCGACCTGCACGTCGACGGCAGCGTCAACGGCGACATTTCCTGCAAGGCCCTGATCCAGGGCGAAGGCAGCGAGATCAACGGCGCGGTGCGGGCCGAATCAGTACGCGTCGCAGGACTCGTGCGCGGATCGGTTTCGGCGCGCGAAGTCGTGATCCTCAAGACCGCGCGGATCGAGGGCGACGTGTCCTACGACACGCTGACCATCGAGCAGGGCGCGCGCCTCGAAGGGCGCCTGTCGCCCAATGGCGGACAGATGCCGCCGTCAATCGCTCGCCTGCCCGCTTCGGCGCCGATCGAGGTCATCGCCGAGGAAGACGAAGAGGAGCTTTCGGCAGCGGCGGAGTGAGGGCTCAGCCGTGACCCTTCGACAAGCTCAGGGTGAGCGGAAGTAGTGTAAACCTCAAACCCCGCTCAGGCTGAGCTTGTCGAAGCCCCCCGAGAGCGGACACGAAAAAGGGGACATGGGATCAGCTCCCATGTCCCCTTTTCGATTCAGCCGTCAGGCCAAAGCGAAGTTACTCGCCACGAGCCTCGGCGGCTTCGGCAGCGCGCTTGGCTTCAAGCCAGGCGGCGACTTCGGCTTCCTGGGCAGCTTCCGACGCGGCCTGAACCTGCGCCTGACGCTCTGCGCGCAGTTCGTCGATCAGGGCCTGACGGTCATCGACGAGGCGCTCGTCACCCTCGCCAGTATCCTGGATGCCCGCCTTCTTCGCGGCCTTGGCGACGAGGGCGTCCAGCTCGCGCTGCGAGCACAGGCCCAGCGTGACCGGGTCCTTGGGCGTGATGTTGGCGATGTTCCAGTGCGAACGGTCGCGGATCGCCGCGATCGTGTTGCGCGTGGTGCCGATCAGCTTGCCGATCTGCGCGTCCGAAACCTCGGGGTGGTTGCGCAGGATCCAGGCGATGCCGTCCGGCTTGTCCTGACGCTTCGACACCGGGGTGTAGCGCGGGCCCTTGGTACGGTTCTGCGCGAGCGGCACCTTGTGCATGCGCAGCTTGTAGTCAGGGTTGGCCTGCCCCTTCTCGATCTCTTCCATCGTCAGCTCGCCCGAGCGAACGGGGTCGCGGCCGGTATACTTGCTGGACGCCAGATCGTCGGCCATCGCCTGCACTTCGAGCATGTGCAGGCCGCAGAATTCTGCGATCTGCTCGAAAGTCAGCGAGGTAACGTCGACCAGCCACGAGGCGGTCGCGTGCGGCATCAGCGGAGTGGGCTGGCTCATTCTCTATCTCCGGCGGAAACAATAAGGGCCGCCCCTTCGCGGAGCGGCCTCACGGTTTCGATTTAGGGAATTTTTGCCGAAGGAGCAAGCAAAAGGGGCCGAAAATTGCGTCATTCCGTCGATGCGTTTCACGTGAAACGCGCATTTCGTCATGATTTGACGGCACTCAAAGGCACCCAAGGGTACCATAAGTGCACCTTCACACCTCCAGCACGATCTTCCCGACGTGGTCTCCGGCCTCCATCCGCGCATGCGCGGCGGCGGCTTCGGCGAGCGGAAAGCGCGTGTCCATCACCGGGCGCAGCAGGCCTTCCTCGACCAGCGGCCAGGCGCATTCGAGGATCTCCTGCGCAACCGCTTCCTTGAACGCGTCCGTGCGCGGGCGCAGCGTCGAACCGGTCAGCGTGTAGCGCCGGGTCATGACCACCGCCATGTTCACCTCCGCCTTCGCGCCGCCCTGCACCGCGATGGTGACGTGGCGGCCATCGGGCGCGAGGCACTTGAGGTTGCGCGCGACGTAGCTGCCCGCGACCATGTCGAGCACCACGTCGACGCCGCGCCCGCCGGTGATCCGCGCGACTTCCTCGACGAAATCGGTGGCCTTGTAGTCGATCGCGTGATGCGCGCCGATCTTCAGTGCCGCCGCGCACTTGTCGGGCGAGCCGCAGGTGACGATCACCGTCAGCCCGAAGTGCCGCCCCAGCATCGCCGCCATCGTGCCGATGCCGCTGGTGCCGCCGTGGACGAGCAGCCACTCGCCCTCACGCGCCAGGCCGCGCTCGAAGACGTTGTGCCAAACGGTGAAAAGAGTTTCCGGCAGCGCCGCGGCTTCCGCAAGGGACAAGCCCTCGGGCACCGGCAGGCAGTGCCCGGCCTTGGCGATGCAGTACTGCGCATAGCCGCCACCCGAAACGAGCGCGCAGACTTCCTGGCCGGGAAGGAACTGGCTCACACCTTCGCCCAATGCCGCGATGGTGCCGGAAACCTCCAGCCCCGGGATCGGCGAGGCGCCCGGCGGCGGCGGATAATTGCCAAGCCGCTGCACCACGTCGGGGCGATTGACGCCCGCGAAGGCGACCTTGACCAGCACCTCGCCGGGGCCGGGCCGGGGCACCGTGACGGTTTCAGGGCGCAGGACTTCGGGGCCGCCGGGTGCATCGTAGCCAACGGCGGTCATGGTGACAGGAAGGTCAGCTAACATGAACCTCCCTGTGCCACAGGATGCGGGGGGTGGGGAACTCCCTTTCTTGGCCCTGCCTCCCGAAGCGGGACGGTGCCTGCGGCCGCACTGACAAAGTCTCTCGATTTTATGATGATAGTGGTGTTCACTCCACTTCGGGTCGCAGCCGTACCGTGCGGATGGGTTCATCAGAGGAAGTACGGAAGTGGGCGTGTCGACTATAGCTCTGTCCGTCCTGTTGGCGGGCGGCGGAGCCAACCTTCAGGATCACCCGGCGATCGGGACGCCAGGTGCGGTGACGACTCCCGTGCCGGAAGTGGCGGCGCAGCCTCTGCCGGACGTGGCGCCGACCATTCACGCTCCTGCCCCGCCTGCGGGAACGCCCCCGCCCGGCAGCGTGCCTGCGGCGGAGGACGAGAACGTCATCATCGTCAGTTCCAGCCCCCGCCAGATAGAGGCCGACCCCTTCTCGGGCGTCAATGCGGCCAGCTTTGCGGTGGTGGAGGCGGTGGACAAGGTGGTCGTCGCCCCGGTCGCGGGAACGTACGAGCGGGTCGTGCCCAAGCCGATCCGCAACGGCCTGCGCAATTTCCTCATCAACCTCGCGGAGCCGATCGTCTTCGTGAACTACCTGCTGCAGTTCAAGCCGGGCAAGGCGATGGAGACGGCAGGCCGCTTCGTCATCAACAGCACGGTCGGCGTCGCCGGGCTGTTCGACATGGCCAAACGCAAGCCGTTCCGCCTGCCCTACCGCGAGAACGGATTCGCCAACACTTTCGCCTATCACGGCATCGGCAACGGGCCTTACCTGTTCCTGCCCGTGCTGGGGCCGACGACGGCGCGCGATCTGGTCGGACGCGTCCTCGATCTGGCGGCGTTGCCCACGCTGGTCGGCAAGCCGTTCAACAAGCCGGTCTACGGGCTTTCCACCGGCATCGTGAAGTCGATGAACGACCGAGTCGCCTTCGACGAGCAGATCAAGGCCAACCGCGCCGCCGCCGACCCTTACGTGGCCACGCGCGATTTCTACCTCAAGCGTCGCCAGGCCGAAGTGGACGCATTGCACAGCCCGGAATACCGCGCGCGCAAGGGCATTGCGGAGCCGGTGGTGGGTGATAAGCCCTTGCCCGAGCCGAGTGCCCAAAAGCCGTAACCCTCCTACCTTCGTCAGCTCAACACACCACATTCGTCATTGCGAGCGCAGCGAAGCAATCCAGGGCAGTCTTGCGCGGCTCCTGGATTGCTTCGCTGCGCTCGCAATGACGATGGGTGGGGACGAAGGGTTCGATCCCCGGGTGAAGCGAAAGACGTGACGGTAGCAACCCGGCATCGATGGGTCATATCCCCCGCTCTTCCAGAGCCAGTCGAAGGACCCATTGACAGCCCCGCATTCCAGTCCGATGCTGCACCGCAATGGACGAAGAAGACCGACCTCTGCGGCGGTCATCCGAGGGCGACTTCGGAGCCGCCAGCCACCTCGCCGGTGAAAGCCTCGATCGCTATTCGCTGGACGAACTCGACGCGCGGGTTGCGCTTCTCGAAACCGAGATCGCCCGCATCCGCGCGCACCGGAACGCATCATCGGCCCACCGCCTCGCGGCGGACGCCCTGTTCAGGCCGCGATCATCTTGAGAATCGCAGCCTCCTCTGGCAGCCTTCGGGCAACCTCGGGTGCTTACCCCCATGGCCACCCTCGCAACCATCCTGAACGTCCCTATATCAACCTCGTAACCCTGACCCGCCAATCTCCCCTGCGGGCCGGGAACCTCCCGGGAGAGCCGTCCCTCACGATGAAGGTCGCCTAAATGCCAAGTTTCGCCCAAAGCCTTGAAAAGACCCTGCACTCGGCTCTGTCTCACGCGTCTGAGCGGAGCCACGAGTACGCGACGCTCGAGCACCTGCTGCTCGCGCTGATCGACGACACCGACGCGGCGCAGGTCATGCAGGCCTGCGGCGTGGACCTCGGCGATCTGGGCGACGTGGTGCGCCAGTATCTCGACCAGGAATACCAGTCGCTCAAGACCGAGGAAAAGGGCGATCCCGCCCCGACCGCCGGTTTCCAGCGCGTGATCCAGCGCGCGATCCTGCACGTGCAGTCGTCCGGCAAGGACACCGTGACCGGCGCCAACGTGCTCGTCGCGCTGTTCTCCGAGCGGGATTCGTACGCGGTCTACTTCCTGCAGCAGCAGGACATGAGCCGCCTCGACGCCGTCAGCTATATCAGCCACGGCATCGGCAAGGGCGGCAAGCGGATCGAGGATCGCACCGCCAAGGGCTCGTCCGACGAGACCCCGCCCACGCCCGAGGACAAGGCCGAGGCAAAGGCGTCCGCCAACAAGAAGGACTCCGCGCTCGACCAGTTCACCGTCAACCTCAACGAGAAGGCGCTGGCGGGCAAGGTCGATCCGCTGATCGGCCGCGGCCCCGAAGTGGACCGCACGATCCAGATCCTGTGCCGCCGCTCCAAGAACAACCCGCTCTACGTGGGCGATCCGGGCGTGGGCAAGACCGCCATCGCCGAGGGTCTCGCGCGCAAGATCGTCGAGGGCGAAGTGCCCGAAGTGCTGACCGAAGCGGTGATCTACTCGCTCGACATGGGCAGCCTGCTGGCGGGCACCCGCTATCGCGGCGACTTTGAAGAGCGTCTGAAGCAGGTCGTCTCCGAACTGGAGAAGATGCCGCACGCGGTCCTCTTCATCGATGAGATCCATACGGTGATCGGCGCGGGCGCCACCAGCGGCGGGGCGATGGACGCCTCGAACCTGCTCAAGCCGGCGCTGTCGGGCGGCACGATCCGCTGCATCGGCTCGACCACCTACAAGGAGTTCCGCAACCACTTCGAGAAGGACCGCGCCCTGCTGCGCCGGTTCCAGAAGATCGACGTGAACGAGCCCACGGTCGAGGATACCATCAAGATCCTCAAGGGCCTGCGCACCGCGTTCGAGGATCACCACCGCGTCAAGTACACGCCCGATGCGATCAAGACGGCGGTGGAGCTTTCGGCCCGCTACATCAACGACCGCAAGCTGCCCGACAAGGCGATCGACGTGATCGACGAAGTCGGCGCGATGCAGATGCTGCTGCCGCCCAGCCGCCGCAAGAAGACCATCACCGCGCGCGAGATCGAGCAGGTCATCGCGACGATGGCCCGCATCCCGCCCAAGTCCGTCTCGTCCGACGACAAGAAGGCTCTGGAGAACCTCGAACGTGACCTGAAGCGCGTGGTGTTCGGCCAGGACAAGGCGATCGGCCTCCTCGCCACCGCGATGAAGCTGAGCCGCGCTGGCCTGCGCGATCCGGACAAGCCGATCGGCTCGTTCCTGTTCAGCGGGCCTACGGGTGTCGGCAAGACCGAAGTGGCCCGCCAGCTCGCCAGCATCATGGGCATCGAGCTGAAGCGCTTCGACATGTCCGAATACATGGAGCGTCACTCGGTCAGCCGCCTGATCGGTGCCCCGCCGGGCTATGTCGGCTTCGATCAGGGCGGCCTTCTGACCGACGCGATCGACCAGAACCCGCACTGCGTCCTCCTGCTCGACGAGATCGAGAAGGCGCACCCCGACCTGTTCAACATCCTGCTGCAGGTGATGGACAACGGCCGCCTGACCGATCACCACGGCAAGACCGTCGATTTCCGCAACGTGGTGCTCATCATGACCACCAACGCGGGCGCGTCGGACATGGCCAAGCAGGGCATCGGCTTCGGCGACACCTCGAAGGAGGATGCCGGCGAGGAAGCGGTGAAGCAGATGTTCACCCCCGAATTCCGCAACCGCCTCGATGCGATCGTGCCCTTCGCGTACCTCGCCAAGGACACCATCAGCCGGGTCGTGGACAAGTTCATCCTCCAGCTGGAACTGCAGCTGGCCGACCAGAACGTCCACATCCAGTTCGACTCGGACGCGCGCAGCTGGCTGGGCGACAAGGGCTATGACAAGCTCTACGGCGCGCGCCCGATGGGCCGCGTGATCCAGGAGAAGGTCAAGCAGCCGCTGGCGGAAGAACTGCTGTTCGGCAAGCTGGCCCACGGCGGCGAAGTGCACGTCTCGGTCAAGGAGAACGCGCTGAACTTCGAACTGACTCCCTCGGCGCCCAAGGTGTCCAAGACGAAGAAGAAGGTGCCGGTGAAGCGGGCGAAGAAGCCCGGTCCGCAGGCGGATACCAACGCGGACGATTGAGGCTCGCCTCTCCGGTCCCCGGCTCCGTTCGTCATTGCGAGCTTAGCGAAGCAATCCAGGGCAGTGCCACGCCGCTCTGGATCGCCACGGACCTTCGGTCCTCGCGATGACGAAAGCGGGGACGAAGATGAGATCGAAACATTGGGGCGGGAACCACGCGGTTCCCGCCCCATTTTCATGACATGCCCCGCGATTTCTCCTGGATCAGACCCGAGCCCTGGGGCATCCACGTCGTCCCCGCAGACTGCTGGATCGACCCGGCCCGCCCGGTCGATCGCGCGCTGGTAACGCACGGCCATGCCGACCACGCACGCGGCGGCCACGGCGCGACCTTCGCCACCCCCGAAACCCTCGCCATCATGAAACTGCGCTACGCCACCGAGGAAGGCGCAGTGCCCGTCCCCTACGGCGAGCGCATCGCCCTGCCCGGAGACGTCCACGCCACGTGGATTCCCGCCGGACACGTCCTCGGCTCCGCGCAGATCCTGCTGGAGCACGCGGGCGAGCGGATCATCGTCACCGGCGACTTCAAGCGCCGCGCCGATCCCACCTGCCCGCCCTTCGAGGTCACCCCTTGCGACGTGCTCGTCACCGAGGCGACCTTCGGCCTGCCCGTCTTCCGCCACCCGCCGGTGGAGGAGGAGATCGCCAAGCTGCTCTCCGCCCTCGCCGCCAATCCGGAACGCTGCGTGCTGGTCGGTGCCTATGCGCTGGGCAAGGCCCAGCGGCTGATCGCCGAACTGCGCCGCGCCGGGCACCAGGACACGATCTGGCTCCACGGCGCGATGGAGCGGATGTGCCGACTGTATGAAGAATGGGGCGTCGATCTGGGCGACCTGCGGCTGGTGTCGGACGCCAGCAAGGAGCAACTGGCCGGCGCGGTGATTGTCGCCCCGCCCTCGGCGCTCAACGACCGGTGGAGCCGCCGCCTGCCCGATCCGATCACGGCGATGGCCTCTGGCTGGATGCGGGTGCGCCAGCGCGCGCGGCAGCGGATGGTGGAACTGCCGCTGGTGATCTCCGACCACGCTGACTGGGACGAACTGACGCAAACCGTGGTGGACGTGAACCCCGCCGAGACATGGATCACGCACGGCCGCGAGGAAGCCATGCTGCGCTGGTGCGAGTTGAACCAGAGGAAAGCGCGGGCGCTGGCTCTGGTGGGGTATGAGGATGAAGATGATTGACCTTCCGTCATTCCCGCGAAGGCGGGAACCCATCTCCTGCGGCTCCGTATTACGCGGTCATCAGATGGGTCCCCGCCTTCGCGGGGATGACACGAAAAAGGAAGTGAGTGCGAAAAGAAGCTGCGCGCGTGCCCTCGACGGTATGGGGGTCTGGGGCGATGGCCCCAGGACTTCTCTCTCCTGATGGAAGCCTTCGCCGCCCTTCTCGACGCGCTGGTCTACACCCGCAGCCGCAATGCCAAGCTCAAGCTGCTGGCCGACTACCTGCGCGACACGCCCGATCCCGATCGCGGCTGGGCTCTGGCTGCGCTGACCGATGGGCTCGATTTTCCTGCGGTGAAGAGTTCCACCATCCGCAACCTGCTGACCGAGCGGATCGACCCGGTGCTCTGGACGCTCAGCCGCGAATACGTGGGCGATTCCGCCGAGACCGCCAGCCTGCTCTGGCCCGAGCCGGCGGAAGCGCCCTCTCCGCCTACGGTGTCCGAGGCGGTCGATGCACTGTCCCGCATGACGCGCGCCAACGTCATGGTGGAACTGCCGAAGCTGCTCGACCGGCTGGATTCGGACGGCCGCTATGCCCTGCTCAAGCTGGCCACCGGGGCGATGCGCATCGGTATTTCGGCGCGCCTCGCCAAGACGGCTTTCGCGCAGGCTTTCGACGTCGCAGTAGAGGATGTGGAGGAGCACTGGCACGGCCAGACGCCGCCTTATGCTCCGCTGTTCGACTGGGCCGCGCACGGCGCCGAGCCTCCCAATTCCGACGATCTGCCGCTGTTCCGGCCCTTCATGCTGGCGCACGGGCTGGAGGACACGGAGGTCGATCTGGCCGACTATGCCGCCGAATGGAAGTGGGACGGCATCCGCGTGCAGGTGGTTCGGGCGGGCGGAGAAACGCGCGTCTACTCCCGCTCCGGCGATGACATTTCCGCCACCTTTCCCGAGGTCGCCGAGGCGCTGCATATCGACGGCGTGCTGGACGGCGAGTTGCTGGTACGCGGTGCCCATCAGGGCGGTGAAGAGGGCGGCGCGGCCAGCTTCAACGCCTTGCAGCAGCGCCTCGGGCGCAAGACCGTCTCGAAGAAGATGCGCGAGGAATATCCCGCCTTCGTACGCCTCTACGACGTGCTGATCCTGGAGGGGCAGGACTTGCGCCCCCTCCCCTGGAGTCAGCGCCGCGCCGCGCTGGAGGCGCTCTTGCCGCGCCTGCCCGCCGACCGGTTCGACATCTCCACCGTGATACCCGCCATCGACTTCGCCGACCTGTCCGCCATCCGCGAACGCGCGCGCGACGATGCGATCGAAGGGGTGATGCTCAAACGGCGGGACAGTCCCTATGTCGCGGGGCGCAAGACCGGACTGTGGTACAAGTGGAAGCGCGACCCGCTGCTGATCGACTGCGTGCTGATGTATGCCCAGCGCGGATCGGGCAAGCGCTCCTCGTTCTATTCGGACTACACTTTCGGCTGCTGGGACGGCGATCCCGATGCCGGCGCGGAGCTGCTGCCGGTGGGCAAGGCCTACTTCGGTTTCACCGACGAGGAACTGAAGTGGCTCGACCGCCATGTGCGCAACCACACCGTGGGCCGCTTCGGCCCGGTGCGCGAGACGGACAAGTCGCTGGTGTTCGAGGTGGCTTTCGATTCGGTCCACGCCAGCAAGCGCCACAAGTCCGGCGTCGCCATGCGTTTCCCCCGCATCAGCCGCATCCGCGCCGACAAGCCCGCGCACGA
>Ga0308159_1004399_pt1 | contig 12947 bp, 9 predicted proteins | sample PhyCR1_FD_201040 | JGI IMG/M metagenome (GOLD analysis project Ga0308159, IMG submission 201040) | Phyllosphere microbial communities from UC Gill Tract Community Farm, Albany, California, United States - DLSLC.R1 | ecosystem: Host-associated > Plants > Phyllosphere > Unclassified | place: USA...
TCGTCGTTTTCGACGGTGTAGGTGGGGGTGGGGGTGCCCGCCGCCGAGAGTTCGAAGGAGAACGACTGTCCGGCGGTGACGCGTTTGGTGATCGGTGCGTCACTGCTGGAGGTGACACCAAACGAAGGGGCCGTGTAGGCGGAGACCGTCATCGTGGTTGTTGCGCTGGACGGGTTGTGCGATGCGTCACCGGAGTACACCGCCCTGATCGTGTGTGTGCCGCTGGAGAGGACCTTCGACAGCGTCGCGGTTCCGTCGATGAGGCTCGGCGACCCCAAGATCATGTTCCCGTCGTAGAAAGACACGTTGCCCGTCGCGGCGGCGGGAGACACCGTCGCAGTCAGCACTGTCGCGGAGGCGTCGTTCGGGTTGTCGCTGAGCTTCAGTTCGGTCGCCGTCACGTAGCTCGGGTCGTCGTAGGTGATGACGATCTTGCCGTTACCCTCGTTGCCGTCCTGAGAGTCGGCGTCGGTTGCCGTGCTGGCAACATATCCGGAGCCGCCGCCGCCTGCTCCAGCTTCCTGGCCTCCGCTGCCCCCCGCGTCGGTGCCGCCACCACCGCCGCCGAAAAACCCGCCACCGCCGCCTGCACCGCTGCCACTCAGATGTGACTCGCCGCCCGTGCTGTTCGCACCCGCGCCGCCATATCCGAACGCGGTTGAGCTCGAGGTCGGGAAGGTAGAGCCTGCTGCACCCGGGTTGGTGTCGCTGCCTCCGGATCCCGGAGCAGTCTGCGTCGCGCCTCCTCCGGAGAAGCGATAGGAGTATGCGCCACCCCCACGCAGGCCACCGGCACGACCGGCCCCCGTAGATCCACCGTCTCCGCCCGGGACACCGGCACCGTCAGCCACGCTGGCGCCGCCGCCGCCTCCCGCGGCGAGGACAAGGGATCCGCCCGCGAAGAGGAAGCTTCCGCCGCCGCCACCGCCACTACCAAAGGGGCCGGGCATGTTCTTCTTGCCGGCTTTGCCGCCGCCGCCGTAACCCCCCGCGGCAGGTGTGGCCGTGTCGGACGAGACGCCATCCTGGCCAGCGCCCCCGACCACGATGGTGAACTTCTCGCCTGCACTGGCTGGAACCGTTGCTTGGAGGACTCCCCCCAAACCCCCGCGGCTTGAACTGCCCGTGAGCGGCTCGTCATCCGATGTCGCCGAGCCACCTGAACCGCCTGACACGGTGGCTGTGACACTCGTCACCCCTGCGGGCACAAGCCACTGCTCGGCGACCCCGGTGTATTTGAACGAAACCGTACAGATGCCAGACACACACGACGTGTCCGCAGCCTCGGCGGCGACTGCACCAGCGAAGGTCAATACAGACATCATCAGGACGCCGAGACCCCCCGCGGCGATGCGACGGAGGGCGGAAGACGGTTCAGAGCGCATGGCTAGGTCCTCGAAGTTCTTAGGCAAGACAAACGTCACGTAATTATACTTTCATTCCGATACGTACCGTTTGGACCCATAGATTAGTCGAAGTTACGCGCCTCCCGCGCGTCTGATCTCATCCGAGCCTTCTCCACGGTCTGCGCGCGGACGATGCGGTCCGCCCACTCCCGCGCCGCCATTCCATCGCAGAGCTAAGCAGCGGCAGATTTCACCCGGTCACCCACCCATGACGAACGTCACCCCCGAATGGTGACGGGCGGCGGATGTGCCCCGAGGCGCCCGCGGCCAGCATGAACACATGACCTCCTTCACCCCCCTCCCCGCCGCGATCGACGCGCGGGGCGTCGTCAAGAGCTTCGGCTCCGTCCACGCCGTGCGCGGCGTCGACCTCACCGTCCGGCCGGGTGAGATCGTGGCCTTCCTCGGTCCGAACGGCGCGGGCAAGACCACCACGATCGACATGATCCTCGGCCTCACGAACCCCGATGCCGGCAGCATCGAGGTGTTCGGCCACAGTGCGCGCGGCGCTGTCGCCCGCGGTCTCGTCTCGGCCGTCCTCCAGTCGGGCGGACTGCTGAAAGACCTCACCGTGCGCGAAACCGTGGAACTCACGGCGAGCCTGTTCGCCGAGAAGCGTCCCGTGGACGAGGCGCTCGAGCGTGCCGGCATCCGGAATCTGGCGAACCGCAAGGTCGGCCTGTGCTCAGGAGGCGAGCAGCAGCGACTGCGCTTCGCGATGGCGCTCGTGAGCGACCCGGCCCTGCTGATCCTCGACGAACCAACCACCGGCATGGACGTCGAGGCGCGCCGCTCGTTCTGGAGCGCCATTCGAGCGGATGCCGAGCGCGGACGCACCGTGATGTTCGCCACGCACTACCTCGACGAGGCCGACGAGTACGCCGACCGCATCGTCCTCATGCGGGGCGGGCAGATCGTCGCCGACGGCAGCACCACCGAGATCAAGAACCTCGTCTCGGGTCGTGTGGTTCAGGCGACGCTTCCGGATGCCGACCTCACGGCGCTCGCGGCCCTGCCCGGCGTCGACTCGGTCGAGGCCACCGGCGAGCGCGTCTCCGTCCACACGCGGGACTCGGACGCCCTCGCCCGTCTCCTGCTCACCACGACAGCGGCGCGTGATCTGGAGATCACCGCGCAGAACCTCGAGAGCGTGTTCCTGACGCTCACCGCCGAGCCTTCGGCATCCGACCTCGTCTCGGAGGGATCACTCCGATGACCTTCATCGCTCTCGACCGCCCGGTCCCCGCCTTCGGCGGCTTCACGCTGACCTACCTGCGCATCGAACTGGTGCGCAAGCTCCGCAACCCGCGGAGCATCCTCTTCACCGTCGCGTTCCCCGTGCTGATGTTCTTCATCGTCGGGTTCCAGACGCTCGATGTGCCGCTCACCGATACCCCGCTGGCATCCGGGGGAGTGTCGGTGGCCGCGTACATCATGGTCTCGATGGCGATGTACGGAACCATGATGTCGGCGACGCAGACGGGCGCCGCCGTCGCTGTGGAGCGCGCGCAGGGCTGGACCCGTCAGCTGCGGCTCACGCCCCTGAATCCCGTCGCGAACGTCGTCGTGAAGATGCTCGCGGGCATGGTGTTCGGCCTCATCGCCGTGATCGCGACGTACGCGGTGGCGGCGGGTGCCGGCGTCCAGCTCGCCCCGGTGCAGTGGATCGTCACGGGGGTGTCCGCGTGGGTGCTCGCGGGAGCCGTGTTCACGACGCTGGGACTGATGGTCGGGTACATGGTTCCCGGCGAGAACGCGGCGCAGATCACCAGCCTGGCGGTGGTCCTGCTGTCGTTCCTCGGGGGGCTGTTCTTCCCCCTGTCATCGATGCCCGACTTTCTCCAGGTCCTCGGCAAGCTGACGCCCGTCTACGGCATCGGTGAGCTCGCTCGCTCACCCCTGACCGGCGACGGCTTCGACCTCGGCGCTCTGATCAACGCGGTCGTGTGGCTCGCCGTGTTCGTCGCCGGAACGGTGTACTTCTTCCGTCGCGACACGCGTCGTAGCTGACGCGCCTAGGGTGAACGACGTGAGCACGACGACCGGCCCGCGACGCACCCGCGTTCCGGGCCGCCGTCCGTTCCGACGGGGCTGGTTCATCGGGGCGTCGATCTCGCTGATCTGGACGTTTCCCGTCCTCGTCGAGCTCTGGGAGGGCCCGAGCGTCGCAGGCCACGTCGCCGGTACCGCGATCGTGGTCCTGTTCGCTGCCGTGTTCATGGCGACCGTCCCGTACGCCCGCGTCACGACATCGCGCATCCGCCGGCTGGCGCCGACGCTGGTGCTGTTCACTCTCACCCTCGCCCTGGTGCCCTGGCTCGGCGCCGACATCCGCTGGATGTGGACCTTCGTCGGCGTCGCCTTCGCCGTCTCTGCGATGGGCAGAAGGACCACGTGGCTCTTCATCCCGGCGCTGAGTGCGCTGTCGTTCGTCGTCGGCGAGGCGATGGACGCCGATCCGCTGTCGAACGTCGTGAACTCGGCGATCATCCTCTCGATCTCGATCATGATGTTCAGCTTCGTCGAGAACATCTCGACCCTCGAGCGCCTCCGCGCCGCTCAGGAGCAGATCGCCGAACTCGCCGCCGAGCGCGAGCGTGGGCGTGTCGCCCGTGACGTGCACGACATCCTCGGCCACTCGCTGACGGTGATCACGGTCAAGGCCGAGCTCGCGGGGAGACTGATGGATGCCGGTTCTCCGGCGGCTCGTGACGAGGTCGCGCAGATCGAGGGTCTGTCTCGCGGCGCCCTCGCCGACGTTCGCGCGACCGTGCACGGCTACCGCGGGGTAAGCATCAGCGGCGAACTCGCCGCGGCGCGAGCGGCTCTCGAGAGCGCGGGGGTCTCCGCAGACCTCCCCGGCTCCACCGACCAGGTCCCCGCCGACCGGCGCGAGCTCGCCGGATGGGTCGTGCGCGAGGCGGTGACCAACGTCATCCGCCACTCCGGCGCGACCGCGTGCCGGGTGCGCCTCGACGGCCGGTCGATCGAGGTCGCCGACGATGGGTGCGGCCCGGCGTCCACGGCATCCACGGGCTCGGGACTGACGGGGCTCCGCGAACGCGTCGAGACCTCGGGGGCGCGGTTGACGATCGGTCGCAGCGACCTCGGCGGGTTCAGAGTGAAGGTGGCGTGGTGATCCGACTGCTCATCGCCGACGATCAAGCTCTCGTGCGCGGGGCCCTCGCCGCCCTCCTGGGACTCGAGCCCGACATCGAGGTCGTCGCCCAGGTCGGACGCGGAGACGAAGTCGTCGAGGCCGCGCGGTCGTCGAACGCCGACGTCGCCCTGCTCGACATCGAGATGCCCGGCCTCGACGGGATCGCTGCGGCATCCCTCCTGCGTTCGGAGGTTCCCGGATGCCGCGCCCTCATCGTCACGACCTTCGGGCGCCCCGGATACCTGGCGCGGGCCATGCAGGCCGGCGCCTCGGGTTTCGTCGTGAAGGACACCCCGGCGGCCGAACTCGCGGATGCGGTGCGGCGGGTGTCGCAGGGTCTGCGCGTGGTCGACCCGCAGCTCGCCGCCGAGTCGCTGGCTCAGGGCGACTCGCCCCTGACGGAACGCGAGACCGACGTGCTCGCCGCAGCCCGCGACGGCGGCTCGATCGCCGACATCGCCCGGACGGTGCACCTGTCGGAGGGGACGGTCAAGAACCACCTTTCGAGCGCGATCGGCAAGACCGGCGGGCGAAATCGGGCGGATGCCGTGCGGGTCGCTGTGGAGCGCGGGTGGCTGTGAAGAACTGCCGTCAAGTCCCCGCATGCACCTACCGAACATAACGAGCGGACATGCCGAACCCTTACGGCTCCGTTGTCGTAGGCTCCGCCTAGAATCGACCGACATCAACATTAGGACGCGCTTTGCAGACCACTTCACGTGATCTCGGCATCGAGATCGATCAGCCCATCGTCGCAGCCGAATATTTCGCAGGAATCGGTCTGGCTGGACTTGGACTGGCTCACGCCGGTGTTCAGACGGTGTGGTCTAATGACATCTCGCCTGACAAGTACGCAATGCACCTCACGAACTTTGGCCAAACTGGTTCGGAGTCCTATGTGGTTGGCGACCTGGGGAAACTAGCGCCCCATCAGCAGCCGCCCGCGGTGGATCTTGCTTGGGCCTCGTTTCCGTGCACCGACATTTCACAGGCCGGCGGAAGGGCGGGACTATCTGGAGCAGCTAGCTCGGCATTCTGGCTTTTCATCAAGTCTCTCAGTGCCATGAAAGAAAAGAAGCCAACCGTTATCGCGATCGAGAATGTCGCCGCTTTCGCAACGAGTCGTAGTGGTCGCGACATTGCCAGCGCGATCCGGTCGCTCAACGGCCTCGGTTACTCGGTAGACGCTTTACTAATCGACGCAAAAAACTTCGTGCCGCAGTCCCGGCCGCGCATCTTCCTCATCGGGTGCCTCCGACCCAATGCGAGCAGGGTTGTCGATCACCCCTCGCGTCCAAAGTGGCTCCAGAAAGCGATCTCGGACCCGACGCTAAGAACGCATCAGACGGAGCTACCTCCGCTGCCCGAGCGGAAGAGTGCCCTCGGCGACATCGTCGAACAGATGAACCCTGATGACCCCCGCTGGTGGACAGCGGAGAGGGTCGATGCATTCAGATCTTCTCAATCAGAGCTGCAACGCGAACGCCTATCTTTGCTCGTCAATTCGCATACTGTACACATTCGTACCGCCTATCGAAGGATGCGAGCCGGCACACCTCGATGGGAGATGCGACCAGATGAGATCTCTGGGTGCCTACGCACTTCCCGGGGCGGATCCTCTCGTCAAGCGGTCGTATTTGCCGGAAATGGTCAAGTAAAAGTTCGCTGGATGACGCCGACGGAATATGCCGGGCTGATGGGCGCCCCATCCTACAAAATCGATGGAATTCCGACAAACCTCGCCTATTCGGGCTTCGGTGATGCCGTCTGTGCGCCCGCTGTCGAGTGGCTCGCGAGAAGCTATCTGACTCCCGAGGTGGTGCGGCATCGTAGCGAGGATAGCGCGGCGCCGAAGGGTCTTAGTACTCTCGCTACTGAAATTGCCTCGTAGGATCAGAGCCCTGGCGGTTGATAACTCGCGATATAGGCGGCAACCCCCGGCTGAACCAATGTCTCCCAATGTGCCCGAAGTGTCGGGTTGAAGTAGTCTTCGTGCGTCTTTCCCTCCGCCTTCAATTCCATAAGGCTTGGGTAAACGACGGTCTCAAAAAGGTCGATTTTACCCTCTCCTGAAATATCTCTACCGAGGTTGAGATGGCGAATCATGGGATTAAAAACACCGTCCACAAGATAATTGTGCAACTCGGGCGTTAGGTAAATTTTTCCGTCGGAATTGAGCAGTTTTATCTCCGACTTCCCGTTTGTAAGGAACGCGGGTATGGATTTGTAATCCACGTTCAATTTAAGATACTCGCCTGCCCCCCTCGTTGCCCAACCAGCGCCACCTTCGAATAGGCAGTATTGGCTTGCGAGGAAGTTCTTACTCGTCAAGTAAAATATCTGTGTGTTTGAATCCGTGATACTCTCGCGAATCTGCTTCCCCAGGGATTCGTCATTCAGCTCAAATGCAACTGATCCAACGCGCGAGGTATAAAAGATTTCATCAACACGGGCGCCGCGCGACCTAAGAACTTCGTCTACGAATGTAGCAAAGTCCGCATCCTTGCTCGCGTGAGAAAGGAAGACCGAGAATTTCTGCTTGGGCTCGACATCTCCTTTGACTTTATTCGCGATAACCATCTGCAATTCTGCGCGCGTGCTTTCCGCGATCTCTGGGTGTTGATCGAGGTCATCCCGCAGTTGCTGCACAAACGCCTGTTTTCCACTTGCGGCTCGACGTTCTTTTTCCACCTTAAGCAGGGCGTTGATTTCTCCAGCAATCGCCTGGCGTCTGTTCATGAGCGCCCGGACAACCGGGCGTACCAGGGCCCGGAGCAGCGTGACGCGACCGTCGGTCTCGTCGAAGTCCTGACGATTGGAGGTCGCGATATCATCCAGTGAATTGTCGTCGAGGATATCGAAAGACAATTCTCCTTCTATATAGTTCACGTAGGTCCCTGTGAGGCCTAGCTGGCTGAGGAGGTGCTCGCTGGCGAGCTTGCCACGCACATATATTCTAATCTGTGCAGGGTTGTAGAATTTGTTTTTGACGAACCGATCGTCGTTTGCTCGGGCTGCGTCCCCATCAATTGAAGCGTGAACCCCTATCCAGCCCTCCAACTTATATGGACGACCCTCGTACGTCTGCGCGCTAAGATCCACGGCGTGAGACACCTCGCTCCACGCCTCATTGTCTGGGGGGTCGGGATTACTTCGCGGAATAGCTTGCACCGTCCTAGCTACTTCATATACACCCCCAGGAAGCATTTCTACCGGGAACTTAACCTTTCCAAGAGGCGGAATGAAGTCGGGCGGTGTCGAAGAGCCGGGAGGAAGACTAACGTAGGACGCGACAAAATTTTTGTAAGCAACGCTTTTCTGCACGGGGTGGAATCTCACATCCGCACCGCTATTGGTGGCGTCTCTGACGGCAATAAAAATGTTTGCAGCGTCTTCTCCCAAAAGCGTGAACTGATTTGCCAACCGTGAACCGAGACTAACAACCGACTGCGAGCCGTATCCAGTCAGATCCACTGAGGTAAGCGTGAGTCGAGTGCCGGTATCTATGTAGCTCCACAACTCGTCGTTCCTCGTACTGGGGGCGTCCTGCGTAGCGACAAGTTCGGGACGGTCGTCGTCTTGAACCTGCCCTTCTCGGGCGTCTAATTCCCACGAAGTAGACGATGAGGCTTGCTTCGTGCGGATGTAGAACCTTGTGGAAAGGAATAGTGCCGCAAGTTTGCCGATACCCTTGCGACCTTTGACGGAATCGGCCGCCTCCCCTGCGTCAAGTCTCTTGTTATGTCCTACTCTCACGTATGTCTCGATATCGGCCCGACTCATGCCCGAGCCGTTGTCGATGACCTCAACTAACGCGTTGGACTTGTCTGTCGCATCAACGTAGACATAGACGGCGCTTGCCCCGGCATCCAGACCGTTCGCTACGAGCTCCGATAGCGCACTCCAAGGATTTGAATAGAGACCCTTCCCGAGCAGCCGCAAAGCCAGCCAGCTGAAGGTGAATGCGGCTCGATCGCCTGGGCTGCTCATGGTCCCCCCGGAAAGCTCAGTTGAGGCAGTGCCTTGAAAGTTACCGCACTCCCCCGCCCTTGACCCCGATTCCGGCAAAGATCCGAGGGAGATCGATCCTATTGATGCCTGCGGAGGCGCCGTGAGAGTCAGGGGCGCTGTACACCTTTACCCGCGGCGGTCGGCCCCCACCCCGAACGCCACCGCCTCCTCCTCCGTCAGCATCCGGGAGCGGATGAGGAATCGCATGCCCGTCGGTCCTTCGACCGAGAATCCGGCGCCTCGACCAGGGACGACATCGATGGTCAGGTGCGTGAACTTCCAGTACTCGAACTGCGACTCCGACATGTAGACCTCGATCAGGTCGTCCAGGCCGACGTCGAGGTCGCCGAGGTGCACGTCACCGGGTCCGACGAGGAACATCCCCACCGGGTAACACATGGGCGAGCTGCCATCGCAGCACCCGCCGGACTGGTGGAACATCAGCGGCCCGTGCTTCGCCGTCAGCTCGCGCAGCAGCGCGGCAGCGGCATCCGTCACATCGACGCGAGATAGCCCGTCCATGTCCCACTCCTTTCAGACGATGTCCCCCCTTCGGCTGCCCGACCGGCCGGCAGGCGACCGAAGGGGGGACATGGGGAGCACACGGCGACTCAGAAGAAGCCCATCGCCCCATCGGCGTACGACACGAGCAGGTTCTTCGTCTGCTGGTAGTGGTCGAGCATCTTGAGGTGGTTCTCGCGACCGATGCCCGACTGCTTGTACCCGCCGAACGCGGCGTGGGCGGGGTACTGGTGGTACGTGTTGGTCCAGACGCGTCCGGCCTCGATCGCTCGGCCCGCGCGATACGCCGTGTCGCCGCTGCGGCTCCAGACGCCGGCGCCGAGACCGTAGAGGGTGTCGTTCGCGATCGAGATGGCGTCGTCGAAGTCGTCGAACGAGGTGACCGACAGAACCGGTCCGAAGATCTCCTCCTGGAAGATCCGCATGTCGTTCGTGCCCTCGAACACGGTCGGCGCGACGTAGTAGCCGCCCGACAGGTCACCGCCGAGGTCGACCCGCTCGCCGCCCGTGAGCAGCTTCGCGCCGCCCTGCGTGCCGATGTCGATGTACGACAGGATCTTCTCGAGCTGATCGTTCGACGCCTGCGCTCCGATCATCGTCTCGGGGTCGAGGGGATTGCCCTGGCGTACCTTCTTCACGCGCTCGAGGCCGTCGCCGAGGAACTGGTCGTAGATCGACCGCTGGATGAGCGAACGCGAGGGGCACGTGCAGACCTCGCCCTGGTTCAGCGCGAACATCGTGAAGCCCTCGAGCGCCTTGTCGTAGTACGCATCGTCGCTGCGCAGGGCGACGTCTTCGAAGAACACGTTCGGACTCTTGCCGCCGAGCTCGAGCGTGACGGGGATGAGGTTCTGCGAGGCGTACTGCATGATCAGGCGGCCGGTCGTGGTCTCACCCGTGAAAGCGATCTTGCGGATCCGCTTGTGCTGGGCGAGCGGCGCGCCTGCCTCGATCCCGAAACCGTTGACGATGTTCACGACACCCGCGGGCAGCAGGTCGCCGATGATGTCGAAGAGGAAGAGAAGGGATGCCGGAGTCTGCTCGGCCGGCTTGATCACGACGCAGTTGCCCGCGGCGAGAGCAGGGGCGAGCTTCCACGCGGCCATCAGGATCGGGAAGTTCCACGGGATGATCTGCCCCACCACGCCGAGCGGCTCATTGAAGTGGTACGCCACGGTGTTCTCGTCGAGCTGGCTGAGCGAGCCCTCCTGCGCGCGCAGCACCCCCGCGAAGTACCGGAAATGGTCGACCGTCAACGGAATGTCGGCCGCGAGGGTCTCGCGCACCGGCTTGCCGTTCTCCCATGTCTCGGCTACCGCGATCTTCTCGAGGTTCTCTTCGATCCGGTCGGCGATCTTGTTCAGGATGACGCTGCGCTCAGCCGGCGTGGTCTTCTTCCACGACGCGAACGCCTTCCACCCGGCATCCACCGCTCGATCGATGTCGTGCGCGTCGCCGCGGCCGACCTCGCAGAAGGGCTTGCCGGTGACGGGGGTGATGTTCTCGAAGTACTCGCCGCTGTGCGGTTCGACCCACTCGCCGCCGATGTAGTGCCCGTACCGCGAGCGATACTCGGCGACGGCCCCGCGTTGCCCGGGGGCGGCGTAGACGCTCGAGACGCCTTCTTCGACGATGGTCATGCTGGTCTCCTTCGACGGTCATGAGTCGCCGCGACGGCTTCGAGCGGCGATGCGCCGAAGGTACGCCCGGGGAGGTTGCATCGAGTTGCACGGTGCGTGAGAACGCCGAAATCGCACTCGATCGTCGAGGACGCAGGCGTCTCCGTCCCGACCCGTGCGGTTTCGTCAAAGACATGCGGTCTCGGTGGCACGCGCCGGGGCCGCCCCGGCGGGAGGGTACGGCACGCGTCACGCCGATGCCCGTACCACCGCTCAGACCGCGCCGCGCGGACCCGGCGTGCGAACCCCGCACCGCGGCGCGGGACTCAGAAACAAGCCACCCCGGATACGACGGATGCCACGACCCCGAGGCCGTGGCATCCGTTCGGTGCGTCGAAGACTAGGCGTCGGCGTCGGCCAGCACCGACCGCAGCGGCGGGACGTTGACCTCGTGCAGGTCGACGTCGTCGAGACGCTCGATGCTCTGCACGCGCGGCGCGATCGTGTGGCCGTCGGCGACGATCCAGCTGCCGACGAGGAGGAAGCGGTCGTTGCCCGCGGTGATAGGACCCGTCAGCGCGAAGGTCTGGTGGGTCGGGGTGAGAAAGGTCACCCGCACCGGCGTGCCGTGGGGGAGCGTCGAGGGGTCGACCACGTCGGCCTCGAGCGCGGGCTGCGGCGCCTCGATGCCGAGGTCGATGCGCTGGATCTCGGCGCTCGTGGCGAGGATGACATCGCCGATCAGCGGCTGCCCGCCCACGCCGATGCGCACGGTGCCCTCGAGGGCGTAGAGGCCGTACCGGGGGGAACGGACGATGACACGGGCGATGTCGCCCGCCTTGACCTCGGCGAGTGCCTCGCGAATGCGCCCCACGTCGCGACGGGCGCGAGCTGCCGAGAAGATGTCGAGCGCGTTTTCGTCCATATGTTCAGCGTAACGAGGGGCTCCGACATCGGGGACCCTCTCGGGAAACACCCTGGTGGCGAGGGGGAGAACGGAGTGTCACTCCTGTTCGAGGCGCTCCAGCCGCGCCACGAGACCGGCACGCTTGGGCGAGCGGGCCGGCACCAGCTCCAGGCAGAGACGCAGCACCTCCTCGTCGTCGCGGGCGTCGGAGGTCTCGGCATAGGCGAGAAGCACATCCACCCCCGCTTCGGCGAGGAGCGCTTCACGCAACGTGGACCGCACCGACTCGCGCACCTCGACCACCCCGGGCGCCTCGGAATCGGGGAGCACCGGACCGGCGTAGGCCGCGAGCGCGACGCGGTGCGCCCCGCGGTCGAGCAGCGACAACATCTGCTGCGCATCGGTCTCGAGCTCCGCGGGCAGTCGGTAGGGCCGCGAGGCGGGGACGAGGCCCGGCGCCACCGGAACCAGCGCACGCCGCAGCCTCACCATCTCGGGCCGCAGCGTCTCGACGGCGGAGTGGCCGTACACCGCCTCGCTCAGGGCCTCGGCCGACAGTCCCTCCCGGTGGACGGCGAGCAGCAACAGGATCTCGGCGTGCCGCGCGCTGAGCTCGACGGATGCTCCACCCGCCTCCAGCAGCGCGCGGTCTCGGCCAAGGATGCGCAGCAGGGCTCGAGCCGGCACGGATCGGCGCGGGGGAGGAGCCTGCTGCGCGCGCAGTCGCGCCACGAGGATCTCGCTCTCGATCGCCCGGGCCGTGGCATCCACCAGCAACTGCGCCTGCGGGGTGACGGCCTCGGACCCTCCCGTGACGTCGATCACGCCGAGCAGCCCGCGCGTCTCGGGGTCGTGCACGGGCGCCGCGGTGCACGACCAGGGCTGCACGAGACGGTTGAAGTGCTCGGCGCCGCGGATCTGCACCGACCGATCGAGGGTGAGCGCTGTTCCGGGCGCCGATGTGCCCACGGCATCCTCCGCCCAGTTCGCCCCCGCTACGAAGCCCATGCCGCCGGTCAGGGCGCGGATGTGACGATCCCCTTCGACCCACAGCAGGCGGCCCGAGGCGTCTCCGACTGCGACGACCACGCCCGATTCCTCAGCGGATCCGGGCAGCAGCAGCGAACGGATCATGTCCATGACGCCCGCGAGGGGGTGGCCGAGGCGATACGCCTCCAGCTCGTTGCTCGCGAGATCGAGCGAGGGGAGTCCTTCGGGACCGACAAGGGATGCCAAAGACCGGCGCCACGACTCCTGCACCAGCGGCCGCACGTCGTCGAGGCGCCGGTCGTCGTTCCCGGCGAGGAGTTCGTCGTGAGCGC
>Ga0308159_1004400_pt1 | contig 12947 bp, 9 predicted proteins | sample PhyCR1_FD_201040 | JGI IMG/M metagenome (GOLD analysis project Ga0308159, IMG submission 201040) | Phyllosphere microbial communities from UC Gill Tract Community Farm, Albany, California, United States - DLSLC.R1 | ecosystem: Host-associated > Plants > Phyllosphere > Unclassified | place: USA...
GATGTACTTGATCAGCGGGTACGAGATGTCGCGGTAGGGCGAGGCGACGCAGCGCAGCGGCACCTGGATGTCCATCCGCTCCCAGTCGGCCTTCAACTGGGCCGTCTGGGCATCGTCGATGGAGGAGTGGACGGCCTCGAGCGTCTCGTGCCGGGCGGCGATGGCGTAGTCGAGCGCCTTCAGCGTCGGCTTGTTCATGCGGCCCACGAGCACGATCGCGTGGTCGCCGTTCGCTCCGAAGGTCGTGGTCGGGTCGACCTCGATCTCCTTCTCGACGTCGCGGTAGTAGCGGTAGACGCCGGCCATCAGGACGCCCAGGATCGGCATGACCAGGTAGACGAGCCAGGCGCCGTGGGTGAACTTCGTGATCGTGACGATCACGAGGACGACGAAGGTCAGGGCCGCTCCGAAGAGGTTGATGCCCAGGCTCGTGTAGACGGTGCGGGAGCCCTCGCCCTGCTTGATGAGCCGGATCCAGTGCTTCACCATGCCGGTCTGCCCGAGGGTGAACGAGACGAAGACGCCGATGATGTACAGCTGCACCAGGCTCGTCAGCGAGGCCTGGTAGACGAGCAGGATGATCGCGGCGACGAGCGCGAGGATGATCACTCCGTTGGAGTAGATCAGGCGGTCGCCGCGAGTGTTCAGCGACTTCGGGGCGAAGCCGTCGCGGGCGAGCACGGAGCCCAGCAGCGGGAAGCCGTTGAAGGCGGTGTTCGCCGCGAGCAGGAGGACCGCCGCGGTCGCCGCCTGGATCACGAAGAAGAGGATCGAGCCGTTGCCGAAGGTCGCGGCGGCGACCTGCGCGATCACGGAGCGCTGCGGAGTGTCCTCGCAGCCCGCGAAGCCGACGAGGTGGCAGGCGTCCTCGGCGTAGTGCACGTCCGAGACGAGGGCGAGCGCGGTGAGTCCCACGAAGAGCACGATGGCGATGGAGCCCATCGCCACGAGGGTGCGCTGCGCGTTCTTCACCTTGGGCGCCCGGAACGCGGGCACGCCGTTCGAGATCGCCTCGACGCCGGTGAGGGCCGCGCATCCGCTGGCGAACGAGCGCAGCAGGAGGAGCACCACGGCGGCCTGGGTGAGCTCCTCGGCCCGGACGGTGTAGCCGGCCGACTCCGCCACCGGCGCGTCGCCCAGCAGGGTGCGGACGAGGCCGACGACGACCATGACGAAGACGCTGACGACGAAGAGGTACGTCGGGATCGCGAACGCTCTGCTCGACTCCGAGACGCCGCGGAGGTTCACCGCGGCGAGCAGCACCACGAAGAGGATCGCGAGCTCGACCCGGAGCGGCGCGAGCTCGGGGACCGCGGAGATGATGTTGTCGACTCCCGAGGCGACCGAGACCGCCACGGTGAGCACGTAGTCGACCAGGAGGGCGGAGGCGACGGTGAGGCCGGCCGTCTCGCCGAGGTTGGTGCGGGCGACCTCGTAGTCGCCGCCGCCCGAGGGGTAGGCGCGGATCAGCTGCCGGTAGCTCAGCACCACGACGAGCAGCAGGACGACCACGCAGGCCGCGACCCACGGCGCGAAGGTGAGGAACGAGAGCCCGCCGAGCAGCAGGATCATCAGCAGCTCCTGCGGCGCGTAGGCCACGGAGGAGAGCGGGTCGCTGGCGAAGATCGGGAGCGCGAGCCGCTTCTTGAGGAGCTGGCCCTCGAGCTTGTCGCTCGAGAGGGGCTCCCCGATGAAGAAGTGCTTCGCCGTCCGCAGTTCGCCGGCGTCGGAGGCGGAGGCCAGCGCGTCGGACCCGGGGCCCTCTTTAGTCACGAGCGACGACATTACTCCGTGCGCAAGGCGAGTCAAGCCGTCGGGAGTGCAGCCGTGAGCGGGCTGATCCGTCGCTGTGACCGGGGATTTTCCGACAGTCGTCGGCCAGGGGCCAGGCGGGCGTCGGCCAGGCCTCAGGGGCGGGACGCCGCCCCGATGAGGCGGGTGAGGGAGTCGCGGATCGCGACGAGGTCGTCGAGGGGCAGATCGAGGCGCTCGACGATCTGAGGAGGCACCTGCAGTGCCTCCTCGCGCAGCGCCGCCCCGGACGGGGTGAGCGCGACGTCGAGGCGGCGCTCGTCCTCCGTGCTGCGGGTCCGGGTGACGTGGCCGTTCGCTTCCAGCCGCTTCACCAGGGGGCTGAGGGTGGCGGGCTCGAGGTGCAGCGCGTCGCCGAGGTCGCCGAGCGAGCGGGGGCTGCGCTCCCAGAGGGCGAGCAGGACGAGGTACTGCGGATGCGTGAGGCCCATCGGCTCCAGGACCGGGCGGTAGAGGCCGATGACGGTGCGCGCGGCGACGGCGAGCGAGAAGCACACCTGGTTCTGCAGGGCGAGCGGGTCCGGTTCCACCCGCTCATCCTGCCACTCGTCGTGACACGAATGATTCGTGCCCTCACGGATTCGCGCGGCCGATCCGGGTGGCCGCGAGGCGCACGTCCCCGTTCGGGGGTCACCGGTTCTCGTGCGGGGAGGAACAGGATGAGCCCATGAACCGTCTCCGCTCCGACTCCGCCCGTGTGGTCCAGTACTCCCGCTTCGGCGGTACCGACGTGCTCGAGGTCGCGGAGGTCGAGAGGCCGGTGCCCGGCCGGGGCGAGGTGCTCGTCGAGGTGCTCGCCGCGGGCGTGAACCACATGGAGGCGTTCATCCGCGAGGGCCGCTTCGACTCCGACCACTCCGCCGTCTTCCCGATGCGCCAGGGCACCGACCTCGCCGGCGTCGTCGTGGGCCTGGGCGAGGGGGTCACCGACCTCAAGCTCAAGAGCGACGTGGTCGGCCACGCGCTCGTGGGCTCGCACGCCACCCACGTGGTCGTGCCGCGCGAGAACCTCGTGCCCAAGCCCGCCTCGGTCAGCTGGGAGGTCGGCGGCGCGCTGTTCCTCGCCGGAGTGACCGCCTGGCGCGCGCTCGAGGCGGTGCACGTCGCCGCGGGCGACACCGTGGTCGTCTCGGCCGCGGCGGGCGGGGTCGGCAGTCTCGAGATCCAGCTCGCGAAGCTGCGCGGGGCGACGGTCATCGGCACCTGCGGCGAGCGCAACTTCGACTACCTCCGCCAGATCGGAGTGAAGCCGATCGTCTACGGCGACGGCATCGCCGACCGCATCCGCGAGGCCGCTCCGGGCGGCGTCACGGCGTTCCTGGACAACTTCGGCGGCAACGACGAGCTCGCCGCGTCGCTGGGCATCGAGGGCAGCCGGTACCACTCGAGCGACGACCGCAAGGAGATCGAGCTCCGCGCCGTCTGGCCCGACGCCGAGACGGCGGCGCAGGACACCGAGATCCTCGGCGAGCTGGTCGGACTCGTCGCCGCGCAGAAGCTGCGCGTGCTCGTGTCGGGCTTCTACCCGTACGGCTTCGTGCAGGACGCGTTCGACGACCTCGAGAAGCGGCACTCGCGCGGCAAGATCGTGCTCGGCATGAACCCGGTCGACTCGGCGCGGGTGATGAAGGCGCGCGACGTGCACGACGCGCAGCGCTGACGCGGGTCGGCCGACGCGACTCCGCTGATCCTCAGGCGCTCCTCCGCGGGTCCGCTCCGCGCGCCATGATGGTGCCCGGAGGCGCGCCGTCCGCGCCCCGGGGAGGGGCCCTGTGGAGGAGCCGGTCGTCGCGATCGTCTGGATCGTCTCGTTCGTCGTCGTCACCGTCCTGGTGACCGGGCTCTCGGGCCGGGTCAACTGGTCGGCCCCCGTCGCCCTCGTCGCAGTGGGCGCGCTGGCCTCGTTCGTGCCCGGGATCCCCGAGGTCGTGGTCGAGCCCGACGTGGTGCTGTTCGGGATCCTTCCGCCGCTGCTCTACGCGGCGGCGATCCGCACCTCCGTGCTCGACGTCCGGGCGCGCGGCGACAGCATCCTGCTGCTCTCGGTCGGCCTGGTCGTCTTCACGGTGCTCGTGGTGGGCGCGGTGGCCTGGGCGGTCGTGCCCGCGATCTCGATCGCCGCGGCCCTCGCGTTCGGGGCGATCGTCGCTCCGACCGACGCGGTGGCGGTCACCGCGATCGCCGGACGGCTCCGCCTGCCGCGCCGGATGCTCACGGTGCTCGAGGGCGAGAGCCTGCTCAACGACGCCACCGCGCTCGTCGCGCTGAACGCGTCGATCCTGGCTCTGGCCAGCACCGTGACTCCGGGCGGCGTCGCCCTCGACTTCGTGCTCGCCGTGGTCGTCGGCGGAGGCGTGGGCATCGTCGTCGCGGTGGTCCTGGGGGCCGTGCGCAAGCAGGTGCAGTCCTCGGTGCTCGACACGAGCCTGTCGCTCGTGACTCCGTACCTCGCCTTCATCCCGGCGCAGCTGCTGCACGGCTCGGGGGTGCTCGCGGTCGTGGTCGCCGGGCTCTACCTGGGCTTCCGGGCGCCGGTGATCCAGTCGGCGCAGGCGCGCATCGCGGAGTCGCTGAACTGGCGCACGATCCAGTTCCTGCTCGAGAACGCGGTGTTCCTCTTCATCGGGCTGAGCCTCGCGTCGGTCGTCGAGGCGACCGCCGACTCCGGGATCGGGCTCTGGCAGACCGTGGGCATCAGCGCGGCCCTGCTCGCGACGCTGATCGGCAGCCGCGTGCTCTGGATGATCATGACGACCGTGCTCTACCGGCACGGGCCCCGCCGGCTGCAGCAGCGCGGTTGGACCTGGCCGACGGCGATCGGCGTCTCGTTCGCGGGGATCCGCGGAGTCGTCACGCTGGCCGCGGCGTTCCTCCTGCCCGAGGAGACGCCGCAGCGGGAGTTCCTGCAGTTCCTCGCCTTCGTGGTGGTGGCGGGCACGCTCGTCGAGGGCCTCGCGCTGCCGAGCCTCATCCGCGTGCTGAAGCTGCCGCCGCCCAACGACATGCAGGAGCACGTCGAGAAGCAGATGCTGCTCGCCGAGGCGCAGACGGCCGGGCTGGCTCGGCTCGACGAGGAGCCGCAGGACGGGGTGGAGGAGCGGGTGCTCGACCGGCTGCGGCGGAACGCGACGTTCCTCGCGGACGCGCTCGAGAACCCTCCGGCGGCCGAGGACTCGGAGCCGCTGACCCACTCGTACAACCGGCTCCGGCGCGTGATGATCGCCGCCGAGCGGGAGGCGGTGCTGCGGGCGCGCGCCGAGGGGCGCTACCAGGAGCCCGCCGTGGTGAGCGCGCTCGCGTTCCTCGACGTCGAGGAGGAGGCGCTGGCGGTGGGGCGGGAGTAGGCGCGCCGAGTGGCGCGTTCGAGGGCGGACAATGGGGTGTCCTGCGCGTGCGGACGCGGAGGAGGAGCATGACGGGCCCGGAGGCACTGCCCGAGACGACTGCGGTCGTCGCGTCGACTCCTGCCGACCGCCTGCGCGCGACCGTCGCCGACACCTACGAGCGCGGCGTCCTGCTCATCGGACTCGGCGTGCCGATCAGCGTGCTGGTAGTCCTCGGCAAGATCGCCCTCACTGTCGCAGCGCCGTCACTCTTCCTCTTCGCGAACGTGCTCGTCACGGCGGCGGTCGCCGTCTCGCGGGTGCTCGTCTTCCGGGCGCACCACTCCCGGCGCGGCGTGCGGGTCGACTTCGCCGTGCAGCGACGGCTCTACCGGATCATCGGGCGGATGATCGCGATCAGCGCTGTGCTCTACACGGCGGCCTCCGCGTGGGAGTTCGTCGACGACTCGCCCGAGGCGGCGTTCCCGCAGCCGATCGCGCTCGCCCTGGCGGTCATCGCGCTGACCGAGCTGACGTTCGCGATCGTCGGGACGATCACGGCCCGGCGGCAGCGGGCCCTGCTGCTCGAGGCCGCGCGCCTGGCGAACATCGCGGCCGCCCTCGTGCTGCTGGTGCTCGCGCAGACGGCGCTGCTGAGCCTGGTGCACGCGGAATCGCAGGGGCGGATCGACGCCGTGAGCGGCATCGTGATGGGCTCGGCGGCCGCGCTGATCGGCATCGGGATGCTCGTGCGCTCGCGGATCCCGCGCGGACGCTTCTCGCCGGATCCGCTCGAGCGGGCGCGGCTCGACGACTGAGACGCACTGAAGGGCGGGAGTCCCTTGCGGGGCTCCCGCCCTTCAGTGGTCCGGTCGTGCCGCGGTCAGCTCAGGGTCGAGCGGACGGAGGCGCGGGCCTGCTCGAGCGCCGACCGCAGCGCGTCCACGCTGGCGGGCGTGACGGAGCCCTGCGAGGCGGCGGTGCGGAGCTCGGCCCGCAGCTCGTCGCGGAACTCGGTGAGCAGCACCTCCGCGTCGCGCAGGGCGAGGCGGGAGGCGGTGCGCGCGTCGGTCGGCGCGGGGGTCGACTCCTGAGCGGGCGCGGCGGCCGGCTCGTCCTGGGTGCGCGGGGGCTGCTCGGCCGAGTGCTCGGGGGTGCGGTCGCCGCGATCCCCGCGTGCGTCGCGGGCCGCGCTGGCGAGGTCGGCGCGGAGGCTCTTCATCGCCTCCGCGACGCCCAGGCGGACCTCGTCGGCGAGGCGGCGGACCGAATCCGTCAGCTCGTCCTCGATGTCGCCCAGATCGGTGGCGCGGTTCGCGAGCTCGGCCCGGCCCTCGTCGGTGATCGAGTAGACGGTCTTGCGGCCGTCGGCCTCCTTGGTGACGAGCCCCTCCTCCTCGAGCTTCGCGAGGCGCGGGTAGACCGTGCCGGCGCTCGGGGCGTAGGTGCCGCCGAAGCGGTCGCTGAGGGCCTGGATCAGCTCGTAGCCGTGCTTGGGCGCCTCGGCGAGGAGGCTGAGCAGGTAGAGGCGCAGGCGTCCGTGCGCGAAGACGGGGCTCACAGCGCGCCTCCGTCCATCGGGCGCTGGTCGTCGGTCGACGAGCCGGCGTCGGGGGAGCCCCAGCCTGCGCCCTCTCCGACGGAGGCGGGGGCGCCGGCGCCCGCGGTGCTGCGGCGCACGACGACGACGTCGCCGGTCACCGAGTTGGCGGCGATGTCGACCCACTTCGAGTCGAGGGAGCCCGTGGTCGAGGTGTAGCCGCGGCCGAACGTGCCGCGCACGACCGAGCCGTCGAGCTGCAGGGTGCCCGAGACGGTGTTGATGCGGTAGCGCGCGCCGAGGCCCTCGTCGATGCGGACGGTGAGGTCGCCGCTGACGGTGTTGGCCTGGATCTCGTCGGGGGTGCCCTCGGCGTCGACGAAGACGCTGCCCGAGACGCCGTCCACCGTGAAGCGGGTGAGGGCGCCGGCGGCGGTGACGTCGCCCGAGACGGTGTGCGCGGCGACGCGGCCGGTGTGGTTGCGCACCGAGAGCTCGCCGTGCACGGTGTTCACGTCGATGTCGCCGTGCAGGCCGTCGACCACGACGTCGCCGCCGACGGTCGAGACGCGGGCGTCGCTGTGCAGGCCCGAGACGAGGCCGTCGGCCGAGACGGTGTCGAACTTGAGCGCGACACCGCGGGGGACCAGGAGGCTCACGTCGGCGCGGTCGCCGCGGCGGCCGAGGCCCTTCACGACCTCGACGATCGAGTCCCAGCGCAGCTGGATGTGGTCGATCTCGAGGCGGTCGCCGTCCATCGAGACCTTGAGCGGGCGTCCGCTGACGCTGTGGACCTCGACGCGGGCGGTCGGCTCGTCGTGCGCGATGACGTCGATCTGACCTCCGACCAGGGCGATCTTGACGGAGCGGACGACATCGAGGTCGATGACCTTCGATTCGCCCGCCTGCACGAGCCATTTCTCGAGCGACATGCTGTCCTCCTTCTTCTTCTCGCCCCGGAGTGGAGCGGATGCGTGTGACGCGATATATCGCGAGTGGTGAGAGTCACGATATATCGCGTTTCGCGCACGCGGCAAGAGTGCTCAGCGATTCCGAAGGCTCGTCGCTCCGGGCTCGGCCGAATGCGGGCCTTGCGGTTGACGCAGCGTCAAGCCGTACGGTCGCTCCTGTCGACGGATCGCGGTGAGGGAGGGCGACGTGCAGATCGGACGGATCCTGCGCCGCGACACCGAGCCGCTCACCGCGCTCGAACGGCACGTCGACGTGCTCGAGGAGGAGCGGCAACGCCTGGACCGCCGGATCGTGGCCGTCCGTCGCACCATCACGACCATGAGAGAAGGGAACGGGCCGATGGCCGAGGAGATGTTCGACGGTTTCGACCACGCGGAGCACCGCGAGGAGGTCGAGCGCCGCTGGGGTGCGCCGGCGTACGCCGAGGGCGACCGCTGGTGGCGGTCGATGAGCGCGGAGGAGAAGGAGCGGTGGACGCTCGCGCAGCAGGATCTCGCGGCCGACTGGATCGCCGCCGCCTCGAGCGGAGCGGATCCCTCCGGCGCCCGGGCGCTCGCCCTCGCCGAGCGGCACCGCGCGTGGCTGGCGGGCATCCCCGGCACTCCGCGCGGCGCCGACGGCGGGCCGAGCGACGAGTACCTGCTCGGGCTCGGCGAGATGTACGTCGCCGACGAGCGCTTCGCGGTGCACTACGGAGGCGTCGAGGGCGCGCAGTTCGTTCGTGACGCTCTGCAGGCGCTCGTGGAGCGGAGGGGGTGAGCGGCGGCTCCGGTGTCTGGTAGACCGGGGTCATGGATCCGATCGCGGCGCTGCAGGAGATCGCGACACTGCTCGAGCGCGAGCGCGCGTCGAAGTACCGCGCGAAGGCGTTCCGCAAGGCGATCGCGGTGCTCGAGGGCCTGCCTGCGGCGGAGCGCGAGGACCTCGGTGCCGTGCGTCGCGCCGCGGGCATCGGCGACACGACCTTCACCGTGATCAGCCAGGCGCGGGAGGGGGTGCCGGACTACCTGGCCGACCTGCGCGGCAGCAGCCCCCTGCCGACGAGCGCACTCCGCGCCCGGCTGCGCGGCGATCTGCACAGCCACAGCGAGTGGTCGGACGGAGCGACTCCGATCGGCGCGATGGCGGACGCCGCTCTCGCGCTGGGTCACGAGTACCTCGCCCTCACCGACCACTCGCCGCGGCTGCGCGTCGCGCACGGGCTGAGTGCGGAGCGGCTCGAGGAGCAGCTCGCGCACCTGGCGACCCTCGAGACGGGCTCGCTCCGGCTGCTCAGCGGGATCGAGGTGGACGTGCTCGAGGACGGCTCGCTCGATCAGACGCCCGAGCTGCTCGACCGCCTCGACGTGGTCGTGGCGAGCGCCCACTCGAAGCTGCGGACTCCGCGACGGGAGATGACCGCGCGACTGGTCGCCGCCGCCTCCGATCCGCGGACCGACGTGCTCGGGCACGTGACCGGGCGACTGGTGAGCGGGGAGCGCGGCACGCGGCCGCCGTCGGAGTTCGATGCGGGGGCCGTCTTCCGGGCCTGCGCCGATCACGGGACCGCCGTCGAGATCAACTCGCGCCCCGAGCGGGAGGATCCGCCGGACGAGCTCATCGCCCTGGCGATCGAGGCGGGCTGCCTGTTCTCGATCGACAGCGACGCGCACGCTCCGGGGCAGCTCGGACTCCTCGACTACGGGGCCGAGCGCGCGGAGCGGCTCGGCGTCCCCGAGGAGCGCATCGTGACGACGTGGCCGCTCGGGCGACTGCTGGAGTGGACCTCGCGCTCCTGAGCAGGCTCGCGCGCGTGGAGGATGCGGATCGGAGCCGGTACCCCCTTGACAGTGCGCACATCGTGGGGGTCTGCGCAAGTGGTGAAATCCCAGGACCCGGCGCGGCATGCTCGTACTCGGTCCGCCGACGCCGCGATCCCGGGAGCCCGACGGCTCCGAAGGACTCCCGGAGTGGGCGCGCTGCTCCATCCGTACCGACGAGACCAGGTGAACCGTGGCCACCCAGACCGTTCTCGATGCCGTGCGCGGCGCACCGACGCTGCTCGAGGCCGTCCGCGCCGCTGACGAGCTCACCATCGCGGCCGTGAGCGACGGAGGCGGACGCGCCGTGCGCCTGCTCACCCGCGCCGCCCTCGATCCGTCGGACCAGCTGACCGCCATCGCCGCCGTTCATTCGCTGGCTCAGGTCTTCGACGAGGAGGCGGACCTCGCCCTCCTCCGCCTGCTCGCCGACGAGCGGGCCTTCATCCGCGAGCACGCCGCCTGGGCGTTCGGCGGTCGGCTGCCGAGGCCGAGCGCGATCGGCCCGCTCCTGCGGATGGTCGGGGCGGGCGGCTTCGTCGGGATGCTCGCGCAGCGCACGCTGCTGCTGTGGGGCTCCTCGACTCCGGAGCCGCTCTCGCTCGCCCTCGAGGGCGCCCTGATCGGCGAGCGCGATCCCGGTGCCCGCTCCCGGTTCGTCGAGACGCTCGGCCTGGTGCCGGGCCCGATCGCCGAGCGCACCCTGCTCGAGCTCGCCGCCGACGAGGCGGAGGGGTTCGACGCCCGGGCCGCCGCGATCGACGCGCTGGGCGAGCGCCGCTCGGACGACGCCGAGCTGCTGCTCTCGCGCCTCGTCGCCGTGGAGGGACCGCTGGGCTCGATCGCCCGCGTCGCCCTGCTCGACCACGCACCGGCTCCGGTCGCCGACGCCGGCCCCACGGTCGCGCAGCTCTTCCTGCACGCCGACATCGACGGCACCCTGACCCGGGTCGGCGCCGGCGACAACGGAGGCATCGCCACGCTGCTCGTCCGCCTCGGCGACGCCCTCGGGGGAGAGGACGGGATCGAGCGCGTCCTGACCCTCTCGCGCGGCACTCCCGCGGAGGCGGAGCGCGCTCTCGCCGACCTGCCCTCGGCCGGGCACGGCTTCGCTCCGGTGCCCTTCGCGGGCCCGGCGGTGCCCATGCCCGAGGCCTGGCCGCGCCGGATCGCCGCCGAACGCGGCATCCGCCGGATCCTCCGCGCGGCGGGCCGGGTCGACGTGCTGCACCTGCGCATGGCCGACGTCGGGTCGCTCGCCGCCGCCGCGGTCGCCCGCGAGCTCGAGATCCCCGTGGTCTTCACCGTCGCCCCCGACCCGCACGCCCTCATCGCCGGCCTCGACGCCGCGGGCACGCTCTCGCGCGCCGACTTCGGCGACCGCGACTCCGCCGAGCACTTCTGGTTCCGCGTGCGGCTCGTGCAGCGCCTCGCCGCCGACGCCGCGCACACCGTGCTCTTCCCCCGCGCCGACCTGGCGCAGAGCATGCGCGAGCTGATCGGGATCGACATCACCGCGCATCCGGAGCGGCACACGATCGTCCCGGAGGGCATCGACGTGCGCCTGGTGGAGCGCGGCGAGCAGGCCGCCCGCGCCTCCGCGGCGGGTGAGGAGGTCGCGATCGACGTCGGCGACGACCTCTCGGCCCTGGACGACCTGCTCGCGGCCCTGCCCCGCGATCGGCGCGGTCTGCCCGTGCTGCTCAGCGTCGGCCGACTGCACCGGGTGAAGGGCATGGCGGCGCTCGCCGAGGCGTGGGCGGGCGACTCCGCCCTGAGGAGCCGCGCGAACCTCGTGCTCGTGGGCGGCGACCTCGCCGACCCGAGCCCCGACGAGCGCGAGCAGCTCGACCGCATCCTCGCCGCCGGAGGGGCGGAGGACGGACTGCTGCTCGCCGGTCACCGCCCGAACGGCACCGTGGCCCGCTGGCTCGGCGCGGTCCGGCACGGCCGCCCCGGGCTCGCCGCTCCTGGAGGCGCGTACGTCTGCGCGAGCGTCAAGGAGGAGTTCGGCATCGCCCTGCTCGAAGCGCTCGCCGCGGGCCTCGTCGTCGTCGCTCCCGCGACCGGCGGCCCGGTGACCTACGTCGAGGACGGCGTGACCGGCTTCCTGATCGACACCGCCGACGCGACGGCGCTCGCCGGAGCCGCGACGTCGGCCCTCGAGCTCGCCGCGGGCCCTCTCGCCGAGCACGCCGCCGAGCGAGGCCGCGCGATGGTCGCCGAGCGGTACACGATCGAGGCCATGGCGAGCGCCCTCGCCGGCGTCTACGCGCACGCGACCGCCGACCAGGAGCGCCCGCTGCGCTCGGACCTCGTGCTCGGAGCGTCATGACCCTGCTGATCGTCAGCCCCGACTACGCCTCCCACCTGCTCCCGCTCGCGACGCTCGGCACCGCCTGGCGCGCGGCCGGCGAGCGCGTAGTGGTGGCCACGGGCGACGCGACCCGCGCGATCGTCGACGACTTCGGCTTCGAGCACACAGCGCTGCGGCTCGGCCGCGGCTCGAACCCCGGCACGATCCGGGCCGAGGAGCAGGCTCCCGACGAGGGGGAGTCCCTCCGCGGCTTCTTCGCGGCGACCCGGCGGGGCATGGTCCCGACCCTCGCCTACCAGGCGCGCGAGCGGCTGACCGACCTGCTGTGGGACCCGGCCGGAGTCGCGGCCCGGCTGCGCGAGATCCTCGACGAGGTGCAGCCCGACGCGATCGTCGTGGACCACCTCGCCTTCACCGCGCGCGTCGCCCTGCGCGCGCTCGGCGTGCCCTACGGCGACGTCGTGCTCGGGCACCCCAGCGCTCTGACCGTGCCCGGCGAGGTCTACGGGTTCCCGCCCGTCTGGCCCGACGCCTTCGCCCCGGACCCCGACGACCTGGCCGCCCTGCGCGCCCTCTGCGACGAGGTCCGCGACTCCTTCACCGCCGAGTGGAACGCCGCCCTCGCCTCGCTCGACTCCACCGCCCCCGCCAGCCAGGACGCGTTCGCCGAGTCCGGCGACGTGCTGCTTCTGAACTACCCCGGCGAGCTGCACGATGCGGCCCGCACCGCCCAGCTGCCGCCCCACGCGTTCCTCGGCTCGGCGGTCCGCTCCGAGCCCGTCGACGCGGAGGTCGAGGAGTGGCTGGCCGCCTCGGACGACCCGGTCGTCTACGTGAGTTTCGGCAGCTTCCTCTCGGTGCGCGACGACGTGCTCGCCCGCGTCGCCGCCGCCCTCGCCACGGTCTCGGTCGACGGCCGGCCGGTGCGGGTCGCCCTCGCCTCCGGAGCGACGGACCGCGCGGCCCTCGGCGACGTCCCGTCGTCGTGGCTCGTCCGCGGCTTCCTCCCTCAGGTCACGCTGCTGGGCCGCGCAGCGCTCGCTGTGACGCACGGCGGGAACAACAGCGTCACGGAGTCGATGACCGCGGGGGTGCCGCTGGTGGTGCTGCCGTTCTCGACGGATCAGTTCGCCGGGGCGGCGGCGCTCGAGGATGCGGGGGTCGCGGAGGTGCTCGACCCCAAC
>Ga0308159_1004401_pt1 | contig 12947 bp, 11 predicted proteins | sample PhyCR1_FD_201040 | JGI IMG/M metagenome (GOLD analysis project Ga0308159, IMG submission 201040) | Phyllosphere microbial communities from UC Gill Tract Community Farm, Albany, California, United States - DLSLC.R1 | ecosystem: Host-associated > Plants > Phyllosphere > Unclassified | place: USA...
TTCCTCCTGAGGGAACTGGCAAGACCGTTCCGTTCCGCGCTTCACAACAGACGCATCGACGGGATATGCTGGACCGAGGAACGCTCGGCCCGTTATGTAGCGCAAAGCAACACCGATGCGCACTACTTTATTAATGGCCGGCACATCTACCAGGACAAGATCGCGAAGTTCATATGCGCCTGCGACAAGGTTTCAGACGGTGCGATCATGAACCGGCTCAGGGATCGTTTCGCGCAGGTCATCATCGATGAGGTCCAAGACATGGCCGGGTACGATCTCGACCTGCTCGAACTCATGTTGCGTTCGGGTATTGCCCTCACTCTCGTCGGCGATCATCGACAGGCCACATTCGCGACCAACAACGCGGTCAAGAACAAGGCGTTTGCCGGCCCCGCCATCGTTGGAAAGTTCGAGCAGTGGGAAAAGCGCAAACTGGCGACCATCGTACGTGAACGCCATACCCACCGGTGCAACCAGGCCATCGCGGACCTCAGCGACACGCTCTTTCCCGCCGAGCCGGCCACAATCTCCAAGAATGAGGTCTTAACGGGTCACGATGGTATTTTCCTCGTAGCCAGCCCCCATGTCCAGGCCTACACCGAGATGTTCTCGCCACAGGTGCTGCGCTATTCGGCGAGCACCAAATTCGCCGGATTAGAAGCTATGAATTTCGGCCAATCCAAGGGCCTGACTTTTGACCGGGTGCTTATTTTCCCACACAAGGCGGCTGCGTCCTGGCTGAAGACTGGAGACGTTGCCCATGTCGCCAAGACCTTGGCCAAAATGTACGTCGGCGTGACCCGTGCCCGCTTCAGCGTCGGCTTCGTCTTCGACCCCAAAGCCTGCGCGATCGCCGCAACGCGTTGGTCGCCGCCTGAAAAAGATCCTTCTCCGACCGGAGTAAGCGAAGTCACGATGCCAATCGATGGATAGTCGAGGCGTATCCGCACTTCGGGAGCACATGACTTAACCGTTGGCTATGACATTTACGGTGCGATGAGTACCTTGCGTATGGCAAAGCGGTGTTGATTACGTTCGCCCAGCGCACGAATAATATATTCTATCTCCACATTCCGGAGAAATATTGTATCTGACGGCGAGGTCACAAGGTCCGGTTGCAACTGCCGCGGCAGTCAGGTCAATGCGGACGATTGGAGGACGACGGAATTAAGTGGCTTCACTGGTCGATATCTTGGACGCGATGGCCCATGTCGGCAATTGCCCCAGATCTGTGAGTTCAGCCCGTCGTACGCCGTCGAACACTTCTGGGAAAAGTCGGCCCGCCGAAGCCCAGAGAGGGTGGCCGGGAGCAATCTGTTGTACCTGCTGGCGAGCGTTCGCTAACGCCGTTCTAAGCGAAGGGCGGTCGAGCTCGTAGCTGCGCGACGTTCCCGCGAGCATCGTTTCGATCAGGTCGGCATATCGCATGTTCATCGCGCCGGAGAGCCGAGCGTTGAGCATCGCAACCAACGCCCCGTCGTTTTTATAGCGAGTGACAAAGACCCGGTCCGATCCTGTCTCTGCGCTGGATTGGATCGAAAAGAGCATCGACATGACGTCGAAAAAATGAGGTCGTCCGCGCGTTTCGAACTGACGCCACCATGAATCCTTCCAGCCAGACAGTTGCGAGATGAAGGCTCTGATTGAATCCCAGGCGGGACCAAAGGAATCCTCAACCTTGCGATCATCAAAGTCGAATGGAGCGCCGGCTTCCAGAAGAGGGAGCCACTTGACCCTACCCGCCTTGCAATAGTCGAGCAGCTTATCCGTCCGCCGATCCTCGACAAAGACGGATCGCCCATTTCTGCGGTCGAGATCGTCGAGCGACACCAAGCGGGGTTTCAACCAGCCCTTCTCGCTTTCGAGATATGCCGTGAGCATCAATCGACCAGAATCTACCGATGCCCGAAAAGCGGCGTCATCGAAGAGGAACGCGTTACCGCGCTGCATTGTGATCACGTCACGGAAGCCCTGCGGAAGCTGCGCGTCGAGGTTTCTGAAGACCCAGATCAACGCGACATCTTCGGAGCGGTAATGCTGGTGCCGCGCTGCAATTTCGAATGCGAAGGGCTTGGCAAGCTGGACCTCGAAGGCAAATTTCCCAAGCCCGGCGATCTGTGCAAAAACGTCAGGAAATCGGCCGCGATCCTCGATGGCTGGCTTGAGATAATGATCAACGGCAATTCCCGACGCCCGTGGATCCTGGCCGAGGAAGTGTGCGATCGTGTCGCACATCCACCGGTGCAACGCACATTCTTGGTGCCCCTTGTATTGGGCTGCGCGCGCGTCGTCGGGGATGAGATTGATCCCGCTATACCAAGGGCAGTGGGGGTCAGCGTCGGAGAAATGGGCGAACAGCGGCATCAAACCGTCACGGGTTGATTGCGCCCGGATATAGACCGGGCATTTGCATAGGCGGCAACGGGCCAGGGGTTGGTCTGGTGCGCTCTTGCGCCGAAGGTTGATCTCAGCGCGCAGATGTTCCCACGCAGCATTCTCCATCCCCATCAGCTGTTCTATTGTGATGGCGCCCCTGGGAAGTTCAAAGTCCGCAATTTCAATCGTGCGCTGCACACTCAACTCCCACCGCTCGTGGTCAGACTAGACGCTGATCCAGACAGGGCGAGTGAAAAGTCCGTTCGGCCTCCGTTCTTTTTCTCGCCTATGGAGCGGGGTGCAAATTTGACCCCCTTAGTGGGTTGATCGGCGTCTAAAATTGCCCCCCTTCATCTCATTGTGTGAGGCGCCGTTTGGGTTTCCGAACGGCGGGGATAGGGATGTTGGTAGTGGACACGATTGAGAGAATCCGTCGGGAGCACAAAGACGGCAAGCCAATCAAGAAGATCGCGCGGGATCTGCGTTTGTCGCGCAACAATGGTGATCGCTGACAGCTGAGAAAAATCCTCATTTGGCGTGAAGTTGGGCATCCAAATTCACCTCGACAAAGATTGAACACAATGATATTGTTGTGTGATTATACCGGACTTAATCGATCTGGGCTCACCTTGCCCTTGGGCCGTGCTGCCACCCGGCATCCACGACACGACCCTTGCTGAGGTTGAGGCGCGCTTCGCAGCAACACCGCATCGCAAGTGGTTGTTTGATGGCTTTGTCCGAGTGACAGCGGCGCTGGCCAAGGCCGGGTGTCAGCGCGTCTACCTTGATGGAAGCTTTGTGACGGCAAAGCCGCACCCAGGCGACTACGACGGCTGCTGGGACCACATCGGGGTCGATCCGGCCAAGCTCGATCCTGTGCTTCTCGATTTCGACAACAAGAGAGCCGCTCAAAAAAAGAAATACCTCGGCGAGATGTTTATTGCCGGAATGCCTAACGGGCCGGGTGCCCCATTTCTCGACTTCTTCCAGGTCGAAAAGTCGTCGGGTCGGCCCAAGGGCATTCTCCGCATCCCGCTCGCGCCGCCGAAAGGAGCGACGCCATGATCACCAACGAAAAGCAGTACAGGTCAACCAAGGCATTGATCGAGAAACTGACGGGATCGCTGGCGGTGCTCGACGCTCCGGCCGGCGATTTCCCCGAAGTGTTCGTCAGGGCGCAGCGATCTGCGCTCCGCAGCCAAATCGATGAACTCGAGGAAAATGTTCGCTTCTACGAGGACCTGCGCGCGGGAAAGATTTCGGAGTTTTCGGCCGAGAGCCTTCACGACCTGCCCGACATCCTCATTCAGGCGCGCATCGCTCGCGGTATGAGCCAGAAGGATCTAGGCGATTTCCTGGGCGTCGCCGAACAGCAGATCCAGCGCTATGAAGCTGACCGCTATCGCGCCGCCAGCCTCGACCGTTTGACGGAGGTCGCGGACGGGCTGGGCGTGCGCATAGCCGAGCGTGGGCAGCTGGTTGGCAGTTCGAAACTCGATACTGTCGATCCGTCTGTGTGGCAGGCGTTCCCCCTGGCCGAAATGTACAAGCGCGGGTGGTTCGAGGATTTCGCCGGCACACTCCCTCAGGCGCGCAAGGCAGCGAGCGACCTGATCCCGTCATTCCTGCAGGGCGCACATTCGCAGTTCGTGCCGATGGCTTTGCACCGCAAGTCGGTGCGCTCGAGCGGGCAAGTACATGAGGCGGCGATCGCCGCGTGGGAAGCACGCGTGCGCACGCTCGCCGATCGCAGCCCTCCCGAGCAGTCGTTCGATCGGGATCGCCTTACCGCCGACTGGGTAAGAGACCTCGTTACTCTCAGTCTCGACGATAGGGGGCCGCGTCTTGCAGCCGATTACCTTCGCGCAGCCGGCATATCGCTGGTGATCGAGCGACACCTGCCTGGCACGCTGCTCGACGGAGCCGCTCTCGCTTCGGCCAATCATCATGCGATTGTGGCGATGACGCTGCGTCATGATCGCCTTGACAACTTCTGGTTCACACTTCTCCACGAGATCGGGCATCTCAAGCTGCACATCCGGTTGGGAGAATTTGCTGCGATCTTCGACGACAATGATTCACCGGCCGCCGACCAGATTGAGCAGGACGCTGACCATTTCGCTCAGGAAGCTTTGATCCCGGAGGCGAACTGGAACCTTGCGGTGTCTCGCTTCACCCGGAACGAGAAGGCAGTCCTAACCGATGCGAAGCGCTTTGGGGTGGCGCCGGCGGTGATCGCTGGGCGCGTGCGGAGAGACGCAGGTGACTACACCTTGCTCCGTACATTGGTGGGGTCAGGCGAGGTGCGCCGGCAATTTGGACTTTAAGAAAGGGGCAGAATGGCTATTCCGAATTACTACGTTCCCCTCCTTCGCTGGCGCGCTGGTGAATACAGGGCGCTTAAACGACTAAACGATCCGTGCCGGCAACGGACCGTTCCCCTGATCGAAGCGCTTCCGCCCGACTACGATTTCGCTCTGCAACAACCCAAAAAACACATCGACGAGCAATTGAAGCCGTTTGCAAAGCAGGTCGAGGATCACTGGCCCAACCGTCCTGCGCTGGTCGATGCAGTGCAGATCGATGCGGCGGTCAGGATGAGCGATGGCCGCCATCCTCTCACCTTTATATTCGATGAGGCCCGTTCAAAGGGCCTTGACCTTGCACCCGTCACTGCCCTGGATCGCGATGCCGCATATCAGCAGAGCGTGCGGACAATTGTGGCTGCGAACGCCCGCGGCATCTGCTTGCGGTGCAGACTTGATGAGGCGCTCGATCCGGATTTCGATGCTAACGTTCAGGTTCTCCTGGCTTTGCTGGGCACTCCGCCGAGCAAAGTCGACATCTTGCTCGATCTCGGGAGTCCCAGTTTCGAGCCGCAGGGTCCTCTGATTGCCATCATCTCGTCCGTCCTGGCCAGCACCGGCATTTTTGCTTCGGCACATTCGGTCACCATTCTGGCAACGTCGTTTCCCGACAGCTTGATGAGCTTGCAGTTTGGCATGGATGTCCTGCCGCGACGCGAGTGGCTTCTATACAAGGCACTGATGGCGGCGCTGCCCGACCAGAGTCGTCGCCCAGGGTTTGGTGACTACGCTGTGGCTGCGGTCGAATTCCCGAAGGGCGACATGCGGTTTATGCGCGGCTCGCCCAACGTTCGATACGCTATCGACGATGCCTGGCTTGTCGCGAAAGCAAAGCGCCAGAAATCGAACAACAACCACGCCTATCCCGGCTTGTGCGGCGGTATTGTCTCCTCGGGCAGCTTCGCCGGCACGGCTTTCTCCGAAGGTTCGAGATATATCGACGGTTGCCGACTCGGGACCGAGAAGATGGGCAATCCCACCACATGGAAGTGGGTGGCGACCAATCACCACATCACGAAAGTGGTTTCTGATCTCGCCACATTGTCCGGGACTTAAGGGCGGCGCGGACGGCGCCCGCCAGTTTTCTGAGCGGCATCAGTGATACGATCTGCTGGTAGAGTTCTTCCCGCGGAGCGCGCAAATGGCGTTCCGCAACGCCAAGTTCCCTGAGCAGATGCTGTGCCTCTGGTCGCCAAAGCAAGCGCGCCAGGACGAGTGGATCAATGCCCTTGTTTGCCCGCTCGGACCGAACGCGGCGAAACCGTACGCCCTGCGTTGCACCTCGCTCGGCGACCATAACGCCCCACCAGTCGGGCACCATCGCCATGGCTGGTTCGAGATGCTTGGGCGCGACGATCAACAAGGCCTTGTCGACAACCTCGCCGTAAGCTGCGACCTGCCGGGGCAGGCGCAACAGGCTATCGGCCTCGGCCTTGATCTCAACACCGCGAATGTGGCCATTGATCACCGCAATATCGATCCGGCAACTGCCGTGGTCGAGGCCGAGTTCATCAATGACCAGTGTGTCGGGACAGGCTTGCGCGTGCGTAAGCAACCGCCGGTAGGCGGCCTGCCTTACGTCACTGTCACGAAGCGGTTTCAAAGCCATGTTGAATCGATAGCCGCGGGAACGCCCTTGATGCAACGACCAATCGTGCGCAGCGCATCTCTATGTCCTCACTGGGGGAGGGCTCGCTCTCGGCTGACTCTGGATGGCAGCTTCGATTGGTGGCCACGCGGGCGCGCGGTGATCGCCTCGACGGATGCCCATCCGTCCGTAAGATCATCCGTAGCGATTAGGTTAATCGTGGTCACCGAAAGTTTGCGCGCCGCATCGAGCGCCCTGATCGCGGCTGTGATCCGTCCACATAGGGTCGCCTGTGATCGACTATTCTCAAACTTCCGGGATCGTATTGACGTGGTCTGGCAGATCGCCATTTTGGAGCCATTCTAGCAAAGCTGCGTCCTCGAGGATCGACGCGTAAAAAATATGGCGCCAACCGTTGAGCCCGCGGCCTGCCTCCATCAGCCTGAAAAACTCGATCTGGGGGATCACCGGCATACCCATGGCCCGGATATTAGCGACTGTCCGAACAAGCTGGCTATGCATATCTTTGATGAAATGCGCAAAACGAGGCTGAATCTGCAATTCTTTGATATGGCGTTCGAGTAATTCGGCAAGCTCTTCATCCAATTCCCCGATGGGCGCGATAAGAAAGGACCGCGGCGCATCATAGGGCTCGCCGACGGTAAGCTGAAGGACGCGTGCTCGGAGAAAGTCATCGAAATAGGGATGGATGAATAAGCGCTGGTGATCACCATTGAGCGTCTTGGCGAGTTTCAGACCTTGACAGATGTCGCACATCGGAAAGAGATTGGCCGGGATCGCCGCAAAATGAGGGTATCTCGATTTCGGCAAATAGTGGTCCAATGTATGAGGCACCCCGTCTTCCCCACATGCAGGGCAGATGTGCCCCCTCTCCTTACGCAGCGCGTCGAAAACGGCCTTTTGCACGGAATTGTCCGCAGGGCTGTTGTAGAGCGTCAGGAACCGGGTGTCGTGCTGCATGATCTCTTCCCATGCACCAATGGTTTCGGGATTTCCGCCGGCATCGACAAAGGCTTGGACGCGCTCCTCCCATTCGTTCGCCAGATCCAAAAAATAGCCCGCGTTCACGCCATTCTGTCGTTCGGCGACTATCTCGCTGACAAGTTCGATGCTGCATTTAGCCGGCAGGGCGAGTTTCATCACCATTTGCCTGCCTCCATCGCGCTCAGCTGCACGATCAGTTCCTCGTTGAGACTGTCGCCTAGCGCCTCGATAAGTGCCTCGGCGGACCCATGCTCCGCAAGTTCGCGCCGGAGCCATTCCTCATGCGGCTTCTCGATCCTCTTGTCCTCAAAAACATAAGAGGTAATACGCTGAACGTCGGCGGCGAAAGTCTCGAAGGGCGGGTTCGAGATGTGTATCTCGTCCTTGCCGCGACTGAAGACATGTACGCATTCCGCTGGCGTTTCACGGACAGTTACCACCGAGTGGGTCGCGAGCAATGCCTTCGATGCATAAGCGGCGAGGATATCCTTGAGCATTGCAACAAAGCGAATTTCCAAGGTCGGGTGGAGGAACAGTTCCGGCTCGTCGACGAGGATAAGGCTGTTCTGACGGATGGCACCTAAAATGTTGATGACGATGTAGGAGAACAGGCGCTGGCCCGAACTCAGGCCACATGGTGCGCCATCCCTAAAAAAACTTACGCCATCCTCATGAATGATTCCTTTGCGGATCGCTTCGGGCACGAGCGCCTCGGTACGATCGCTCGAGATGCGGATGTAGCGGTGCTTCTCCTTGCCAACGTCATAGTCGAAGACGGCGCTCCGCGCAGCGGTGTGATCCGAGATCATACCAGTAGTGTCATAATCGGGCTTGAGGCGCAGTGCTGCGAATTGGAAGTCGATAGCGGTCCGGAGCACATCCTCCATCGTACGCACTTTCGACGACCATTCTTTTATCGATCCGAAGCGCTGATCGTGGGACAAGCAGTCGATAAGTGATGCTGCGGCATTGACCTTGGGGATATTGCGCGACAGTCGAATAGATCCGCGCGAGCTCACGCCGTTCCCCCGTCCCCGTAGCCCGAAATAGCGGTAGACGTCGAAATCCATCAAGTCTTCTTTCTTCGCGTCTTTTGCATCGACGGGAAAGAGTTCGAACGGACTGTAAGAGACGACGACGACCTGACTCAGGCTCGGGAGGCTAATGAAACCCGGCACGTCGGTTTCCTCGTCAGTCTCTTTGAGCCATGCGTCCACGATCTGACGGAGCAGCTGCGATTTGCCGACGCCGTTGGGACCGATCACGACATTGATGTCGTGCGGCAGCAAGCTTTCCGCGCTGAAGGCAAGATCGATTGGTCGAAGTTCACCATTGACATCTTGATAGCGGAACGAGAGGTTAGCGAGCGGCGTCGCGACGCCGGTCAGGATGCGCCAGTTTTCCGCATAAGCGCGCTGCCCACCACGCTCACGCAGCAGCGATGTCTCAAACGCACTCGCCGTAATTAGATTAAGCGCCGCATCGTCATTGTGGTTGCGCACCATATGGCTCGCGTCGCGCAGCTTGACTGCAACATCGACGGCGGCCTGCTGCCCGACCGTACCAATTAGTTGCTCGTAGAAGAGGGTCGACGACGGCATCGAGACATAGTCGATATCGTCGAGCGGAAAATTGCCGTCCCATCCTTTCTCTAGTCGTTCGACGAGGTAGGGATGCGAGAGTTGCTGATCCTGAAAATAAATTTTGATAGGCCCAAGTTCGACCTCCCGCCCATCTACAAGGCACAAGGTCGGGAAGGTCGTTTTGTAGCTATAATCATCCCAGCGATCCCAGAGCAACGCGATGCCGGTGCCTCCCGCTGCACGAAACTGGCTCCGCGCCTTTGAATTTTGTCCCACATAGACAACACGCACGTTATTGACCCCCCCTGTTCCAACGCTTCCATATCATTGCAGGCGCGCGCGTCGAGGAGAGAACAAACGGCGCGACATTCTTTTAACCGCCGGGCGCATAAGGCCGCCAGAGTGGGAACTTCGCTTGTACTGACCGCTGAGCGGTTGCTCGAAAACGATTAAGATTGGCGCTTAGCCGATCAACAGCTGTCCAACCACCGACAGACCGGTTTTGGTCGACCGCCGCCGGGTAAGCAGACTGTCTGCACCTGGGAACGTAAAATTGGCTGCTGAACGACCGGGAAGGGTCGACATCCGAAGGGGGAGAACTGGGACTTTGCCGTCATTCGCCAAGACCCGGGCTAAATGGCGGCATTTAGCACAAGCGGACCATCGTGGGTCGGACGGCGCTTCTCGCAGTCTATCGGTTTGATCGTCCACACCCGCAACCCGAGCAGCCTCGCCATCTCGATCCTGAGCGAAGTGGAACGCGACTATAAGATGCTGCGACCATGAGGCCGTTTGCCGCCATAATGGCGGCCGCGTACGTCCGGCGCTTTAGGCCACCGACTCATTATGTCGCAGCCAAATGCGTATGGATGCAAGCTGGACTGAGGCGAGGAAGTTATCATCTCGCTTGTCGTAGCGCGTGGCGACGGCGCGGAACTGCTTGAGTTTGCTGAAGAAGCGTTCGACGAGATTGCGATACCGATATAGGAATGCGCTGAATACGGGGCGGCGCTTGCGGTTTGGCATGGGCTTGATGTTGGCCCAGACGCCACGAGCGGCCATCTCGGCCCGGAGCGCGTCACTGTCGTAGGCGCGGTCGGCGAGCAGCACATCACCATCACCCAGAGTGTCGAGCATGTCGGCGGCGCTACGGCCGTCGTGCGCCTGGCCGGCCGTGAGCTTGAGTGCGATCGGCAAGCCATTGGCATCGACCAGCGCGTGGATTTTGGTCGTCAGGCCACCGCGCGAACGGCCCATGCAACCGGGTCCCCCTTTTTATCGCCATTGGCGCCATGTTGGTGAACCCGGATCGAGGAGCTATCGATCATCTGAACGTCGCCCTCGTAAGCCGCTGAGACTGCTTCCAATATCCGCGCCCAATGTCCTGCCCGGCGCCAGCGGTCGAAGCGGTTCACGCATGTCGTATGCGGGCCGTATCGTGCCGGAATATCGGCCCACGGAGCGCCCGTCCGCAGCCGCCAGAATATACCGTTGAGTACCCGGCGGTCATCGACACGCGGCACCCCTCGCACCTTCGTCGGCAACAGCGGCTCGATCACCGACCACTCGAAATCAGTCAAATCGAACCGCGCCATATCAATCTCCTTCTCGGAGAATGAATCAGATCGCCGACGCTTTGGGAATCCTGTTTATGGGTATGTGACCTAGAGGCACGAAATTGTGGACGCGCTGAAAAAGCGGCAATATCGGTCGCAAATCGAGAGGCTGAATATTGTTTCTAAAAAGTAACGGACACCGCCCTTCTGGAATGTTATGGTTAGCAAGCGAGCCTGTTACCCTAGCAGGCAAGTGGATCTTCATGGCAGAAATCGTTGCGCAGCGACATGCTTGAGTCGCGCTCATCGATGGGGAAGATGAGTGACTGAACACCTGTGCCTCGGATGACCGAAATACAGAACTGCGCTGCGTTACTCCGCAGGTTTGTCGCGCACGCAATTCTATATCTCGTCGCCTTGGCAGTCCCAGGCTACGCTGTCGGGCAAGATATCCCTGCATGGATGAACGCAGACCCAAGCGGACTTGAAGCCTGGCGCAATGTCTTGTGCACAGCCTCTGATCCTAATCCTGCCTCGCCAGCGGCTCTCGATAAACCAATGCCAATCGAGAATGATGAAATGGGCCGCGCGCAAAACCTCATGGCTGAGGGGAAACTCGATGAGGTTTCCGCAATTCTTTGCCACGAGCTTGAGCTGCGCACCCAGGTTCTAACGATCGTTCATCCGCGGACCATCGCGGTTTTCAACGCATTCGGGGTATTCTTACGCAAGCGCGGAGATATTGCTCAGGCACGCCGCCTGCTGGAGGAACTTGACAGGATTGCTGCCAATTACCCGCCACAGGGTCACTCCTTGCGGCGCGCCATCCTCCAGAATCTTGGTACGGCGCTCTATTCCCAAGGCTATATGCAGTCGAGCCAGGCCGCTTTTGAGCGAGCGCTCGCCATTGCTAGGGAAAATGGCACCGAGAAGAATATCGACATCGGAACGGCACTGACCAATCTCGCCTTCACGCTTGAGGCGCAGAATCGCGACACAGATGCCGAAGCCTACCATCGCCGTGCGCTCGAACTGCGCACCGCGCCGGACGTATCGCAGATCGAGCGTGCCGCCTCGCTTAACAATCTTGGCGCCAACCTCACTTACCAGAAGCGCTTCTCTGAGGCCCAGCCGCTTCTCGAAGAGTCGTTGATGATACGCGAGATGTTTCTCGACGAAGGCAATCTCAACATAGCCTTCAGCCTAACCAATCTCGCCATGATTGCGCTTGAGCAAGGGCGGAACCGGGAAGCTGTCGAATATGCCCGCCGCGCCGTTCGTCTCCGCGAGCATTCGCTTGGAGCGGGCCATCCCGAGACCGCGCTTGCATACCAGCTTCTGGCCCGGGCGGAACTCGCCACTGGCGCGAATGTCGAGGCGCTCACCGCGGCCCGTGAGGCGCTCAAGTCGAGCGTGCCAGTGACGCTGCGCGAGGCGGCCGCCATCAGCAATGACGCGCGCACGGCCATGCGGCGTGAAACATCGTCAGCCGCCTTCCTGCTGACCCGTTCAGCCTGGGCCCTGTCCGCCAACGCTCCGAAGACTTGGACGGGTTCGGCACCGGATTCGCTCATCGACGAAGCCTTTGTCGCAGCCCAGCGTATTCCCGCCTCGACGACAGCTGACGCATTTGGGCGTGCGACCGCCAGAGCGCAGGCTGCCGACAAAGGTATGAGCGATCTGGCGCGCGCCTACGAACTTGCCGAAGATGCGCGGACAGCTGCCGATCGGGCGATTACGGAAGCCGTAGCTGCAGACCTGCCCGCCAGCGGCGCCATGGCCGCACGCGAGGCAGCAGAGCTGAAGCTTCAGTCGCTCCGAAGCGAGCTCGCTGCACGCTTCCCTGACTTTTTCGATTTTGCGCAGCCGCAGCCCGTTACCATGGCAAAGCTGTTGGCCACGCCAGGAGCGCTGGAGGAAGACGATGCGCTCATAGTCATGTCACCCGGGTGGCGCCTGGAGCGAGATTGCAATGGATCCGGCCGCGCTGCAGGCGGCGATCCTCGCTCTGCACACCAACCTCGACCTCGCCTCCGGCTACAATTCTAAGGTTCCAACGAAAGGCCCATCCGCCGATTTCGATCGCACGAACGCCCGGGCCCTCTACAATGCGCTTTTTGGATCCCCGCAGATCGCCAGCGCCCTTGCAGCCAAGCGCCACTGGATACTGGTACCCCAGGGGATGCTGGTGGCACTGCCGTTCGCGACGCTAGCCATGGCAGATAACCCGCCCGCGGATGGACCGGTTGCTGCAAAGCTGCGAAAAACAATATGGCTGGGGCTGGAACGAGCATTGTCCATCCTACCTGTCGTCTCCAGTCTCGCGTCCCGCACCCGCGCGCGGCAGCCAAGCGCCTCCACGAACTTCTTCGGCGTGGGAGATCCTTCATTCACGGGTCCGAAGGATGACCAGCCAAAGGCCGTGACCGAATATGTCGGCGAACGCGGCGGACGGGTCAGTCGCATTCAGGAA
>Ga0308159_1004403_pt1 | contig 12938 bp, 8 predicted proteins | sample PhyCR1_FD_201040 | JGI IMG/M metagenome (GOLD analysis project Ga0308159, IMG submission 201040) | Phyllosphere microbial communities from UC Gill Tract Community Farm, Albany, California, United States - DLSLC.R1 | ecosystem: Host-associated > Plants > Phyllosphere > Unclassified | place: USA...
GGCCGTGTCCGAAGGGATAGCGGGCGCTGTTGTCGGTGGTGGCGTAGCGGGCCTTGTATTCGGTGCTGCCGTTGCCGACCATCGGCCGGCCGGTCGACTTGCGGTCGTAGAAGAACGGCTCCTGGCCGGATTCCCAGGGGAAGCTGACCGGCAGCTTGCCCGAAGGATCGACTTTGCCGAGCAGCACGTCGGCGATGGCGTGACCCGCCTCCGAACCCAGGAACCAGGTGGCCAGCACCGCATTCGCGTTCGCCGCGCCGCCGTGGAGCGCCAGCGCCCGGCCATGGCGCAGCAGCACGACCACCGGCTTGCCCGCCGCCGCGACGGCGTCCGCCAGCGCCTGCTGGGCGGGCGGGATTTCGATCACCGTGCGCGACTGCGCCTCGCCCGACATGTCCTGGGCTTCGCCGAGGGCGAGCAGCACCACGTCGGCGGCCTTGGCGGCCTTGACCGCCGCTTCGATGCCGCCCTCGACCGGATCGTGGATGGCGCTGCCGCGAACCACGGTGAGGCGCGAGGGATCGGGCAGGGCCGCGCGCAGGCCGCTGGCGATGTCGACGCCCTTGCCGGGGTCTCCGTAGAATGCCCAGGGGCCGTAGAGGTTGTCGCGGTCTTCGCCGAAGGGCCCGATCAGCGCGATCCTGCTGTTCTTCGCCGGATCGATCGGCAGAACGCCGTCGTTCTGGAGCAACACCATCGAGCGCGCCGCCGCCTCGCGGGCGAGTTCGCGGTGGGCGGGCATGGCGATGCGGGTGCGTTCCTTCTCCTCGTCGAGCGAGCGCCAGGGGTTGTCGAACAGGCCCATCGCCGTCTTGACGTAAAGGATGCGCCGCACCGCCACGTCGACGGTTGCCATCGGCACCGCGCCGCTTTTCACCAGTTCCGGCAGATAGCGGATGTAGAGGCCGCTCTGCATCGACATGTCGACCCCGGCCAGCACGGCCAGCCGCGCCGCGTCGCGTTCGTCCTCGGCAAACCCGTGGGCGATCAGTTCCTCGTCGGCGGTGTAGTCCGAGAACACGAAGCCGCGAAACTGCATCTCGCCGCGCAGGATGTCGGTCAGCAGTTCGCGGTCGGCGGTGGCGGGGACGCCGTTGATCTCGCTGAAGGCGGCCATGGTCGTCATCGCCCCGGCGGCGAACGTGGCGCCGAAGGGGGGCAGGTGGGTTTCGCGCAGGGTCTCGTCGCTGATGTCGACGCTGCCGTATTCCAGCCCGCCCGCCACGGCGCCGTAAGCGGCGAAGTGCTTGGGGCAGGCGAGCAGCGAATCGTTGCGCCGCAGGTCCCGGCCCTGGAAGCCGCGCACCCGCGCGGCCGAGAGCATGGCGGTGAGGTTCACGTCCTCGCCCGCGCCTTCGACCACGCGGCCCCAGCGCTGGTCGCGGGCGATGTCGGCCATCGGCGCGAACGTCAGGTGCAGGCCGGCTGCGGTCGCCTCCACCGCCATGGCCCGGGCCGTGCGCTCGGCCAGGATCGGATCGAAGCTCGACGCTTCGGCGAGGGGGACCGGGAAGATCGTCTTGAGGCCGTGGATCACGTCGCCCGCGAACAGCAGCGGAATGCCCAGGCGGCTGTCGTTGACCGCAATCTCCTGCGCCCGCCGCCCGCCGGCCACGCCGATGCCGTTGAACAGGCAGCCGACGCGGCCCTTGCGGATCTCCTGCGCCAGCCGCTTCTCGTCCTGGATGCCGGCCTGCGGGTTGGGCGGGTTGAAAGGCCGGAAGCTGTCGGCGAGGCAGGTCATCTGCCCGGCCTTTTCCTCGATCGTCATGCGGGCGATGAGATCGTCCACGCGTTGGACGTCGTCGGCGGCGAAGGCGACGCGGCTGGCGCCCAGCGCGATGGTGCTTCCCAGGATGCCCGAGAGAACGGTACGGCGGTCGATGTTCATGGAAGTGACGTCTGATCTTCTCGAATGGGGCACCCGCAGGGACAAAGCGACGGCGCCGGAATTTGTTGCCCGGAATTTGTTGCAGCGCGGCGAGAGGGCCGGTGCAGATACCGCCGGAGCGGCTACCGTGCCGACCGCCGGATGACTTTCCGATTAACGAGGAAGGGCGGGATGTCGGCCATATTGGGACGCCCCGGTAGGCACTCGGGACGAAGCGCGCGCCGTCGTTTGCGGTTGCGGCATTTTCGCCGGACAAAATCGGCAACACTGCAGAAACGATGTTGTAACATATCATCAATCGGTGTAATCGGCTGCGCAGCGCGGCCCTGCTCCCACATCCCCCCCGCGTCTTGCTGACGATACGTTATTCCATAACACTACTTGTAACATTGAGGTTCTTCATGAGGTTTCGATTGCTCTCCGGCTGCGCGGTTGCGGCTGTCCTTCTCCCGTCGCTGTCCCATGCGCAGGCGAGCGACACCGCTCCGAGCGAGACGGCCGCAAGCGATAAGGCCGATACCAGGGCCGATGCCAAGGACGGCTACCACGCGGGCCAGGGCTCCGAGATCGTCGTCACCGGCATCCTGCCGACGAACCGCCAGGACATGCTCTCCAGCGTGGCGGTGGTCCAAGGCAGCGAGCTGACGCAGGCGATCCGGCCTTCGATCGGCGAGACTTTGCAGCACCAGCCGGGCGTTTCCGCCACCTCGTTCGGCCCCAGCGCCTCGCGCCCGGTGCTGCGCGGCCTGCAGGGCGAGCGCGTGCGCATCCTTACCGACGGCCTCGGCTCGATCGACGTCTCGAATACCTCGGTCGATCACGCCGTGGTCGTCAACCCGCTGCTGGCGGAGCGCATCGAAGTGCTGCGCGGGCCCCAGTCGCTGCTGTACGGATCGTCGGCCATCGGCGGCGTCGTCAACGTCATCGACAAGCGCATCCCGACCGCCGTGCCGACCGAACCCGTCCACATCGGTGCCCTGGCCAGCTACGGCTCGGCCGCGAAAGAGCGTTCCTTCGCCGGGTCGGTCGACGTGCCGCTGTCCTCGCAGTGGGTCGCGCATGTCGACGGCAGCTATCTCAAGAGCGACGACGTGCGCATCGGCGGCCACGCGCTGACCCCGGACCTGCGGGCAGACGCGCTTGCGGCCAGCCTCCAGCCCGCCGATCCCGGCGTGGAGGAAGCGATCGACTATGCCGCCAACGCGGCGATAAAGGGCAAGCTGCCCAACACCGCCTCCAAGACCTGGACCGCCGGCGCGGGCCTCGCCTACATCGGCGATAACGGCAGCTTAGGCATATCTTACGGGCACTATGACAGCCTCTACGGCGTGCCGGTCCGCTATGCCACCGAGGTCGGGCAGGAGCAGGAAGCCCCGCGCCTCAGCCTCAAGCAGGACCGTGTCGACGCCCGAGGCGAGATCGATGTGAACGGCGGCATCCTCGAAAAGGTGACGATGCGGCTGGGCTATGCCGACTACTCGCACTTCGAGCTCGAGGAAGACGGCTCGGTCGGCACCGCGTTCTACAACAAGGGCATGGAAGGGCGCCTGGAGCTGACCCAGGCCAAGCACGGCGCCTGGCGCGGCGTCACCGGCGCGCAGCTGTTCACCCGCGACTTCAACGTGGTGGGCGACGAGGCCTTCCTGCCGAAGAACTCGACCAGCCAGGTCGGCCTGTTCACGCTGCAGCAGCTCGATTACGGCGCGCTCAAGTTCGAAGCCGGCGCGCGCTACGAGCACACCGCGCTCAGCGCGATGCCGTCGGCCGACCAGACCGCGTTCTTCTCCGGCAACCGCGACTTCGATGCGTTCTCGGGCTCGCTCGGCGCCTCCTACGGGCTGTCGGACGACTGGCGCATCGGCCTGAACCTGTCGCGCACCGAACGCGCGCCCTCCGCCGAGGAACTGTTCGCCAACGGCCCGCACGCCGGGACCGAGGCGTTCGAGGTGGGTGATCCCGACTTCAAGCTCGAAAAGTCGTGGGGCGTCGAGGCGATCCTGCGCGGGCGCGGCACGAACTACACGTTCGAAGCCTCGGCCTATCACACCTGGTTCTCGAACTTCATCTACGAAGGCCTGACCGGCGAAGTGGAGGACGGCCTTCCAGTCTACGCCTTCAGCCAGGCCGATGCGCGCTACTACGGCTTCGAGGCGCAGGGCTCGCTCACGCTGGCGCGCATGGGCGATGCCAAGATCGTCGCCGATGCGCTGGGGGACTATGTCCACGCCAATATCGTCGGCGTCGGCCCGGCGCCCCGCATCCCGCCGCTGCGCGTGCTGGGCGGCCTCAGCTTCCAGGCGCCGAAGTTCGACGTTCGCGGCGAGGTGGAACACGTCACCAACCAGAAGCGCGTCTCCGACTTCGAGACGCCGACCGACGGTTACACCATGGTCAACGCGGAAGTGAACTTCCGTCCCTGGGGTGCCGAGCGGCCGGTGAGCTTCGCGCTTTCCGCGAACAACATCTTCGACGTGGTGGCGCGCCGTGCGTCCTCGTTCCTCAAGGACTATGCCCCGCTTTCGGGCCGCGACATCCGCATCACCGCCAAGCTGGACTTCTAACTTCAGACGATCCCCCGGGACGGCTTCGGCGCCGTCCCGGGGTTTTTCCTTGTTCAGGTTCCGCCGTGGCAATGGACCACGCTGCGGCGCCGCCAGTTGGCGACATGGGCGCCGGCCAGGCACAGGCTGCCGGCCACGGTCACGGCGGTTTCGATCGCGTGCCGCTCGGCGAAGAGCAGGCCGAACGCCATCAGCAGCAGCCCCACGCTTCCCACCACGACCGGACCGAAGGCGCGGTGCCGGCGCCAGCCTCCCGCCAGCGCCAGCGCGCTCGTCGGCAGCGCGGCCATCAGCGCGATCGCATGGAAACCCTCGCCGGCGCCGATCCGGCTGGCGACCGCCGGCAGCGCGGCCAGCACGAGGGGCAGCACCAGGCAGTGCACCATGCAGGCGGCGGAGGCGCAGACGGCGAAGCCATCCAGAAGGCCTTCCATACGTTCGCCACGGTCTTGGATTTTCATCATGAGCTTTCAACGGAATGGGAATTAACGATATGTAATATCATATCGTTAAATTCAAGCCTGCCGTAGCCGCCTGTCGGATCGGAAACCACTTTGTGTTCCCATATCGCGCGCTGAAAGGCAGCATCCCTAGCGGACGTTGCGAGGAGCGGGAAAGGGTTGCAATCCGGACCGGCACTTCGTTCGAAAGGGAAAACGGTCGGCATGGCGATGAACATCGGACGGCGCGGAGCGATCGGCCTGCTGGGCGCGGGCGTGCTGGCGGGCGGCGCGGCCATCGCGGCCCCGGCCGGGGCGAAGACGCCGGGCCGTGCGGGCCTGGATACTCCCGAGGGACGGTTTCGCGCCTACATGATGATGCGCGGCGCGCTCGATGAGCGGCTGGTGATCGGCTACGTCAGCGGCACTTATTTCGGCGTTGTCGGTGCCGAGATGACGCCGCTCTGGGACGTGGTGGGGGCAACCTTCGCGCGGTATCGCAGGCATGCCGACGGCAGCTTCGAGGGCGTTACCGGCGAGATCGCCCACTTCCTCGATCCGAAGACCGGCGAAGCGCCCGGGCGCTTCCTCAACCCCTACACCGGCAAGTGGGTGACGGACCCGCGCACGAACCTGCCTCCCAGCCACATCAGGCTCCTGCCCAGCCTCGACATGGAAGTGCCAAGGCTGCCTCCCGGGACCAGCTTCGACCATGTCATCAAGGCGCCGGAAGTGCGCGGCGACGACATCTGGATCAGCGAAGTGACGCGCGTGGGAATGCCCGCCGGGGCAGGCAAGCCGGCCTTTCACTACAACGAGATGATCACGATGCACGCGCGGACAAGCGATCTTGCCCGCAGCGGCAAGGCGCGCATCCCTTGCGAAACCAGCTTCACCAACGTCGTGGACTGGCGCCCGTGGATGGAGATGGGCGGCCACCCCGGCCATCTGACGGCGATCGGCAGCGGCCGGTACGGGGTGGAGATCGCCGACCTGCCGCAGCGCTGGATAGAGGCCACGCGCCGGCAATTCCCGAAGATCCTCGACGATCCGGGCTCGCTGCTCGAAGCCGCCTGGAAGGCGTGACGCATGGCCGCCGCCAGCCTCCCCGAAGACTGAAGATTTCCGCCGAAGGATGAAAGCATGACCGTACACCGAACAGCACGCCGGGCCGCGCTGATGGCCCTGGCGCTGCTGGGCTCAGCCGCCGCCGCCGCCGCCGCGCCGCCTCCCGCCGACGACGAAGCGGTCTATCGCCAGCGCCTGGCGGCCTTCGTCAAGGATCCCGGCAATTTCGCCTACTCTCCCATGGAGCCGCTTGCCGGGACCGCGCACTGGCGTCCGCTGCCGGTTTCGCGGCACCCCGCCATTCCCGCCGCAACGCTGGCCGAGGCCGAAGCCTATGCCCGGTCCATGCGGTCAAGCGCGTTCCTCGTGTGGCGCGGCGGCAAGATGGAGCATGCCTGGTACGGAGCGGGCGCCGGCCCGACGACGCCGATGGTGTCCAAGTCGCTGTCCAAGCCGCTCGCCGCGATCGCGGTGGGGCGCGCGATCGCCTTGGGCAAGATCGCCTCGCTCGACCAGCCGATCGCCGATTTCCTGCCGGAACTGAAGGGGACGCAGAAGGGCCGCATCCTGCTGCGGTATCTCCTCGACATGCGATCGGGCATGCTGCACCAGGGGTTCAGCCCCGATCCGCAGAACGCCTATAACCGCGCATTCCTCGACGTCGATTTCGGCCGGCGTATCGTCGAGGACTATCCCATGATCGGCGAGCCCGGCACTCTCTATTCCTATGCCAATGCCCCCGCCGACCTGATCGCGCTGGTGCTGGAGCGCGCCACCGGGCGGCGCTACGGCGAGTTCGTGTCGAACGAGGTGCTGCGTCCGCTGGGCGCGCAGGGCGGCGAGATCTGGGTGGGGAAGCCGGGCGGACTTGCCCACTCGGGCTGCTGCGCGACCCTTCCGGCGGAGACCTTCCTGCGCCTGGCGATCCTGCTCCTCGACGATGGCATGTGGCACGGCAAGCGCCTGCTGCCCGATGGCTACGTCACGCAGATGCGCACGGGGACGCCGCAGAACCCCAGCTTCGGCCTCGGCGTCTGGCTGGGCACGCCGTACCTGCAGCGCCGCAGCTTCGGCGCGCCGGGGCAACTGGGCCCGAAGGTCCTGCATTCGCAGCCCTATCTCGACCCCGGGATGTTCCTGTTCGACGGCAATTCCAACCAGACCGTCCAGATCTCGCCCGAGAACCGGCTGATCGTGCTGCGCATGGGGCCCACGCCGCCCCCGCCGTCTCCGGACGGCAGCGGCGAGTGGGACAACAGCATGCTGCCCAACATGCTGATCCGGGGCCTTGCGAAAGGCGCGGCGGCGCCGAAGGTCAGGTAGCGGGCTGGCGGATGAGCGGGGCGTGCCGGTCGACCAGGATCGCGCTCGCCTCGTTCAGCCCGACCAGTTCGACCGCCATGCCGTGCCGCCGCATCTTCGTCACGACATCCTCCAGCGCGCCGATGGCCGTCACGTCCCACAAGTGCGCCGCCGTCAGGTCGATGCGCACGTTCCGCGCCGTGTCGCGCAAGTCGAACCGATCGGCGAAGATCTCGGCGCTGGCGAAAAAGACCTGGCCCGAGACGGTGTAGATCCTGGTGTCCGTCGCCGCGTCGTGCCTTGCCTCGACGTTCATCAGGCGCGTCACCTTGAAAGCGAAGAAGACGCCGCTGAGAAGCACGCCGACCCCCACGCCGGCGGACAGGTCATGCGTCGCCACCGTCACCGCCACCGTCGCCAGCATGACGCAGCCCGACACCTTGGGATGCCGCGCGAGGTCGGCCAGCGAACTCCACGAGAAGGTGCTGATCGACACCATGATCATGATCGCGACAAGCGCCGCTACCGGCACCTGGGCGACCCACGGACGCAGCGGCACCATGACCACCAGCAGGAACACCCCGGCAACCAGCGTCGACAGGCGCCCCCTGCCGCCATAGCGCACGTTGCCGACGGTCTGGCCGATCATCCCGCAGCCGGCGATGCCGCCGAACAGGCCGGCCGCCAGGTTGGCAAGGCCCAGCCCGGTGCATTCGCGCGCCTTGGAACTGGTGGTGTCGGTGAGGTCGTCGACGACGCTGGCGGTCATCATCGATTCCAGCAGGCCCACGCAGGCCATGGCGAAGGCATAGGGCACGACGATGCGCAGCGTTTCCAGACTGACCGGGAAATCGGGCAGGCCGAACGAGGGCAGCGAAGCCGGCAGGCGCCCGAGGTCCGCGACCGTATGGACCGGCATCGGGAAGGCCATCGAGATCGCCGTCAGGACGACGATGCACACCAGCGGCGAGGGTATCGCCGTCGTCACCCGGGGCAGCAGGTAGATGATGGCGAGGCCGCTCGCGATCATCGCATAAGTATGCCAGCTCACGTCCAGCATCTGCGGCACCTGCGCGGAAAAGATCAGGATCGCCAGCGCGTTCACGAAGCCGGTGCGCACCGAGCGCGAAACGAAGCGCAGCAGGACGTCGAGCTTGAGCAGGCCGAAGACGATCTGGAACACGCCGGCCAGCAGCGTCGCCGCCAGCAGGTACTGCAGGCCATGTCCGTGGACCAGCGCCGCCGCGACCAGCGCCACCGAACCCGCCGCGCCGGAGATCATCGCCGGACGCCCGCCCGCGAAGGCGATGACGATGCCGATCACGAACGAGGCGAACAGGCCGACCTCGGGATCGATGCCGGCGACGAAGGAAAAGGCGATCACCTCGGGTATCAGGGCAAAAGTGCCGACCATGCCGGCCAATACGTCGCGGCGGGCACCGCCGGCGCCGTTGAACCATTCGGCGCGATATCGTGCCAGGGGCGTGTCGTTCATAAAGTCGGGTTTTTCCGCAGATGTCGCAGCTACGCGCTCACATCGGGGGCGCGGGAAGGGGTGCGAAGTGCGTTGTCCGGCGGATCGGCGGCCGGAATAGCCACCCGGAATTGCACCGGGTCCTTGCGAATGCCTTTTCGCTACCGCTTTCCCGGTCGCAGCGCAACGTCGACTTTGCCGTTCAGCCGATCGCGGAGAACCAACGACCCGGCCCGCAGCGCTGGACAAACCCGCGATGCAGATGCCTTGCCGGCCTGACCCGTCATCCCGGCGAAAGCCGGGACCGTGGGCGGTCTTTAGGCGGTGCCTCTCGGCGAGGCTGTTTCTGAAGACCGCCCACGGTCCCGGATCAATTCCGGGATGACGAAACCGGGATACGAGAGCGACCTCGGGGACGCGCTTCGCACCGGCAGCATGCACGCGACAATTCGTGCCGACGCTGCGGCAGGCGCCCCGCCAGCCATCTATCTGTGAAAATAAGTGACGTTATAACGTCACTCCATGAGAATGGTTCCGCTGCTGCTGCTTGCCCTTTGTGCGATTCTTCCCAACCCAGCTTCCGCCCGTTCGGTGCTCCAATGCGTTCCCTATGCGCGCGAGCGGTCGGGCATCGGCATCCACGGGAATGCCGCGACGTGGTGGGAGCAGGCACGCGGGGCGTTCGGGCGAGGCAATGAGCCACGCGTCGGTTCGGTGCTGGTGTTCAAGGCTACCGGGGCCATGCCTTACGGGCACGTCGCGGTGGTCGACGGGATCGTCGACGAACGGCATGTGCTGCTTGATCACGCCAACTGGTCGCGGCCCGGCATGATCGAGCATGACGCGATGGCGGTCGACGTGTCCGAGCAGGGCGACTGGAGCGCGGTTCGCGTCTGGTATGCGCCTTCGGGCGGCCTGGGCGGGCGAGAGAACCCCGCATTCGGCTTCATCTATGCTGCCCCGTCGCTGAACGAGCCGCCGACCGAACTTGCGCGCAATTCGGACGAGGCCGACACGTCCGCCGTCAATTTCTCGGGCTGATCCGTTCAGTCGATCTTCCCGGCCCGGCCCTTGCCCACATCGTCGCGCGGCTTGCCCTTGGTGGTGCGCTGCGCCGCCGCGCTCGCTCCGGCCAGCACCGGGCCACAGGCGGAAGCCTTGGCGTCTCCCACGTCGACGAAGGCCAGCAGTCCGGCCACCGGCGTCGCCACGACCGCGAGCCCGAGGCCCGCGCCGGCCCGGCCCAGCAGCTGCGGGCTGATCACGTCGAGCGACGGCTTGGCGAAGTGACCGCCGATCCCCACCGGAGACTGCCCGGAGAACAGACTGAACTTCTTGCCGTCCGCCCGGACCGCGATGTCCACCGCCTCGGTGCCGAAGCTGAACCCGCCGCGCCCGGTGATCACGTTCTTGCTGGTGTCGATCAGGATCGGGTCGGTCGCCGCGACGCCGCCGCGCACGGTGAAGGCGATCAGGCCGCAGTTGATGTCCACCGGCCGCTTCAGCTTGCCCTGGAACATCTTGTAGACGAACGTTCCGAGGTCGAGTTCGGCGAGTTGGACGTTACGGGTCCACAGGGCGCCTTTCGGCATCACGAAGGCGATGCGGCCCGAGGAGCTGGCCAGCGAATCGTGGATGGTGTCGCCGCGCCCCTCCAGCTTGATCCGGCCGCGGATTGTGCCGGTGGTCCCGGCTTCGATCACGCCGTAACCTGCCAGCAGGCGGCCCATGGGCGTGGACGCGAGGCGGATGTCGTAGCTGATCGCCGAAGGCCGCTGCCTGGTGTCGAAGATGAGGTCGGAGGCCACCCGGCCACGCGCCATCGAGAACGTCAGCGGTGACAGCGCCAGCCTGCCGTGGTCGAGCGCAAGCTTGAGCGCGATATCCTCGACCGGCACGTTCTTCGAGCGCACGACGCCGATCTTCCAGTCGAGCCCGGCGTCGAAGCGCTGCATCGATGCCACCGGCAGGGTGGCGTCGGGAAGCACGCGCTGCGCGCCTGCGCCCGTGGCGGCGGCGGCAGCGACCGCGCCCCTGGAGGCGACGATATCGGGGTTGTAGCCGATGAACGGGGCCGCATCGACGATGTCGAGGCGCCGGGTCGCCAGCACCGCATCGAGACGCAGGCGCTCCTCGTTCTTCACGGTGAACTGGCCGGACAGGTCGGAGTTGCCGAAAGTTCCACTCATCCCGGTGAAGCGATAGGTCTGGCCCTCCTTCACCATCTGGGATTTCAGGGCGTAGCGGCGGGTCTGCGGAATGGTGACGTCGATGATGCCGAGCAGGTCGGACAGGTCCCGCCCCTGCGCGCGCACGTCCAGCCGCACGCCCTCGACATCGGCGATGGAGGGCAGGGTGCCGGCGACGTCGACCACATTGTTCGCCGCCCAGGCCCGCAGTTCCAGCTTGTTGCTGCCGCGATTGACGGTTTCGTCCGGGGACAGCAGACGGGCCGTCATGCGAAACGGGGTGTCGCGCAGCCGCCCGTCGCCGCGAAGCTGCACCGCCTTGCCGATCCGCGCGTCGGTGGACACGATCGGATCGATCGTGAGATCGGCGAGCAGCGGCATCTGCGGGTCGACGTAATGAACGCGGGTGCCGGACACGGTGGCGCGGTCGATGCGCGGGAATTCGAGCGGCTTGCCGCCCCCGGACGCGCCGAAGGTCCAGGTATTGTTCCGGTGGGCCGCATCCCATTCGAGATTGGCCACGCCGTTGCGGAGGTCGAGCGAATAGAAGTGCCGCCGCCCGAAGATCATCGACAGCGGCGCGATGCGCGCGTCGATCCGCTCCGCCGCGAACAGGCTGGGACGCCCCGCCCACTGCGGGTTCGACACGTTCAGCTTTTCGGCGACGAACTTTATTCTGAACGGTGCAAAATAAAGCTGGAAATCGCCGCCCACGCTGACCTTGCGGCTGGTCAGCGACCCGGCGATGCTCTCGAACGGATGCTTGAGGAAGCGCCCCTTGGTCACGAAAAGGACCAGCCAGACCGCGAAAATCAGGCCTACGACGATGAGAACGACGTTGCGGGCGATGCGCAGCGCGCGCTGCCTGCGCTGCGCCTGGGGCCGTTCCGGTGCGGCATCGATCTGTGTCGCGGCGTCCATGATCCGCCTTCATCGCACGGCGGGGCCGATTGGTTGCAGCGCCGCACGCGGCTTTTCTCGCATCGGCCCGAATTTGCGGCGATCTGGCTTACCCTGAGCCTAAGCGCGGCTTAAGCGGGGCTTAAGGGTTCCTTGCAGCGGCCCAGCGGTACCACCATCGGCGCGGCCCCCGCCATGTCGAGGTGCGCGGCGATGCCGTAGACCGTGCGCAGCCGCTCGGCGCTGAGCACTTCGCGCGGCGATCCTTCGGCGACCAGCGTACCCCGGTCGATCAGCAGCAGCCGGTCGCAGTACCGCGCCGCCATCGTCAGGTCGTGCAGTACCGTGACGACCGTGGCGCCGCCGCGCGCCTCGCGGGCCAGCAGTTCCATGACGTCGATCTGGTGCCCGGGATCGAGCGAGGCGAGCGGCTCGTCGGCGACGATCCCCCGCGCCCCCACGGCCAGCGCCCGGGCCAGCATGACCCGCGCCCGCTCGCCGCCCGAAAGCTCGGTGGCGATGCGCCCGGACAGGTGAACGACGTCCGCCCGCGCCATGGCGTCCCGCACCGCCTCGCGGTCCTGCGCGGTCATGCGCGACATCGGCCCCAAGTGCGGCAGCCGGCCCAGCGCCACCAGCCGTTCGGCGCTGAGCGGCCAGTGCAGCGTCTGGCCCTGGGGCAGATAGGCGAGGGTGCGGGCGAGATCGCGCGGGTTCATCGTGCGGATGTCCCGGTCGTCGACCGTGATCGAACCCTGCAGGCTGGGGACAAGGCCGAGGACCGCGCGCACCAGCGTCGACTTCCCGGCGCCGTTGGGCCCGATGATCCCGGTCAGCGTGCCCGGCCGCAGCACGGTGCTGAGGCCGGTGAGGACGGCGCGTCGGCCGAGGTCGGCGGACAGGTTCCTGATCGCGATCGTCACCACAGGCGGCGCTCCCGCAGGAGATGGACAAGGAAGACGGGGACACCCAGGAATGCCGTGACCACGCCGAGTTTCAGCTCGCTGGCGGTCGGGATCAGGCGGACCAGGATGTCGGCGCCGGTCAGCAGCACGGCGCCGCCCAGCAGCGAGGGCACCAGCACCGAGGAAGGGCTGCGGTCGGTCAGCGGCC
>Ga0308159_1004404_pt1 | contig 12937 bp, 13 predicted proteins | sample PhyCR1_FD_201040 | JGI IMG/M metagenome (GOLD analysis project Ga0308159, IMG submission 201040) | Phyllosphere microbial communities from UC Gill Tract Community Farm, Albany, California, United States - DLSLC.R1 | ecosystem: Host-associated > Plants > Phyllosphere > Unclassified | place: USA...
CAAGCAAGAGCAATACATCAAAGACGACGACGCCATGGAAGAGTACATGACTCAGTCGGCCCTGGAAGATGCGAGCCTGCACCTGAACGAAGAAGCCCCCGGCATTTCCGGTGAAGCGCTGGAGCGTCTGGTGAATGACTTCCGTATGGTCATGAAGACGCTCAAGCGTCTGTCGCGCCTGTACCCACAGGAGTTGACCGAGCACTTCATCTACCTGCCAGCCGTCAGCCTGGAAACCCTGGGCGATCATGCAGCAATGCAAGAGTGGCTGGCCCAGTATGAAGTTCGTCTGCGTACCAACGAGAAGTCCGGCCTGGTCTACAAAGCCAGCCTGCGCGAAGACCGTGAACGTGGCGTCTGGCTGCCGGAGGTCGAACTGATCTCCCACGGCCTGTCGAACTACGTCACCTTCAACCGCGACTTCTTCGGCAGCAACGACTACAAAACTGTGGTCACCCTGGGCGCTCAGCTGAGCACCCTGCTCGACGAAGGCGCGTACATCCAGCGTGGCGAGCGCAAGAAAGCCGTCACTGAGTTCAAGGAAGCCCTCGACTGGCTGATGGCCGAAAGTACCAAGCGCCACACCATTCAGCGATACAAAGGTCTGGGTGAAATGAACCCGGATCAGCTGTGGGAAACCACCATGGACCCAAGCGTGCGCCGCATGCTGAAAGTCACCATCGAAGACGCCATCGGTGCAGACCAGATCTTCAACACCCTGATGGGTGATGCGGTCGAACCTCGCCGGGACTTCATCGAAAGCAACGCGTTGGCGGTGTCCAACCTGGATTTCTGATCTGTGTAGGTTGTTACCTCAGTTGATCACTTTTTCACAAATAGATGATTGACTGACTCAAACGCAAAAAGGCCAATTCATTGAATTGGCCTTTTTTATTTTCAGTAATCTCAACTTCTGGCCTCTGCTTTCCAAATTGCGGTCTCCGGGCCCGGTTCGCCCATCCTTCTCCAGACGCAATGTTGCGTTTGCCGCTATGCCATCTTTGGATGACCTCAGATGCCTGCGCCGATGAATCTTCTCCATTTCCTCTCTGAACCCAAGAACGTACAAGCAATCCCCCAACCTGCTGGCTTAAGGTTTCTAAACGGGTTAGGGACTCTGAGGAACAGAGTCCCGAGCGAGGTAACGGGGATGGATGTCAGGTCAGGAGTCAGCAAAAATGGAATCAGTAATACCTCGCAAGCGCGCAGCGATAATCGGATCGGGAAGCATAGGAATCGACCTGATGTACAAGGCGATGCGCTCTCATCATCTGGATCTCAGAATGGTGATCGGACGCAGCTCCAATAGCGAAGGCTTGGCTAGGGCCCGCGAATTGGGCATCGCTACTTCGTCAGATGGTATTGAGTTCCTGGCTCAACACGCCACTGAGCTCGATATTGTTTTTGACGCGACGTCTGCTCAATCGCACAGAATGAACGATCAGGTATTTCGCAGGGCTAACCTCCTGGCGATTGATATGACCCCGGCAAAGCTCGGCGCAATTTGCGTGCCTTCGATCAACCTCGACAGCATCGCCAGTGAACGCAACGTGAATCTGGTTACTTGTGGCGGCCAGGCGAGTATTCCGTTGGCGTACGCGATTGCTCAATCGTTCGAATCTCTGGAGTACATCGAAGTTGCTTCGACCATCGCATCGGACAGCGCCGGACTCGCGACGCGGGAAAACATTAATCAATACATTTTGACCACCGAGCAAGCGTTACGACACTTTAGCGGTGCGGGTTTGACCAAGGCAGTTCTGAACATCAATCCGGCCAAACCTGGCATCGACATGCAGACGACGGTATTTGCCAAGGGCCGTTACGAATGCATCGAGAAGGTGCGGGCTACTGTCAGGCAGATGGTTGCTCGTGTTCAACAATACGTGCCTGGCTATCAGATGGTACTGGAACCAATCGAGTCGAAAGGCCACCTGGCAATGAGTGTAACGGTGCGCGGTAGCGGTGATTACCTTCCCGCCTATGCCGGCAACCTCGACATCATCAATTGTGCCGCGATTGCAGTAGCCGAATTCCACTCTGCCTGCTGGGAGCGTAGCGCCGCATGATTACCATTACTGATTGCACTTTGCGTGATGGCAACCATGCTGTCCGCCACCAACTCTCCAAAGAACAGATTCGCCTATATGCCGAGCAGGCCGACGCTGCAGGAATCGATGTAATTGAAGTGGGTCATGGCAACGGACTAGGCGGTTCTTCGGCCCTTCTGGGGCTGAGTAACATTGACGATCGGGAAATGCTTGAAACTGCCAGATCGGCCATCCAACACGGACGTCTGGGTATTCACTTCATCCCCGGGTTGGGTAAGTCCACTGATCTTGAAATGGCTATTGAAGTCGGTGTGGATATTTTCCGTATAGCCAGTCACTGCACGGAAGCCAACATTACCGCTCCCTATATCGAGTCGGTCAAGAATCAGGGCAAGACCGTCTACGGTGTCTTGATGATGAGTCATATGGCGGAACCAGATTTGCTGGCCGAGCAGGCGTCGCTCATGGCGAGCTATGGTGCCGATGCCGTTATCCTGATGGACAGTGCGGGTTACCTGACCCCTGATGATGTGCGCTGGCGAATTCAGGCTATACAGGAGCTTACCGACACCAAGCTTGGCTTCCACGCGCACAATAACCTCGGCATGGCGGTTGCAAATTCGCTCGCTGCTGTCGAGGAGGGTGCTCAACTGCTGGATGCTTGCATCAAGGGCTTTGGCGCAGGGGCTGGCAATACGCAGCTGGAGACTTTGATCGCCGTGCTGAATCGCTTGGGCTATCGGACCCAGTGTTCCTTCGAATCCATCGCCAGGCTGGCGCGCACCTCGGAACAGTATCTCGATTGCCTGACGCCGCACATTGGCGCCGCCAATATCGCTAGCGGAATTTACGGACTGTTCTCAGGGTTTGCTCCGCATATAAGGCGCGCCGCGGAACAGTTCAGCGTGGATGAATATCAGCTCTATCAATTGTTGGGTCAACGCAAGTTAGTGGCTGGACAGGAAGACATCATCGTCGAGACCGCGGCCAGACTTTCTACTGCCAGCTGACTTCATTTCAGGAATTAAGTCGATGTCTGTTACTGATAAGCAGGGTCTTCGCACGCCCATGATTCATGAAAAGGTAGCGTACTGGGCAACTGAAACACCTGGTGCGATTGCTGTACGCAGTGCCTATGAAACACTGACTTACGCGCAACTGGATCGCGAGTCCAGCGCTTTGGCTCGCTATCTCGGTGAACAAGGAATACAGGCGGGAGACCTCGTCGGAATATTTCTTCAGCCCTCTGTCTCAACCCTGGTCTGCATTATTGGCATTCTCAAAAGCGGTGCCGCTTATGTACCACTGGATACCGCCAATCCCGCCTCCAGGCTGACTTTGATGATTCAGCAGTTGGCGAACCTCAAATTCATTTTTACATCCGAAAAGGTCGCTGGTCTGCTTCAGGACTTGCCGCTTACCGTCGTCGAGATCGAGTCCTTGCGCCAGGAACTGGCGGCAGCCCCTTGCGCCGCTGCGATGGTGTCGCCTGCCCAGGAAGATGATCTTTGCTACACCGTATTCACGTCGGGCACCACAGGTATTCCCAAAGCAGTTGCAATCACCCATCGCAGCTGGGCGAATCTGATCAGTTGGCATGTTGCCGAATACCGCCTTGACCAAGAAGCCAACGGCCTCCTGGTATCGGCATTCGGTTTCGACATTTCCCAGCGCAGCCTGGTAACGCCTCTGTACAGCGGTGCGGCGATTTCACTCACGAGCAGTGCCATGTTCGACGGGTATGAGATCGTCGACCTCATTGAGCGTCACCAGATTCGCAGTATTCATCTGGCGCCAAGTTCTCTCTACGTAATCATCCAGGCCGGCCAGGCGGGTGATCGTCTCGCGACGCTACGGCATTTGTTCATCGGAGGTGAAGCACTGGCTGCCACCCGGGTGATGGAGTGGGCGCGGAAAAAAGGCTCAGCCTGCAAGCTGATTCACCAATATGGTGTCGCCGAGTGTACCGATGTGGCTACGTCCTATTCGATGTCCAACTACGAGTCCTATCTGGCTGAAGGCATTCCGATGGGAAGCCCCGTCGGTAACTGCCGGGTAGACATACTTGATGACGACGACCGACAGGTTTCGATCGGTGATATCGGTCAAATCGTGATCTCCGGCATTGGGGTAGGCAGAGGCTATCTGAACAACTCGACCCTGCAGGCAGAACGCTTTCGGGAAATATCCATCGATGGCGTCCTACAGCGGGCGTACTTCACCGGTGACTACGCTCGGCACCTGTCTGAGGACAAATCTGTGTGTCTGGGAAGACGGGATAACCAGATCAAGATCCGAGGCATGCTGGTGAATCTGTCCGAGATCGAGAACGGAGTTCGCAACGCCTTGCCAACTGCCGAGGACGCTATTGTCCTGAACACTCAAGCCGTGCCCGACCAGGATCCCGAGCTGACTGCCTTCGTCGCGACCGCTGACGAACTTCCACCGATCCGCGATATCGGTCATCGGCTCGGGCATCTTCTGCCCCGCCACATGCATCCGCGCCGCTATGTGGCGTGCAAACAGTTTCCCCTTACCCAGAACGGCAAGATTGATCGGCAGGCTCTGTTGAGCCTGGCCTGAACCAAGCGTACGCAACATCCAAAAAAGGAAGCATCACATGAGTCAGATGGATCAAAAAATATCTGCAACGACTGGATTACCTGCAAGCGCGGTGATCACTGATGACATTCAGAAGGATATTGAATTCTTCGAAAAGAATGGCTTCATTGGTCCGATCAAACTTTACGAACCGGATGAAGCGGCAGAAATCCTGCGCGCACTACGCGCTGCGAACCATGATCGTTCGCACATTCTTTACGACAACAACATGAACTATGACCGACATTTCGATATCCCCGAATTGTCCCGTCACATCATGCACCCAACGATTCTGAAGTACCTTCGCGGCATTCTGGGTGCCGATCTGCTGTGCTGGCGCTCGGAATGGTTCGCGAAGTTTCCTGGCGGCCGGGGTACCGAATGGCATCAGGTTCGTGACTACAGCTACACCGATGGCAATCCGCTCATTGTCCCGACTCAGACAGATTGGAATGCCTATATCGATCTGACGGTATGGACCGCGTTCACACCAGCAACCAAGGAAACTGCGTGTATGCGTTTCCTGCCGGGTTCGCATAAAAAGTATTACTACGACGAGAAGAAAAGCGTCTCTACGGGGCGTAACGGTGAATACCAGCACACCCAGACCGACACCGGTTTTTTCGGTTACGACTTTTCTGAATTCAAGGTCGATCCATCATGGGACCCTGAAAGCGCGAACCCTGTGGACATGGAACTGCAAGCCGGCGAGTGCGTGATTTTCACGGCGTCCTGCGCGCACGCTTCTCATGACAATACCACCGAACGGCAGACCCGCCTGGCCATTTCCGGTCGCTATGTTCCGACCCACGTGCGGGTTTATCCCGATCTGAAGACGTATAACGCGCACGGCGAAACATTCGACCTCGCCGACTACGCGACGGTGCTTGTCTCCGGTGAGGACACCTACGACCACAACAAAATTCGCAACGCCAATAACCGCGGGCAAGCGTTCTCGTTCTCTGCGAAAGAGGAGAAAACTCCATGCTGAACGCTATTCACAAGATCTGTGCAGACGTCCTGAACTATCCGCAGCTGAAAGTGGATGAGGACTTCTTCGACGTAGGTGGTCACTCCCTGATGATGGCCGAGATCCAACGCCAACTGCATGACGATCTGAAAGTTCACATCAACATGGAATCACTGTTCCGAAACTCCTCGGTTATCAAATTGAGTAAGGCCATTCAACCAACGCTGACCGAGCAAACGGCCTAACCCCGGGCCGGTCTGCGTCAGCTGCGTGGACCGGCTTAACTGGAGAAAAGATGATGAAAACCTTTGCATTGCTGGAGCAGCCACAAACCGGCGACGCTGCCGACTTGAGCTTCAAGCGCAGCTCGCTGTTCGCCGCGTTCATGAGCCGCGCAACCCAATGCGCGCCGGTCACCGCCGACAAGATCGAGGCGGGCCTGCAGCTGAACCGGCTGCTGGAAAACGGCCAAGTGCACTTCAATACACTCGAAGATGGTTCATTCGAAGCCTTCTATGGCCCGTCCAGCGATGCCGCGGTGCAGATCTCGACCCAGATTCCATTCTGGTCGGAAAAGATCGTCGCGCGAATCCGCAAGAGTGTGCGTCAGTCCCAAGGCGCAATTTGTTCGCTGAAGCTGTTCGATTCGCAAGAGTCCATCGATGTATTCGTAACGGACTGGAGCTCCTGCACGGCAGCCTGCGCCATCGCCGTACACAAATATCACTGGTTCACACGACGGCTGACCGAACGCCCCGATGCTGACAACTATTTCACCGGTGCCTATGTCCGCAATCCATTGACTGGCGATCTGATGTCCGTGTGGGTCGCCGATTGGGTGAAACCCGACTTCGGTACGGGTGCCGTTCTGGTTAATCCTGCTCACAACAAGACTGATCTTGAGTTCGCCAGGCAGGTCGGTTTGCCGATTCGCTTCGCTCTTTCTCTTGATGCGCAGGTCGATGAGCACTCGATGCCAACCCCGCCGGTGCTGAAAGCTGGTTTCGCCATCCGCACCGGTTGGCTTGATGGCAAGCCCGCGATGGACGTCCACAACAACACGATCAACGTCCTTCTGCGCAAGGGTAGTGCCCGGTTGCATGAAGATAAACGCATACCTGGCGAAGTGATTGCCCGAATCGAGCAAACTTCACCAGACAGGGCTGAGCTGTATTGGAGTCCCCAATACGGGACTTTTCATCCGGACGCCACACAAGGATTACCCGTTCGGGTGGATTTCAGTCCGAGTTTTCAGGCTGCGGTGACCACGGTTACACACCGGCCGGATCATCTTCAGGTCGATGCGGCAATCCAGAAGAAAAACATAGGCGTGCTTGCCGGACTGATCTTTGATTTGGGTGGCCTGGAGGCGTTTGTCCCGCTGACGCTACTCGAGTCTGTCGAGTATGCCGGTAGCCGCAGCGATGGCGATCCAGCGGTGGATCTCGCGCTGTTGGTCGGCGAAGAACCTGAAAAGGTGTTGGTGATTCGCAAGGCGTTAATCGACCAGATCGACAGCTTCCTCAATGGTTGCCAGAAGCTTTCGACTCGTTTGGGAGAGAACGGCGCCCTGCCCCCCGCTCAAGTGACTACCGCGCTGACTCAGGGCGATCCCGTCTCGGCCTTCCGGACCTTCTACCAATGGCAAAAGCAGATGGTCGCTAATGACGAAGTCATTGATCAGTCTGCTTACACCTCGATTCTTTCTACATTTGGCCTTGAATCGGCCTGAAAACAAGAGATCACGACATGGAAATCTTCCTCTACGCGTTCAGCGTCATGTACAGCCCCGGCCCTGTCAATGTAATGGGCCTGAACGCCGGACTTACCGGACAGTTTCGCCGCACCGTCGGGTTTTTCATCGGCGTAGGCTGCGCGATGTTCGCGTTGTTCCTTATTTTTGGTTACACGGGCGAAGCGTTGATTTCTCGTTCCGTACTGCCCTATCTGGCGCTCATCGGGGGGCTTTACACCTTGTACCTGGCGTTCAAGGTGTTTACCTCAAAAGTGGTTTTGCCCGGGAAAACTGAAGACACACAGGCGGCGGATAAACCACTGACATTCTGGAACGGCTTTTTGATCCAGGCGTTGAATCCCAAAGGGATGATGGTGGTTCTGCCCATCACGACTGTGATGTTTCCGGCTGCCCATGTCACCGGTATCAGCATCGCGGTTGTATCGACCATGATCGCTTTGGGCGGCGCCGGCGCACCGGGAATTTACTCGTTGCTGGGTGCAGTGCTGGGCAAGCGAATCACCAAGGAGTCTTACTTCAATTTCTTCAATCGACTGATGGGCATCGCTCTGGCCATCTGCGCGGCCTTCATGCTCTACGACTTTTACGTTCATGCTCAAGGACTCTGACATGCACAAGCAACAGCCTGTGACCAATTGGGACACCGTCCCGGTAGAGCAGTTGAGCGACCTGATAGCCCGCCAGATCATCGGCGGTAATGAATTGATGATGGTCAAGCTGACAATGAAGGCCGGCGCCATCGTTAAGCATCACAGTCATCCCAACGAACAGATGACTTATATCCTCAAAGGCAAAATCCGCTTCACTTACGGACTGGAAATGGAACAAAGCACTATCTTGTGCGCGGGAGACGTTCTGCACTTTCCAGCCAATATTCCGCACGCTGCAGAGTGCCTGGAGGACACCGTCGACCTTGACGTGTTTACGCCGCCCCGTCGCGACTGGTTCGCAGCGAATGGCAATGCCTATTTCGAGCAGCCGGTCGAGGCGCACGATGAGTAGCCCATCCTCGACCAGATGGTTACAGAGAACCGTGCAGCCGACAGCTCAAAGTCGATTGCTTTGTTTTCCGTTTGGCGGCGGTAGCGCTTCGTTCTACAGGGACTGGCAATCGCTACTAGGCCCGCAAATTGAAGTTTGCGCCATACAGCTTCCGGGACGGGAAGCACGTTTCGGCGAGTTGTTCATCACCGATATCAATGAACTTTTACCGCCATTGATGCAGGCTGCCAGCGATCTGTTTGATCTGCCATTGCACCTGTTCGGGTACAGCCTGGGAGCTGGCATCGCGCATAAATTCACCACTCACTGCGACACTCTTTATCCCGATGCGCAGATAGTGTCGCTTACGGCGTGTGCAAGTTCCGCAGCTCCCGCCGATCGACTGCATTCATCAACGATGACTGACGAGCAGTTCATGGACTACATCATGGGGCTCGGAGGCCTTCCTCATGAAGTTGCGGCAAATCCGGGCTTACGTGCGATTGCCCTGAGGACCCTGCGTAGCGACTTCGCCCTTTCAGAAAGCATCAATCTCGCTGACGCTGATCCGGTTTCGATACCCGTTCTTGCCATCGGCGGCGATGCCGACCCTTCTGTTCCGATCGCCGGTTTAAAAGCATGGTCCAGCAAAACCAAGGGGAATTGTTTCCAGCAAATGTTTCCCGGCGACCACTTTTTCGTTCGTCAGAACCTGCCGAAGGTCATGGAAAGCCTGCGAAATTTTATCGCCTTGTAACTCAACGGATTGCCTTTGAAATGGATTTCATTCACGTGTTTCTCAACATCACCACAGGTGCATCGTTGATTTTGATGATGCCTGGCCCTACCAACACTTTGCTGATGACATCCGGTTACACCTGCGGCCCAGCCAGAACTTTGCCGCTGATCGCCACTGAAGCGTTGGGCTACAGCATTGCAATCAGCGCCTGGGGGTTCGTACTCATAGCGTTATCCGCACGGTACCCGGGTGTGGGAACAGCCGTGAAGTTACTGTGCGCGGCTTACCTCGCTTACCTGGCTGCGCGCATTGCTACAACGAAGCTAATGGCGAGCGGGTCCCGCCGCCCGGCAGTGAGCCCAAAGTCACTGCTGACCGCCACGCTGCTTAATCCCAAGGCCCTCCTGTTTGCCTCTGTGGTATTCCCACGAGAAGTTTATGGAACGGCGCAACTCTATAGTTGGGCGCTGCTGTCCTTTGTCCTGATCGTGGTACCGATCGGGCTTGCCTGGGCCTGGCTGGGGCAGGTCGTGCGGACAGCACCAAGCCATGCCATGCAACTCTGCGTGCCCAAGCTGATCGGGCTGTCACTGCTTTCGTTTTCCATTTACCTGACCTTATCGGCCCTTGAATGAATACTGATGAAGCATTACGAGTGATCTTCCATTCCCACGGGTCGCCTTCCGTACTTGAGTACCAGTCTTCGACCGTCAACCCGTTGTGCCCGGGAGAAGTGAGAATCCGCAATCAGGCGATCGGTGTGAATTTTATCGACACCTATTTTCGCTCCGGCTTGTATCCCCCTCCGGCATTGCCCTCAGGATTGGGAACCGAGGGCGCCGGTACAGTGATCGAATGCGCAGAGGATGTGACGCACTTTCGGGTCGGGGACAGGGTTGCTTACGTTCAATCGTCGCTTGGTGCTTATGCTACGCAACTCTGTGTAGATCAAACCCGACTGGTTCATCTGCCGGACGATGTCAGTTTCACAACCGCCGCGGGCGGGTTGCTGAAGGGGCTTACAACGATCTGCCTGTTTAATAAGGTCAGTCAGCCGAAGAGCGGCAATACGGTTCTTTTTCATGCTGCAGCCGGCGGTGTGGGCTTGCTGGCATGCCAATACGCCAAGCGCAAAGGCATCCGCCTGATAGGCGTAGTCTCAACTGAAGCCAAGGCGCAATTGGCGCGTTCGGCGGGAGCCTGGGCGACGATCCTTGCTGGCGAAGACATCGCTCACCAGGCGCGGCAGTTAACAGGCGCTCAAGGGGCGAAATTCGTCTACGATTCAGTCGGACGCTCTACCTGGCAGGCCTCGCTGGACTCCACTGCACCATGCGGACATCTCATCAGTTTTGGCAACTCATCAGGGCCCGTTGAAAACGTGGCGTTGGCGCAACTGGCCCGCGCAGGGTCACTTACGGTCAGTCGGCCCATATTGTTCGACTACATCAGCGATTCGGCGGTATTGCGAAGCCTTGCAGAAGAGTTTTTCCAATGCCTGCGTGAGGGTATGAAGGTTCGAGTGGGTACTACCTTTGCGCTTTCAGAAGCCGAGCGAGCACACGCGTTGTTGGAGAGTCGTAACACGACGGGGTCTATCGTACTCATACCTTAGGTTGAAGCTGCGGATGGGAAGTAGTCTGCTCTTCAAAAAAAGACAGCGCGGTGCTAGCTTCCTGAAAGCTGGAAACGCTTGTTTTCCTGCCAATCGTCAGACGTTAGACCATTCGCTAAGGATCAGCATTATGTCAGGAATATTCAAAAGCCAGGTGAACCGGCCATGATTGAGCTTCCATCTCCAAAGGATTGGGTACGACATTCGCCTCACACTTCAAAACTCGAGCGGTTGGAAGCATTTTTCAGCGCCCATGGTTTTGACCCTCATCGGCATGACACTTACGCCATTGGCCGGACGCTGTCGGGCGTGCAAAGCTTTCGCTATCGTGGGGAAAATCGAAATAGCCTGCCAGGGGAAACCCTTGTCCTGCATCCCGATGAAGAGCATGACGGCCATGCCGGTAGCGATTCGGGGTTCCGTTATCGAATGCTCTATATCACCCCAGAGCTGGCTCAACAGGTACTGCACGGTAAGCCCCTGCCGTTCCTGAAAGGGGGCATTTCAAATGATCCGCGGTTCGCTGCTGCGACCGACAATATCCTCTCTGCGCTGGATGACCCCCTTGATCCGCTGGAGGAAGATGACGCTATCTTTCAACTCTTCACCACGCTGCAGGCTGTATGTGGCGAGCGTGCAGCTACAGGTGCCAGTTGTTTCACGGCGGCCGATAGAGCTCGTGAATACATGAACGATAATCTGCAGCAACCAGTCAGCCTGGATGATCTTGCCGAGTGTACTGGGCGAGACAAATGGAGTTTGTCCAAGGACTATCGGGTCTACTTCGGTACAAGTCCACACCGCTACTTGACAATGCGGCGACTGGATCGAGTAAAAGCCGCAATCTTTGCAGGTCGGTCGCTGGTGGAAGCCTCGGTTGAAGCAGGTTTTTTTGATCAAAGCCATATGACCAAGCAGTTCAAAAAAGCATTCGGAGTATCACCTGCGCGCTGGTGCCGCTCGAGGGACAGAGATCTGATTTGAGTCGGTTAGTCTGAGTGTGAGGGCACTGTGATTTTCTCGATCCGTTATTTCGCGAATACTCACGCAAATAGTGACTGCACAAATTGCGAAATTTTTGCAGTCGCAGTCGCAGCCAGTGCCCTACCGCTTTTCCACTTCCTCTGGAATCAACCAGAATTTAAAAGTTCTCCTACACTTTGGTAATCGGGGGGCTTCGTCGTCGAGCGACGTCACTACTGCCAAAACAATATTAATGCGGCGCGCAATGTATCGCGATGTAGAACTTCGCGGAGGAAAACGAAGATGCTAAAAAGTGTTATCCGAAGCTCACATATAAAGAGTGATTTCTTCTTTCTTGCATTGGCAATTGGCGTGGGTGGAACAGCGGGCTACATAGTCTCAGGATTTGCTCCCGTCACTGCCGTCCCCTTCACCCTGTTGGCCGTGGTATTTCTCTATTACACATGGCGCAAGCCAATAAGCGTCCGGCCCGATTGATCTCGGCGTGCACAGTCGGTGCCTCGAAACCTTCTCCTTGATTGATAAGCTTACCGGTCGTTGCCGCTTATTCATTCCCGGTTGCCACACTTTCCAACCGATACCCATACCCATAAATCGTCAGTAACTGCCAACCCCGATCCGCCGTAAGCCCCAGCTTGTTGCGCAGCCGGTAGATGTGCGTATCCAGCGGCCGCGAAGACGTCGTCTCTTCGTTCGGCCAGAAGCGTTCATACAGATAGTCCCGCGACAACGGCCGACCCAGATTGCTGAACAGACACCGCGCCAACCGGTATTCGCGCTCCGTCATGAGGATCGGTTTGCCTTCCCGAGTGACGGTCAACTCGGCGTCGTCAAAAGTCAGATCGTGAAACGTCTGTACTTCTCCCGCCGCGTTGCGTGGCTGGCTATGCCGACGCAATACCGCTGCCACCCTCGCCTTCAACTCGTTGGGTCGAAACGGCTTGCTGACATAGTCGTCCGCTCCGGCATTCAAGGCTTGAACGATATCGTTCTCGCCGTCGCGGCTGGTGAGCATGATCGCCGCCGGTGGCGCGTCCATGTGTTCGCGGGTCCAGCGCAGCAGCGCCAGACCTGTGAGGTCGGGAAGTTGCCAGTCGAGGATCAGCAGGTCAAACGTCTCCCGGCGCAGATAGCGCAACAAGTCTTCGCCGCGCTCGAAGCTGTGCAGTGACCACGGCTGTTCTCCAGCCTCGGCCATTTGCTCCAGGGTCTGCTCGACCCGGCGCAGTTCGGCGGGTTC
>Ga0308159_1004406_pt1 | contig 12934 bp, 10 predicted proteins | sample PhyCR1_FD_201040 | JGI IMG/M metagenome (GOLD analysis project Ga0308159, IMG submission 201040) | Phyllosphere microbial communities from UC Gill Tract Community Farm, Albany, California, United States - DLSLC.R1 | ecosystem: Host-associated > Plants > Phyllosphere > Unclassified | place: USA...
CGGCGCGGCAGTTGATCATGCGCTTTTCGTCAACGGCGACGCGGGCGGCGGAGCCTTCGAGTTCGGCGAGGCCTTCGGCGACGTCGAGTTTGTCCAGGGCGGCCTTGGCGCGAATGATCGCGGCGGAGTCGTTGGCGGTCACGTTGCGCGCTTCCAGGGCGGCAGCGGCGCCGGCACCGTCGAGGCGATCCATGTTGGCTTCACTGGCGTGGCCGGCGTTGGCGCCCTTGATCACCGCTGCACCGGTGTCTTCGTTGTCGACTTCATCCCAACTCAGCATTGAAATTCTCCTTCCTGGTACTCGAAAAATTAGTGTTTTTGCAGGCTTGCGGCATTGAAATACTGCGCATAGTGTGGTCGGTAAATACCGATACTGCACACTATGTAGTGGTCTGTTCTGTTTGTGGGCACACTATATGGTGTGTGGTAACGATGGTCAACGCACAAGAACGGCATCGATCGTCGCAGGCGGTATGAGCAAAACTAAACGCTCCATGACTTTAATAGTCACTGCGGCTTTCACCGCCAGTGCCAAAAAATTCGCCAACCGGCTCCTCCTGACAACAACGAGCGTTTGTGGGAGGGGGCAGTTACACGGCGAAGCCAAAGCCCATCGATTGAGCCGCATCGACCTGCCTAAGCTAATTCGAAAAAGATATTTATTGAGGGTTTTTAAGATCGTTTAGCTTGGATGCTTCTGAAGACGTTTGTTCAAGGAGCGAACCGCCGATGTCCCACCTGCAGTCAATCACCACCTTGCCGCTGCTGGATTTGTCGCAACTGGACGGCAGCCCGCAGCAGCGCCGGCAGTTTCTCGATGAACTGCGGTTCGCGGCCCGGCATATCGGGTTTTTCTACCTGACCGGTCACGGGATCGACCCGGCGCTGCTGACCCAGGTGCAGCAGCAGGCGCGTGCATTTTTCGCCTTGCCCGAGGCCGACAAGCTGGCGGTGGGCATGCTCAACTCGCCGCATTTTCGCGGCTACAACCGCGCGGCGTCGGAGATCACCCGTGGCCAGCCCGACCTGCGCGAGCAGTTCGACGTCGGCGCCGAGCGCGAGCCCCTGGCGGTGGCGCAATACCCGTCCGCCTGGGCCCGCTTGCAAGGCCCAAACCAATGGCCAGCGGCCTTGCCCGAGCTGAAACCGCTGGTGCTCGGCTGGCAACAGGCGATGACGCAAATGGCCCTGCGGCTGTTGCGTGCGTTCGCCCAGGCCTTGTCGCTGCCGGAAACTGCATTTGATGCGCTGTACGGCAACACACCCAATGAACACATCAAGCTGATCCGCTACCCCGGCCGCCACGCGCGGCAAAGCCGTCAGGGCGTCGGCGCGCACAAGGATTCGGGTTTCCTCAGCTTCCTGCTGCAGGACCAGCAGGCCGGCTTGCAGGTGGAGGTGGAAGAAGGGCGCTGGATCGACGCGTCGCCCCGCCCCGACACCCTGGTGGTGAATATCGGCGAACTGCTGGAGCTGGCCAGCAACGGTTACCTGCGGGCCACCGTGCACCGAGTGGTGTCGCCGCCGGTGGGCAGCGAGCGTTTGTCCCTGGCGTTTTTCCTCGGCGCGCAACTGGACGCGGTGGTGCCGGTTTACCAACTGGCGCCCGAACTGCTGCGCGATGCCCATGGCCCCACCAGCGACCCGCGCAACCCGTTGCTGCGCGAGGTGGGTTGGAACTACCTCAAGGGTCGCCTGCGTTCCCACCCGGACGTCGCCCAACGTTTCTACGCCGACGCCACGCTACCCCAAGCACTGTCCGCCTGATCAGGAGATCACCCCATGTTTAAGCAATCCGCACTTGGCCTGGCAGTGTTGCTGGCCGCGTTCAGCGTGTCAGCCGCCGATGCCTTGCGCGTCGCCGCCGACCCGATTCCTCACGCGCAGATTCTTGAGTTCGTACAAAAGCTCGACCCGAGCCTGAAGCTTAAAATCATCGAGATCCCCAGCGGTGTGAACTCCAACGAGTTACTGGCCCACGGCGATGTCGACGCCAACTACTTCCAACACCTGCCGTACCTCAACTCTCAGGAGCAGGCGCTCGGCCAGAAGTTTGCCGTGGCCGCCACCGTGCACATCGAGCCGCTGGGCATCTACTCCCATCGCCACACCAGCCTGGCCCAAGTGCCGGACAAAGGCACCGTCGCCGTCCCCAACAATGTCACCAACCTCAGTCGCGCGCTGTACCTGCTGCAAGCCAATGGTTTGATCAAGCTCAAGCCGGGCTTCAACGATGCGTCCAAGGACCAGGCCACACCCAAGGACATCGCCGAGAACCCCAAGCATCTGAAGATCCTGGAAATCGAATCGCCGCAAATTCCCCGCGCGCTGGATGACGTCGACCTGGCGGTGATCAACGGCAACTTCGCCCTGGAGGCGGGGCTGGAACCGGCCAAGGATGCGCTCGGCCTGGAGCAGGCCAAGGGCAACCCGTACGCGAATATCCTCGTGACCACGCCCAAATTGCTCGAAGACCCCCGTGTGCAGCAACTGGCCAAGGACCTGCGCTCACCGGCGGTGGCCAAGTTCATCAGCGAGAAATACGCGGGCTCGGTGATTCCGGTGGCGGTCGAATGATCGTTGTCGACAGCGTCAGCAAAACCTACGCCGATGGCCAGCTGGCGGCGTTGGATAACGTATCGTTGCAGATTGCCGAGGGGGCGATTTTTGGCATCGTCGGGCGTAGCGGGGCGGGCAAGAGTACCTTGCTGCGCTGCCTCAACCTGCTTGAGCGACCCACCAGCGGGCGCATCCTGCTGGATGGCCAGGACCTGACCCTGTTAAGCGACAAGGCCTTGCGCCAGCAACGCCAGCGCATCGGCATGATCTTTCAGGGCTTCAACCTGCTGCACTCGCGCAACGTGGCGGATAACGTCGCGGTGCCGTTGGAAATCGCCAAGGTGCCCAAGGCCGAGCGCGCCGCGCGGGTCGCCGAGTTGCTGGCGCTGGTGGGGCTGAGCGACAAGGCCCAGGCGTTTCCTTCGCAGTTGTCCGGCGGGCAGAAACAACGCGTGGGCATTGCCCGCGCCCTGGCGGCGCGCCCGGCGTATTTGCTGTCGGACGAAGCCACCAGCGCCCTCGACCCCGAGACCACCGCGTCGATACTCGAGCTGTTGCGCGACATCAACCGCCAGCTCGGCGTGACCATTGTGCTGATCACCCACGAACTGGAGGTGGTCAAGGCGATCTGTGACAGCGCCGTGTCCCTGGCCGATGGCCGCGTGGTGGAAAGTGGCAGCCTGGTGCAGTTGCAGGCCGACCCGTCGTCACGCCTGGGCCGTTCCCTGGCCCCCAGCCTGCCAGTGGTGAGGGCGGTATGAAAACCGACTGGAATGACATCCTGCAATTGCTGCTCAACGCCACCGGCGAAACTCTGTACATGGTGCTGCTGGCCGGGCTGTTCACTTTGCTGATCGGCTTGCCCCTGGGCGTTTTGCTGTTTATCAGCCGGCGCGGCGGGTTGTTGCCGATGCCGCGCCTTAACCGTGGGTTGGGCGCGGTGGTCAACCTGGGGCGTTCGTTGCCGTTTGTGGTGATGTTGATCGCGTTGATACCGCTGACGCGTTTGATCGTCGGTACCACCCTGGGCAGTACCGCCGCCGTGGTGCCGATCACCATTGGCGCGTTTCCGTTTTTTGCGCGCATTGTCGAAACCGCCCTGGATGAAGTGGACAAGGGCCGCATTGAAGCCATCGTGGCCATGGGCGGCGATATTCGCCATGTGATCCTCAAGGTGCTGCTGCCCGAAGCGCTTCCGGCGTTGGTGGCCGGCGTGACCTTGACCCTGGTGATGCTGATTGGTTTTTCGTCGATGGCCGGGGTGATCGGTGGCGGCGGGCTGGGCGACCTGGCGATTCGCTACGGTTACCAGCGCTTCAACAACCAGATCATGGTGGTCACGGTGATTGTGCTGGTGGTGTTGGTGCAGGGCGTGCAAAGCCTGGGGGATCGCTGTGTGCGCTCGCTGGCGCATCGCCGATAAACGGTTATGTACTAATGAATTTTTAATATTTCTAGTTATAACCGCGGCTGCGTAAAGTCCCCCGTACCTTGTTTATTTCGCCGCCGGAAAATTGTGCATGAGCCGTCCCCACGGGCACCCCACGCCGATCCTCACCTTGCCTCAGGGCGAGAAGGATCCGCTGTCGATTCGCGCCAAGGCCCTGGTGTTTTCCGACCCGCGCTCTTTGCAATTACTCGACTACTTGAAACGCGTCGGCCCCAGCGAAGCGCCGGTGTTGATCAATGGCGAGACCGGTACCGGCAAGGAGCTGGTGGCGCGCTACATCCACAGTGCCAGCGCGCGCACCGGCGCATTTGTGCCGGTGAACTGCGGCGCGATCAGCGAGAACCTCGCCGAAAGCGAGTTTTTCGGCCACGAAGCCGGTGCGTTTTCCGGCGCGGTGGGGCGGCGTATCGGCTGGTTTGAAGAGGCGGATGGCGGCACGCTGTTTCTCGATGAGATCGGCGACCTGCCGCTGCCGCTGCAGGTCAAGCTGTTACGGGTGCTGCAGGAACAAGAGGTGGTGCGGGTCGGCTCGCGCAAACCGATCAAGATCAATATCCGCCTCGTCACGGCCACCAACATCGACCTGGAGCAAGCGGTGGAGGCGGGCAATTTCCGTCTCGACTTGTTCTACCGCATCAATGTTGCCCAGGTGCAGGTACTGGCGCTGCGCGAACGGCCGTTGGACATTCTGCCGCTGGTGGAACACTTTCGCCGGCTGTACAGCGCCAAGCTGAAAATCGTCGAACCGATGTTGTCTGAGTCCGCCACGCAGGCGCTGCTGGACTACCCGTGGCCGGGCAATATCCGCGAGCTGGAAAACGTCGTGCACCTGGCGCTGCTGGTGGCCGGCGACAAGCCGATCATGCCCAGCCACTTGAAGTTCTCCGCCGGGCTCAGCGCCTTGCACGCCAGCGCCAACAGCGGCGCGCCGCGCATCCCCCAGGAGGTGATGCGCGAGCAGTTGCTGCGCCTGTTCGAGGTGCCGGGGGATAGCTTGCTGCACGACATCGAAGACCTGATCGTGCGCGAGGCTTTTGCGTTCTGTGGCTTCAACCAGCTGCGCACCGCGGGTTTGCTCGGGATCACCCGCAATGCCATGCGCACCTTGCTGGTCAACCACGGCATGCTCAAGGGGCGCGCGAAGCCCTGAGCAATCGTTCGAACACCTGCTGCACCTGGGGATCATCGCTATGTGCCACGTTGAAGCGCATCGAGTCGCGGTGCGTGGGGCCGTAGCCAAATAACGTGCTGGGCGCCAGCACCATGCCCTGCTTCAACGCGGCCTGGGCCAGGTGCTCGCCGTTCACGCCTGCCGGCAGTTGCGCCCAGATAAACATCCCGCCTTCAAAGCCCATCGGCAATTGGCAACCGCAACGCTTGAGCCATTGTTCGACCCGCGCACCGGCCTCTAGCAAGCGCTGGACCAGGCGCTTGCGGTGCCTGGCGTAGCTGCCCTCGCTGAGCAGGCGGTAGACGATCTGTTCGAACAGCTCGGAGGTCACGCCGCCGCTCATCAACTTCATATTGGTCAGGTTGGCCGCCAACTGCGGCGCGGCCACCACGTAGCTGACGCGAGCGTTGGCGCTGAGGATTTTCGAGAAGCCCGACAGGTAGGTGACCTGCTCCAGGCCGGCGAGGGCGGCCAGGCGCGGTGGCGGGTTGGGGTGCAGGTCACCGTAGAGGTCATCCTCGACGATATGGCACTGATACTGCCGGGTCAGTTGCAGCAGGCGAAACGCCTGGCTGGGACTGAAAGAGTGGCCCGTGGGGTTTTGCAGCACGCTGGTGGTGAGGTACAGGCTGGGCCGGTGTTCGGCCAGCAGCTGTTCGAGGGCGACGAAGTCGAAGCCGTCGGGGCGGCGCTCCAGCGTCACCACCTTGACCCCGTGCAATGCCAGGTTGGCGTGGAAGTTGAAGTAGCATGGCGTGTCCAGCAGCACCGTGTCGCCGGGCCTGGCGAGCAGGCGCATGAGCATGTCCAGGCCTTGCACGGTGTTGGGCGTGGTGATGATTTGTTCCACTGGCACCGACAGGCCATCGGCGTGCAGTTTCTGTTGCAGCGCCTGGCGCAACGCCAGCAGCCCGGCCGGCGTGCCCAGCCCGGCGATGCGCAGCGAGGGCGCGCGTACCACGCTGCGCATGGCTTGGCGCATCGCCTCGGTGTCCAGCCACTGCTCCGGCAGGTGACCGCCGCCGGGGCGCAGGTCGCCGTAGACCGTGGCCAGGGGCCGGCGCAGCACGCTGAGGAGGTCCTGGGGCAGCAGCTCGACCCACGCCGATGAGGCGGGGCGCACGCTGTCCATCGCCACGAAGTAGCCACGGCCCTGGCTGGAGGTGAGCAGGTTGCGCCCGCGCAGGCGATCCAGCGCCTCATTGAGAGTGAATTTGCTCACGCCCAATACGCAGGTCAACTCACGCACCGACGGCAGTTTGCTACCGGGTGGCCATTCACCGGTTTCGATGGCCTGGCTGAATACCTCGACAATCTGTTGCACCTTGGGCGTGCCCGGCGCAAAGGTGATGGGGGATACCAACATAACCTTTCCTTGTGTTTGCCGGTGATTTTACCGGTAAAGTCAGGCCGGATTAGGCCTCACTTTACCTGCCTTGTGCAATGTCGCTTGCCTAGACTGCAGGCCTTCTCATCAAGGTCCAAGGCCATGACCAGCGCATTGACACTTTCATCGTTCCTGTACTTCCTGCTGTTTTGCGCAACCATGACCTTCAGCCCTGGGCCCATGACCCTGCTCCTGTTGAGCCTGGGCCTGAAAGCCGGCCTGCGCAGTTCGATCCCGGCGCAACTCGGCGCCAGCCTTTCGTATTTGATTTCGATTCTGGTGTTTGCCGTGGGTTTTTCGGAGTTGATCAAGGGCAACCTGGCGATCACCCAGGCCATCCAGTTCGTCGGCGTGGCCTACATCCTTTACCTGGCCTATAAACAGTGGACCAGCAGCGGCGTGGCGCTGAACCAGGCCGGCGCCTCGGAAGGCTCGCGCAGCCTGTTCGGCAAGGGCCTGCTGACGGGGTTTTCCAACCCCAAGACCATCATCATGTTCAGCGCCGTATTCCCACAGTTCGCCGGGGCAGGGGAGCACAGTTCAATGGCGGATATCGCCATACTCGGGCTGACTTTTCTGCTGCTGCAGTTTGCCAGTGGCTGCCTGTATTGCTATTTCGGCCAGCGCATCAAGCACCTGCTGGAAAACCCTGCGCGTCGCGTGTTGTTGCAGCGGGTCACTGCCGTGTTGCTGCTGGGCGTGGCGGTGATGCTGGCGCGAGGCTTCTCGCACTGAGGGCTGCGGGCTTATGAGTGGTAGTGGCGATTTGCCCGTGCCCTGATAGACTCCAGGCATTCCTTCAGGATCTCACTCCACCATGTCAGCTGCAGAAGGAAACGGACTTCCGCTCGCTTCACGGCTGTACAAATCCCGCACCTTGGGGCTGACGCTCGGCTTTGTGTGCGTGGTGTTTGCCATGTACCCCTTGAACCCGTCCTGGTGGGTGTGGGCCTGGATGCTGATCAATGCCTTTGTCTGGCCGCACCTGGCCTTTCGCATGTCGCTGCGCAGCGCCAATGCACTGCGCAGCGAGCGGCGCAACCTGCTGTTCGACTCGTTTTGTGGTGGGTTCTGGGTGGGCGCGATGCATTTCAACCCGCTGCCCGGTGTGACTACATTGTCGATGATGACCATGAACAATGTGGCCATCGGCGGCCCCCGGTTCATGCTCGCCGGGTGGATGGCGCAGGCGCTGGGCATCGGCGCCGCGTTGCTGGTATTCGCCCCCGCTTTCATCGCCGTGACCACCCAGGTTCAGCTGTACGCGTGCCTGCCGATCCTGATGCTGTACCCGCTGGCCCTCGGCTGGATCTGCTACCGCCAGGCCGTGACCTTGGCTCGCCACAAACGTGAGTTGCTGGCCCTGAGCCGCACCGACAGCCTGTCCGGCCTGCTCAATCACGGCGCGTGGAAAGACCACCTGGAGATCGAGTTCCAACGCTGCCGTCGCGAGCAACAGGGCGCGGCGATCGCGCTGATCGACATCGACCACTTCAAGACCATCAACGACACTTACGGCCATGTCACTGGCGATATCGTGTTGCGCCAACTGAGCAAAGTACTGCGCCAGAACTTGCGTGCCACCGACCTGGCCGGGCGTTATGGCGGCGATGAGTTCTGCGTGATCCTGCCGGGCATGCCCCTGAACCGCGCGACCGAAGTGATGGACGCCTTGCGCGATCGTTTCAACGCGCTGGCCTACGCCCAGGACCCGACCCTGCGCGCCAGCCTGAGCATCGGCCTGGCGCCGTATCAACCCGGGCATGCCGATTCCACCAGTTGGTTGAACGACGCCGACCAGGCGTTATACGAAGCCAAGAGCAGTGGTCGCAACCGCGTCAGTGCCGTACAGGGGAGTTGGTTGCGATCGGTCTAGTGGGGTAGGGTGTGGCAGCACCTTCCAACAAAAAACAAGGATCGGTTCATGCTCTTCAACTTTCCACGCACCCTCCTGGCCGCAACGCTGGCTTTGTCCTTCGCCATGCCGGCCTACAGCGCCGAACCCCATAAACAAATCCAGGCGCAATCCGAACAGTACAAGGCCGAGGCCCTGAAGCTGTTGGAGCGCCTGGTGAATATCGACTCGGGTTCGGGCTACGGGCCGGGCCTGACCCAGGTCAGTGACATTGCCATCAATGAGCTGAAACAGCTGGGCTTCAGTATCGAGCAGGTTCCGGACGCGGCGGCAAACAGCAGCCATGTGATTGCCACCCTCAAGGGCTCCGGTAAAGCCAAAATCCTGCTGATGGCGCACATGGACACCGTGTTCAAGGAAGGCTCGGCCGCCGAGCGCCCGTTCCACATCAAGGACGGCCGCGCCTATGGCCCCGGCGTGATGGATGACAAGGGCGGCATTGTCGCCGGCATCTACGCGCTCAAAGTCCTCAAAGACCAGGGCTTCAAGGACTACGCGCAAATCACCTTCCTGCTCGACGCCAGCGAAGAAACCGGTTCCGACGCCGCCTCCGACCTCATCCGCAAAACCGCCAAGGCCCACGACGTGACCCTCAACCTCGAACCCGGCCGCCCGGCGGACGGCCTGGTGGTGTGGCGCAAAGGCAGCGCCACGGCGGTGGTTGAAGTCAAAGGCAAGGCCGCCCACGCCGGCGTCGCCCCGGAACTGGGACGCAACGCCGCCATGGAGGCCGCGCACCAGATCCTGCAACTGGGCAAACTGGGCGATGAAGAAAAGAAAACCACCATCAACTTCACCGTGATCAAGTCCGGCGACCGCACCAACGTAATCCCCGACCAGGCCACCGCCAAAGCCGACGTGCGCGCGGCATTGCCGGAAGAGTTTGATCGCATCGAAAAAGACCTGGCGCGGGTATCGGCCAACAAGCTGATCCCCGACACCGACGTGAAGACCAGCCTGCAACGCGGCCTGCCGCCGATGCCGCAGACCCCGGAGTCGGACAAACTGGTGGCGATTGCCCAGGGGATCTACGGCGAACTGGGCAAAAAACTGACCATTGAAGGCAGCGGCGGGGCGGCGGATGCGAGTTTGTCCGCCGGGGTGGGTACGCCGACGCTGGATGGCTTTGGGATTGTCGGCGGCAACATTCACACCCCGGAGGAATATGCGGAGGTGGAGAGCGTGGCTCCGCGGATCTACTTGTTGAGCCGGATGATTATGGAGCTGTCGAAGCGGTGATTTGATCGGCGCGGGTGAGCTTGCGAGTGCGCTTTTTGTGGCGAGCGAGCTTGCTCGCGCTGGGCTGCGCAGCAGCCCCAAACTTTAGTTATTTCGGCGGACAAACCCTAATGCTGGGAGATCTATTAATAAATCCAGAAACCTCATCTATCTGCAACTGACCGAAGTGACGTTTTAGCAGCTCTAAGACGATATTGTTTTCAAGTTTGTGGGCGTAGAAGAACTGAGCTGCCGCGTGTGTTTCCGAATCGTAAAACCTACATAACATTGCATTGCTTGTAGATTCCAAAAAGCTACCAATTTTATCGGGTGTTATTCTCTTTTCAAAAACGGTCATCCTGGTCCAAAGTTCGCTTATTTCAGTTTCAGTCTCGATCCTCTCAATTACCAACATTACGCCGTGCGAGCCTTCTAAGGCGGCGCTATCTATTAGGTTTGAATTGCTTGGAAGTTTTTTTATTATCGAGTAGAGCTTGCTGCTTTCATTTATTCTGAAGATGTCCTCCGGATTTAAGTCGTTGAGCATGTTTTTTTTGAAGAGATACTCCTCCGTTTTTGAATTGAAGCTAGCCCCCGCAATAGAGCGCCACTCCCTTATAATGGACCACTCCTTTGGTAGTTGTCCCATGATCTCGCACCATGATTCCCATACACCCCTGAAGCTATGATTTATTAAGGTCAAGGTGGCGAATTTAGCATCGTCGTTCGGACGTGTACTTTCCCATGGTCTTACTCCAATCTCGCTTATATAGGCTGTACTCATTTCTTATCTCTCGAAGTAAGTGTGTGAGTCATCACCAATATGTAAAGGGACTTTGATTTCATTCACGGTGTTTTTGGTATTGAAATGTGGTCCATGATTCCCCTCTTTGTGACCTAATGAATGCTCATAAATTTTGGTGAAATGATTTTTTTTCAACATAAAAACGTACACGCGTCCCATGGTATGGCGATCCTGATCACGGATGGTCTCTCGGTAAACACCTATTGGCTGGGTGTTTCGCGGTACGCCTCCAATTTCTTTGGCCCTTCTAAAAGCGCCGTTTCGTGACAGCTTGCTATCAAAGCCTTTAGGCGACTCTACATCACCCTCATTGGCCTTGGCGTTTTCCGTCGGGTCTTCCGGACGATGCCTCGGCTTACATCCATCAATGCCTGGACACCGACTCAACCCCAGAGGATCCACCCACCCCGTAGGATTAGGCACGTACTGGTACGCGTTAATCCCACCCGCCAGCTTCACCGGATCGGGCGTCAGGTAACGACCTATATCTGGATTGTAGTAGCGATGGCGGTTGTAGTGCAGCCCGCTTTCCGGGTCGAAGTACTGGCCCTGGAAACGCAGTGGGTTGTCGATTTTGCCTACGTCTAGGCGGGCTATTTCGCCGTAGGCGCGGTAATGGGCGGACCAGACGATTTCGCCGTCGGGCGTTGTCAGTTCCTGGGGCGTGCCGAGGTGGTCGAGTTGGTAGTGGTAGGGTTTGGTTTCCTTTGGGCCGTAGCCTTCGAGTAGGGCCAGTGGGCGGAAGCTGTCGGGTTCGTAGAGATAGCTGCGGTGGCTATCGGCGTGGTGTTCGGCAATCAGCTTGTCGCCTTGCCAGAAAAATTCGGTGGTGATGCCATCCACGGTTTTGCTGATGCGTCGGCCAAACGGGTCGTAGCGGTAGCGGGCGGTTTGGCCGTTGGGTTGGGTGAGGCTGATGAGGCGGTGTTGGCTGTCGTAGCGGTATTCGGTGACCAGCGCGTGGCCGCGACCGCGGTGTTCGCGGATGAGGTTGCCGTAGGCGTCGTAGTCGTAGTGGCGGTCGCCCTGAATGGTCAGGCGGTTGCCGGCGACGATGTCGGGGCCGGGGCGGTCTTGCATCAGCAGGTTGCCGGCGGGGTCGTGGGCGAAGCGTTCCTGGACGTCTTGTGAGTGGTCGGCGCGGGTGAGGCGCGCGAGGGGGTCGTAGTGGTAGTGGTGTTCGCCTTTGCGGGTGTCGAGCAGGCGGGCTAGGTTGCCGGCTGTGTCGTAGTCGTATTGGCGTTGGTAGAGCGTGTCGGCCTGCTGGGTGATGGCGTGGGCGTGCAGGCGCTGTTGGTCGTCGTAGTGGTAGTGGCTGAGGAGTTGGCCTTGTTGGCGTTGGTGTTCCTGGCCGGATTTGAAGAGGTGGGAGGTCAGGGTTTTGCCGTTCAACTCGACGGTAGAAAGGTGGCCACCCTTGCGGTGGTTGAAGGTGACGCGGTTATTGTCGGGCAGGCGCAGGTGTTGCAGTTGGCCGCAGGCGTCGTAGCCATAGCGCAAAGTGCCCCAGCCTTGGTGCTCGGCGGTGAGGCGGTTTTGGCTGTCGTACTCGTAGGCTAGGGCCCAATGGTTGTCATCGACGCTGAGGAGATTGCCTTGGCGGTCGTAGGCATATTCAACAATGCTGTCGTCAGGAAGGGTTTTTCGTACGAGCCGCCCGGCGTGATCGCGCTCGTAGCGGGTAACTAGCTGACTGCCCTCGTCGCCGTATTCGGTTTTCTCCAGCAGGTTGCCATTCAGGTCGTAGGCGTAAGCTGTACGCTGGCCGTCGAACCCGGTTTCCTGCTGGATCAGGCCATTGGGGTGGTATTGCAATCCATAGACTTCGCCGACTTCGTTTTCAATTTCGGTGAGCAGCAGCCGAACATTGTCGTAGCGATACCTGACCTGGCTGCCATCGGCATTGATCCGACGGCTGATTAGGTGTAGGCCATCTGCATATTCGTAGCGGGTAACGTGCCCCAATTCATCGCGTTCGGCGGTGATTTTCCCGTAGGGGTTGTAGCTGTATTCCCGCGTGGCGCCGCCCGGTTGGGTGAGTTTCAACAGGCGGCCAGCGGCATCCCACTGATACTGTGTCAGGGCGCCAAACTCATCCTCGCGCGCAATCTGCCGCCCGAGATCGTCATAGCGATAACGCTTGATCCCGCCATTTGGCAGCTGTTCTTCAACGAGCTGCCCACGCTCATTCCACACCCGCCGTAAGCAACTGTGATCCGGGTACCAAATCCCAATCAGCTGGCCATATTTGTCGTAGGTGTAATCGGTAACATGGCCATCGGGATCGGTCTTGCGGATGACGTCGCCCTGGTCATTACGCTCGTATTTCCAGACCGCCTCACCACGGCGTACAACCCGTACGAAACCATTGTCATGCTCGTAGGAAGTCGGCTCGTCATCCCCAGGAAACAGCGCCACCAAGCGTCCGG
>Ga0308159_1004407_pt1 | contig 12929 bp, 8 predicted proteins | sample PhyCR1_FD_201040 | JGI IMG/M metagenome (GOLD analysis project Ga0308159, IMG submission 201040) | Phyllosphere microbial communities from UC Gill Tract Community Farm, Albany, California, United States - DLSLC.R1 | ecosystem: Host-associated > Plants > Phyllosphere > Unclassified | place: USA...
CCGAGGTGCGCGGCATCATCGGCGACGACCTCGCCAACCTCCGCCCCGGCAGCCCGGAAGCCGCCACGCTGAAGCAGACGCTGGTCGAGCGCGGCTGGTGGAGCCAGTACCTAGAGGTCGGCATCGGCCCGGATGCCGAAGTCTTCACCAAGGGCCAGCCGCTCTCCTCCGTCGGCTCGGGCGCCAAGATCGGCGTGCATCCCGGCAGCGCCTGGAACAACCCGGAGCCCGAGGTGGTGCTGGCAGTCGATAGCCAGGGCCGCATCCTCGGCGCCACGCTGGGCAACGACGTCAACCTGCGCGATGTCGAGGGCCGCTCCGCCCTGCTGCTGGGCAAGGCGAAGGACAACAACGCCGCCTGCGCCCTTGGCCCCGCCATCCGCCTGTTCGACGAAGGCTTCACGCTGGAGGACATCCGCCAGGCCGAGACGGTGCTGAGCATCGAGGGCACGGACGGCTTCAAGCTGCACGAATCCGGCAAGGTCGGCGCTATCAGCCGCGACCCGACTGACCTGGTGGCGCAGATGATCGGCCCGCACCACCAGTACCCGGATGGCGCGGCGCTGTTCCTCGGCACCCCCTTCTCCCCCAGCAAGGACCGCGATGCCGCCGGCATGGGTTTTACTCATAAGCCCGGGGACGTAGTCCACATCGCCAGCACGCGGCTTGGCGCGCTGTCCAACACGGTGGACCGTACCGATCTCTGCCCGCCCTGGCGCTTCGGCATCGGCGCGCTGATGGCGAACCTGCGCCAGCGCGGCCTGCCGCGCGCGTGACTGTTGAGAGGGGCGCTGCCCCTCTCACACTCTTCCCGCCAAAGGCCTGAGGCCTTTGGAAACCCGTTTGTAGGGTTCCTCCCAACGGAACGGATCTAATCGTAAGTAATTAATTCATATTGATTTTATCCAGGATGCCCTGATTTGACAGGGGCACCTATAATACATCTTGGGTGCAGGGGATCGCATCCCCTGCCCGGGGAGCTCGGGGGGGCAGAGCCCTCTCGATCCCACCAGAACACCCCCACACAAAACCTCAAGGAACCCGATCTGCATGACTGTGGAGCACACCGGCCGCCTGGATCGCGGTGATGGCATCGAGCTCGCCTGGGCCGCCTTGCCCGGCGATGGCCCCACCGTGGTCTTCCTCGGCGGCTTCCGCTCCGACATGGAAGGCACCAAGGCCCTGGCGCTGCGCGAATTCTGCGCCCGCCAAGGCCGTGCCTTCCTGCGCCTGGACTATTCCGGCCACGGCGTCAGCGGCGGCCGGTTCGAGGATGGCTGCATCGGCGAATGGGCGGACGACGCCGCCAAGGTCATCGATACCCAGGCGCCCGGCCCCGTGGTGCTGGTCGGCTCCTCCATGGGCGGCTGGATCGCGCTGCTGCTGGCCCGCCGCTGGTCTGCCCGGGTGCGCGGGCTGCTCGGCATCGCCGCCGCGCCGGACTTCACCAGCCGGCTGATGGAGCCCGGCTTCACCGAGGCCCAGCGCGCCGAGCTGGCCCAGCACGGCCTGGTGCTGGAGCCCAACCCCTATGGCGAGCCGGTGCCGATCACCGCCAAGCTGCTGCAGGATGGCCGTACCCAGTCGGTGCTGGACCGCCCCCTGCCCTTCGCCGGCCCCGTCCGCCTGCTGCAAGGCATGCGGGATGCCGAGGTGCCGTGGCAGACCGCGACGGACCTCGCCACCCATCTCGACGCCCACGATGTCCGCATCCTGCTCATCAAGGATGGCGACCACCGGCTCTCCCGCCCCGAGGACCTAGCCCTGTTGGACGAGACCCTGGCCGGCCTGCTCGGCCTGGTGAAGGGCGGCTAGGCCCTCCCGGTAGGTGGGGTAGCGCCAGCGCAGCCCCAGAGCCGCCTGGGTGCGGGCGGAGGCCACCTTGCGGTCCTCCGCCCAGAAGCTGCGGCCCATGGTGGACATGGTAGCCAGCGCCGTCTCGAACGGTACGCCCGGCGGCGGTGGCACTCCCACCAGCCGCGCCGCCTCCACCGCCACCGCCGCGCCCTCGGCCGGCTCGTCATCCGCGAGGTGCAGCACGCGATTGCCATCCGGCCGCAGGGCTGCAGCCACCACGGCGCGGCCGATATCCTCGACATGGATGCGACTGAAAGTATGGCCGGGCTTGATCACTCGCCGCGCCGTGCCCTGGCGCGCTTCCTCCAGCATGTTGCGGCCGGGCCCGTAGATGCCGGCGGTGCGGAACAGGTCCAGCGCCACGCCCTTCGGTGCCAGCAGCGCCTGCCAGGCCTGCTCGGCTGCCAGCCGCCGCAGGGAACGGTCCTGCGCCGGCGCGGGGGCGGCGGTTTCGTCCACCCAGCCACCCTGGCGGTCGCCATAGACGCCGGTGGTGGACATGTAGCCCACCCAGCACAGCCCCGCCGCCTGGGCCAGCTCATCGCGGTAGCGCGCCAGCACCGGGTCACCTTCCACCCCCGGGCCCGCGGTGACCACCAGATGCGTCGCCGCGCGGATCGCCGCCCCGGCCTCGTCGAACGGCAGCAGCGTTGCGCCCTCCGGCGCCAGCGCCTTGGCAGGGTCGCGGGCGGTGCCGGAGACGGCGAAGCCCGCGCGCAGGGCCTCCGCGGCGATGGCGCGGCCGGCATAGCCGAAGCCGAGAATGAGCATGGAAGCGGTCATACCCTCGCATGTGGCGCGAAAGCCGCCCCACGGCTAGACTGCGCCGCATGCGAGCCCCCCCGCGAGCCCCCGCCGCACACAGGTGGCGCACCATGCTGCTCGGCACCGCCGCCGCCGCCCTGCTGGGCGTGGCGATGGTGGGCGGCGCGATGCTGTTGCCCTCGACCGGCCTGACGGAGGCAGCAGAAGCCCCGACCCCGCCGCCCGAAGCCCTCTCCCCCAGCGCGACGCCACCAGCCATGCCCGACGAAGGCGAGGCCCTGCCCCTGCCACCGGAACCGCCCCGGCTGGCCGACGGCCCCGAATACGAAGCCTGCCTGACCCTGCTGCGGACCGAGCCCGAAGACGCCATCGCCATGGCCGAGGCACTGGAACAACGCGGCATCGCCGTGGAAGGCGCCCGCCACTGCCTCGCCCTTGCCCTACTCGCCGCTGGGGAGCCGGATCGCGCCGCCGAGCGGTTGGAGCGCCTCGCCTCCTCCTCCCACGCCAGCGCCCTGGCCCGCGCCGCCGTCTACGCCCAGGCCTCCCAGGCCTGGATGATGGCCAACCAGCCCGGCCGCGCCTACGCCGCAAGCACCCTGGCCCTGACCCTCTCGCCCGAAGACCCCGCCCTGCTGGTGGACCGCGCCCTGGCCGCCGCCAGCCTGGCCCGGTACGACGAGGCCCTGCTGGACCTGGACCACGCCCTGAAGCTGGAACCGGGCCGCCCGGACACCCTGACCTTCCGCGCCGCCGCCCTGCGCCACCTGGACCGGCAGGCAGAAGCGATGCAGGCCGTCGAGGAAGCGCTCAAGCTGGCCCCCGGCCAAGCCGAAGCCCTGCTGGAACGCGGCATCCTCAAGCAGCTGCGCGGCGACACCGCCGGCGCCCGTGCCGACTGGCAAGGCACCATCGCCAACGCGCCGGATAGCGCGGCGGCGGATTTGGCCCGGCAGAACCTGGCGTTGAACGAGGCGGGACCGCGACGGCGGTAGGGGCGAGGTGAAGCGAAGGCCGGGGAAGGAATTCCCCGGAACCCCTTCTTTCCTTTTTCGAGTTTTCCGTGCGGGGCTGTTGTGGGGCCGGGCCTGAGAGACGGCTGGGTGCGCCGGAGGTCCCAGACCTCCGGCGACTGCGGGTTCAGCCCGCGTGGCCCATATACAAAATCATCGAGAAGCGCTCGCTCTCAGCCCTGCAGCGCCAACGCCAAACTCGTAGAAAGAAAAGAAGGGGTCCGGGGAATTCCTTCCCCGGCCTTCCTCTTGCCTCCCTGGGGAAACCCTAGAAATCCAGGTCGGCGTAATAGGGCGGCGGGTTCACGCCGCTCACCCGGTCGGCCAGCAATGCGCGGAAACCGGGGCGGGACTTCACCCGCGCGTACCAGTCCTTGGCGGCGTCGTTCAGGGACCAGTCCACGTCGCCGATATAGTCCAGCGTGGAGAGGTGCGCCGCCGCCGTCAGGTCGGCCAGGGAGAGGGCGTTGCCGGCCAGCCAGAGCCGGGTTTCCGCCAGCCAGCCCAGGTAGTCCAGATGCGGCTTCAGGTTGGCGTAGCCGGCCCGCAGCGCCCCGGCATCCGGATTGCCACGGCCGATCAGCCGCTTCATCTGCTTCTCGTAGTACAGGTTGGCGGTGACTTCTCGGGCGAACTTGCCGTCGAACCAGGCGACCAGCCGGCGCACTTCGGCGCGCTCGCCCAGGGTGCGGCCCAGCAGCGGCATCTCGGGGTAGGCTTCGTCCAGGTACTCGCAGATGGCGTAGCTGTCGGCCAGCACCAACCCGCTTTCCTCGGCCAGCACGGGCACGGTGCCGGCGGGGTTCATTTCCAGGAATTCGTCGCGGCGTTCCCACACCCGCTCAAGCCTCAGCTCGAAAGGGATGCGCTTCTCGTTCAGCGCCAATCGGACCTTGCGGGCGTAGGGGGAGAGAGGCAGGTGGTAGAGAATGCGCATGCAAAGGTGCCGGAATGTGTCAGGAGTGCGGCGCTTATCGCATGTGCGGCATGAGGCCGCCAGATCGTCCTCACGCGATCGTGAGGGTTTGGGCCGGTCGTTACGCGGTGTTCACAGCCGGGACAGATGGCCGCGCCACAGGATATGGCGCGGCCTAACCAGTCATTCAGCCGCCAGGGCGATCTCTTCCATCGGCTGCGGCAGGTACTTGGCATATTCCTTCGGCACGACGTGCCAGAAGCTGCCGCGCTCACTGGACCAGTCGTTCAGCAGCCGGGCGGCGAGGCGGGAACCGGTCTCGGCCGCGTGCCGCGCCACCAGATCCTGCAGCACGCCTTCCCAGTGGGCGGAGGAGAGCCGCTTCCACAACAGCGTCTCTGGATTGACCCGCTGCTCGAAGGTCCCATCGGCGTCGTAGACGAAGGCCTGCCCGCCGGTGAAGCCCGCGCCGAAATTGTCGCCGACGCTGCCGAGGATCACGGCGTTGCCGCCCGTCATATACTCGCAGCCGTTGGAGCCGCAGCCCTCCACCACCACCGTGGCGCCGGAGTTGCGCACGGCGAAGCGCTCACCCGCCTGGCCGGCGGCGAACATCTCGCCCGCCGTGGCGCCGTAGAGGCAGGTGTTGCCGACAATGGCATTGTCACTCCACACCAGGCCGGAGGACGGCGCCGGACGGATGACGATGGTGCCGCCGGAAAGGCCCTTGCCGACATAGTCGTTGGCGTCGCCCAGCACTTCCAGCTTCAGCCCGCGCACCGCGAAGGCGCCCAGGGACTGCCCGGCGGAGCCGCGCAGCCGCACCGTCAGGTGCCCCGGCTGCAGCCCGGTCATCCCGAACTTGCGGGTGATCTTGCTGCTGATCTTGGTGCCGATGGCGCGGTGGGTGTTCCGCACGTTGTAGGCCAGCTGCATCTTCTCGCCATGCTCGAACAGCGCCGCGGCGTCGCGGATCATGTCGGCATCCAGCGTCTCCGGCACCTCGTTGCGGCCTTCCAGCGTGCAGTGGCGCGGGAACGGCCCGGCATCCGCCTGCACCAGCAGCGGGTTGAGGTCGAGGTCGTCCAGGTCCTCCGACCCACGCGACACCTGCTTCAGCAGGTCCGTGCGGCCGATCACGTCCTCCAGGTGGCGGAAGCCCAGGCTGGCCAGGATCTCGCGCACTTCCTCGGCAACGAAGGAGAACAGGTTGATCACCTTCTCCGCCGTGCCGGTGAACTTGGCGCGCATCGCCTCATCCTGGCTGCACACGCCGACGGGGCAGGTGTTGCTGTGGCACTGCCGCACCATGATGCAGCCCATCGCCACCAGGGACGCGGTGCCGATGCCGAATTCCTCGGCGCCCAGCATCGCCGCCATCACCACGTCACGCCCGGTCTTGATGCCGCCATCGGTGCGCAGCTTGATGCGGTGGCGCAGCCGGTTGAGCAGCAGCACCTGGTGCGTCTCGGACAGCCCCATCTCCCAGGGCAGGCCGGCGTACTTGATGGACGAGACGGGGGAAGCGCCCGTGCCGCCGCTATGGCCGGAGACCAGGATGGCATCCGCCTTCGCCTTGGCCACGCCGGCGGCGATGGTGCCGATGCCGCTGCGCGACACCAGCTTCACGCACACCGTGGCATCCGGGTTGATCTGCTTCAGGTCGTAGATGAGCTGCGCCAGATCCTCGATCGAGTAGATGTCGTGATGAGGCGGCGGGGAGATCAGCATCACCCCCGGCGTCGAATGCCGCAGCTTGGCGATCAGCCCGGTCACCTTGAAGCCGGGCAACTGCCCGCCCTCGCCGGGCTTGGCGCCCTGCGCCACCTTGATCTCGATTTCCTTGCAGTTGTTCAGGTACTCGGCGGTGACGCCGAACCGGCCGGAGGAAATCTGCTTGATCGCCGAATTGGCATTGTCGCCGTTGGCACGCGGCTTCGCGCGCTCCGGGTCCTCGCCGCCCTCGCCACTGTCGCTGCGGGCACCGATGCGGTTCATGGCGATGGACAGCGTCTCATGCGCTTCCGGCGAAAGCGCACCGAGCGAGATGCCCGGCGAGATCAGCCGCTTGCGGATCTCGGTGATGCTCTCGACCTCATCGACCGGGATCGGCTTGCGCGCCTCGGTGCGGAAGTCGAGCAGATCGCGCAGTGCCACCGGCGGCAGCTTCCGCACGGCGTCCGAGTAACGCTTGAAGGTCTGGTAGCTGTCGCTCTCCACCGCGTGCTGCAGCGTGTGGATCAAATTGGCCTCGAAGGCATGCGCCTCGCCCCGACGGCGCAGCTTGTACAGCCCGCCCACCGGCAGCGCGGTTGCCTCGGCGCCCCAGCCCTTCTGGTGCATCGCCAGCACCCGCCGCGCGATGCCCGAGAGACCGATGCCGGAGATGCGTGACTGCGTGCCGGGGAAGAACTCCGCGACCAATGCGCGCGACAGCCCGATGACCTCGAAGTTCATACCGCCGCGATAGGAGGACAGGACAGAAATGCCCATCTTGGACATCGTCTTCAGCAGGCCCTTGTCGATGGCCTTGCGGTAGCGCGCGACGCAATCCTTCAGCGACAACTGGTCGAACAGCCCGCGCCGGTGCCGGTCCGCGATGCTCTCCTGCGCCAGATAGGCGTTCACCGTTGTGGCACCCGCGCCGATCAGCACGGCGAAGTAGTGCACGTCCAGGCACTCCGCCACCCGCACGTTCAGGCTCGTGAAGGTACGCAGCGAGTGCTTCACCAGATGCGTGTGCACGCCGCCCACGGCCAGGATCATCGGGATCACGGCGCGCCCGGCGCTGGTTGCCTCGTCGGTCAGGATGACGTGGGCGCAGCCGGAGCGCACGCCCTCCTCCGCCTCACGGCGGATACGCTCCAGCCCGCGGCGCAGGCCGGCCTCGCCTTCCTCCACCGGGAAGGTACAGTCCACGGTGCAGACCGTGGCGCCCATGTAGTCCCGCATCGCGGCGAACTCGGCATTGGACAGCACGGGGCTTTCCAACTGCAGCATGTCGCACTGGGTCGGGTCCTCGTCGAGGATGTTGCCCAGGTTGCCGAGGCGGGTCTTGATCGTCATCACCCGCGTCTCGCGCAGGCTGTCGATCGGCGGGTTGGTCACCTGGGCGAACATCTGCCGGAAGAAATGGTGCAGCCCGCGATATTGCTGGGACAGCACGGCGATGGGCGTATCGTCGCCCATCGAGCCGATGGCCTCCGCCCCGTCCTCCACCATCGGGTGCAGGATGGTCTCCAGGTCCTCGAGAGTAAAACCCATGGCCAGCTGGCGGCGGCGCAGCTCCTCGCCCTGCACCAGCGCCGCCTCGTCCACCTCGTTGCGGACGATGCCGTCGATCTTGGTGGTGCGGCGCACCCAGTCGCCGAACGGCTTGCGGGCCGCCAGCATGTCCTTGACCTCGTCGGCCGTGTAGAAGGCCTGGTTCTCCAGGTCCACGGCGATGGTCTGGCCGGGGCCGATGCGGCCCTTGGCGAGGATCTCGTCCTCGCGCAGCTTCACCATGCCGGTCTCGGAGCCAACGATCAGCAGCTTGTTGGCGGTGATGGTGTAGCGCATCGGCCGCAGCCCGTTGCGGTCCAGCCCGGCCACAGCCCAGCGCCCGTCGGTGGCGGCGATGGCGGCGGGGCCGTCCCACGGCTCCATCACCGCGTTGCAGTACATGAACAGGTCCTGGTGCGCCTGCGGCATGATGGCGTTGCTGCCGATGCTCTCCGGAATCAGCATCGACTTCGCCATCGGCGCATCGCGCCCGGCGCGCACCAGCAGCTCGAACACATTGTCCAGCGTCGCGGTGTCGGAACCGCCCGCCTGCACCACCGGCTTGATGTCGTCCATGAACGCGTCCAGGCGCTCATGCGCCAGCCGCGTCTCATGGCTCTTCATCCAGTTGATGTTGCCGTGGACGGTGTTGATCTCGCCGTTATGCGCCAGCATGCGGAAGGGCTGCGCCAGCCGCCAGGTCGGGAAGGTGTTGGTCGAGTAGCGCTGGTGGTAGATGGCGAAGCGGCTGACGAAGCGCTCATCCACCAGATCCGGGTAGAAGTCGGTCAGGTTCTCCGCCAGGAACATACCCTTGTAGATGACCGAGCGGCAGGAGAGGCTGCACAGATACAGCTCCGCCACCTGGGAGGCGATGGCCTGCTTCTCGATCCGCCGGCGGATGACATACATGTCCCGCTCGCACGTGTCGGCATCCCGCTGCTCCGGGTCCCAGATCAGGATCTGCTCGATCTCGGGCCGCGTCGCGTTCGCCTTCTCGCCGATGCAGGCGATGTCGATCGGCACCTGGCGCCAGCCATAGATGTTGTAGCCGGCGTTCAGGATCTCCGTCTCGACGATCTGCCGGCAGCGTTCCTGCGCGCTCAGATCCGTCTTCGGCATGAACAGCATGCCGACGGCGATGCGCCCCGGGCGCAGCCGGTCGCCACCGCGCTCCACCACTTCCGCGAAGAAGTTCTGCGGGATCTCGATATGGATGCCGGCGCCGTCGCCGGTCTTGCCATCGGCATCGACGGCGCCGCGGTGCCAGACGGCCTTCAGCGCGTCGATGCCCGCCTGCACCACGTCGCGGCGCGGCGTGCCATCCAGCGTCGCCACCATGCCGACGCCGCAGGCATCGTGCTCGGTGACATCCACATGCGCCTCGCCTGCCAGCAGGGCGGCATTGCGGGCATAGGTCTCGGCGAAGTCGGCACCGGATTCATGCAAGCCGGATACGGGCAGGTCGGTCATGGCGCAGTCCCTTTAATCAGGGGTCGGTCGAAAACGGGCGCGGCTTTGGGGGCGCGCCCGGCAGGCTTCAGATCTTCAGGCCGCGCGAGCGCAGCGTGTCGCGGTGCTTGTTCAGCGCACTCAGCCCCACTTCCTGGCCCCAGCGCATGCCGAACAGCGCGCTCTGGGTGGCCACGGTAGGCGTCACCTCGGTCAGCCGCCGGCCCAGCGGGGTCTGGTAGAAGGCGGCCAGTTCCCGCAGCTCCGGCGCCGTCATCTGGCTGGCCCACAGCTCGGCGGTGAAGGCCATCAGCTCGGGGATCCGCGCGCGGAACTCCGGCATCAGCACGTCCTCGACGATCTGCTGCACCTCGGCGGCGGGCTTGCCGCTGCTCTGCGCCAGCGCCGCCGTGATCTGCTGCGAGGTCTGGGTCATCGTCGTCTCGGCCAGCGCGGCGGCCCCGGTGGCGCGCAACAGGTCCTGCGCCGCCGCCAGCGTCTCCGGCGTGGAGGTCCCGGCGCGCGGCACGCCAGGGGCAGCGGGCGGGTTGGCGGCGGTGGGCGGGCTGGCCGGCGGGTTCGCCGCGGCAGGCGGCGCCGGCGCGCGCGGGGCGGCTGGCGGTGTCGCGGCCGGCGGCGTGGTGCCGCCGCTGCCGAACTGCGTCGGTTGCGCCAGCACGGCGGTGCCCAGCAGGGGCGTCGCCAGCAGCGTCGCGGCCATCAGGCCGTGGCGAAGCGCGCGCATCACTCGGCCGCCAATGCGCTGGCGGCCTGCGCAGCCACGTAGGTCTCGATCTGGTCGGCGGCATCGCGGCCATCGCGGATACCCCAGACGACCAGGGATGCACCGCGCACGATATCGCCCGCGGCAAAGACGCCCGGCAGCTTCGTCATCATCGTTCTCCGATCCACTTGCACCGTGCCCCAGCGGGAGACCGCCAGCGCCGGCTCATTGAACATGGACGGAAGATCCTCTGGGTCGAATCCCAATGCCTTGATCACCAAATCCGCCGGCTCGACGAAGGCGCTGCCGGGAATGGCCTCCACCTGCTGGCGGCCGGTCGCATCGGGGAGGCCCAGATGCATCCGCACCGCGCGCACGCCGGAGACATGCTCGCCCTGGCCGACGAAGCCCTCGGGGGCGGAGAGCCAGGAGAAGCGCACCCCCTCCTCCTCCGCGTTCTTCACCTCGCGCATCGAGCCCGGCATGTTCGCCTTGTCGCGGCGGTACAGGCAGGTCACGTCGGTGGCGCCCTGGCGGATGGCGGTGCGGACGCAATCCATCGCGGTATCGCCGCCGCCGATGACGACGACCTTCTTGCCCTTGGCGTTCAGCGCGCCGTTCTCGAACTCCGGCACCGCATCGCCCAGCCCCTCGCGGTTGGAGGCGGTCAGGTAGTCCAGCGCCGGTACGATGCCGCCCAGGCCGGAGCCCTCGCCGCCGATGTCGCGCGCCTTGTACACGCCGGTGGCGATCAGCACGGCGTCATGCTTGGCGCGAAGCTGCTCCAGCGTGATGTCCTGGCCGATGGCGCAGTTCAGTACGAATTCGATGCCGGCGGCGGCGTACTGCTCATGCCGGCGCAGCACGACTTCCTTCTCCAGCTTGAAGTTGGGAATGCCGTAGATCATCAGGCCGCCGACGCGGTCATACCGGTCATAGACCGTGACCTTCCAGCCGCGCAGCCGCAGCCGCTCCGCCGCCGCCAGCCCGGCCGGACCAGCGCCGACGATGCCGATGGAGCGATCGACCTCCCGCACCGGGATCGGCGGCTTGACCCAGCCCATCTCGAAGGCGGTGTCCGTGATGTATTTCTCGACGGCACCGATGGTGACGCTGTCGAAGCCTTTCTCGATGACGCAGTTGCCCTCGCACAAGCGGTCCTGCGGGCAGACGCGGCCACAGATCTCGGGGAAGGTGTTGGTGGCGGCGGAGACCTCGTATGCCTCCTCCAGCCGCCCCTCGGCGGTCAGCTTCAGCCAGTCCGGGATATTGTTGTTCAGCGGGCAGTGCACCGAGCAGAACGGTACGCCGCACTGGCTGCACCGGCTGGCTTGGGCCCCGGCGCGTTCGGCGGTGAAGCGCTGGTAGATCTCGCCGAAATCGTCCCGCCGCTCGGCCGCGTCACGCTTCTCCGGCGTCTGCTGCGACAGGCGGACGAATTGCAGCATGCGTTCGGCCATGGCGAGGGCTCCCACGGGGCAGGAAGAAAAGACGATGCGGTTCTGTCAGAGGCCGGGGCGTGCGGGCGGGCAGGCGAACCGGCAGGAGGGCTTTCGCCGTCCTGCCGGGACCATAAACACGGCCAGGGCGGCCTCGCCAGCACTTTTTTATCTATAGGTCAGCAAATCTGTCATATTTAAATGCTCAATCCGCAACCAAAGCTTCTGGTCGAGATTGGCACCAGTTTATTAAGTCCGAATCGGACTATTTTGTCGAAACCTGCCCCTCCTGCCTTCCCGCGCGGCGAAACCGCGACAGGTAGCCCGGCACCACGGACTCCATCGCCCTTGGCTTGATCCCCAGCGCGACGAAGCCATCCGCCCCACTGGCCACCACATTGTCGCGCCGCAACTGTGCCAGCTGGTCGCGCGTCAGCGGCTTGCCCGGCAGGTGCTCGCCGATGCGCGCCTGCATCCGCACCAGCCCGTCCGGGATCTCCACCAGCCGCTTCCGCCGCCCGGTCATGTCCAGCACCATGGACATCAACTCGCGGAAGCTGGCGACGCGTGGCCCGCCCAGCTCGAAGGTGCGGCCTTCCACGCCGTCCAGCGTCAGCCCGGCCAGCACCGCATCGGCGACGTCGCCGACATAGACCGGCTGGAAGCGGGTATCGCCGCAGACCACGGGCATGAAGGGCAGCATCCGCGCCATGCCGGCGAAGCGGTTAAAGAACTGGTCCCCCGGCCCGAACACGATCGACGGCCGCAGGATCACCACGCCCGGGAAGCCGGCCCTCACCGCCGCCTCCCCCGCCGCCTTGGTGCGGGCATACTCGCTGGGGCTGCCGGCATCGGCACCGATGGCCGAGAGCTGCACCATCCGCAGCACCCCCGCCGCCTTGGCTGCCGCGCCGATCCGGCCGGGCAACTCGCCCTGCAGCCGCTGGAAGTCACCCTTGCGGCCTTCGGCCAGGATGCCGACCAGGTTGACCACCACCGCCGCCCCGGCCACGGCACGCCCGATGGCGGCATCCTCCCGCAGGTCGGCCGCCAGCGGCACCACCTGCCCCACATTGCCCTGCGTCATCAGCACGCGGGCGGCTTCCGGGTTCCGCCCGACGATCCGCACCACGTAGCCAAGCCGGGCCAGGCGCTGCACCACCTGCTGCCCGATGAAGCCGGCACCGCCGAACACCACCGCCACTTTCCGTGTCACCAAGGCCTGATTCTCCTGTCCCATCCCACCCGGAACGATAGGGAACGCCCCGGGATGCGCCAAGCAACGGACATCCGCCGCCTGCGAACCTTTGACCCCCTCTCTCCCTCTCTCTATATGCAGGGCTTTCCGGGGCGGTCCGCGCACCCGCCCACTCGACCCGCATAAGGTTTCCGATGACCCTGCCGCTGATGCCGAAGGCCACCGCTGTGTGGCTCATCGAGAAGACGTCACTCTCCTTCGAACAGGTCGCCGACTTCGTGGGCATGCATCCGCTTGAGGT
>Ga0308159_1004408_pt1 | contig 12929 bp, 12 predicted proteins | sample PhyCR1_FD_201040 | JGI IMG/M metagenome (GOLD analysis project Ga0308159, IMG submission 201040) | Phyllosphere microbial communities from UC Gill Tract Community Farm, Albany, California, United States - DLSLC.R1 | ecosystem: Host-associated > Plants > Phyllosphere > Unclassified | place: USA...
GCGCCCGGCGACGGATCGTGACCGCTCGGCGGACGGCGTGGGGGCGGCGGTGGGCGCGACCACCGCACGGTCGGGAGGCGCGGTGCGGGCGGCACCGGGCCTCCCGTCAGGCGGTGTGGTCGCCGATCACCCGTGGGACGGGCAGCGAGTCGCTGGTCGTGCGCAGGGACTCCTGACGGATCTCGAGCTGCGAGACGGCGAGCGCCGCCAGGTCGCGGAGGTTCGCGAGGTCGTCCTCGGTGGCCTGCCGCGGACGGGTGTCGAGCACGGCGAGGGTGCCGATCGGGGCGCCGTCGTGCTTGACGAGCGGGACGCTGACGTAGAAGCGGATGCCGAGCGGACCGGTGACCAGGGGGCTGTTCCGCATCTCGGGGTGTGCGGAGCCGTCCGGGATCACGACGGGGACGGGGACCGGGGCGAAGCCGTTGCGGAAGCTGATGCTGCGGGCCGCCTCGTCGACGCCCTCGGCGATGTACGACTGGGACCACTCGCGGTCCTCGTCGAGGACCTCGACCAGGGCGATCGGAGCGTCGAAGAGCCGGGCCGCCATCGCCGTGGTGCGCTGCAGCGACTCGTCGGGCAGGCTGTCGAGGGTCGCCGGGCGGTCCGTCTCGGGGCGCGTCGGTACCGGTGCTGCCGGTGCCGTCTCGTCGGTCGGCTCGACCACGTGGTCGGCCGTGGCGGTCTCGGCGATCACGACGTCGCGGAGCATCGTGACCAGCTCGGCGCCGAGCGGGCGGGCTGCGGGGTCCTGCGCGGTCATGGCACGGAGCAGGTGCTTCCAGTGCTCGGGCAGGGGCTCGGGGACCACGGGGTCGCGGGACAGCCGGGCGACGGCGGACTCGACGAGGGAGCCCGGGAACTCGCGGCGGCGGGTGAAGCACTGCAGCAGCACGAGGCCGAGCGAGTAGACGTCGCTCGGCGGGCCGACCTCGCCGCCGCGCGCCTGCTCGGGGCTGAGGTAGGCGGCCGTACCGGTGGTCACGCCGTCGGCGGTCAGGCGTTCGACGCCGGCGGCGAGCGCGATGCCGAAGTCGGTCAGGCGCGCGCGGGCCCGGTCGGAACCGTTGCCGTAGTCGACGAGCAGGATGTTCGACGGCTTGATGTCGCGGTGCACGACGCCGTGGGCGTGGATGTAGTCGAGGGCCTCGGCCATGTCGTAGCCGAGCTCGGCGATGTGCCGCGAGGCGAGCGGGCCGACGGCCAGGCGCTCCTCGAGGTCCTGCCCGACGACGAGCGACATCACGATGTAGCGCTGCTGCGTGCCGTCCTGCCCGGTGACGACTCCGGCGTCGAGCAGGCTGACGAGGTTGTGGTGCTCGAGCGATGCGAGCACGCCGAGTTCGGCCTCTTGCCGGGCGATGTCGACGATGCCCGCGTGGAAGAGCTTGATCGCGACCGGGCGGTGCAGGCTCTCGTCCACACCCCGGTAGACGACGGACATGCCACCCTGGCCGATCGCTTGCTCCACGCGGTACCGACCGTCGAGCAGCGGCGCGCTCGCGTCGTGGTCTTCCGTCGGGATCATCCAACCCTCGTTCTCGGCTCCGGCACCGACGATGCATCTTCGCATCCCGACGGGTATCTCGGTGACGGGCGACGTTTCGCGGCTGAACGCGCCGTCGTGCGGCTTGCGAGACACCGGTGTTCGCGGGTCGAACACGCGCAGAACGCGGTGCAGCCTGCGAACACCGGTGTCTTGCGATTCCGGCGCCACCCGACCCCGCCGTCAGCGACGCGTCGCGACCGTGCTCACGCGGAGGTCCTCGAAGGTGCTGGTGAAGCCGGGGCCTCCGAGCGAGATGAGCCCGACGCGGGGTGCACTGCCGAGGTCCGCCGTCCAGGTGCCGCCCCGGACGAAGTGCCGCCCGTCCAGGCTCGTGTACGCGGTGTACCGGTCCTCACGCCGGACCTCGCGGTGGACGATCCGGAGCGTGGTGGTGTCCCCGACCGGACCGACGACCATGTTGCCGTAGCTCGGCGCCCCGGCCGGTTGCCCGGAGATCTGCTTGCCGAACTCGGTCTGGCGCGTGTTGAAGATCGAGTTCGAGGTGAGGCGGACGTAGTTGCCGTCGTCACCCCACACGATCAGGCCGCCCTGCACGTAGTTCAGGCCGTCGCCGGTCGCCGGGGTGTCCACCCCGACCGTGGTCTGGAGCACGTAGTCCCCACGGGGCGCCGGTTCGGACAGCACCGATGCGAGCGGCGTCGCCGGCGGGTGGATGTCGGCGTCCTGCGTCTGCCAGCGGAACGTGCCGTCGGCGACGGTCCAGGTCGACGGATCGGGCTCACGCGTCCAGGCGAGCTGGGCAGGCAGCGCTCCGGGCTCTGCCCCGGGCGCCGCCCCCGACTCCGCGGCACCGTCGAAGGAGGTCGACAGCGCCCGGATCGTCCGACCCGGCACGTCGACGGGAGCGGTCGACGCCCGGTACGTCGGCCGTTGCCCCGGCTGCGCGACCGGCCCTGGCTGCACCGTGTCGGACGGCCCGGCACCACCGCGGACGACCGGCCAGCCGCCCTGCCAGTCGAGCGGGTCGATCAGCGCCGGCCGCTTCGTGTAGGTCGGCTGCCCCGCGTAGTACGGGTCGGTGCGATCGGCCGCGTGGTAGATGATCCAGTCCTGGCCGGCGAAGTCGGTGACCACGGTGTTGTGGCCGGTCCCGACCCACCGGTTGCCGTTCTGCGCGAGCAGGGGCGTGCCCCCGACCCCGGTGCTCGTGATCGCCACGCCGTCGCGGTCCGTGAACGGTCCCAGCGGGCTGCGCGAGCGGGCGACGAAGACGCCGTAGCCGGTCAGGGCGCCGTTGCAGCAGTTCGTGGCGGAGCCCATGAAGTACCACCAGCCGCCGTGCCGCATCAGGTACGCGCCCTCGTAGCGGTTGTCGATCGCGATCTGCCGCTCGGTCGACGGGTCGGAGCGCAGTCCGTCGGCGCTGAGCCGTCGGACGTTCACGCCGCCGAAGTAGCTGCCGAAGTACAGGTAGGTCGTCCCCTTGTCGGTGATGACCTCGGGGTCGAACGCCCACCGTGCTCCGTCGCCGTTCGGTGCGGTCTGCGGCGCCACGACCGGTCCGCCGGAGTCCTTCCACGGCCCCGTCGGGCTCGAGCTCGTCGCCACCCCGACCGCGGAGCCGCCGCCGGTCGGCCCCGTCGCCGACGGGGTGTCCGAGGCCGCGTAGTACAGGTACCAGGTGCCGGCCCGGCCACGGTCCCCGGCGCGGTACACGACGTCCGGCGCCCAGATCCCGTTCGCGTCGCCCACCCAGGCGGGCTTCGTCGGGAAGGCATCGTTGACGTACGTCCAGTGGGTCAGGTCGGTCGACCGGTACGTCGGCACGGCGTGCTGCACCAGCGACCCGTCCGGTTTCTGCTCCGTCGCGGTGAGCGCGTCGGTGGTGCAGTACAGGTACCAGTTGCGGTCACGTCCGGCTCCGTGGATCACGGTCGGGTCCGCGCAGCTCGCCGCCGTCTGCCCGTCCGGCAGGCTGAGCGCGACCGGGTTCCGGTGGCTGGGTGCCGCGCGGCCGTGCCGGCTGGCGGCACTCGACGCCACGGTCGTGGTCGTGGTCGCCCGGGTGGTCCCGCCCGGCACCGCGGACGCATCCGCTGGTCCGGCCTGGAGGCCCGTGGTCGCGACGCCGAGGAACGTCACGACGGCGAGGAGTGCGGTGGACGATCGGCGCATGCCGGACCTGCTCTCGTCGTTGAGGGAGGTGCTGCTGGAGGGACTGCGGGTGTCGCCTGGCGACGTGCGCGAGCGTACGCTCGGCTCGACGAAGGAGTCATGCCATGCCCGCGAGGTTCGTCTACTGGATCAACGTCTCCGTCGACGGGTTCGTCGAACGCGCCCCCGGCGAGCACGACGGCCTGGACGGACCCGACTGGATCCGCATCGATGAACCGCTGCACCGCGAGTTCAACGCCCGCGCCGCCGCGATGACCCTGTCCGTCGAGGGTCGGGTGGTGCGCGACATGATGGACCCGTTCTGGCCGGATGCCCGGCACGACGAGTCGATGCCGCAGTACCTGCGCGATTACGGCGAGATCTGGACCGCGCAGCCGAAGATCCTGGTGTCCCGCACACGGACCACCGCCGACCACGACACCCGGGTCATCGGTGGCGACGGCGACGCGATCGCCGAGCTGGCCGCGATCCGCGCCGACGGCGAGGGCGACATCGGTGTGGGCGGACCGAGCATCGCGAGCCAGTTGCTCGACGCCGGGCTGCTCGACGAGGTCATGCTCTTCACGCACCCGTCGGTGCTCGGCGCCGGCCGCCCGTTGTTCGATCCGCCGCTCTCGGGGCACCGGCCGCTCGTGCAGCTCGACCTGCTCGAGCAGCAGCGCTACGACAACGGCGTCACCCTGCACCGGTACGACGTCCGGCTGTCCTGAGCGCTCGGGGCGTCAGTCCTCGACGGGCTCGGTGGCGATGATCCGGACGTACCAGGCGCTGTCCCGGTCACTGTCGAACCCGTTGAAGGAGACGCTGTCCGCCCGGCGACGCAGCTCCACTGGAAGGTCGATCCGCTGTGACCCGTCTCGGCAAGCCATCGGCTCTGTCGGTCGGGTCTGCGAGGCGCCGGCCGACCCGATGGTGGAGGAGCCACTCATGTGCCCGTCCCCGAAGCACGAGAACTCGAGGTGGTCGACGGACTCCGGGTGCGGGAACGTGATGGTGACGCCCGTGCCCGGTGCGTCACTGTCGTCGTCCCCGGGCGACACCGCGGCGAACAGGGCGCCGAGCTCGGTGTCCGACTCGACTGCTCGCTGGCGCTTCTCCCAGGCAGACAGCGCTGCCTCGTCGACGGGCGGCGGCCCGGCGCAGCCGGCCAGCAGGAGCACACCCGCGATCGCGGGTAGGAGCAGGGCGGGGACGGAACGCACGCTGTGAGCCTAGTGAGGCCCTGGACTCGCACCGCGGAACGACGGGAGGCGCGGTGCCGGCTGGCACCGCGCCTCCCGGCCGTGGGGTGGTCGCGTCAGACGTCGCGACGGCGCGCGAGCGTCAGGGCGAGGCCACCCACGACGAGCGCCTCGGCGGCGAGGACGCCGAAGCCACCCCAGCCGTTCAGCTTGATGCCGCCGTTGGTGGCAGTGGCGGCCGCGCTCGCACCGTCGTACGAGTAGGCGTAGAGCTGGCCGCCGGCCGAGTCGGGCAGGAACGACATGATGTCCATCGGCCAGTCGACCTTCATCAGCCCGGCCATCAGGCCCAGCACCACCGGCAGGACCAACAGGATGCCGAGCGTGATCGCGATCCCACCGGCGCTCGAACGGACGAGCAGACCGATGCCGTAGGCGAGGAGCGCCAGCAGGGTCAGGAACACCGACGAACCGAGGATCGGCAGGAACACCGAGGGGTCACCGATCTCCGGCTCGACTCCGTTGCCGGCCAGCAGCGGGAGCGAGATGAGGACGCCGATCCAGGTGGCGACGGCGCTGACCACGAAGGTCGTGAGGGCGAGGACGGTCGCCTTCGCCAGGATCACGCCGGTGCGACGGGGGTCGGCGGTGAACGTCGAGCGGACCTGTCCCGTGCCGTACTCACCGGTGATGATGAGGACGCCGAGCACCCCGACGACGAGCGACGAGAGCAGGACGCCGACCGTGTTGACGTTCACGACGGTGCCGTTGGCGATGTCCGTCGGCAGGTCCTGCCCGCCGCTGTTCGTGTTCGCTCCGACCAGCGCGGCCATGCCGATCGTGAGGACGACCAGGATCGCGTAGCACCAGAACGTGGACCGGATGCTGCGCAGCTTGATCCACTCGCTCCGCACCAGGTGCGGGAACGACAGGCGGGTCGAGCCGCTCATCCGGGTCGACGGTGTGGTGGGCGAGGTGGTGGCGCTCATCGGGTGCCCTCCGATCGGTACTCGACGTCGTCGCGGGTGAGGGCCATGTAGGCCTCCTCCAGGCTCGCGCCGGTCGGGGTGAGTTCGTGCAGGGGGACGCCTGCCTGTGCGGCGATGTTGCCGACCGTCGGTGCGTCGGGCCCGACGACGAGGAACGAGCCGTCCTCGCGCTGGGTGACCGCGGCGTTCGGGCCGATCGCGGTGAACAGGCCGTTCGGGTCCGGCGTGCGGACGATGACGCGGCTGACGGCGGCATCGGTGCCGACAGCGGCGCCGCCACCGGCGACGAACTCCGCGATCGGGGCGTCGGCCAGGACCTTGCCCCGGCCGAGCACGACCACGCGGTCGGCGGTCTGTGCCATCTCGCTCATCAGGTGGCTGGAGAGGAACACCGTGCGGCCGTCGGCGGCCATGCGGCGGGCGAGCTGACGCACCCACACGACACCGTCGGGGTCGAGGCCGTTGACGGGCTCGTCGAGGATCAGGGTCTTCGGGTCGCCGAGCAGTGCGGCAGCGATTCCCAGACGCTGCCCCATGCCGAGCGAGAACCCGCCGACGCGCTTCTTCGCGACGGAGTCGAGGCCGGTCATGTCGATGACCTCGTGCACGCGGGACTTCGGGATGCCGTGGGTCGCCGCGAGCGAGAGCAGGTGGTTGTAGGCGCTACGGCCCGAGTGCACGGCCTTCGCCTCGAGCAGGGCGCCGACCTGCCGGAGCGGGTCGCGGAAGCTCGTGTAGGGCTGGCCGTTCACGGTGGCTGTGCCCGACGTGGGCCGGTCGAGCCCCATGATCATGCGCATCGTGGTGGACTTCCCCGCGCCGTTGGGCCCGAGGAAGCCGGTCACACTGCCGGGACGCACGACGAAGGAGACGTCGTCCACGGCGGTCTTCGGACCGTACTGTTTGGTGAGATGGCTGACTTCGATCACGGCCTCGACGCTACGGGAGGGGCCGTCGGCGCCGCGTCCGCCGTTGGGGGGAGATGTGTGCTCCCACAGGGTGACGCGGGGTTGGCGCGGGTTTTCGCGCTGGGCGACAGTTCACGCGCGCCTCGGCCCGTGAGGTGTCGCTGGAGGCGAAAGGCCGGCGCGCGGACCGGTCCGAACAACCCCCAAAGAGCCATTTGACGGTGCCGGGTGTGGGGACGAAGGATGGGCGCATGTCCAGCCTCCAGTCCCTCCGGGCGACCGCCCACCCGATACGGCTCCGCCTGCTGTCGCTGGTGACGAGCTCCGCGATGAGCGCGGCCGAGGCCGCACGGGAACTCGGGCTCTCGCAGGCGACCGCGAGCTACCACCTGCGCGTCCTCGAACGGGCCGGGCTGGTCGCCGTCGTCGAGGTCGTCCGGCTCCGGGGCGGCGAGGCGAAGCGGTACCGGCACGAGTCGTCGTCGCGGGCGTTCGACCCCGACGGCCGATCCGACAGTGGCGCCGAGGGGGTCTCGGTCGAGGACCAGCTCGTGTACGTCGAGGCCCAGGTCGAGGAGCTCCGGCGTCGGGTACGACAGCGGACCACGGGGCCCGGCGTCTCCACCGACGCCGAGCTGTGGGTCGGCCCCGAGACGTGGCGTCGCGTGGTGCACCACGTCGGCCAGGCCTCCGCCCTGCTCCACGCAGCAGCGCAGCGCCCCCGCACCCCGGGCACCGTTCCGGTGTCGATGACCGTCTCGATGTTCCCGATGCGGCGACCGTGAGCACGCCGACCACGGGCGTCCTCCGGCACGCGCCGTTCCGTTGGCTGCTCGCCGCCCGCACGGTGAGCATCCTCGGCAACGCCGTCGCCCCGATCGCGTTGGCGTTCGCCGTCCTCGACCTCACCGGCTCGCCCGTCGACCTCGGCCTCGTCGTGGCCGCACGTTCGGTGGCGAACGTCGCGGTCCTGCTGTTCGGCGGGGTCATCGCCGACCGGCTGCCCCGTGACGTCGTGCTCGTCGTCACGTCGCTCGGCGCCGCGCTGACGCAGGGCGCCGTCGCCGCGCTCGTCCTGACGGGTACCGCGACGGTTCCACTCCTCGTCGTCCTGAGCATCCTGAACGGTGCGGTCGCCGCGGTCAGCCTGCCGACGACCGCTGCCATGGTCCCCGAGACCGTGCCCGAGGCACTGCTCCGTCCGGCGAACGCCGTGATCCGGTTGAGCATCAACGCCGGCACCATCGTCGGGGCCTCCGCCGGCGCCGGCATGGTGGCGCTCGTCGGTGCCGGGTGGGGCTTGGCGGTGGACGCCGCCGGCTTCGCCGTCGCCGCAGCCCTGTACGCGCGGATCCGACTGCCACGTCGCCCCTCCGTCGCACCGGCCGACCGCCCGTCGGTGATCGCGGACATCCGGGAGGGATGGGCTGAGTTCTCGGGGCGACGCTGGGTCTGGACCGTGGTCGCCCAGTTCGCGGTGCTCAACGCCGCCTTCGTCGGTGCGACGACCGTGCTGGGTCCGGTGGTCGCGGACGGTTCGTTCGGCAGGGCGGGTTGGGGACTCGTCGTCGCGGCGCAGACCGTCGGGCTGGCACTCGGCGCGCTGATCGCGCTGCGGTGGCGGCCACGGCACGCCCTCGGCATCGGCGTCGCCCTGATGGCCGTGACCGCGCTCCCCGTCCTGGCGCTCGCCGGCGCACCGGCCCTACCGACCCTGCTCGTCGCGTTCGCCCTGGGCGGGGTGGCCATCGAGCTGTTCGCGATCGCCTGGGACCACGCGCTGCAGTCGAACGTGCCCCGGGCCGTGCTGTCGCGGGTCTACTCGTACGACATGGTCGGGTCGTTCGTCGCCGTCCCGCTCGGCGAGGCCCTGGTGGGACCGCTGGCGCACGCGGTCGGCACGCCGGCGACCCTGATCGGTTGCGCCGTCGTCATCGTCGTCGCCACCGTGGTCGCCGCGTCCACCCGGAGTGTCCGGCGCGTGACCACCGAGGTGGCCCTGCCGGTCTGATCAGCCCGGGGAAGCGTCTGCGTCGACCTCGTACGCCTCGAACCGGGCGTCGGCGAGGACCGCGTCGATGAGCGACCGCGACCCGGCGACGATCGTCGAGTCCCAGTCGATCTCGCTGGCGAGCACCCACTCGTGCCCCTCGGGCCAGAGCATCTGCGGGGTGTGCCCGAAGCCGACGTACGTGCCCACGCGGGCGTCGTCCGTCCAGGACGGGTCGCTGAGCTGCGGCAGGGACATGGAGAGCAGGAAGCACTCGCGGGCCGGCCACGGGAAGCGCGGCCCCGCGAGCGACTCCCGGAGCGCTGCCTGCTCCCGCAGGTGCTGCGCCTGCCTCCGGTCGATGTGCGCCTGCATCTCGACGCGCTCGGCCGCCGTCGGCTCGCCGCTCCCCTGCCACCCGAAGCCCAATGTCGACGTCCCGTTCAGGTCCCCCCATCCGTCCCAGATCGCCCCGATCAGGTCGTCCGGCGTCGACGTCGCCTCGGCGAGGAGTTCGGTGAGGGCGGCGAGTTGCCTCGGCTCGTACCAGCCCTCTTCGGGTGGATGGACGACCCAGCCGTCCTCGAAGGGCAGGTCCGACTCGTCGTCCCGACCGCTGACCGTCTGCCACGACACGAGGGGGTCGATCGTCCGACGGGTGCGCTCGGCGACGTCGCCCCAGCGCCACTCGGACGACTCGAAGACCGGGTACTCGTCGTACTCGTCCACGGTCGTACGGTCTTCGCGATCCGCTCGGAGCGGGTGCAGGATCCGGACGTACGCCTCGAACCCGGTGCCCGCGACACCGCCGAACGAGGCGAACGAGCCGGCCCGGGCCAGCAACCAGTCGCCGCGCGAGACGTCCTTGATCAGTTCCACGTGTCGAGCCCTGGGCGCCCGTGCGGGTCAGCTCGCCTGCGGGCGGGGTGCGCGGAGGCCGGGGAACTCGTCGTCGCGCCACTCGCTCTCGGCACGCGTGCCGTTGCTCACCGACTGCTCCTCGCGCTCCCGGAGCTCCACGCGGCGGATCTTGCCGGAGATGGTCTTCGGGAGCTCCGCGAACTCGACCCGGCGGACGCGCGCGTAGGCGGGGAGAGCCGTGCGTGCGTACTCCAGGACCTGCCTGGCGGTGTCGGCCGACGCCTCCCATCCGGTGGCCAACGCGACGTACGCCTTGACGACGTTGAGACGGGCGTCGTCGGGTGCCGGGACGACCGCGCTCTCGGCCACGGCCGGGTGCTGCAGCAGGGCGCTCTCCACCTCGAACGGCGACACCTTGTAGTCCGAGGACTTGAACACGTCGTCGGTGCGGCCGATGAAGGTCAGCTCGCCGTCGGCGTCGCGGACGGCGATGTCGCCGGTGTGGAAGAAGCCGTCGCGCATCGACGATGCGGTGCGGTCGGGGTCACCGAGGTACTCGGCCATCAGGTTGACGGGCCGCTCGGTGAGGTCGAGGCAGACCTCACCCTCGTCGCCCGGTTCGCCGGTGACGGGGTCGAGCAGCGTCACGGTCACACCGGGGAGCGGCTTGCCCATCGCGCCGGGCGTCACGGCGGCACCCGGGGCGTTGCCGATGATCGCCGTGGTCTCGGTCTGCCCGTAGCCGTCGCGGATGGTGAGCCCCCACGCAGCCTCGACCCGGCCGATGACCTCGGGGTTGAGCGGCTCGCCGGCCGAGATGAGCTCACGGAGCGCGCGCGGCTTCGCGCCGAGGTCGGACTGCAGCATCATCCGCCACGCGGTCGGCGGCGCGCAGAACGTGTTGACCTCGGCCTGCTCGAGCTGCGCGAGGAGTGCGGCCGGGTCGAAGCGCGCGGTGTTGTGGATGAACACGGTTGCCTCCGCGATCCACGGCGCGAAGAAGCAGCTCCAGGCGTGCTTGCCCCACCCGGGCGAGCTGATCGTCAGGTGCACGTCGCCGGGTCGGACGCCGAGCCAGTACATCGTGCTGAGGTGCCCGACCGGGTACGACGTCTGGGTGTGCACGACCATCTTCGGCTTCGACGTCGTGCCGGACGTGAAGTAGACCAGGCACGGGTCGGTCGTGCGGGTGACGACGTGGGGGCGGACCTCATCGGTGGGAGCGGGCTCACCCAGGTCACTCGGGTACTCCGTCCACCCGTCAGCGGGACCGCCGATGACGATGCGTGTGAAGGCCCCACGGACGTCGTCGTACTTGTGCGTCTCGCTCCGGTTCGTGACGACGTGCGCCACCGAGCCCCGGTCGACGCGGTCCTGCAGGTCAGCGGTGTCGAGCATCGTCGAGGTCGGCAGGATGACCGCACCGAGCTTGATCACGGCGAGCATGGTCTCCCAGAGCTCGAGCTGGTTGCCGAGCATGACGAGGACGTGGTCGCCCTGCTGGACGCCGAAGCCGTGCAGGCGCGCGGCGAGCCGATCGGACCGTGCGGCCATCTCGGCGTAGCTGAGCCGCTGCTCACGACCGTCCTCCTCGACGATCCAGAGCGCGGTGCGGCTGTTGTCGGTCGCGATGACGTCGAACCAGTCGGTCGCCCAGTTGAACGTGTCCCCGACGTCCGGCCAGCGGAACCCGGCGCGCGCTACTTCGGGAGAATCCGCGGCGAGGAGCTGGTCGCGGGCGGCACGGTACGCGGCGGTCGGGTTCACATCAGGCACGGACCGATCATGCCGCATCCGTCTCGGCACGCTCACGAACACCGGCGTCAGCGCCCGGTCGCCCGCCCGCTCCCCCGCACGACCGCATCGAGCACCCGGATCGTCTCGTCGGTGTCGACGTGCAGGTGCGCCCCGATGCCGAGCGCACGTGCGGCCTCGATGTTCTCGGGCACGTCGTCCACGAAGAACACCTCCTCCGGATCCGCCCCGAGGCGCTCGAGCGTGATTCGGAACGCCTCGGGATCGGGCTTGTTCTCGCCGATCTCGTGGGAGTAGCAGATCGGGTCGAACACCGCCGAGAACCGGAAGCGTCGCTCCTCTTCCTCTCGGGCACCGTCGCCAGAGTTCGACAGGATCGCGAGGCCGATGGTGCCGCGGAGTCCCGCGAGGAAGTCGTACAACGGCTGGTTCAGGGTTCCGCAGTACGCATCCCAGAAGTCGGCCCGCATGACGGCGAGCTGATCGGCCCCGAGTTCGAGCGCTGCCCCGATCGCGCCCCAGTACCGGTCGACGACGCCGGTCTGACGGGAGGCGTCGGGCAGGTCGGCCGCAGCGAGGCGTGCGGAGAAGTCGTCCGTCGTCATCCCGAGCCGCTCGGCCCACCGCGCCCGGAAGCGTCCGGGCCAGGCGGCGTCGTCGACGAGCTCGAGGACGCCGCCCACGTCGGACAGTAGCCACCGCACGACGGGCCCGGCAGCTCCGGCAGCTCCGGCCGCCCCGCCGGTCACAGCGATCCCCGCAGCTGCCGGATCATCTCGAGCTCGAGTTCGCTCGGATCGAGCACGTACGCCTCGGTCGCCCCCGTCGGCTCGTAGCCACGTCGGGCGTAGAAGGCCTGCGCGCGGGTGTTCCCCTGGTGCACGTGCAGCCGCAGGGCCGATCCGTGGGCAGCCGCCCACACTTCGATCTCGTCGAGCAGCGCATCGGCGACACCGGCGGAACGACCCCGGTGCGACGGTGCGACGTAGACACCGACCAGGAGCGGTCCGACCCGGGGGCCGGGTACGAACACGCCCATCGTCCCGACCCACCGGCCGTCGGCGTCGATGGCGGCGAGGGTGGTCCCGCCGACGTCGTGCTCACGGCGGCCGCGTCGGCGCCAGTCACGCTCCTGCATGCGCTCCGCGTCGGCGAGCCGCTCCCCGTACGCCTTCGGGGTGTCCCGGAGCATCTCCAGCCGCAGTGCCCGCACGGACTCCCAGTCGTCCTCCGTGGTCGGTCGGATCGTCGTTCCCCGCATGACCCGAGCCTAGGGGTGGCAAACCCGGAGAACTCGTTCCAATCCGACTGGCGGACGACGCCGAATCACCTGCAACGACCGGGAAACACCCGGAGCGCTCACCAGCCGCACATCGCTGGTTCTCCACCCCACCAAGGGTGTGTTCGGCGCGCACACAGCAGCCGCGCCGAGCGCGACAACAGCAAAGGACTGATCACGATGCGTAAGAGCCTCAAGACCTCCATCACCCTCGCCACGACCGGCGCCCTCGTCCTCGGCGGTGCCGCGTTCGGGATCTCCTCCGCCCAGGCCGCGACCCC
>Ga0308159_1004411_pt1 | contig 12920 bp, 18 predicted proteins | sample PhyCR1_FD_201040 | JGI IMG/M metagenome (GOLD analysis project Ga0308159, IMG submission 201040) | Phyllosphere microbial communities from UC Gill Tract Community Farm, Albany, California, United States - DLSLC.R1 | ecosystem: Host-associated > Plants > Phyllosphere > Unclassified | place: USA...
AATCAAGCTTTGCCCATTCAGCCTTGGCGATATCCAAATCACCCCCGAGCGGGATTTCCACCCGCTTCCCGTCTTCATTCCTCCCGTCGTAGTAATAGCCAACCCACTCTTTGCCACCCTTCAGCGTGCGTACGCGCCGAATCATTCGCGGCGGCAGGTCCCTGTTTGCCGCCTTTTTCGCTCGCATCTTTTTATCCTACTCTGGACAAGTCCAACGACCAGGCTTCGGCCGCAACGTTTTCTGCTGAGGGTTTTACGCCTGCCAGCTTCATCCGAGCGTATACCCGGCCCACAACTGGCCGGCGCGCCCGGGTCAGCACGTACTTCCATCCATTCAGGTTGAGCCACGCGATCTGGCGCGACGGGATCATATAGCCAGTAATTGCCGCGATTTCTTCCTCGGCAAGGGTTTCGCTTTGCATTTCCATGGTGTGCACCTCTATGCCTCTGGTTTGTCGAGTGAGCCCGCAGGCCGCGCTGTCTTAATGATGTGGATTGCCAGGCCAAAGCTGATCAGCAGCCAGGCGCATGTGCCGGCGAAGGCGTAGAGCAGTGCCTCGGTGGTACCGGTATCCAGTAGGTCGAGACCGATCCAGAAAAACCAGCCGATGGTTCCGACCAGGTACAGAAAAGCGCCCAGCAGTATCAGGGTGAGTTTCATAGCGAACATGGGGTGTCCTTGCCGCGCTGGGCGGCAGAAGGTGGGTTAGTTGGTACGTTTGCCGTCGGCGCCGAGACGGTAGTAATTGCGGCAGTTGCAGCGAGGGCATACGAGGTCGCGAACCCCTTTGATCCAACTGCTGGGCACGCTCTTGCGATCACTGTGAAGGTGCTTGTTCCGGCAGCGGGTGCACTGCTCTTGGCTCTCTTCGTCCACGGGAATACCTCGCCCGGCGCTCACCGGTAGGCATTTGGTGGATGGGGAGGTGTTGCCTTGACAGGAGTTGGGTTTCTGGTCGAACATCACCGCAATTTTAAAAAATTGCGGTGAAGATGTGGCGAAGATACTTAAACCCAAGCCTTTCAGGGTTCTGCTGAAGGAGCACGCTCAGGTTGTATTTGATTTGCTTGCAGATTTTAAAGCGGTCGACTCGAAAGGCAGATATCTCCATTGGCATGAGTTTAGCCGCAGGGTTAAATCGGGGATAAATAAAGAAGCGGCATGGGCGGCTGTAAAGATTGCCAGATCAAGTGGTCTGAAGGATTTATCGCTCTTTAGCGAAGATCAGCAACCCTTCAAATTATATATGACCGATTACTGTCATAAAGTTATTCATGATATCGAACAGTTAAGTGGCCGGTTAGGAGGAGTTGCCGGGTCATCGGCGGGTCACGGTCAGAATACTAAGTATTTAGTGGATTCATTGATGATGGAGGAGGCGATTTCAAGTGCTCAGCTAGAAGGCGCTGCTACAACGAGAAAGGCAGCAAAGGAAATGTTGGTTAAAGAAAGAGAGCCGCAAAATGATGACGAGAGGATGATTCTTAATAACTATCTTCTTATGCGGCACGCGAAGTATAATAAAGATCAGCCTCTTTCACTTGAGCTCATATGCGAGTTTCATATGATAGCAACCTTAGGTGTTAAGGACGAGGAAGTTACTCCAGGAAGATTTCGAGAGACAGACGATATATTCGTTGGAGGCCGAGACGACGAGGTGGCCCACCAACCTCCCAAAGCCGACTTGCTTTTAGACCGTTTGGAAAATCTCTGTGCTTTCGCCAATGCAGCGCATGACGGACAGGATGGTAGGTTGTTCATTCATCCAGTAATCAAGGCTGTAATTCTCCACTTTATGATTGGCTATGAGCATCCTTTTCGGGATGGAAATGGCAGGACGGCAAGGTGCCTGTTCTACTGGTTTATGCTGAAAAGTGGATATTGGGCATTTGAGTACATATCGATAAGTGCTCTGCTAAAGCAGGCACCTGTCCAGTACGGGGAGTCATATCTTTTTACTGAGAATGATGATTTTGATATGACGTACTTTGTATTGTATCAGCTAAAAATTATTGAGCGGGCAGTGGCTGAATTTATACAGTATTTTGAGAGTAAGAGAAGAGAGTTTTATGAATTGATGAGCTGGCTGGATGAGTGTGGGATTAGTAAAACACTGAACTACCGGCAGGGGCATATGCTGAAGAAAATCATCCGTAATCCTGGAAGGATCTTCATATCTAAAGAGTTGATACATGACTATGATATTTCGGAAAATACCGCGAGGAAAGATCTCGAGGGCTTGGTCGATCTCAAGGCCCTCGCAAAGATAAAAGAAGGTAAGAGCTTTCTATATGTCGCGAGAAGTGATGCAGCAGAGAATCTTAGGCGGGGTAACGTCGATTTGAAAACTATAATCAGGAAGACAGATTTGGGAGGCTTGCGGTATGAGCCGCCCAAGTCGTGAAATTCAATGTTTCTCAGCTTGGTTTGATCTGACCGCCTCAAGCCACCTAATCGGCATGGCCTGCTATAGAAGTCCTATGATAAACGATGGTTGTATTTGCTGAGATGAACGCGGGTTAGTGGAAGTCGAGCAGGCCCGTCATAGACCCGATAAGGTAGATGCGCTTCATGCGGCCTCCTTCGGCGTGTAGGTCAGCGTACCATCGAGGATCGCTTCCTTGATGGCGTTGAACTCCCAGGCGTAATACTGGGCTCGACATAAACCCTCATGCCCTCGCAGTAGTCGTGCTTCTTGCGCTTGATGAAGGCTTCCGCGGCCGCGTGGGTGAAGTGGGCGTTGACGTATACCCAGCGGTCGTCCCAGCCCGTGACGGTGTGGTCCGGTAGTTCGCCGAGCAAATACCACTGATCCGACTCGTCGGCCTTCATAAATTGGCACTCAGACCAAGCCTGCATTTTTTTATTCAGCTGGCTTTTCTGGTAGCTGGAGAGGGCGTCCCAGTACTCTTTAACCGAATAGGCAGCCGATTCACCGCTGTCCCAATACACCATGCGTTGTTCGGTGAAATCCATGTCCAGACCGCAGACGATGCGCCGCGCTTCGACAATGAATATCGCGTCGCGAGTGCAGTGATCATGGACACGTTTACCGTTGCAGTCGTATCGCAGGCGGTTCACGAAGTCGGCCCAGGTAGCAGCGTCGAGGCCGTGGCCGGTTGCCAAGCTCGGCACGGGCTCAGCAATTTGGTTTTCTGTAGGCATGGGGAGTCCTTGCCGGGCCATGCCCGGGCGGTGGTGGGAGAGCTATTAGGTGGAGGCTTTCAGCGCTTCGTTGATTTGTTGTCCTGTCAGCGGCGACACTGCGTTGCAGGCCACGGGGACACCTCAATGCTTCGGCGATATAAACTCGAGAGCATTTTTAAATAAAGGACGTTTTATGGGCAGGGTACTGGCGATAATAGGGATCGTTTTAAGTGTGGCGTATGCAGTATTTGCTTGGTGGCTAGTTGGAGACCGGATTCAAACGCTTCAAACAATGGGCTTGAACGAAGTAGGAGATTTTCTGGCTGGTGCCTTTGGTCCAGTAGCTATTCTCTGGCTCGTGCTAGGTTTTTTTCAGCAGGGCATAGAACTGCGTCTGGGGACAGAGGCTCTTTTATTGCAGGCAAAGGAGCTGCAATCTTCTGTTGAGCAGCAAAAAGAGCTGGTAGCCGTGTCACGTGATCAGGTCAATGCAGAGTTAGAGGCTGCACAGGAAGCAAAGGCTCAGAGAGTTCGAGCAATTAGGCCATTTTTAGTGTTCTCAGGCGCAGGTGGTTCGCATAGTGGAAATGATCATGAACTCAGGTTCACGATCAAAAATCTGGGCGCTCCTATTTCTCATTTGATGATGAAGTTTGAAGGCGACATGATCGATCTCAACAGATCAATCGATGCGCTAGATAAAGGGGGGCATATTGAGTTTAAATATAAGTTCAATGGTACGGGGGAAGGCCTGGCCGATTTGATGACGTTGAATTATCTAGACTCTGACCACAATCATGGCGAGGCGCAGTTTAAATTCGTGGTAGACACCTCATCAGCCCACCCCAGGATAAAAATAATAGCCTGAGCTAGTTGGCATGAGTCGTTGATATGCGGTACTAATCAGATATCAAAAAAATAAAACGGATTTGAAATGAGAAAAATATTTTCGAGTGCTATTGCATTTATTATTAAGAGTTTGTGGGTTTTTCTGTTGGTAGTGCTTGGCGTGTTGACAGTGGTAGTTTTGATGTTGTTTATTTCTAAATGGAGCAGTAGTGATGCCGCTGCATGGACTCAAGCAGTTGGTTCTATTGTAGGTATATTCGCTGCAGTGGCAATCGGTCTTCATCAAGCTAAGTCTGGAGTTCGCCACCGTAGTCTCGAAGCTCAAAACAAGAGGAAGTCCTGCTTGGCGGTTGTGGAATTTGCCGCGCAACAAGGTCAAGCGCTTTCCAACCATCTTGGTTCTCTTAAATCGTTACGGCCCTACGTATCCGTGTGGGAGAATAAATTCTCCTCTGTCAATAAATTTTCGTTGGATGCTCTTGCTGCAATACCAATGCATGAGTTGGGAGACCATCTAGCGGTATTGGCATACAGCGACATTTACACCAATCTTGCTTCGATTAGGGAGCAGTCAATTGCATTAGTTGCCGACATAAAAACCGAGAAGCATGACTGTTCTGACCGGATTAATGCTATCCATTCGTCTGCAGCGTTGCTGAAAGCAGATCTACTTAATTTTAAAATGTGTTACAGGATTTCCCCGACCTTATGAATTGATGTGCTAGTCATCTTTAAGTGACTCCACACATGGAGTTTGTCGCTATTCCGTGACCGGTAGTGGCAATTTGGTTTGGGTTGAGGTATTACGGGTGACCGGCATGGAGCCGGATCAAGGAGAGATGCATGAGTAATCAAGCGCAAGTTGATGCACTGGAACACCTTCTGATCGCCGTCCTTAAAAGCTCAGTTACAAATGGGCTATCGTTGGACCACTTGGTCGCCAAGGCGCAAGGTTCACTGTTGGGAAGTGATGGTCCTGGAAGTCCAACGGAGAAGGCGCAAGCAGTAAGCTATCTGAATCACATAGCTGCTATTGCTGGGCGGTAACGGAGGTTAAGTAGGCGCCTCCTACTCAGGTGGCGCTTAGTTTGGATCAGTTTTTCGCACGCTTGAGCTGCTCTTTCAGTTGAGCTGGCAGCCCGCGCAACGTCAGCGTGCCTCCTTCTTCTTCAAACTTGATCTTGTCGCCCAGCAGATGCGCTTCGAAGCTGATCGACATGCCTTCAGCCCGGCCGGTGAAGCGCCGAAATTTGTTGAGGGTCTTCTTGTCAGGCGGCAGGGTCTCGGAAAGCCCGTAGTCCTTGGCCTTGATGAAGTCGTAGAAGCTGCGCGGCTGGTCTTCGTCGATCAGTCCCGACAGTTCGTCGAGGGTGATTGGTTCGCCAAGCTTGGCCTGGGCCATGGAGTAGCTGACCAGGGTGTGTGTCTTCTCGCGGGCCGACTCATCTGGCAGATCCTCGCTTTCAACAAAATCGCTGAACGCCTTGAGCAAGGTTCGGGTTTCGCTTGGGCCGTCGATCCCTTCCTGGCACCCGATGAAGTCGCGGAAGTACTCGTTGATCCTGCGGCCCTGCTTGCCCTTGACGTACGAGATGTACTGCTTCGACTGCCGGTTGTTCTGCCATTCGCTGATGTTGATGCGCGCGGCCAGACGAATGTGGTCCAGATCCAGGCGCTTCACTGTCATCAGGGCCAGCTCTTCGGTCATGGTCACCGCTTCGGTTTCCTGCACCAGGGCGATGACCAGGTAATCGGTCAGGCCTTGCTGGTAGTGACAGAAGAGGGCGTGCCCGCCCGTGGCCAGGTTCGACTCCTCCATGAGCTTGACCAGGTGCTCGACGGCGATGGTGCTGAACTTGAAGAAGTCACTGACTCCTGCCAGGTACTTACCGAGCCAGCCGCTGAGTGGGAAGACGCCTGATTCTGCATGGAAGAAGCCCCAGCCCTTGCCGGTAGCGCCGTTGTAGCTTTCGTTGAACTGGTGCATCAGATCGTCACGGGCTTGGCTCTCTACTTGCTCGGCGCCGCTGAGGAACAGAACGGCCGGGGTGCCGTCTGGCTTCTTGTCGATCTTGTGGATTGCGCTGTGAAGTATGGGCATTGCGTTTACCTTAGGTAGGCGCCGCCCTCCGGTGGCCGGTGGTGGCTATTTGGTTTTGGTTGGGGTATTACAGGGGACCGGTACAGGGTGGGATTAAGGAGTAAAAATGAAAGTCAAATGGAAGAAAAATGACAGATTAAAACCGCAGGTGCTTATTGATAAACTTAGAGAAATTACCACGGTAAATAATGAAGGTCAGGTTAGTTATTCTGCTTTTGAAAAGCATGAGATAGACAGTGTTATGTTAACCATGCTGGAGTTTGATGGTGATTATAGTTACTCAACGATCAGATCTATTTTTATGGAAGCTCAAGCTTCTTTTGCGAAAGGTAGTGTATTCACGAAGGATTCATTTCTTCAAGAACTGAACGCTGCTGTAATAAGGCGTGGAAGAAAAAGAGAAGATATCTATGTAATGGCTACGTCTATCTCCCTTCGAGATGGATTTCCTATTAAAGCTATACTGACTAATAAGGCAGTAATAAAATGCTATCCAGCAGGCTTGCCAAAAAAATATAATACTCGCGATAAGCTCCAATGGACCAGCGATCTTGAACCCTTGCCTAAAGGGTATAGTTCGATAACTGTAACTTTAAAATCAAAGGATAAGATGGATGCGTTTCATTCGGCAATCTACGAGTTAGATTATGTGAGAGGTGTTTTCTCCCTTTTGACCAATCCGGTATCCGAATTTAACTTTGGAAAATCTAAAGTCGGCTCTTTGAATCGTATAGTGCTTGGAGGCTTACATTCTCTCCATCAGGAAAATGGAGCGTTAGTTGACGAGAACTTGTTTTGGTATGAGAGGAACTATACGGTAATAAAGCCGACTATTGTCAAGTCGCGAGAAGCTATGGCGAAGGTGTCTCGAACTATATTTAAAAAGGTTGGAGCTCACGGAAATGCCTCAATAATTAAGTCTGCAATTGTGCGTTACGTCCGTGCATTTGATGAGCATGATAAAAACATAGTTATACTTAAGCTTTGGGCCGCGCTTGAGTCTATGGTTAGCCCTTCAGAAAATAATGCCGAAGCCATTGTTAGGCGCTGTTCTTTTATGTTTTCGGATAGGCCATATCATGCGCAAATATTAGAGCATCTTAGGGAGTATCGTAATCGAAATGTACATACTGGTCATGAGGTGGAAAATCTAGATTACCACTGCTTTCAGCTTCAGGTGTTCTTTAAAGAAGCAGTACTTTTCTATATTAGTAATTATAATATATATCCAACACTGGCGGAAGCGAATAGGTTTCTAGACCTGCCTAGTGGATTTGATGACTTGATGCACTTGAAAATGTCAGTTGCCAAAGCGCTGAGATATCAACGGCATTATGATAAGGATGACTGAATATCTGCTTTGCCCACAAGTTATCAGAGATAGTGAGCATCATTGTTACTCGTTTCCGTCGTCTTCGGTGTTCATTTGGAGCGATTCGGCAAAACCTGCTTGCCGTAATTTGCGCGCCACGTTTTCGGATACGTCTAAAACGTGGCGCTTAATTTTGAAGTAGAAAGCTGATTCATCGGCGCCCAGCGAGTGAGCATGTGCGATCAGTCGCCAGATGGTCGTGCGGTCCTTCGTCTCGCCCAGTTCGGCGGTGAGCGCTGAAAGCCGATCACGCATTCCCCGGCGGAAGTAGTGGCGGAGGATGTCGGACGGGCCTTTGACCTTCGGCGGTGCCGGTGGCAGATCCTCGGCCCGACCATTCAGCACCAACAGTTGCACAGCCTCGCTGACCTCCTCGACCTCATGCCAGCGCATCAACTCGTCGAGCATCTGCCGGGCGCCGTATGGCACCGTGTGCCGCAATTCCTGCTCGCCCAGCTCCTGCCGCTTCTCGGCCATCTTGGCCGTGCGTTCTTTCTGTTCGGCTGCCATGGCCCACCTCTTCTATTCCGCTAGCCGGCAGTGCGAGCCAGGTTTGACGTTTGCGTTGCTGGGTGCGGGCTATGCGGCGCATGAATCGACCTTCACCTGGCGCCAGGCGCCGACGGCTTCGAAGATCCGCGCAGCGTGATCCTCATCGAGCGACATCGCTTCAGGGATGGCAATCCAACCTGAAGCCACCATCTGGCTTTGATTGGCCTCATCGCGCAGCTTCTTGTAGCAATGCTCGATCACGTCTTCCAGGTGGTCGGAGAGGTAAACGCCATCGGGCGCCACCTCCACCGATTTGCTGTAGCGGTCGCCGCGGGCGTCGATGCAGAGGGCGCTGAGGTAGATCGTCCACCGGTGGGGGATACCGCAGACGGCCTGGCCGATCTTCCCCGGTGCGATGCTCCTCAGCGACTTGTAATTGATCATGCCCTGGCGACCGCTTGGGTCGATGTTGACCACCGCTACATAGTTGGCGGCGAGCAGGGACCGGCAGGACCGGTCGATGCGTGCTTTTAGGTTGTGGGGTTTGCGCTTGCTCATAATGCCTCCGCGAGTTTGCGCAGCGCGTCACGCTCGGCCCGGGTGATGGGCGGCTTGCGGCGCTTGAGGATGGTTGCCGGGTCGATGAATTCCGAACGCTTCGCCGGGGCTGGATTGATCGCCGGGCTGTCACCGATTGTGAGCCTGCCGCCGGCGGCCAGGTGATGACGTACCTGACTGGAAAGCTCCAGCGCTTTCTCGCGTCGAAACTCGATATCAGATCTGAGGTTGCTGATCATGCTGCCGCCTTGCCGAGTGTCACCCCGGCCATGCTGAAGTTTGCACCCTGCGCGGCGACCATCGCGTCGAGCGCTTCCCAGTTGACCAAAAGCAGCGTGACCGGCGCCTGACCATATGCCACCGCTTTGATCAGTGCCTCGAAGTCCGTCACGCTGGCCTGCAGCGCTACCTGCTCGACCACGTGGCTCGTTACTGACTTTGTAGCCTGGGCGACGGGTGCCGCTGTCTGAACTGGCGCGGCGCGGACTGGCTCGGGCGCCGCCACTTTCTCCACGACTGGCTCTGGCTTGATGGCTGCCAGTCGCTGGGCTTCCTGCTCTTCGGCGATGCGCTTCGCGTCGGCCTTTGCCTGCTCCGCCTTCTGGTGTTCGGAGATGCGGAATTTGATCAGCGTTACCAGATCATCGTTTGCCTTGGTCACCAGCTGCTGCACGTCGCTGAACAGGAAGGCATGATCAACGGCGAGCTCTGCAAGACTGGTCAGGTTCAAGCGGATGCCGTCGGCTGCCTGGCTTGCATCGATCTTCGCCCGGGCCAGCTCGGTATCTACTGCGTCCTGAAGGCTGGCGATGGTGCGCTTGTTCTTCATGGCACCGGCGAAGTCCGAAACGACATGAGGCAGCGTGACTTTGCCCAGTGTCTTGTTGATTGCGGCGATGTGGTCAGCCAGTGCCAGCTCGGCTTTTTGCTTGATGTTGGTCTTCACCAACAGCTCTTGAGCCTTCACCAGCTTGTCGACCTTCAGGCGAGTCTCGCGGGCATGAGCACTAATGCGATCCAGCGAGGAAAACAGTTCGTCGATGCTTTGGGTTTGCGACAGTGCCTGTTTCTTGGCGACGGCGACAGCCTCCTCGACATCGCCACACCACTTGACCGCCTTCTTGGCGTCGGCGAAGTCCTGGTCGGTGGAGAGTGTGGTTTTCACCGAGTCGATGACCGCCAGGGCCGACTCTTCAAACACCTTCAGGTTGCTGGCGGTAACCATGCCGGTCAGCTCGATACGCAGGGCTGGCAATTCATCAGGTGTCTTGCCGACGACAATTGAAGGCGCGTCGGCCATCTCGAAGTTGGCCAGGTCTGCCTCGAACTGTTTCCAGCCTTCGATCAACTGGGCCGCGCGCCCGGCGACGGGTCGGTACTCCATGTGCACGAAGTTCTCCGGTGTGCCGTCCGAGCAAACAAAGATGACCCTCTCAGCGCCGCTCACCAGCAGTTGCTGCTCAAGCTGCCAGTAGTAGTGCGGAGCCAGGTCGCCAGCCTTCATCTGGGCCACGACTGACTCATTCCACAGCTTGTGCTCGAACAGTGTCTCGCCGAGCATTGTGGCGCCGTCCATGGAGGCCAGCAGGTTGCCCTCAGTGGCAACGATTGGATACAGCTCTTCGCCGATCAATGCTTCAGTCAGCGGGCGGGCCAGGGCTTCAGTCGCGTGGCCCTTGTCGAAGATAAACTGCTGAGAGGGCGTGACGTCCGTTGTGATGCCGGTCTTCTTGGCGATCAGCAGGTCGGTGCGGGATTGATACTTAGAGGCGCCCATCATTGCCGGAGCTTCGGAGGCGGTGCGGAACTTGGCGCGGAGGGCAAGCCACTCGGCAGAGCCTTGAGCTACGTTGTGAATTTTCATGCTGCGTCTCCATCGAGGGCTTTGAGGTTGGTGATGGTTTCGATCTGGTCATCGCGCAACGAGTACTTGCTGATGACGTTGGAAATAATGTGTTCTGGACTAGTGCGACCGGCGTCGATCAGTGGCTGCCACTTCTCGATGTTTTCAGCCAGCAGCTCGTCGGGATAGGCAGGCTTGGCGTCCGGTTCCGGTGGGGGCTGCCGCGCCGGCGAAACGTCTTTGGCGGCTTCCTCGAATGTCTTTCCTTCCATCTCGTCAGCCGTTGGCGCCGATCCGACTTCGGGGAATGCTTTGCGCAGAGCCTGGGCCTCGGCGCATTTGGCGAGCTGGGCAAATGCTCGACGCTTCCACATGGCGTTGGGCGCCGCGGTGTCCTTGCTTGATGTTGCGTAGTTTTCAAGCCAGCGCTCATTGGCCGTGTATTCGGCAACCAAGCCGTTGCTCATCTGCCGCTTGACGGTCACGCGGCACCATTCGGGATAAGTGACCTCTACGCCGCTCAGCTTCGCAGTTACTGGCGGGCCGTATTCCGGCTCGCTGATTCCGGCGTACTGGCCGGTGCGCGCCGCCTGGATGCGGTAAAGGCCGATGCCGGGCATCACCGTGTCCTGCATCTTTTTCGTCTTGGAGTTCCAGATCGGAACGATGTGCACCGGCTTCAACATCGGGTCCAGGTGTGCGGCCTGGCAGTAGGCCAGGACCATCACAACCGAGTTCTTTTCGGCACCGGGATAGAGGCTGCTGCTCAGCACTTCAACGAGCGCGGCCTCCGACATTGCAGGTGTGTTGTCGTCCTGCTTCATTACTGCGGACATGGGGAATCCTTGCCGCGATGCTCGCAGCGATAAAAGGGAAGGGAAATAAGAGTTGATAAACGTTCTTATTCGTATCTAAGATACGTAATAACATTTCAACTCAACGCAAGGAGCCTCACCTATGAAAGTGCTGTCCTCACTCAAAGAAGCTAAAAACCGTCACCGTGACTGCCAGATCGTTATGCGCCGCGGCCGGATCTACGTGATCTGTAAATCCAATCCAAAATTCAAAGCGCGGCAGGGCAGTGCGAAGAACAAGAACAAGGGGAAAGGCTGATCAGTTTGCTTGCTGATCCTGCTGCTGAACCCGGTAGCGCAGGACCTGGAGCACTCGACCGCCGTAGCCTGGTTCTGCGAATTGCTCAACCGGTGGACCGAAGAAACCACGTCGTTCGGCCAGGCTGTAGGCCTCGCGCAGGTTGTGAGCGCTGATGTCTTCAAGCTGCTCGTCGATCAGGGATTTAACCGGTGCGGTACTCATTGAATCTCCTTACGCCGCCGGCTGACATCCAGGAGGCGTGCGCTATACCAATGAAATTCTTCTGCGTTGATGGCGCCCGAAGTAAAGTGGCGGACGATCAAACCCTCAGCCAAGATCTCGTCGAGAGCGGGCTTATCTGGATCTTCAAGCGCAAACAACGCTTTATCGATCTCAACGTAGGGGCTCACAGTTCGTTGTCCTCGGCCTGGGCGATAAGAGCGTCATCAGCCAAAGGTTGAAGGAGGCGTTCGGCAATCTCGCCTAGTTTTCCCAGTGGATGGTCGCTCCGGCCGAGTAGCTCCAGAGCTTCCGATTTCACCCTCGAACCCGCCATCCCTGCGATCAGTAAGTAGCCCAAGGCTGGAGTGTCGACGCCGCAGTCGGCCAGAAGGTTGTTGGCGTACTCATCGACAGCCAGTGCGAACTGGTAGGCCGTGACGCCTTGCTGGGGGTGCAAGTGGCGCTTGAACATCACGCTTCCACCTCTGGCTAGCTCTTCGGCTGCGTTGTACAGCCATTCGCTGCGAGCCAATTGCTGAGAGGTTTCGCTCACCGGAGGCGGCAGTTGTTCGTCGTGCTCAAACTGAGCCTTGCGTAGTGCTGACATGGTCGCCTCCAAAGTGGCGGGTTGTTCACCTGTATTCGTCAACACTCATGCCTCCCGCTGGTTGCCGATGGGCGCGGGGGAGGAGTGCTGACGTAATAGAGATGGGGAAGGGGCCCGGGCCCGCTACTAGCGACGGCCTGGTCTAGTGGTAGCGCTTTGCCGCTGGTAATCTCGAGCAATTGCAAATTTCGCGATGCAGCCAGGGAACGGGCTTTTCCATATGGACGCTAAGATCCACAAGAAGCATCAGCGGTCGTTAAAGGGCCAAGAAGCGCGACGATATTCAAAAGCACTTTTCGCAAGACGAAACGCCTGAGCCAGCTAATGCAGCCAGACCTGATCACGAGTTGGATAGGGTGACGTTGCAGCTCAGAAGAGAATTCGCACTGCTGAACAGGATCTTCGAACTTCGCGAGATGGCCCAGGACCGCAGCAGTAAAAAGCTTAGTCGCAAGGCTTCAAGGGACGCGATAAAACAGGCGAAAGAGGCCAGCGCCACCAAAAAGCCGAAAAAAGTCCAGCCATCAAAGCGCACGAAACCTTCTACAAAGGAGGCTGAATCAAAGTGGACTCGAAAGACCTGCTGGCGCTGTAATTCAAACTTTTCGATTCATGCTGACTGGGAAAGGCCTC
>Ga0308159_1004412_pt1 | contig 12919 bp, 6 predicted proteins | sample PhyCR1_FD_201040 | JGI IMG/M metagenome (GOLD analysis project Ga0308159, IMG submission 201040) | Phyllosphere microbial communities from UC Gill Tract Community Farm, Albany, California, United States - DLSLC.R1 | ecosystem: Host-associated > Plants > Phyllosphere > Unclassified | place: USA...
AAATCTTTAACATTCAGGTCAAGTGTAGGTGTAGATATCAGTTTTACGCATAATAAAAACTTCGCTCAAAATTATGGAGATGATAACGACAACAACCCTGATGAGCTTTACCCAGGTAAGGGCAGAAACAACAAGCCTAATAATTTAGATGAAAACAGAGGTGAAGTGATGAACTTTACTTTTACAAATACCTTAAATTATGTAAAAACCTTTGCGCAAAAGCACAATGTGAATTTCTTATTAGGTGCTGAAAATATTTCTAGCAAGTCGTCTGCAATTGGTGGCAGCAGACAGAATTTTGATAAAAGTACATCAGGTTTTCAGTATTTGGATTATGGAAGCTTAACTAATATTTACAATTCGGGTTCGGCAAGTGAGTTTAATTTGGTCTCGTTTTTCGGTAGCGGAACTTACAATTTCGACAATAAATACTTTGCTACTGCCACTTTAAGGGCTGACGGTTCATCCCGTTTCGGACCAACAAACAAGTGGGGTTATTTCCCGTCGGCATCTGCCGGATGGATAATCTCCAACGAGGAGTTTATGAAAGATGCGCAATGGATTTCTGAATTAAAACTGAGAGGAAGCTGGGGCCAGGCTGGTAACCAGGAAATTCCAAATAACACTTATCAAACTTTGGTTTCAGAATCTGGAGGTATAGTAAATGTAGTACGCTACGGTAATCCGGATGTGAAATGGGAAACCACTACACAAACCAACTTCGGTATCGATTTCGGGGTGCTTAAAAACAGACTATCATTTACTGCAGATTATTTCGTGAAGAAAACAGATGATATCTTATTAACAGTTGGTTTGCCAGCGGTATCTGTAGGTGTTATCGATCGTACCTACGTAAATGCAGGCGAAGTGACCAATAAAGGTTTTGAGTTTGGTTTAAACTTCAGAAACCAGGAACATGCTTTTAAATACAATGTGAATGCAAACATTGCTACTTTAACAAACCGAGTTAATAAGCTGCAAGAGTTTGTAAAAAACATCAACGATGATAGAACGCATACCAGAACAGAAGCTGGACAGCCGATTAATTCGTATTTTGGTTTAGTTTTCGATGGCATTTATCAAACACCAGCAGAAGTAAGTAGTTACTTATATTCAAATGCGAATGGTGCTTTGCCAGGTGATATCAAATTTAAAGATTTGAATGGCGATGGGCAGATCAATGCTGATGACAGAACATTTATTGGAAATCCGGTTGCAAAATTAACTTATGGATTCGCTTTTTCATCATCATTTAAAAAGTTCGATTTCTCATTCTTATTACAAGGGGTACAAGGTGTAGATCGCTATAACGATTTAAAACAGATTATCAATTTCGACAGCCGTCCATTTAATTCGATGACATCGGTTTTGGATAGCTGGAACGGACCTGGTACGAGTAATACTTTACCTCGAGTAACCTTCAATAACAATGGTGGCGGTAACGTTTCCAGCGTATTTGTAGAAGATGCATCGTACTTAAGACTGAAAAACATCGAAGTAGGTTATACTTTCGATGTGAAGAAGATTGGCGTTAGAAATGTGCGTTTGTATGCATCAGGGCAGAATTTACTAACAGTAACAGATTATACAGGTTTAGATCCAGAGTCGACCTCATTAATTGATCAAGGCACTTACCCACAATCGAAAGCATTTATTGTTGGTTTGAAAATTAGTTTATAAACCTTTTTTGCACAAGTATTATGAAAAGAATATTATTTATAAGCGCAGTGTTTAGTGTATTAACATTTGCGGGTTGCAAAAAGCAACTTACTACCGAAGCGATAGGTTTAACTACCTTGGAACAGGTAAATACCACACCAACACTTGGAACAGTAGAAAACTCGGTTAACTCTGCCTATCAGTTATTATCTAACCGCTTAAATATTTTGGCACAATGGGATTGGGCAGGTGGCTTAGTTTTTCAAAATGATCTGGTGATGCAGGATATTGCCTCAGATGATATGGAGAAGAAGTGGAATCCAGATGGTGATCAGCCTTGGATGGACGATGTGAATAACTTCACCTTTACATCTACCAATGGCGGACCTAATGGTTTATGGAAATATGATTATGAAGGGATAAAAAGATTAAATATCGCCATCGAATTATTAACTAAAACCGATATTGAGGCCATTACGGGAATAACCACAGCTCGTAAAAATCAGCTCCTTGGAGAAGCTTATTTCTTAAGATCGTATTATTATTTCTCATTGGTTACCAATTTTGGCGATGTGCCATTAATTTTGAAACCAGTAAGTACATACCAGGAAGCATTTGAAGTTGCTGTTAGGGCAGATAAAAACCTGGTTTGGGATAGAATTAAAGCTGATTTAAATTTAGCAAAAGGTTTATTGCCAAATGCAAAATACAGCTCGGCAACTGAGAGATGGAGAGCAAATAAAGGGTCGGCTATTGCACTGCTGGCAAAATCAGCGTTATATACCGAAAAATGGGCCGATGTAGTAACAAGTGTAAATGAACTTCAAGGATTAGGTTTTTATAGCTTAAACGCAAATTATTTCGATAGCTTTAATCAAACGAAAGAGTTCGCCGAAAACGAAAATATCTTTGTTTACGATCATCAGTCAAATCAAAATCCACTAAAAGGCAATGGTATTTGTGCGCCTTTGGGTTGGGGTTTCTTTGCTCCTAGTACTGATTTTCTTAATGCTTTTGAGGCCAACGATCCAAGGAAACTTTATACGGTCGATGTGGCAAATCAAAACATAAATAAGTTATTGGGTAGTACAAATGGATCGAACAAAGGAAATGATGATGCTGCTAACAACAAAATTTACATCAGATATGCTGATGTACTGCTATGGAAAGCTGAGGCTCAAAACGAATTGGGTCAATATGCAGATGCAGTAACCATTATTAATCAAATTAGGACAAGAGCAAGAACAAGTTTAAGTGCTTTAGGTGTAATGCCACCAGCAGGTACATTGCCAGATCGTGCTGCTTCAAGCGACAAGGCAACTATCAAAAACTGGATAGTCTCTGAACGCAGAGTCGAATTGGGTTTCGAATCGCAAAGAATGTTGGATCTTAAACGCTGGAAATTAGCTAAAACGGTAATGACTGGTAAAGGCAAAAATTTCCAGGATAAGCATTATCTATATCCGCTACCACAGGCTGAAGTAGATGCTTCTGCAGGTACACTAAAACAAAACCCAGGTTACTAACCGTTAATTAATTGTTGTTTGTTATTGATTTGGCAGGCAACAATTAATTTTTTCAAACGCTATTCCAAGTCGGTTTTTTATCGGCTAATGGATAACTATTCCCTAAATATTATGACAGATAGTGCTAAAAGATTTCCGCAGAACCCTATTTTATCTCCAAAGGATTTAGTTCCAAGTATACCAGGATTAGAGATTGCTTGTTTGCTCAATCCCGGAGTTTTTACGTTCCAAAATAAAACCTGGTTACTCATTCGCGTAGCGGAAAGGCCCGAGCAAAAAAATGGAATTATATCATTTCCGGTTTTAAAAGGCAATGGTATTGAGATTATTGCAATACAAGAAAATGATCCCGATTTGGTAGCTGATGATCCTAGGGTAATCAATTATAAAGGTGCCGATTATTTAACCACGCTCTCACATTTGCGTTTGGTTTGTAGCGATGATGGCATTAACTTTTACCAGCCAGAAGGCTATCCTTTGTTACAAGGTGAAGGCCCTGATGAAGCTTTTGGTATCGAGGATTGTCGCGTAGCATTAATTGATGGTACTTACTATCTAACTTTCACCGCCGTTTCCGAACATGGCGTGGGTGTGGGGATGCGAACCACAAAAGACTGGAAAACCTTTGAAAAACATGGGATGATTATTCCTCCCCATAATAAGGATTGTGCGGTTTTTGAAGAAAAAATCAATGGGAAATTTTATACCCTTCATCGCCCGAGCAGTGTAGATTTAGGGGGTAACTATATCTGGTTGGCCGAATCTCCAGATGGAATTCATTGGGGAAACCATAAATGTATCATCAAAACCCGCAAAAATAATTGGGATAGTAAACGGGTTGGTGCAGGTGCGGCTCCAATTAAAACTGGTAAAGGTTGGTTGGAAATTTACCACGGCGCAAATGCCGAACATCAATATTGTTTAGGTGCTTTTTTGATGGATTTGAACGATCCTTCGAAAGTACTGGCACAAACGGATGAACCGATTATGCGTCCGACTGCCGAGTATGAAATGTGTGGCTTTTTTGGTCAGGTGGTTTTTACAAATGGCCATACCATCAATGGTGATGAACTCACCATTTATTACGGTGCTGCCGATGAATTTGTGTGCGGCGCCAAGTTTTCTATTCAAGATATTTTATCGCAATTAAAATATAACCATGCTAACTAAACTAAAATCAGAAATTGCGCACTTCAAAAATCAGTCGTACAATTTCCGGGTACTTACTTTAACCAACTTAATTTACAGTATCGTACTTCCTGTAATCGATATTTTTGTGGCGGCTTATGTTATGCGAAGTTCCAACGATCCGGTTAAAGTTGTAATTTATCAATTGACAATTTATACCGGTATTCCAATTACGTTTTTCTTGAACGGCTATTTGCTGAGTAAATTTTCTATTAAAACATTGTATTCCCTGGGTATGATGTTAAGTGGAGTTTCGATGATGGTGATGATGTCGTTAACCACTTTGGATAATACCGGAATTGGTATTGCAGGATTAATTATGGGCATGTCGTTCGGTTTTTATTGGGCCAACCGAGATTTCCTTGCATTGGCCATTACCAATGATGAAAACCGAAACTATTATTATGGTTTAGAAACCTTTTTCTACACCATTATCGCGGTGGTGATTCCCGTACTTATTGGCTGGTTTATCGAATTTAATGCTGTAACTGGTGGCGCACATTTGGCTTACAAAATTGTAACGGGAATGGTTTTGGTGATTACCATACTGGCTTCCATCATGTGTTTCAGAGGCAACTTTCAAAATCCTACAGAAAAGAAATTTGTTTATTTTAAATTCGATCCGTATTGGTATAAATTACTGCGTCTGGCTACTTTAAAAGGGTTGGTTCAAGGATTTTTGGTAACCGCACCTGCCATGTTAATTATGCTTTTGGTTGGTAAGGAAGGTGCGTTAGGTACGGCGCAATCTATCGGTGCCATTATTGCTGCGATAGCGATGTACATCATTGGTAGAAACACTTCGGCTAAACACCGTCTTTATATATTTGGGACAGGCTTGGTGCTCTTTGCAATCGCTGCGGTAATTAACGGGGTTTTGTATAGCAGCCTGGGGGTAATTCTTTTTATGTTGTTCTTGTTGCTGGCCAAACCGTTGCTGGATTTAGCTTATTTCCCGATACAGTTTAGTGTAATCGATATCTTGACCAAAAAAGAGAAAAGAAGTGAATTTGCTTACATCTTAAATCATGAAGCAGGCCTCTATGTTGGTCGATTAACAGGAGCGGGTACATTTTTGATCTTGGCTTATTATTTTTCTGTTGAAATTGCTTTGCGTTATGCCATTATTATTGTAGCAATTTTACAGTTAGCCTCTTATTGGGTAGCAAAAGGAATTATTAAGCAGGGCAAAATAGAAAATATAGAAGAAGCACCCATTTTAAGTAATGAAGAACCAGGTGTGGTTGCTTCCATATAAAATAAATTGATCAATCTTAGTCGGTATTTTCACCGACCGAAATACAGAAAATATGAGATTTAATTTCAAAATTCTTTTCGCATTGTCGCTTGCCTTGAGTTATGGCGTAGCACTAGCACAAGTAAAACAGCTTAAATTAAGTAGGGTAGAAGAGATGGCAAATCTGCCTCAGCCATTAAAAATTATTGATTGGAAATTGATGGCCCAAAACTTCGATAAAACCGTTTACGATCTCAATGCCAAAGGCGAATATTGGCCAATGATTTGGATGGATAGCACCCGCAAAAATTTCGATCAGCCAGTGATGGGGATTTATACCGCTGTTGGTGACGTTCGTCAGGGGAAGAACAACAAAGGCATGTTTCACGAGGCTTTGGCCAACATGGGTGCGGTGATGGGTGCCAGCTTAATCGGGATTGATAAGAGTAAACAGAACGGAGTAAACTACGCCGCCATGCTGAAAAACTATTTTAACCGCGATACCAAATGGAATATTATGATGAATAATACTGCTCCGGAAGTGGCACTTTTAGGTGGCGGTTATGGTAGAGATTGGTGGTATGATGTTTACCCGAATGTGTTGTTTTATGCCGTTTACGAGCAATATCCTAATGAAAAAGATTTCGATTGGATTGCCAAAAGTATTGCTGAGAAATTCTATCAGGCAGATTCTATTCTGAAAGGCGATTACAACTACTCGTATTTTGATTATGCCGCAATGAAGCCCATGAAAAACCAGATTTGTGCACAGCAAGATGCCGCTGCAGGTCATGCCTGGGTATTGTATTCGGCTTATAAAAAGTTTGGCGATAAAAGATACTTGAAAGGTGCTATTAGTGCGATGACCGCGCTGGAAAGCAATAAGATCAATCCAACATACGAATTGCTGATGCCATTTGGAGCCTATTTAGCTGCAAGGGTGAACGTCGAACAAGGAACAAATTTTGATGTTCAAAAATTATTAGGTTGGACGTTTGATGGAACGGCGGTTTGCCGCGAAGGCTGGGGCGTTTTAACGGGTAAATGGAATGGCTATGATATTTCTGGTGTGGTAGGAAGCACGGTAGATCATGGTGGTTATGGCTTTTTGATGAACACATTCGATGCCGCCTGGCCATTGGTGCCAACTGTTCGCTATGATCCGGCATATGCCAACGCCATTGGAAAATGGATGTTGAATGCAGTAAATGCTTCGCGGTTTTTTTATCCGCAATATATGCCTGCCGATAGGCAGACTATTCCTGAGAAAGTAGCAGTTACTAAAGGCGTAATTGCTTATGAAGGTTTTGCCAAAACTTCTACTTTCGATACGCTTTACATGGATAAAAAAGGTCCGGTGGCACAAGGCGATGGACCGAAGTGGGTGCCAGGCAAAAACCCTGATGTTTCTCAATTTAGTGTTTATGGAAGCGGTCACGTAGGGATATTTGGGGCAATCGTAGAAAAAACAAATGTAGAAGCCATTTTAAAATTAGATGTTCTAGCTACTGATTTCTACAAAAACAAAGCTTATCCAACCTATTTGATTTACAATCCTTATACCCAAAATAAAGCTATTGTTTACAAAGTAAAGGGAACAAAAAAAGTAGATTTATATGATGCCGTTTCGCAAAAATTTATTGCCAAAAACGTAACCGCCAAAAGTAGTATTGCTATTGCTGGCAATCAATCCGTTTTAATTGTAGAAACACCTGCAGGAAGTAAGTTAGCAAGTGCAAACAAAAAGCTAATGGCAAATGGCGTGGTAATTGATTATATGAAGAAATAAGGTTTTCAATAACGCTTATTCCTGGTGAAGCACTGCCTTTCGGTGGTGCTTTTTTTGCACAAAACAATGTTATTAAACCCAATAGAAGCGGCAGCTCCCGATTTTTTCAAGCGGGACTACAGCAGATAGTGGGACTGCTTTATCCATAGTCTACTGCATAGTCATTTTCAAATTGAGCCGCATATCACTTTAAATCTATTGTAGTTTTTGATAGATAGCCTATTCGCTTTTTTTTGATAAAAATGCCCAATAAAAAAGCGTTCCGGCTTTTACACCAGAACGCTTTCAATTATTTGGCGGCTTTGGGTTTTACCTTAAACCTTCAGCGGTTTTATACCAACCTTTCTTAGTATCCGAATATCTGCTCTAAACTTAATTTAGTAACAGCGCCATATTTGGCTAAATCGGCCATGTTTATTTTTTTCTCTGAGGCTACCACACAATAATTGTAAGGCTTGCCTGAGATATTTCCACTGTGGAAAGATTTTACATCTGCGAAGCTTAAGGGTTTCAACGCAGCATATTCATCAATACGAGAATCATGATCGAAACCTAATTTTTTATCTGCTAAATAGGAATAGATAATGCCATCTTTTGTAATTCTTGCACTTTCAATTCCGTTTAACGAGTTATTTTTCGAAAGATCGAAAGATTTGTCCGACTCAGGCAATACCGTTAAAAGTTCGTTCATTCCAGCTACGGCTTCATTCATTTTATCCGCTTGTGTACCTACATAAGCCACCATGCTGTTCTCTTTGTCTTTGCTATTTGGTGAAGAATAAACAGCGAAAGTAGAATAAGCCAGGGCTTTAGATTCGCGAATGGTTTGGAACACGATAGAACCCATGCCACCACCAAAATAATTGTTAAACAGGCCAATTTTGGCTGCGTTGGTAGGATCGTATAAGCCCGCATTGCGTACCCAGCGAATTTCTGCCTGAACCATATCGTAATCTGCAAAATAGACTTTATTAGAATCTGTCGTGGTATAAACAAATTTTTTCATTGGAGCTGCTGGTGTAAAATCCTTACCCAAAGCATGAACTTTCGCTATGTCTGCCGAGAAGGCATCTAAAGCCTTCGGACCGAAATAAGTAATCGTGTGTTTGTAGTTGGTTAGGTTGTGCAACAAATAAATCAACTCAGACGATTTCATGTTTTTGATTTCATTGTTACTTAATCCATAGTTAAAAGGATTATCCGCACCATATTGTGCGTAGCTCATCAAGCCACCTAAAATGGATGATTTATTTAATTTCGCGTTTTCTCTTGATTTTAATAAACGGCCTTTTAAATCTTCGAGCGCTTTTTCGTTCGGCTTACAATTCGCTAAAACATCTTCTAAAAGGGCCACAGCTTTATCAAAATTTTCTTGTAAACCGCTTAAAGAAACAGTTGTTACTTCCGTACCTACGTTAATATTGTAGTTACAGGCCAAGTTATAAAAAGCCTTGCTAATATCTTCTGCCGAATATTTATCGGTACTTAAAAAAGCTAAATATTGAGCCGCGTAAGGCAATAACTTGTAGTTGTACGAACCCATTTCAAAACGATAGCCCATTCGGAAAATACCGTTTTCTGTGTTCTGAACAGCGATTACATCAGCGATGCCAGCTTTACCAAAATTTAAGTCCTTTTTGTAATCTAAAAATTTAGGTGCAATTGGTTTAATTGGAGAACTGATAATTGTTTTTGTGAAAGGAGAAACCTCGTTTGCATTTGTTTTTACGGCAGTAATCGTCGGTTTTTCTACTTTCATGATGCTTTTATCTTCTCCTTTGTGTTTCAGAAGAACCGCATAGTTGTTAATGAAAAACTGGTTTGCAAAATCAACAATTTCCTTTTTGGTAACCTTTGCCATTGCATCGGTAGAGGCCAGTGTTTTGTCCCATTCTGTACCGCGATTTTGGATAAATGAATTCATCGTGGCATCAGCACGAACATCGTTGTTATCGTAACCTTGCAATTCAGCTAATTTAATGTTGGCAACAGTAGCCTTAATTAAGCTTTCATCAAATTCACCTTTTTTAAGTAGATCTACTTGTTCCAATAACAGTTTCTGAGCCTCTTCTAAAGTTTGTCCGGCTTTTGGCGAACCTGATAAAATGAAAACACCATAATCTTTCATTGAATTATAACCCGCATTCGCCCTCAACATTTTTTGTTGTTTATTGATGTTGATATCCATTAAACCAGCTTTGCCGTTTGATAGGATGCTGCCGATTAAATCTAATAGCAAACTTTGACGGGTATTTTGAGCATAACCCCGGTAAGCAATGTAAAGGTTTTCTGCACTTGGGCCGTAAATATCAACTTTCTGAATCTGAGTAAGTGGTTTCTCTGGTGCTGGATTATATAGCGCTAATGGTTTCGAAACCATGTAAGAGAAATTTTTATCAATTTTTTTTATCAAATAATCATAATTAATATCTCCAGACATGATTAAGGCCATATTATTAGGCACATAATATTTGTTGTAATATTTTCTGATTTCTACCAAAGATGGGTTTTTTAAATGCTCAATGGTACCAATAGTGGTCTGTTGTCCGTAGTTATGTGTTGGAAATAGGGCATAAAGCATTTTCTCATACATTTTACGTCCATCGTTGTCCATACCAATGTTTTTCTCTTCGTAAACGGCTTCCAATTCAGTATGGAAAATACGGAAAACTGGGGCACGGAAACGCTCTGCCTGAAGAGATAAAAACCGATCAATATTATTCGATGGAAGATCTTCTTCGTAAACGGTTTCTTCAACTGAGGTGTGCGCATTGGTAGAGTTACTGCCAATGGCTTTCATCATTTTATCATATTCATTTGCAATAGAATATTCAGATGCTTCACCAGAAACCTTATCAATTTCTTTGTAAATCTCCTTCCGTTTAGCCGGATCAGTTGTTTTGTTGTAGGTTTCGTAAAGTGTCTCCACTTTGTCTAGCAAAGGTTTTTCTTTCGCATAATTTAAGGTTCCAAATTTATCAGTTCCTTTAAATAGAAGGTGCTCCAAGTAGTGGGCTAAGCCGGTATTTGTTCTGGGGTCTGTATTGCTACCAGCCCTTACAGCCATTTTATAGGTAATATTCGGTTCTTTATTATTCTGCGATAAAATTACAGTAAGGCCGTTTTTCAGCGTGTAGAAGCGAGATTTCGTAGGATCGTTGGTTACGTATTTATAGCTGTAACCGCCAGAGGTTCCTGTTTTCCATTGATAAGCAGTTTGGGCCTTTGCCACTGAACTTGCAACAAGAAAACAAGCTAATGTAAATAGTTTGATTTTCATTCGTTTGGTTTATGATAGTGATTGAAGTACTGAACTTTTAAATCCAATCCTCACATTAATAAGTTGTTTAATCAAATATATATGCTTTCCGGCATCGAATGAAATGCTTTAAAAAAATATATTCTTTTAGATGGATCATAAATGATTTTCGCATATAAAATAGCGCTTTATTGTGCCTTGATTTTATATTCTGTATTTTTACCAGCATGACAAAGCATAAAGCAAAGCCAACTATTTTAGTAGTAAATGATGATGGTATTACCGCTACCGGAATTAAAAATTTGATGGAGGTAATGCAGGAAATTGGAAATGTGGTTGTGGTTGCGCCTGATAGTCCACAAAGCGGAATGGGGCATGCAATTACCATCGGTAAACCCATTCGTTTTGATAAAGTAAATCTTTATGACGGCGTAGAGATGTATAAATGTAGCGGCACTCCGGTAGATTGTGTAAAGCTTGGGGTAAATAAAATTTTCAAGGGCAAGAAACCAGATCTTTGCGTGTCGGGTATTAATCACGGTTTAAATAACTCCATTAATGTTTTATACTCAGGTACCATGTCTGCCGCGGTGGAAGGCGCCATTGAAAAAATACCATCTATTGGTTTTTCAATGGATGATTTTGCTGCTGATGCAGATTTTAGTCATACCAAAAAGTACATCAAAGATATTTGTCTCCAGGTGCTTGAAAATGGTTTGCCAGAAGGCGTTTTGCTTAATGTAAATTTCCCAAAAGGTGATAAACTCAAAGGCGTAAAAGTTTGCAGGCAAGCCAATGCCAAATGGATGGAGGAATTTGATGAGCGTGTTGATCCATACAAACGGCCATATTATTGGTTAACAGGTGTTTTTGAAAATTTTGATAAGGGTGAAGATACAGATGTTTGGGCATTGGAACATGGCTATGTTTCAGTTGTGCCAGTACAGTTCGATTTAACGGCGCACCATGCCATTCAAACTTTAAATGGATGGAATTTTATTGATGGTGATATTTCGAAATCCGATCAAGGGAAAACCACTATTTCTGCTCCTGATGGAATCAATTTAGGCTAATTTTATCTTTAGATAACATGAGCGATAAGTTAAGGAAACTCACTGATTCTGTTTGGATTGGGCTGGCGATAGGTTTAATAATACCAGGCATTTTGTGTGGACTGGCTTGGTATATCATTCATCACGTGGCATCGCTGGCCAAGGCTGATTTGCTTTACATTGGTGGCATTGCTGTTAACGCGTATGTAATGCAATATTTTTTTAAATACAATAAGCTTAATATTGGCAGAGGAATTTTAGCTGCAACATTTTTGTGTGCTTTTATTTTCTCGCCTACAAGGTTTTTTAATAAACATAACCGTCCTTGCGAGGCAAGAAGCAATCTCATGAAGTACATCCGCCTCAAGATTGCTTCGTGCCTTCCAATGACGATAAGTGATATACCAAAATGAAATACTACCTCGTAGCCGGCGAAGCATCAGGCGATTTACATGGTGCAAACTTAATGAAAGCATTAAAGCTCGAAGACGAAGCAGGATTCCGTTATTTTGGCGGCGATAAAATGCAGGCTGAAGGTGGCGAGCTAGTAAAGCACTATGCTGATATGGCCTTTATGGGTTTTACGGAAGTAGTGTTGAATTTAAGAACGATTTTTAAAAACCTTAAAAAGTGCAAAGCCGATATTTTAAGCTGGCAACCCGATGTATTGATCCTAATAGATTTCCCAGGTTTCAATTTAAAAATAGCTGAATTTGCCAAAGAAAATAACATACGGGTTTGTTATTATATCTCTCCAAAAATTTGGGCCTGGAATCAGAAGCGGGTGCTAAAAATCAAAAAGGTTGTTGACCATATGTTTTGCATTTTACCTTTCGAGGTAGATTTTTATAAGGAGTGGGGCATGAAAGTGGATTATGTTGGAAATCCACTTTTGGATGAGCAAGCTGCCTTTTCTCCTGATCCAGATTTTATCTCCCAAAACAATTTAGCTGAACAGAAAATCATTGCGTTATTGCCTGGGAGCAGAAAACAAGAAATTGAGCGTTTATTACCGGTAATGCTCAGCATTACAGATCAATTTCCCGCCTATCAATTCGCCATTGCTGCCGCACCAACTTTCGATGAACGTTATTATCAGCAGTTTATAGGCTCCAAAAAAGTTAAACTTTTATTTAATAACACCTATAACTTATTGCATCATGCCCATGCTGCAATTGTGGCCTCGGGCACAGCTACCTTAGAAACTGC
>Ga0308159_1004419_pt1 | contig 12901 bp, 12 predicted proteins | sample PhyCR1_FD_201040 | JGI IMG/M metagenome (GOLD analysis project Ga0308159, IMG submission 201040) | Phyllosphere microbial communities from UC Gill Tract Community Farm, Albany, California, United States - DLSLC.R1 | ecosystem: Host-associated > Plants > Phyllosphere > Unclassified | place: USA...
TAAGTAATCAACAGACTGTTAATTCATATCCAACGCATGTTGTAATTGATAAGACTGGAAAAATTAAATTTAGCACTAACGGTTTAGCAGCAAATACAGTTTTATGGATTAAGAAATCTATAGACGAAGCGTTGGTGGCAAATTAAAGTTTACTAAAATATTTTATTTTCTTGATGAAGAATGCCCAAACTACGCTATTGTTATATACACCAGCGTGTGCAGCATAAGGCTTCTGTACAGAAGTTCGTTTTTTATTTGTTTTAGCAATCGATTTTATGAAATGCCAATGTCCTTTTGTTACAGCCAATGTAAATTTAGGTTTCCCCGATAATAGGAAGTGCCACCAGGCCACAAAATCTATCCACATTCTAATGCCTATTCTAAAAAAGGCATCACCTGCAGGCAAATTTTTCTGCATAATAATCAGGTTGTTCCTGAAATTTAGATAAGTTTTAAAAGGGTTTTCAGTTTGTAATGTACCGCCACCAACATGAAAAACTTCCGAGGTTGGACAGTACATAATTTTGTAATTTAAATTTTTCAATCGCCAGCACAAATCTATTTCTTCCATGTGGGCAAACAAGTCGGCATCCAGGCCTCCTGTTTCTATCCAGCATCTGCTTTTAATAAAAAACGCTGCACCACTTGCCCAAAATATTTCTTTTTGATCGTTGTATTGGCCCTCATCCGACTCGTAAACATTAAACAAACGACCACGGCAAAATGGATAGGCATAAATATCCAGATAACCACCGGCAGCACCTGCATATTCAAAGTCGCTTTTCTTTAACTGTGATTTGATTTTTGGCTGAGCTGCCGCGATAGAATCATCGCTTTCCATTAAATCGATAACGGGCTTAATCCAGTTGGATGTCACTTCAACATCCGAATTTAAGAGCACAAAATACTCCGCTTCAACCCGCTCCAAAACCTTATTGTAACCACCAGCAAAACCATAATTTAAATCGTTTTTAATGATTTTAACTGTAGGGAAGTTAATTTCTAAAAATGCCACAGAATCATCTGTAGATGCATTATCACCTACAAAAATTTGCAGGTTATCGTATTGGGTAAGTAATATTCCTGGTAAAAATTGTTGTAGAAAAGCCTTTCCATTCCAGTTTAATATGACAACGGCTACTGAAGGATTCATGTTGTTATTCGGGTTTAAATTTCCAGCGTTTATGGCTCCATAACCAATACTGAGGCTGTTCTTTTATAATATCTTCTAAAAATTTAAAGTGCAAGTTAGTAATTTCGTATTCATCCATTAATGACGGATTTAAACACATAGGCAAAACCTCAACATGGTAATAACCTTTCTTCACTACCGTAACTTTAAAATAATAAATTGGTCTGTTGGTTGATTTGGCGATTTTTTCTAATCCCAATAATGCTGCTGTAGGCTGATTTAAAAAATCAACAAAATATTTGGTTTCCTGACGGGTAGGAGCTTGATCAGTTGCAAAACAAAATAATGTAGGTTCGTTTTTATAAGCAGCCAAGCCTCTTAAAGTTTGGCGCATAGCGATAAAAATATTCCCATATTTTGTTCTGAAACCATTAAACCAGGTCTCAACAATTTTATTGCTTAACGGTTTATAGATAACCATCGTTTTAGCCGATATATTTAGACCTAATGCCAAGGTTCCTAATTCCCAATTGCCATAATGCCCGGTACAGGCCAAAACACTTTCGCCAGCATTAAAATGTTTCTCCAATTGTTCCAAGCCCGAAAATTTCATCCTTTTTAAAGTTTCTTGTTCCGAAATGGTGGTCATTTTTATGATCTCAAAAATGAGTTGTGATAAGAAAAGAAAAAACTTTTTCTCTATAGCAATAATTTCATCACTTGATTTTTCAGGAAAAGAGTTCACTAAATTCTGGCGAACAACTTTTTTTCGATAACCGATTACATAATAAAGAAGATAATATAGTAATCTTGCAAAAAAAAATAAAACAGGCAGTGGTAGTAGCGACACGAGGTATAAAAAAAATACGCCAATGTGCGCCATCACTGTTTTAATCATTATTTTTATTGGTTTCAGCTACAAACATAAATTTTCAAATGCAGAATACAGCTATACTACCATTATTTTATCTTCCTCCTGTAGGTTATTTTAGCTTGATACAGCAATTTGGTAATGATTTTTTAATAGAAAAACATGAACATTTAGTAAAGCAAACTTACCGCAATAGAGCAAGTATCTATTCTCCAAATGGTAAATTAGATTTAACTGTTCCATTGGTAAAAGGATCAAAAACGCATAAAAAAATGAAAGATGTTCGCATCAGCTATGATTTTAATTGGCAACGCTTACATTGGTTAAGTTTAGAAACCTGCTACCGCAGCTCTGCTTATTTCGAATATTATGAGGATGAACTATCGAGGTTTTACCAAAATAGATTTGAATTCCTTTTTGACTACAATATAGAGTTGATGGAATGGCTTTTGCAAAAACTAAAGCTAAAGATTGATTTGAAAACAACAACCTCTTATGAAGATCAAATTGCTCCAGAATTAGACTTTAGAGGGATGATGAATCCTAAAAAAAATGGGGATATTGTAAACAGTAAGCCATATTATCAGGTTTTTGAAGACAGGCATCAATTTTTAAACAACTTAAGTATAGTTGATTTGTTGTTCAACCAAGGTCCACAAGCCAAGTTGTATTTATAAAATGGGAAAAAACAAACCTCGCAGTCGCCACAAGCATTATAAAGTTCCAGCGCCAGGAACAAGCCCAGGACTTTATGCCATCGATGATGAGGCCTTGAAGCCCGTGATCGTTCTTCATACTTACAATGATAAATCTCATAAAAAAGAGGAACTGAAAAACATCAATAATATAGAAAAGCTGATTCAGGATAAGAGCTATAATTATTGGTTCGATATAAAGGGTTTGGCAGACCCAAATATGTTCGAAACGCTTTATTCGAAGTTCGACATTAGCAGGTTAGTTTTGGAAGACATTACAAGTTCTTATCAAAGACCAAAATTGGATGAATATGACAATGATAACTATATTTTTTCTGTAAGCAGACATCTCTATTTAGGTGAGGACGGCGTTTTATGTAATGATCAAATCTCTTTTATCTTATCAGAAAGAACCTTAATTACCTTTCAGGAAACCTACTCTGATTGCTTTGAGCCAGTGAGGAAGCGATTGGAGATCGGCAAGGGGAATATCCGCATCGGTGGAAGCAGTTATTTGATGTATGCGATAATGGATGTAATTGTCGACAATTATTTTTCACTGTTGAACTTTTGGGGAGAAGAGCTTGACGCTATTGAAGATAGACTTTATGATCGGCCTGATAAGAGAATCATGTACGATACCCAAGCTATTAAACGATCATTAATCACCATTAGGAAAATTGCCTGGCCAGAACGAGATAAGCTGAACGACATCATTAGAACAGATAGTCCGCTGATTTCTGATCTGACCAAAACATATATGAAAGATGCCTACGATCATTGCATCCAAATCATTGATTTTATTGAGTCATTAAAGGAAATTGCTTCAGCAAATATTGATATGAATCTCTCAATCATCAGTAATAGGATGAACGAGATTATGAAAGTGTTGACAATCATCTCGTCTATATTTATTCCTTTAACATTCATTGCAGGTATTTATGGGATGAATTTCAGCCGGGAAGATCCCGTAACTGGCAAAGTAATGCCAGATAATATGCCTGAACTTTATAGCCCGCATGGTTACACCTATACCTGGATTGTAATGGGTATAATTGCGGTGGTACAAGTGATTTATTTTTGGCGCAAGGGCTGGTTTAAGTAAGTAAATTCTATTTGCTTTTTATACCTTAGTAGCTTTAAACACATATTGGTTAGGTCAAAGGAGCGATGCAGTCATTCGAGATAGATAAAAGCGATGTACTAAAGGTGAAAAATGCCATTTTAGCTGGTGATGAAACCTTAAAAGAGGTTTTAGAGGAATACCATGCTTCAGAAATCGCTATTTTATTCGAAAGATTAGACAAATCTGAGCAAAGACATATCATCAATATCCTTCCTGCTGAAATTGCATCAGAAATTATTTCTGAAATGGATGAAGAATCACATCCAGAAGACTTGCTATTTGAACTTCATCCTGATAAGCGTACAGAAATTGTAGAAGAACTAGACTATGATGATGCAACCGATATTATTTCTCAACTCGAAGATCACGAGCAGGCAGAAATCCTGGAAGATTTGCAGGATGAACATGCATCAGAAATTCGGAACCTTTTAACCTACGACGAAAAAACTGCAGGCGGTTTAATGAACACAGAAATTATCTGTGTTAATATTAATCTCACTAAAAAAGATGCCATTGAAGAAATCATTCGCCAGAGTGAAGAAATGGAAGAGTTTTACACCATTTATGTAGTAGACGACGAAAAAATATTCAAAGGAATTGTATCATTAAAAGACATCATTAAAGCGAAACATAACGCTCAAATTACAGAGCTGGTTAAAATGGATGCCGTTTATGTTCATCCAGATACTGACCAGGAGGAGGTAGCAAATCTAATTTCGCAGTATAATTTAACCAGTATTCCTGTAATAGATGACAACCAAAAATTATTAGGCAGGGTTACATTCGATGACGTGATCGACGTGATGGAAGCAGAGAGCACTGAAGATATCTTGAAAATTTCCGGGGTATCGGAAGATGAAGAACTGAGTGGAAATTGGGTTGAGGCAGTAAAATCACGTTTGCCTTGGTTAATTATTAACCTCGGCACTGCATTTCTAGCTTCTTCTGTTGTACGGTATTTCGACCCAACCATTAAATTAATTCCATCGTTGGCCGCTTACATGACTATTATTGCCGGGATGGGTGGGAACGCAGCAACACAGGCGCTTGCGGTAACCGTTAGGCGTATCTCACTTTACGATTTAACGGATAAGCAGGCTTACAGAACGGTTTTAAAAGAATTTACTGTAGGTTTAATTAATGGAGCTGTAAACGGAATAATCGTATTTATTTTTGCTTTTTTCTTTGATGGAAACCCTATGTTAGGATTGGTCATATTTTTAGCCATGACCGGAAATCTTTTGATAGCAGGGGTAACAGGAGCGGGGATTCCGTTAATATTAAAACGCGTTGGGATTGATCCAGCTATTGCATCATCGATCATTATAACCACTTTTACCGATGTTTTTGGTTTTCTCCTCATTCTTGGTTTAGCCAGCAAGTTATTACTCTAACACTATTAAACAAAAAAGTCGGAAGAATTTAATCCACCGACTTATAATCAAAATTGCAGTTGCTTAAACTGCCGTTACTCTAACCTCTATATTGCCTTTAACAGCTTTTGAATAAGGGCAAGCTCTGTGTGCTTTATCAGCAATAGCCTGCGCTTCTTCATGAGATATTCCAGGAATATTTACATCTAAATCTGCAGATAATACAAATGAATTTCCATCTTTATTGAAAGAAACTAACACTTTAACATTTGCTTCGCTAACATCAACGCCTTCACGCTCTGCAACCGAACCTAAAGCACCTAGGTAACAAGGTCCCCAAGCCGCAGCAAACAATTCTTCGGGATTAGTAGCTCCTCCTTGTCCGCCAAGTTCCTTTGGCTTTCTAAGTTCGAAATCTAAAATTCCATCGCTCGATTTAATGTGTCCATCTCTTCCTCCAGTAGCTGTAACTTCAGCTGTATATAGCTTTTCCATAATAATTTATTTAACTAGATAAACAAACACTATCCGGCATTGTTTGCAACCACTACACGGTTAAAATAATCGCAGTTAAACGTAATTAAAACCTTTTTTAAAGCTAAAAATAGACGGGCAAAAATATTCTGTGTAAAAAAGCACAAAAAACCAAGGTTTTAATAAAGGTGAGTAAGGCACCCACAACTGGTACAAAAATCGTTATAGAGGATTAAAATTCTATTTATCGATAGGTTATATCTAGTCTTTTATCAATACCGATGGAGATAAAAATCTATTCCAAATAGTGAGCGTCAAATTTCGTGTAATAAAAGGCATTGTAAGGGGTGCTGAAATGTTAAGCAGATACTAAAATAATATTTTTACAATATCACTTTTTAATTATCGTCCCGTTGATTAATAAATTGTTGTTGATGTTGCTGATAGCAGTAGTTGCTATTCCATCAAAATTAAGTGCTCAAACCTGTCCGGAGAATATCGGTTTCGAAAATGGAAATTTTTCGAATTGGAAGCTTTTTACCGGGCTTGCAAGTATCGACAAAAACAAGAATGTAATTTATACCAATGAAGTTAACAGTCCGGCTTCTGGCAGACATACGCTAATCTCTGCTAAAACGGAGAAAGACTTTTATGGAGGCTTTTCGCTGATCCCAAAAAATGGCGGCAACTTTACCGTAAAGTTGGAAAACAATGGTACAGGAGCCCAAGCAGATGGCATATCTTATTTATTAAACGCGCCTGCAGATAGACCAGAATTTACACTATCAGTATGCCGTCGTTTTGGAAGATCCAAATCACCCTTTGGAGGAGCAGCCTAGATTTATAGCCAGAGTTAAAGACTTTGAAAAAAACGCTTATATCCCATGTGCATCCTTTGAGTATGTAGCAACATTATCATTGCCTGGCTTTACAAGATCGAAAGTCAACAACTCAGTAATTTATAAAGAATGGACACCAGTTGCCATTAACTTATCTGGCTATCAGGGCAAAAAATTATTGATGGAATCTATTAGTGCAGATTGTGCGCTAGGTGGTCATTTCGGCTACGCTTATGTAGATGTAAATAATCTTCGTGGCGATTTAATTGTAGGCAATACCTATTGTAAAAGTGCCGACGAGCTAAATATATCTGGACCTAGCGGCTTCAAAAATTACAATTGGTATAATGCAGATAGATCTGTGAAATATGGTTCAGGCCAATCAATTACGTTAAAACCCACACCGGCTGAAGGATCAAAAATTATTCTGGATTTAATGCCATATGATGGATTTGGATGTCCTAGCTCCGTAGAAGCTGTAGTGCATAGTGTCGATTACCAGGTTCTGGTCCAAGAAAAATACACAGTATGCGAAAACACTGAAATTGATTTGACCAGCGCTAATTATATTCTGAATAAAAATGAGGGCTTTACTTATCTGGTTTATCAGGATAAGGATTTAACGCAACAGGTTACTGGCTTAGTTAAGATAACACAAAACAGTAAATATATCATTAAGGCCACTAATTATAAAGGCTGTGAAAGCTTTGCGACGATTGATGTTGCTGTATTCGATATTGCTAATATCACTGTTAAAAATCCTCCGGCAGTTTGTTATAACGAAACCGTTGATATTACAAACAATCTCCTGTATTCAAACCTAGATGGTATTTCCAGAACTTATTTTAAAGATGAGAAAGCAACTAAAGTTTTGCCAAATCCTAATGCCGTAAACGTCTCTGGTATTTATTATGTTAATTTTTCCAATAATTTAGGTTGCAATAAAATTCTCCCGATTGAAGTTGAAATCAGTTCAAAACCTTTATTAAAGATTAGTAATCCCACTGCAGTATGTTTTCCAAATAAGGTTAACATTTCATCTCCAAGTATTTTTGCCGGTAGCGATGATTCCTTCCAATACAAATTTTTCGAAGATGCAGCCCTAACAATCCCCCTTGCTAATCCAGAAAACGTAACTAAAACCGGAACTTACTACGTCACTGCTACTAATGCACAAGGTTGTTCGGTAAACGGTAAAGTTAACGTGGTAATTAATGATCTACCTGTTTTGGTCGTTAAAGATCCATCTGAAGTGTGTTATCCCGAAAAAATCGATTTAACTAACCCCAATCTTTTCGAAGGAAGTTCTGAGCAATTAAGTTATTCATTCTATACAAACGAGGGGATGACTGAGAAACTGGTGAATCCAAAAACGGTATCTAAATCGGGGATTTACTTTGTTAAGGCTACAAACCCATCTGGTTGCTTCGTTTATAGTAGGCTAAAAGTAACCGTTAATCCATTGCCAACCATTGTTCTTAATAAACCAAGACCTATTTTTGATAACGATTTTATTGATCTTACATCTGCAGAAAATATAAAGGGGAGCAAAGATTATCTGAAGGTTGGGTATTTTCATGATGCATCGTTAAGTCGGCCAATTGTTGATCCTACGAGAATTAATAAAGCTGGCATTTATTATATTTCCCTTCAAAATGACAAGGGATGTTCGGTTTCGGCATCGATAGAACTTAACATTTTACCTCAGCCGAAAATTGTTGTTCCTACAGCGTTTACACCAAATAAGGATACAAATAACCGATTGTATCCATTTCTGGTAAGTATTCAAAAGTTGACAAGTTTCAAGGTCTTCAATAAATGGGAAATTCTCGTTTTTCAGACTGATTTAGCCGCAAATGGTTGGGATGGTCAATTCAAAAGCAAAATGCAACCATTAGAAACATTTTCATGGTTTGCAGAAGGGATTGACACCTTTGGCGGAAAATTTCAAACTACAGGTAAAACCATATTGATATTATAATGTACAAATCGCTTCTCCTTTCATTTTTGTGCTTGGTTACATTATGTTGTTCTGCACAGGATCCAAAGTTTTCACAATACTTTGCGGCTCCTCTATCTTTGAACCCAGCTTTTACAGGTTTTTTTGATGGAGAGTATCGCCTCGCAGTAAACACACGCCAGCAATGGGGAAATTTAGGCGATCCTTACAATACTTATAGTGTTTCTGGCGATGTTAAGCTTGTGGAAGACGAAAATTTCACTAACAGCGTATTCAGTTTAGGTTTAAGCGGGTTGTTTGATGAATCGTTTAACAAGGCGCTAAAGTCGCAGTATATCAGTGCAAGCATGTCTTATTATCAATATCTTGATGTAGATCACCGGTTTAAGTTCGGTTTGGCGCCACAAGTGTCTTATGTTTCTAGATTTTTAGACTATAACAAACTAACTTTTGCATCGCAATATACTGATGGGGGCTTCGACAATTCGCTACCGAATTACCTAGATTTAAAGACGATAAAACCTCTTACTTCGACGTCAATATCGGCGGTAATTTCTCAGCCACTTTTGATCATGTTAGTTTCGTTTTGGGATATGCGCATTATCATTTAACAAAACCTCAGGAAACACTCTTGAATAATACAAACGAATATGTTCCTTCCAGGCAAACGGTAAATTTTGGGATGCTTTATTTGCTTAGTAATTATCTCGATTTAAATGTAACTGGCGTTTATAATGTTCAGCGAAATAATAAAGACACTATCTTGGGTACTGTCGTGGGATTAAAACCCAATGATGAAACTCGATTGAAATTAAATTTCGGAATGTGGTTCAAGTTTAACGAGGCCTCATTTTATCCTTACTTGGGCGTTACAATGGGCGATGTGAGCGCTGGCTTAAATTACACCGTTTACGGAAACAAATTGATGAGTGCAACGCCACGCACTTATGAATTGTCGCTCATTTACCGCCATAACAATTTCAAAGGCTTCAAGGTTCCTTGTCCAAAATTTTAAATGATGAAAAAATTCTTTCTAATAGTTGTTTTTATTCTGCTAGGCGGATGGGCTTATAGCCAACAAACCAAGCGCACAATAGATTATCAATATTTTCGCAACGAGAATAGTTATTACGCTTATGAATTATTCAAAAACACAGATGCTGCACAGGATAATCAATTAATGATTAATTTTTCTGTCAATGTTAACTATAAAAAAGTCGATAAAATCTACATTAAATCGAAAGAGGTTGAGTTTAAATTAAAATTTAAAGAAAGAGAAGAAACTGTCAAAACGGATAATCCAGAACAGAAATTTTTCCCAATTATTTTTAATGGAGATGATCTGGCGGCTATGAAGTTATCCTGTGAAACGCAAATCATTTTTAAACTCGACAACGGACTTCAATATACATTGCCTTTAAATACTTGTAATATCATCGAGCTTATGAAAAAGAATTAGATTTTGACTTTTAAAGTTAGTTTATAAATATCATAAGCCACTTTTTGTATCAAATCAAATTGTTCGGGAACTAGATCTTTACCTTCGTTAATCGTTACGCCGGTATCAGCCAACCTAATTAACGGAACGTTTCCTATAGCATCGTTTCCCTCAACTAAATTATTGATCGAAGTATCGAGCAAATAATTAGTGTTTTGTGCCATTGGTTTTAATGCATCAAAATTCTCAAATATAAATTCATGCTCTTTATTATACAAAGAAAGCGTAGCTACATACGAAGACAATAAATGACTTAATGCAGTAAATTGATGCACTTCTTTTATGTAAAGCTGCTTGCTCTTTGGCTCAGAAAACATTCTTTGAAATAAGGAAGCTAGATTAGCTGTGGCTACATACACTTCCTTTCTGGCCAATTTATAATCCGTTCTGTTATATACTTTTTCGAAATACAATTTTACCACTTGCTCATAGTAGGCTTTGTTAGCTTTTATAATATCAGTCATGGCTTCTTTTAATTTTTCATGTTCCCATGTGGGAAATAGAGAATAACTGGCTAATAATGCAATGCCTGATCCAATGAAAGTATCATAAATCCTTTCTCGAGCCAATGCAATAGAACCCATACCCAGAAAATCGAAAAGGATAAGAATATAAGGGGTCATAAAGAGCACGCTTACTACGTAATTTTTACGTTGGAAACTATAACTGCCAATCATGCAGATGAGCAAAATAGTAAATAAGGCGTTTTTATCATGAATATAACTTACCACAGCCATCCCTATAAAAGCGCCTACCGTAGTTCCAATTAAGCGCTGATAGTTACGCTCTTTGGTTAAACTGAAACCAGGCTTTGAAATCACCAGTATGGTTAATAAAATCCAATAGCTATGCGAAAAATCAAGTATTTGCGAAACGATAAATCCTAACGTCATTACAACAGTAACCCGTAAGGAGTGCCTAAAAGTAGAAGAACTGTAGGTTAAATTTTCTTTAAAAAGATCAAAATCAAATTTCTGGCGCTTAATAAACTTCTCTGTATCAACTTCCGCTCTTCTAAGATCTTTGTTGGTACGAACTTTAAAATAACTAAATATTGTTTTCACTCTTGCCAGAATATTCTCAATATTCACTTCAATGTTCTTCAAAGCGATGATGCCAATAGTACTATATTCCTGATTGACATTATTTTTTTCCAGATTGTTGATTTTAATTTTTAAACGCTCAATTTCTATTAATAACCTTTTCGAGATTACGGGCTTGCCACCACTTTTTAAGGCGAAAGCAATATCATCCAGGGCGTAAGAAATCCGTTTAATGGCCATTTCGTAATCTGATAGAATTCCAGCCTTGTCAAATTGATCGTGCAACTGTTGATAATTGTAATAGGTAGACATTACCTGCTCAAATAAATCAACCATATCTACAAAAACCAGTAAAAGAAAACGCCCCTCCGGACTAGAATCCCTTACAATTTCCCTTGTTCTGAAAAGTAATTCCCTTACTGCGTCTTGTTTTTCATGAACAGAGACCTGGAGCTGCAGTAAATCCGTATAAGTTTTATCATAATTATTATTCTGGTGATAAAATTTAGCCTTCTCTCTTAAAAACTCCGCTACTTCTAAAATTGAATCGCTTAACGATTGCTGTACAAGCCTGAAGGGGCGAAGGCGGTACACGAAATAACTTAAGCCCGTATACCATAAACTGCCGGCCAAAACCATTAATGCGTGAATAATCACATCCTGCCATGGGCGAACATCATCAATACTCAACACCATGATTAATAAAACTGCAGTTCCAACCGACGCTGCCCGAACGCCATAGATATAAAACATGGAGAATATGAAACTCGAAATCGCCAGTAAAGAGCCAATAAAATAATGACTTTTGTTTGTTAAGCCAGTAATGATGGAAAAAAGAAATATCAATACAGTTGTAACCAACATGGCGTTTCGCCTGTGAACCATTGGCCCCGGACTATCCACTACGCTTACGCACAAAGCACCAAGAGAAAGTGTCATGCCGTAAGTTAACAGGCTAAATTGTGCCAGAATAAGAGAGGGGAGAAGCACGCCAATGGTAATGCGTAAACCATCAGCAAAATAGGTACTCAATAAAAAGTCTTGAATATTTCTGATGGGTTGCCTAATCTGCATGTACAAAAATAACATAATACAGAGGTTTTTTGTTGCCTGTAAAATTAAGTTTTCACAAAAAAAAATAATTTTTAAGCAGAATATCCTTAGTCTGCTGGTTCTCAAATATTTGCCTAGTGTTGATAAACTAGATTTTTATAAATGTTCATAAATCCTCTAATCGTCGTTATTATAGGTAAAATCGCCAATTTATTTAGCTAAAAATGTTGATAATCAGCTGTATTAAGTTGATAATTTTGTTGATAATTTATTTCAGATTTCTCTTGACAAGAATGTGTTTCCCTACTAAATTAGATCATATCAAATACGAAGTACTTTGAATTCTGACAAAACAATCCAAAAGAGACAAGGAACTGAAAAGGGAATTGTTTCGGATAAGTTTACAGGGAAAACAATTAATTTCAGAAAGGGTTAAACTGAGTATGAATATGTAATAACCTGATCGAAAGATCGCTATTATGAAAATTGCACAGGCCCAAACAGAGCTTATTGAAAACTAAGAAGTTTACGGACAGAATAGTTGGAAATAAATTTTCACGAATCGTAAAAGTTGCAAAACCTAGCGAAAACGGAAAAATCAAGGTAACAAGAATTAGATGCTTTAAATTACAACTACGGTTGATTTTAAGGTTAAAACGGGGAACTGAATCGAAAGAAGAAGGACCCCGTTTTTATTTGGCTTCATTTTTAAAATCATTTAAAAAGAATGATCAATCTTTCGGCTATTATTTGCTAAAACAGTAAATTTACCAAATGGCCACAAAAGGTAAATTAACTTCTGACCCCAAGAAAAAGATTTTTGTTTTAGATACATCT
>Ga0308159_1004421_pt1 | contig 12897 bp, 10 predicted proteins | sample PhyCR1_FD_201040 | JGI IMG/M metagenome (GOLD analysis project Ga0308159, IMG submission 201040) | Phyllosphere microbial communities from UC Gill Tract Community Farm, Albany, California, United States - DLSLC.R1 | ecosystem: Host-associated > Plants > Phyllosphere > Unclassified | place: USA...
CATGCAACTCGGGATTATTGGACTGGGCCGCATGGGCGGCAATATTGCGCGACGTCTGATGCTCAACGGTCACACCACCGTTGTTTACGACCGCAATACCGCTTTCATCGACAACCTGGTCGCCGAGGGCTCCACCGGCGTCGCCGACTTGCCGGCTCTGGTCGCCGGTCTCGACAAGCCGCGCGCTGTCTGGGTCATGCTGCCGGCCGGCGCACCGACCGAAGACACCATCAACACCCTGAGCGAACTGCTCGAACCCGGCGATACCATCATCGACGGCGGCAACACCAACTATAAGGACGACATTCGTCGGGCCAGAACCTTGAATGAAAAGGGCCTGCACTACATCGACGTCGGTACCTCCGGCGGCGTATGGGGCCTGGAACGCGGTTATTGCATGATGATCGGTGGCGACGCCGAAACGGTCCAGCGTCTGGACCCGCTGTTCGCCGCTCTGGCGCCGGGCATGGGCGACATCCCGCGCACCAGGGACCGCAAGTCTGATGACCACCGTGCCGAACACGGCTACATCCACGCCGGTCCTGCCGGTGCCGGGCACTTCGTGAAGATGATTCACAACGGCATCGAGTACGGCATGATGGCCGCGTTCGCCGAGGGCTTCGACATTCTCAAGACCAAATCCAGCGAACGTCTGCCGGAAGATCAGCGTTTCGACCTGAATGTGGCAGACATCGCCGAAGTCTGGCGTCGAGGCAGCGTCGTATCGTCCTGGCTGCTCGACCTGACCGCCGATGCACTGGCCAGCGATCCAAAGCTCGATGGTTTCTCTGGCTCGGTCGCCGACAGCGGCGAAGGCCAATGGACCATCGAGGCGGCGATGGAGCAAGCGGTGCCGGTGCCGGTGCTGTCCAACTCGCTGTTCTCCCGTTACCGCTCGCGCGGGCAGGGCACCTTTGGTGACAAGATCCTGTCGGCACAACGCTTCGGCTTCGGCGGCCACGTGGAGACCGCGAAAAAATGACCCGTACGATCCGCAGAAAATCCAAGGCAGAACCCGCACCACCGACCACGCTGTTTTTGTTCGGTGCCCACGGCGACCTGGTCAAGCGCTTGCTCATGCCTGCGCTGTACAACCTCAGTCGCGACGGCCTGCTCGACGAGAATCTGCGGATCGTCGGCGTTGATCACAACGCAATCACTGATGACGCCTTCGCGCAGAAGCTCAAAGACTTCATCCGTACCGAAGTGGCGGCGAAAGTCGGCAAGGGCGATCAGATGCTTGATCCGGTCTTGTGGGCCAAGCTCGCCCAAGGTATCAGCTACGTCCAGGGTGACTTCCTGGACGACAGCACCTATTCAGCGTTGGCGGCGAAAATCGCCGACAGCGGCACCGGCAATGCGGTGTTCTATCTGGCCACCGCGCCGCGTTTCTTCAGTGAAGTCGTGCGCCGTCTCGGCGCTGCGAAATTGCTCGAAGAGACCCCCGAAGCATTCAGAAGGGTGGTCATCGAGAAGCCGTTCGGCTCCGATCTGCAGACCGCCGAAGCCTTGAACGCTTGCCTGCTCAAGGTCATGAGCGAGAAGCAGATCTACCGGATCGACCATTACCTGGGCAAGGAAACCGTGCAGAACATTCTGGTCAGCCGGTTCTCCAACAGCCTGTTCGAAGCGTTCTGGAACAACCATTACATCGACCACGTGCAGATCACCGCCGCCGAAACTGTCGGCGTCGAAACCCGTGGCAGTTTTTACGAACACACCGGCGCACTGCGCGACATGGTACCCAATCACCTGTTCCAGTTGCTGGCGATGGTCGCCATGGAACCGCCGGCCGCTTTTGGCGCTGACGCGGTGCGCGGTGAGAAGGCCAAGGTGGTCGGGGCGATACGTCCCTGGTCGACGGAAGAAGCCCGGGCCAACTCGGTGCGCGGCCAGTACAGCGCCGGCGAGCGCGAAGGCCAGCCATTGAAGGGTTATCGCGAAGAAGCCAATGTTTCACCCGACAGCACCACCGAAACGTACGTGGCGCTGAAGGTGATGATCGACAATTGGCGCTGGGTCGGCGTGCCGTTCTACCTGCGCACCGGCAAGCGCATGAGCGTGCGCGACACCGAAATCGTCATCTGCTTCAAACCGGCGCCGTATGCGCAGTTCCGCGACACCGAAGTCGACGAGTTGCAGCCGACCTACCTGCGCATCCAGATCCAGCCGAACGAAGGCATGTGGTTCGACCTGCTGGCCAAACGGCCGGGGCCGGCACTGAACATGGCCAACATCGAACTGGGTTTCGCCTACAAGGACTTCTTCGAGATGCAGCCTTCGACTGGCTATGAAACCTTGATCTACGACTGCCTGACCGGCGACCAGACGCTGTTCCAGCGCGCCGACAATATCGAGAACGGCTGGAGAGCCGTGCAGCCGTTCCTGGATGCCTGGCAGCAGGACGCCAGCGTCGAGGCCTACGCGGCAGGTGAAGATGGCCCGCAAGCAGCCGAAGACCTCCTGACTCGCGATGGCCGCGTCTGGCATGGCCTGGGATGAGTGACTTGGCGAAACAACCCATCCGTTTTCTGCTCAGCGACATGGACGGCACCTTGTTGCTGCCTGATCACACACTGAGCCAACGCACCATTGACGCCGTGCGCTCGTTGCGCGAGTCCGGCGTGCTGTTCAGCCTCGCCAGCGGGCGCCCGCCCAAAGCCATGCTGCAACAGATCGAGGCCTTGGGCGTTGATCTGCCGACAGCTGCATTCAATGGCGGCACCATCGTCAAACCGGACGGCACGCTGTTGGCCGCGCATTATTTACCGGCGACCACGGCATTGATCGCACTGGCACTGTTCGCCGATCAGCCGGACGTGGAAATCTGGGTGTTCAGCGGCGGTGACTGGCTGCTCAAGGATCCGCTCGGGCCAATGGTCCCGCGTGAGCAGAACGGCCTCGGCTATCCGCCGGTAGTCGTGGAGAGTTTTGAACCGTATCTGCAACGTATCGACAAGATCGTAGCGACCAGCAACAACACCGAACTGTTGATTGAGCTGGAGGCGCAACTGTTGCCCAAGGTCAACGGCATGGCGCAGGTGTCGCGTTCACAGCCTGTGTATCTTGATGTCACCGCGCTGGAGGCCAACAAAGGCACCGCGCTGACGACGATTGCCGAATACCTCGGCGTGCCGTTGGAACAGACCGCAGTCATCGGCGACGGCGGCAACGATCCTGCAATGTTCAAATGCGCCGGCTTGTCGATTGCCATGGGCCAGGCGGAAGAGGCCGTCAAGCGCCAGGCCGATGTCGTCACCGCACCAAACACTGAAGACGGCGTGGTCCTGGCGATCGAGAAATACATTCTTCCGCAATGATGCGACACAAACCAATGTGGATGCGAGCGCAAGATCCCGGCAACACACAAAACTACTGTGGGAGCGGGCTTGCTCGGGAAAGCGGTGTGTCATTCAACGAATCTGTTGGCTGACACTCCCTCTTCGTGAGCAAGCCCACTCCCACAGGGTTTGGTGGCGTTCGCGAGATCCCGGCAACACACAAAACCAATGTAGGAGCGGGCTTGCTCGGGAAAGCGGTGGGTCATTCAACGAATCTGTTGGCTGACACTCCCTCTTCGTGAGCAAGCCCACTCCCACAGGTTTATTCAGTGTTGGTCAGAGCCAGTAGCTCACGGCATACCAACCCAGCGACCCCATGACCACGGTGTACGGCACCGCCATCCACACCATCCGCCCGTACGACAAGCGCACCAGCGGCGCGATCGCCGAGGTCAGCAGGAACAAAAACGCGGCTTGACCATTGGGTGTCGCCACACTCGGCAGGTTGGTGCCGGTGTTGATCGCAATCGCCAATGTCTCGAAATGCTCGCGACTCATGTGCCCGGCGAGGAACGCCTGTTTCACTTCGGTGATGTAAATGGTCGCGACAAACACGTTATCGCTGATCGCCGAGAGCAGGCCATTGGCGATAAACAACATGCCCGGCTGTTGCTCCACTGGCAGCGCCAGGACCCACTGGATCAGCGGCGCGAACAGTTGCTGATCATGGATGACCGCCACCACCGCGAAAAACACCACCAGCAGCGCCGTGAACGGCATGGCGTCCTTGAACGCACCGCCCAGGCGATGTTCGTCAGTGATCCCGGTAAACGCAGTGATCAACACAATCACCATCAAACCGATCAGGCCGACTTCAGCCAAGTGAAACGCCAGGCATCCGATCAGAATCAGCGCTGCCGCACCTTGCACGAGCAACGCTGCCGTTTGGCGTGGCGTGCGCTCGGCGTTGTCCTCGGCAGCGTAGTTGGCCAGCACCGTACGCACGTTATCCGGCAGCAGGGTGCCGTAACCGAACCAGCGCAGCTTCTCCAGCAGCACGCACGTCACCAGACCCGCCGCGAGCACGGGCAGCGACACCGGGGCAACTTTCTGGAAGAACTCACCGAAATTCCAGCCCATCTCATGACCGATCAACAGATTCTGCGGCTCACCGACCAACGTGCAGACACCACCGAGCGCCGTACCGACCGCGCCATGCATCAACAGGCTGCGCAGAAAAGCGCGGAATTGATTGAGGTCTTCGTGATGCAGCTTCGGCAGCTGGCGGTCATCTGTGAACTCACTGTCCTGGCGCGGATCATTGCCCGAAGCGACCCGGTGATACACCGAGTAAAACCCCACAGCCGCACTGATGATCACCGCCGTCACCGTCAACGCATCCAGAAACGCAGAGAGAAACGCCGACAAGAAGCAGAACATCAGCGCCAGAATGGCTTTCGAACGCACGCCCAACAGCAGCCGCGAAAACAGAAACAGCAGCAAATCCTTCATGAAGTAAATGCCGGCCACCATGAACATCAGCAGCAGGATGACCGGGAAGTTGTGCACCAACTCGTCATAGAGCGCTTGCGGCGTGGTCATTTTCAGCAGCAGCGCTTCAATCAACAACAACCCGCCCGGCATCAATGGATAACACTTGAGCGCCATGGCCAGCGTGAAAATGAACTCGATCACCAGCAGCCAGCCTGCCGCGACCGGGCCTACGGTGAACAGCACCACGGCATTGAGGATGAGAAATCCGACGATGGTCGCCTTGTACCAACGTGGCGACTGCCCCAGGAAGTTGTGCGCTAACGCCTGGGCGATTGAACCGGACATCGGCTGCTCCTTTTATTAAGAAGCGCGAAAGTTGCCGGATGTTTCAGGGAAGATCAAGTCGCCGATCAACTCGCCCCCCGCGTTGGCCGTCGAATACTCACTGATTCAGATAACGCGCGACCATTGCCCGGTAGTTGCCATCCAGCGAATACCCGCCGACAACAATGGCGCCGTCCGTTTGCACGGCCAGGGAGTTGGCCGTATCGAGACTTCGGCCCAGTCGCGTGCGCAGCCAGCCGCTACCTTGGCCAAACGCTGGATCGAGGCTGCCATTGCGTTGATAGCGGGCGACCATGAAGTCCGCCTCGACCCCGCCGATGGTCGCCCCGACAGCGATAATTCGACCGTCGCTCATCAACTGGGCGGCGTTCCACTGGCAGCCACTGGGGCCGATATCCAGCACTTGGGGCAGGCCATGGTGACAATGCGAGTCCGGACGGCCGTTGGCGTGCAGCACAAATGTCAGGCAGCGGATCGGATCGCGGCTGCTGCCGAAACAAAGCAGCCTGTCGTCGGAGTCGATGATCTGACTGACCTGTGCGCTATTGCCGTGCGCCTTGAAGGCCAAGAAGCCGTCCACGGCAAAGTGCTCATCCAGGCTTCCATCGGGGCGATACACCGCCAGCAGGCCTTGTTGCGGGAAGTCGATGGAACCTGCGACGACGATGCGCCCATCCTGCTTCAACAGCAGCGTGCTCAACCAGGTATTGAGCAGCAGGTGGCGGACCATGACAAATCCGCGCCCGTTGAACGATTCATCCAGACGGCCATCGGGCTGCAGACGAATCAGCATCCCGGCGTGATCGGCGAGGCTGAAATGATGGTTGGCGATCAGTACAATGCGGCCGTCTTCCTGCACCGCGAAATCACAGGCTTCGACACCCGGCACGCCCGGCGGCAACCAGTTGTCGCGGGTGCCGATGGACAGTTCGCCGGGAAGCCGCACGACCTGGAAGCCGTCATCGCCAAAGGTTCGGTCTGGTTGGCCGTTGGCATCAAACAGGGCGAGGGCGGGCAGGGTGCGATGGGCGTTTTCATAATGCAGGCCCGCCAGCAGCGTCCTCCCGTCAGGTAACACCTGAACCTTGCCGGCCCTGGCCTCGAAATCTCCGACGAAGCTGCCGATCACGCTGCCCTGACTGCCAAAGGACAAATCCGCCGAACCATCGGCCAGCAGCCGCGCCACGCCAAAACGACTGCCTCTTGGCGTGCCAACCTTGGCGGCGACCAGAATCCGTCCCTGTGCATCAAGCGCGACATGCTGGGTCTGGCTGGACAGACTGCCGGCGAAGTACACCTGCGCGATACCGCCAATAGCGAACGACAGGTCGAGCGAGCCGGAGTTGTTCCATGCAGTGGGCAGCGCATAAGTGTTCAGGGTAGTCATGCACGCGTCTCCTTGCGAGTGAACCGATACCCAGTGATTGGGAGGCTGACTGCACGAGCGAAACATTCAATCCCTGAACCGCAAGAAGTACAACTGGGCAAATCAACAGAACGACGGTCGCACTGTGCCAGAACAGTGTCTCGTTGAACCAGTCGCAAGCGAGCCAAGTATTCAAGCAACCTGACCTGGGAACTAACGGTTTCCGGCAATAACAAGGGCGGATGACTTTAAGTCATCCGCCCTTGTTCGATCATCAGTGTGGCATCGACCAGGATTGCAACAGGTGGCCGTCTTCGCTTAGTTCGGCGCGGGCCTGCTGCAGCAGTTGCTCAAGTTGCGCCGGATCAGAGTAGGCGCTGCTCGGAATCTGTTTGCGACCGATGTGGGAATTGGTGCGGTCGACGACGGTCAGGCTCAGTTCGCCATTGCCGTCTTGTGGCGCCCAGGCCACGCACTGGAAAGGCTTGAACGCGTGGTTGGCAATCAAAAGGGCTTCGTTGATACGGAGCGGGGCAGTCATGGGTTCTTCTCTCTATTAGCGCCCAATCAAGTGATGTGCCGTCGGTTGGGCTTACCGTGCGGCGGGTTACTTGTACTGATGCACGCAACCGGGGGGTGGGTCACAAATGACACAAAGATTTTTTAACTTGAGTGCGCGCGAATCAGGATCATTAAATAGTCGATAGCTAACTAACAACTGCAGTTCTTATAACTACTTTCACACCTCGCCTATAAGCAATCGGTACAAGCCTGCGTCAATATCTTGCTAGTGTTACAACCGGGTCTGCCAAACGACTGTTTTTACGATCATTTATCAAATTTGGCGCCAAGGAACAGTCATGAGCGAAGCGCCTGCGTCGAGACGTTTACTGGTGGTCGATCCCTGCGACGACTGCCATCGCCTGTTGCCCGGATTGCGCGCCGTGGGCTGGGATGTCGACAGTTGCAATTTGGAAAACGCCGCCGCTCGCGCCTGTGATGTCGGCCTGCTGCGCCTGCAACCTTTTCATCTGGAGCGTCCCGAGGCGGTCAAAGAGCTGATCAGCCGCAGCGGCACCGAGTGGATCGCCGTGCTCAACCAGGAAGTCCTGCGTTTACAGAATGTCGGTGACTTCGTCTGTGAATGGTTTTTCGATTTCCACACCTTGCCCTTCGATGTTTCACGCGTCCAGGTAACCCTCGGCCGCGCGTTCGGCATGGCGCGCTTGCGCGGGCAGGGGACGATCCATGTCGACCAACCCGAACACGAATTGCTCGGCGACAGCAAACCGATCCGCGAACTGCGCAAACTGCTGAGCAAACTGGCGCCCACCGAGTCACCCGTGCTGATTCGCGGTGAAAGCGGCACTGGCAAGGAACTGGTCGCCCGCACGCTGCATCGTCAATCCCAGCGCCATAACAAACCATTCGTAGCGATCAATTGCGGGGCAATTCCCGAGCACCTGATCCAGTCCGAATTGTTTGGCCATGAGAAAGGCGCTTTTACCGGCGCGCATCAGCGCAAGGTCGGGCGCATCGAAGCCGCCAATGGCGGCACGTTGTTCCTCGATGAAATTGGCGATCTACCGCTGGAACTGCAAGCCAGTCTGCTGCGTTTTCTCCAGGAAAAGCACATCGAGCGGGTAGGCGGCAGTCAGCCGATACCGGTGGATGTACGCGTGCTGGCAGCAACTCACGTTGACCTGGAAGCAGCGATCGAGAAGAAGCGTTTTCGCGAAGACCTGTATTACCGGCTCAACGTCCTGCAAGTGGTGACCGCGCCCCTTCGCGAACGCCATGGCGACCTGTCGATGCTGGCCAACCACTTTTCGCATTTCTACAGCCATGAAACCGGGCGCCGGCCTCGTAGCTTCAGCGAGGATGCGTTGATCGCGATGGGCAAGCATGACTGGCCGGGAAATGTGCGCGAGCTGGCTAACCGGGTAAGGCGCGGGTTGGTTTTGGCGGAGGGGCGGCAAATTGAAGCGCGGGATCTGGGATTGATCAGTCAGCATTCCATCGCCACCCCAATGGGCACGCTGGAGGATTACAAAACCCGGGCGGAACGGCAGGCGTTGTGTGATGTGTTGAATAGGCACAGCGACAATTTGAGTGTGGCCGCGAAAGTCCTCGGAGTTTCGCGGCCTACTTTTTATCGGTTGTTGCACAAGCATCAGATTCGTTGATTAGCTGAAGATCAACGGATCGCAACCTTCGGCAGCTCCTGCACGGAACAATGTAAGAGCTGCCGAAGGATGTGATCTTTTGCTTTGCGTTAGAAGTAATACGGGAATTTCAGGCTGAACGAAAAGTCCGGTGCATCATCGGTCATACCAATCGACAAGTTAGGCACGATGGTCAGGTTGTCCGTGGCTGCAATGGTCATGCCGACGTTGAAGTAACCGGCGTTGGCGTCACTCGACACTACCGACTCCCAATCACCGCCGTCCTGCTTCAGCTTGCTTTTGCGCTGCACCAGGTCGGAGACCGAGAACGACATACTCATCTTCTCATTGAGTGCGAAGGCGATACCGGCGCCGATCTGGAAGCTGTCGCCGATGCGCACTTTGCCTGGGGTTTTCTGATTGATGGTGGAGCTGATGTCGTCGAACGACTCTTCGAGGTTGTGCGTGTAGGAAAGGCTGCCGAACAGCACCGCCGGGTCGAAGGTCTTGACCAGCGAGATGCCTGGGGTGATCGACCAGACGCCGTTGCCGGTGGGCAGGGTATCGGGGACGAACAGGTTGGAGTTGGCATCGGTCTGGCGCAGTTTGATGCCGAACGGGTCTTTGCCGGTTGGCGCCTTGACGCGCAGGGTGACAACGGCGTCCGGGGTATTCACCGACTCGTCGAGGAACTTGTAGGCGATACCGAAGTTGACGTCGCCAATGGTTGGATCCTTGGTCACGGTTTCTTCAGTAGTGACACCGGCCGCGCCCTGGTTGCCGCCACCGGATTGGTAAGTCGACTCGCGGTACACCACCGGCACGTTCAGATCGAACTGCCAGCGGTTGTCGAAGTTATAGCGGCCGGTGAGGTCCAGGGTCCAGGTGTCGGCCTTGATCCGGTCGAGGTTGATGTTGCCGAGGAAGATTGAATCCAGCGCAAGGAAACCGTTGAGGATCAACTGGCGGGTGTCGTAGCGCGAATAGGTCAGGCCGGTTTCGACGCTGAACTTGCCCCCACCGAAGAAGCCGCTGGCTTCGTCATACAGGTTGGAAACACTCTGCGCCGGTTGCGAATCGTCGGCCAGCGATTGACCGTAGGAAGCACCGCTGCCCCCGGCGGCGCCTCCCGATGCAGCGGCCGCACCGGTGCCTGTGGCGGCTCCGGCGGCGACGCGATTGCCTTTCATGTCGGACGGCGATTTGGCCAGCCGTTTTGGCGGTGGGGCGGCGGGTTGTTCTTCTACCTGGCGGACCCGTTGTTCAAGTACCGCCAGGGCTTGTTGTTGTACTTCGTATCGTTGTTTCAGTTCCAGAAGTTCCCGTTTCAGGGCTTCTACGTCGGCGTCGGGTGCTGCTTGCAGCATTGCCGCCGGTAGAAGGGTACTCAAACACACTGCAGCACGCAGTGATACTGATCGATACATGAATAAGCCGTCCCTTTAAGCCCAATGATCGAGACTCAGCGTAGTTCAATATCCGATATTGCGTAGGGCCCCGAGTTGAGTCAAGTTGCAGTCCAGTGCACCGGCGCTTCTGCCGTTATTGTTAAGTACGACGTTGAGTTGCGTGAGGTTGTTGACCACGTTGGCGCTGCCCAGCAAGCGGGTGTTCTGCAGCAGCCCGCCCTGGGCGACCTGTTGCAGCGCGGTGCCTTGGTTGCCGCTGGCCTGAATCGCCATTTGCACGCCACCGCCATTGGCTGAAACCGCAACACTGCCGGCGCCGTTGCTGCCGGTAATGGTCTGACCGGCGACGAGCGCCTGACCTTGCGACGGCGCCAGTGCCGGCGCCTGACTGGCTTCGCTGACATTGATCGCGACGTTGTTGTTGGCGGTGTTGCTATCGCCCGCCGCGCGCACGCTTTGGGTCACGCCTTGCGTGCTGTTGAGGCCGGCGCCGCCGATGACAGTGCCGGTGCCCAAGGTGGGCGTGCTGCCGTTGCCCGACTCCTTGATGGTGGAGACATAGAACTCCGGTTTGACGGTTGCAGCCTGGATCTGCATCGAGGTTGCGGCCCCGATCAAGTCGCCGCTGGCGTTGCGCCAAGTGCTGCTCATGACAATGCCGAAGCTGATGATCCGCCCCGGCATGACGTAACGACCGCGCAGCTCGGCGAGCTCCTGGTCTTTGATTTCGATGGGCTTGAATCCGGCATGGGCAAGACCTGACGCACTCGCGGCCAGGCAGGCGGCGGCCAGCCAGTTTGAGGTTTTCATCTGCAGCTCCCGGGACGTCCAGTCCCATTCTCTAACTCGGCGATTAAAAGAAGTCGCTCTGAATGAACCCGAAATCCATCAATTCCGCATCTTTGACCGGGTTGAAACCGTCCAGCGAGTTCTTCGCCGTCAGCGGCACCGGAGGGCTGCGCAAGGCGTTGGCCTTGTCGTAACCGGGGCCGACGATGGCAAAGACAATGCCGTTCCAACCTTTGACAAAGTCATCGTGCTTGTAGCGCTTGTGACCCAGAACCGGATCACCGATGTAGACCCAGTCCTTGTCCGAACGCTGCAGGACGACGAAGTGCTTGTAGCCGCGAATGTCCATCAGAACCACCACCGGAATGGTCACCGCTTCGAGTTTCTCGGGCGGGATCCGGTAGCCACGGGCGCGCATGCCGATACTCTCTACGTAGCGCTTCATGTCGAGCATGGAAAAACCCTGGGTTCGCACCAGGTCCTGGTCAGCGTTGACCAGCATGCCTTTGATGATGTGCTCCTCATCGACGTCGAGCCAATAGGCCTGGCGCAGGACCGTCGCCAGTGCAGCCGCGCCGCAGCTGAAATCGGTTTTCTGTTCGACGATGTCGGCAAACTTGCGCTCACGAATACTTTGCACGTCCTTGTAGACCAGCACGCCACCCGGCAGGGCAGCGACGGGCATTTGCGCCGCCTGAGTCAGACCGCACAGACAAAGCAGAGCGAGGAGGGCAGGAGTCCGCATGATCGAATACGCCTGGTGGAACCTGGGAAAAAGCCCCGTTGCCGGGGCTTTCGTTTCGATCGCGATTACATGCAGGCCTTGCAACCTGCAGCGATGGACAGCGAGTTGCTTTGTTGGTTGCCGACACCGGCCGAGACGTTGGCTCCACCGTTACCGGAGAAGTTGTTCATCGAGTTGGTCATGTTGGCGTTGTTGACGACAGGGGTTTTCCAGCCGTCTTTGGTCAGCACTTGTTGGGTGGTGACGCCAGCGAGGCCAAAAGTACCCACGGCTTCGAACTTGGCTTTTTGATCATCGTTACCGCCGTGGCCGCCGCCACGGTTACCCCAACCGCCATGGTTGTCGTCTTCGATGGTCGCGGTGCCTTTGGCTTTGAACGTGCCAGCGGCTGCATAAGTACCGGTAAGGGTGTCGGTTTTGTACGCCTGCACGCCTTTGTTTTCTACAACCAGGCCAGTCGAGGACTGGTTGGCTGAGGCTGCAGCGGTGGCTACACGACCGCCGGACACAGCGATGGCGAGGTTGTTTTTCTGTTGGTTGAAGTTGCCCGAGCTCACGTTGATGCCGATGTTGCCCGAACCGTTGTTGCCGGCATTGTTGAGCGTGGCGTTGTTGAAGGTGGAGGAGTTTTTCACGTAGTTGTTGTTGTTCACCTGAGTCGCGCTCGAGGCTGCAACAGCATTGCCGAAGATGAAGCTTTCGTCAGCGGTGGCCAGCGCCGCAGCGTTGTCCTGTTGGTTGCCGTCGCCGGCTGCAACGTTGGCGCCCATGTTGCCGTTGGAGCCGTTGAGCGAGTCGCTGGCATTGGCGTTGTTCAGGGTGCCCTGGTTTTTTACCACGTTGCCGTCGCTGTTTTGCGCGTCGAGTACAGCGGCGCCAGCGCCTGCGGTGATCTGCAGCAGTTGTTCAAGGTTGGGTCCCTGAGGCTGGCCGTGACCATTGCCATGCCCGTTACCACGACCGTCGGCCTGTGCTGCCATTGCCATCACTGCTGCGAGTGCGAAAACCAGTGGTTTGAGAGCCATTGTAGGTTTCATGGTTGTTTCTCCGTCGTGCTTATTAGTTGGTTAAGTGTTGGGACTTTTCTAATTGCACTGCTTGGTGTTTGGGTCAGTCAGCGACCCGGATGCTCAGGGTGTTAGCCATGCGGTTCCCCACCCCGGCACTCTGGTTCACCTGAATTACCCCGCGGCTGCCGGTGAAGGCCTGATCACTGGTCGTGACCTGGCGACTGCCGATTGAGGTACCAGTTGCTCCTGAGCTCGGTAAAAACGCTACGTTCTGTTGCGAAAGGGCGCTGTCG
>Ga0308159_1004422_pt1 | contig 12891 bp, 9 predicted proteins | sample PhyCR1_FD_201040 | JGI IMG/M metagenome (GOLD analysis project Ga0308159, IMG submission 201040) | Phyllosphere microbial communities from UC Gill Tract Community Farm, Albany, California, United States - DLSLC.R1 | ecosystem: Host-associated > Plants > Phyllosphere > Unclassified | place: USA...
GTGGCGCTCATCCCCAGCACCGAGCTGCTCACCAGCTGCGACTTCGTGCTCGCCGTGCATGCGCAGACGGCCGTGGAGTTCCTGCGCGCGCACTTCCCCACGCAGATCAAGATGGGGCCGGTGGAGCGCATCCGCGACCTCGTGAACCTGCACCTGCCCGGCGTGCCGCTGCGCTCGCTGCCGGTGGCTCCGCGCGAGATTCCCTACCACGCGGGCTATTCGTATTTCGAGCTCGATACGGGGCACGACCTGTGGCGCCAGCTGCAGAACTCCGGCGGTCTGGCGCTGCACGTCTCGGGGGGCTTCCCTGAGCTGCAGCTCGAGATGTGGGCCATCCGGCGCTGAAAGCGGCAACGTCCATGCAGAACTCCAACGTCTTCGCCTCCGACCAGTTCGGCGCCTCGCCGGGGCCGGCGCCCGCGGCCCTGCCGCCGGGCGATCCCGGTGCGGCCGCCGGGCAACCCAAGGCCCCGGGCCTGCCCGACATCGTGAGCGGCGGCAACCCGCTCGTGGCCGCCGCCAACACGCTGCTCAACCTGATCCCGCAGATCCGCCGCATGGCGACCAACCCCGATCCGGCGGCATTCCAGCACTACCTGCTGGAATGCATCCGCCAGTTCGAGAGCCGCGCCGGCGGCGCGGGCGTGCCGATGGAGACCATCATCGGCGCGCGCTACTGCATCTGCACCGCGATCGACGAGGCGGCCGCGCAGACGCCCTGGGGCGGCTCGGGGGTGTGGCCGCAGTACAGCCTGCTGGTCGCGCTGCACAACGAAACCTGGGGCGGCGAGAAGTTCTTCCAGCTGCTGTCGAAGCTCGTGCAGACGCCGCACCAGCACATCGACCTGATCGAGCTGATGTATTTCTGCCTGATGCTCGGCTTCGAGGGGCGCTACCACGTCATCGACAACGGGCGCAGCCAATTGGAGAGCCTGAAGGCGCGGCTGCTGCAGGTGATCGAGAGCACGCGCGGCGACCGCAGCGGGGCGCTGTCGCTGCACTGGCGCGGCGTGCAGCGCGCCGCGGTGCCGCCGTGGAGCCTGGTGCCGTTCTGGGTGGCCGCGGCGCTGACGCTGCTGATCGCGTTCCTGATCTTCCTGTGGTTCAACTACCGGCTGGCGTCGCAATCGGACGAGCTGTTCGCCGCCATCAACGGCATCCGCCTGCCGAAGATGCCCACGGTGGCCGCCGTCGCGCCGCCGAAGCCGCGGCTGCGCCAGTTCCTGGAGCCCGAGATCCGCGAGGGCCTCGTGGAAGTCAGCGACCAGCCGGACCGCAGCATCGTCACGCTGCGCGGCGACGGCCTGTTCGAGCCAGCCTCCACCGAGGTGAAGCCGCGCTACGTGGCGGTGATCCAGCGCGTGGCCGCCGCGCTCAACGAGGTGTCAGGCAAGGTGGTCGTGAACGGCTACACCGACAACCAGCCGATCCGCACGGCGCGCTATCCGTCCAACTGGCACCTGTCGCAGGAGCGGGCACAGGCCGTGTCGGCGATGCTGCAGCGCTCCATCACCGACGGCACGCGCCTGAAGGCCGAAGGCCGCGCCGAGAGCGACCCGATCGCGCCGAACTCGACGCCCGAGGGCCGCGCGCTGAACCGCCGCGTGGAGATCGTGCTGCTGGTGCCGCCGCAGGCGCGCGACGCCGAGCTGCAGCTGACCCCGGGCCCGGCGCCCGCGGGCCCGACCGCCCCCGGCACACCGAAGAACTAAAACATGCTGCGCAGAATCTTTTACTTTTTCTTCAACCGGTTCACGCTGGTGCTGTGCGGGCTGATCCTGCTCAGCCTGCTGGTCTGGTTCGTGGGCCCGCTGGTGTACATCCAGCCGTACCAGCCGCTGGAGAGCGCGGCGGTGCGCGGCTGGATCATCGCGGCGATCTTCGGCATCTGGTTCCTGCGGCTGCTCGTGCGCTGGTGGCGCGCCAAGGAGATGAACACGCGGCTGCTGGGGCAACTGGCGCGCATCGGCGCCTCGGACGCCTCCACGCCCGAAGCCGGGCCCGGCAAGGAGGAAGTGGCCGAGCTGGAGAAGCGCTTCAAGGAAGCGATCGACGTGCTGGGCAAGACCCGCTTCGGCCAGACCGAGCAGGGCTGGTTCGGCCGGCTCTCGCGCCGCTACGTCTACCAGCTGCCGTGGTACCTCATCATCGGTTCGCCCGGCTCCGGCAAGACCACGGCGCTGGTCAATTCGGGCCTGGATTTCCCGCTCGCCGCGCAGTTCGGCAAGGCGTCGATCCGCGGCGTGGGCGGCACGCGCAACTGCGACTGGTGGTTCACCGACCAGGCGGTGCTGCTGGACACGGCCGGCCGCTACACCACGCAGGAAAGCGATGCGGACCAGGACAGCGCCGCATGGTCCGGTTTCCTGAACCTGCTGCGCCGGTTCCGCGGCCGCCAGCCGATCAACGGCGTGCTGGTCACCCTGAGCGTGCAGGAGCTGCTGAGCGGCGGCGATGCCGAGCGCGAGCGGCTGGCGCGGCTGATCGGCCTGCGGCTGGCGGAGCTGTGCGAGGGGCTGTCGATCAAGTTCCCGGTCTACGTGCTGGTGACCAAGACCGACCTGCTGTCGGGCTTCAACGAGTTCTTCGGCAACATGAACCGCGAGGAGCGGGCGCAGGTCTGGGGTTTCACCAACCCGTACGTGGAGGGGCAGGCGCAGGACGACCCGGGGCTGCAGTTCAAGAAGGAATTCGACGCGCTCGCCGACCAGGTGAACCGGCTGCTGCCCCAGCGCCTGCTGACCGAGCCCGACCTGGCGCGGCGCGGCCAGATCTACGGGCTGCCGCAGCAGTTCGTGGGGCTGCGCGACGTGGTGCAGCAGACGCTCTCCACCATCTTCGCGTCGTCGCGCTTCAAGGAAAAGCCGCTGTTCCGCGGCGTGTACTTCACGAGCGGCACGCAGGAGGGCATGCCGTTCGACCGCGTGCTGTCGGCGCTGTCGCGGCGCTTTTCCGTGTCGCCGCCGGCCCAGGCCACGGAGCCGCGCACGGGCTCGGGCAAGAGCTACTTCATCGAGACGCTGCTCAAGGGCGTGATCTTCAACGAGGCCGGGCTCACGGGGCGCAACGCCAAGAAGGAGCGCCAGCTGCGCATCCTGCAGGCGGCGGGCTTCTTCGCGCTGGCCGCGGGGCTGGCCGGCGCCACCCTGGCCTGGACGATCAGCCACGGCAACAACCAGAAGTACCTGGACGAGGTGGCGGCCAAGGTGCCGGCGCTGCGCCAGGCGGTGGAGGAGTCGCGCGACGCCGACCCCGACAACATGGTGGCGCTGCTGCCGCTGCTCAACCACGCCGAGGCCCTGGCGGTGAGCCAGCGCTACACGGGTGATTCGCCGCCGCTCAGCTGGCGCTACGGCCTGCTGCAGGTGCCGAAGGTGCAGACGGCGGCCGACGCCACCTACATGCGGCTGCTGGAAGATGCCTGGCTGCCCCGCCTCGCGCGGCACCTGCGCAACTCGCTGCAGCAGGCCTCCACGTCGAACCCCGAGGCGAGCTACGAGGCGCTCAAGGTCTATCTGATGCTCTACGAGCCCGATCGCTTCAATCCGCGCGTGGTGAAGGCCTGGATGCTCAACGAATGGGAATCCACGCTGCCGCCCGCGCTGGTGCAGTCCGGCATGGTGGACCAGCTGGCGCACCATCTCGACCGCCTGATGGAAGACCGCGCGCTGGTCTCGCCGATCCCGATCGACCAGCCGCTGGTGGACGAGGTGCGCCAGCGCCTCGCGCAGCTCTCGCCGGCGCAGCGGGCCTACAGCCGTCTCAAGCAGCTGCTGACCTCGGGCACCGCGCTGCCGCCGGATTTCACGCTGGTGCGCGCCGCCGGCCCCGAGGCGCCGCAGGTGTTCACGCGGCGCAGCGGCCGGCCGCTCACGCAGGGCATCTCGGGGCTTTTCACCTACGACGGCTACTACGGCGTGTTCGCGCATGAACTGCCCAAGGTGACCGCGCTGCTGGCGCAGGAGGAGACCTGGGTGCTCGGCAAGGCGCAAGGCCAGCGCAGCGTGGCCAACGAGGTCATGACGGGCCAGCTCGCGCAGGAGGTCAAGCGCCTGTACCTGATGGAGTACGCCAAGGTCTGGGAGGATTTCCTCGCCGACGTGCGGCCGGTGCGCGTGGCCTCGCTCGATCAGGCGGGCGAGCAGGCGCGCCTGTATTCGTCCGCCAATTCCAGCCTGGAGCAGTTCATCCGCGCGGTGGCCCGGGAGACGACGCTCGCGCAGAAGCCCGGCTCGGGCGGCAGCACCAGCAGCTGGCTGGGCGAGAAGATCAACCGCATCAAGGAAGAGCAGGAGCAGCTCAGCCGCCTCACGGGCAAGCGCGTGAACGTCGGCGGGCTGGCCACCAGTTCCAACCTGGAAGCCGATCTGGTCGATTTCCGCTTCCGCGAATACCGCCGGCTCGCCGCCTCCAACGGCTCCGGCCCCGCGCCCATCACGGCCAGCCTGCAGGTGCTGAACGAGGCCGCGGCGGTGATCTCCTCCGCGCGGCAGCAGGTCGCCTCGGGCGGCACGGTGCCGCCGTCGCTCTCGCCCGCGCTGGAGCGCGTGCGCATGGAGGCCAAGCGCGTGCCGCCGCCGCTCAACACGATGTACGAGGACCTGGCGTCGTCCACCTCGGCACTCGTCGGCCGCGACGTGCGCGCCACCGTGGGCAGCAACCTCAACGCCACGATCGGCACGTTCTGCCGCCGCGCGATCGGCGGGCGCTATCCCTTCACCCGGGGCTCGGCCAGCGACGTGACGACGGACGACTTCGCGAGCCTGTTCGCCCCGGGCGGCATGATGGACGAGTTCTTCCGCACCAACCTGCAGCCGATGGTGGACATCTCCACCACCCCGTGGCGCTTCCGCCAGGGCGTGGACGGCACGCCGGTGGGCGGCTCGGCCGCGCTCGCGTCATTCCAGCGCGCCGCCACGATCCGCGACGTGTACTTCCGCGCCGGCGGCAAGGTGCCCTCGATCCGCATGGACATCAAGCCGCTGGAGATGGACGCCAACATCTCCCAGCTGGTGCTCGACATCGACGGCGAGGTGCTGCGCTACCAGCACGGGCCGCAGATCCCGAAATCGATGGTCTGGCCCGGCACGCGCGGCACCGGCCAGGTGCGGCTGCAGGTCACCACGGGCGGGGCCGAGAACACGGGCCTCGTCACCGAAGGGCCCTGGGCGCTCCACCGCTTCTTCGACAAGGCGCAGATCCTGCCGGGCAACACGCCCGAGCGCTTCGTCGCGGCCTTCGACATCGGCGGGCGCAAGCTGCGCTTCGAGGTCACCTCGGGCAGCGTGTTCAATCCGTTCCGTCTCAAGGCCATGGAGGAGTTCGCGTGTCCTGGCAATCTCTGATGCCGTGGTCGCACGCGCAGCCGCGCGTGGCCTGGTTCGGCAAGCTGCCCGGCCAGGGCGATTTCGTCGGGCGGCGCATGCCGCGCGCGATGAGCGGCGCCTGGGACGACTGGCTCAGCCACGGGCTCGGGCGGCTGAAGGCCTCGGGGCAGGGCGACTGGGAGCGCACCTTCACGCAGGCCCCCCTGTGGTCGTTCGTCGCCTGCGGCAGCAAGGGCGCGGCGCCGTCCTGCGGCGTGCTCGCGCCCAGCATCGACCGCGTGGGGCGCTGCTACCCGCTCACCGTGATCGCGGTGGGCGAGGGCAAGCGGCAGGCCCTGGAGGCCGATGGCGTGCTCGGACGGTTCTTCGAAGAAGCCTGCCACGCGGTGATCGAAGCGCGCCGGCTCGCGCTGCCCGCCGATGCGCTGGATTCGCAGCTGTCCCGCCTGCCCTGGCCGTTCACCGCCGCACCCGCGTCGCCCGCTGCAGCGTCCCCGGGACCGGCGTCCACCGCCGGCCAGGCCGGGGCGATGGCCGGCATCCTGTCCGACCTCGGCATGGGCCAGGGCAGTGCGCCAGGGCGTGGCGGTGCGGTGTTCTCCCGCGGACGCGAGATCCTGCGCGCGGGCCAGCCCGCGAGCTTCTGGTGGGCGCATGCGGCCGGCCCCTCCGCCGGGCGCAGCTGCGAGCACTGGGGCGAACCCAACGAAAGCCTGTTCCTGCGCCTCTTCGGGGGCGCAGGCAGCGGCACCGCGGCATAGCCGCGGAGCCCGCGCACCGGCCTGCACAGCAACGACGGAGACCCATGATCGACAACGACGCCCTTCTCGAACCCACGGCCGACACGCCGCCCTGCGGGCAGGACCTGACCTACGACGCCGAATTCATCGCGCTCGAGAGCGCCGCCAGCGGCAAGCCGGAACAGCAGTTCGGCGAGACGGTGATCCCGGCGGAGCCGCCGGACTGGCGGGACGTGGAGCGGCGCGCCTCCGCGCTGCTGGTGCGCACCAAGGATGCGCGCGTCGCGGCGCTGCTGTGCCGTGCGCTCACCAACACCAGCGGCGTGCGCGGCATGTCCGCCGGCATCCAGCTGATGGCGGGGCTGTTCGCGCGGTACTGGGACGATCTGCATCCGCTGCCGGAGGACGGCGACCATTTCATGCGCATGAACGCGGTCGCTTCGCTGAACGACGTCACCGGCCAGCTCCGGGAGTTGCGGCAGCAGGACTTCGTGCGGCTGCCCGCCGGCCCGATCAGCGTGCGCGACGCCGAGGCGGTGGCGCGCGGCAACACCGGCGAGGGCGGCACCCGGATTTCCCTCGACCAGCTGCGCGTGGCGCTGGCGCAGGCATGGCAGCAGGGCGATGAATCGCTGCGCGCCTGGAACGCGGCCTGCGAGGCCCTGCGCAGCCTGCAGACCACCTTCCGCGACCGGCTCGGCGCATCGCAATTGCCGGACATGGACCAGATCCAGCCGCTGCTGGTGGCGCTCAACGACCTCGTGCCCCATGCCCCGGTGGGCGTGGCCGATGCCGGGGTGGCGGCGGCGGAGGGGGCGGAGTCCGCCGACGGCGGCATTGCCGTCGCCGCCGGGCAGATCGCCTCCGCCGGCGCGCCCGCACAGCCCCGGGGCCTGCGCACCCGCGACGATGCGATGGCGCAGTTGCTGGAGGTCGCGGCCTTCCTGGAGCGCACCGAGCCCACCAATCCCGCGCCGCTGCTGATCCGCCGCGCCGCCAAGCTGATGGGCCTGAGTTTCATCGACATCCTGCGCGAACTGTCGCCCGACAGCGTGGCGCAGGTGGAGACGATCACGGGAGGTTCGCAGCCGTCTTCCTGATTGGAAAACGAAATGTAACAGCGGTGTTCCTTCGGGGGCCGGATACTTGTCCAGCTGGCGTGTCGCGAGAGGAGGGGGAGCCCCCGCGACAGCCCCGTCGGCGCCATCCGGCCGATCTGTGTTTTCAAGCCTTACGAGAGAGAAGAGTTCAACATGGTGACCTTAACCAAGACCGGCAAAAGCGGTCAGAAGTTCATTGCCCGCAACCGTGCGCCGCGCGTGCAGATCGAGTACGACGTCGAGATCTACGGGTCCGAGAAGAAGGTGCAGATTCCCTTCGTCATGGGCGTCATGGCCGACCTGTCGGGCAAACCGGTGGACCCGCTGCCCGAGATCGCCGACCGCAAGTTCCTCGACATCGACATCGACAACTTCGATGCGCGCATGAAGTCGATCAAGCCGCGCGTGTCCTTCAACGTGCCCAACACGCTGACGGGCGACGGCCGCCTGCACATCGACCTCACGTTCGAGAGCATGGACGACTTCTCCCCGGCCGCGATCGCGCGCAAGGTGGGGGCGCTCAATTCGATGCTCGAGGCCCGCACCCAGCTGCACAACCTGCTCTCGTACATGGATGGCAAGCAGGGCGCCGAAGAACTCATCAGCAAGGTGCTGAAGGACCCGGCGCTGCTGAAGTCGCTGGCGGCGATGCCGAACCAGCCCGCGGGCGGCGGCACGGCCGAGAAGACCAACGACGCTCAGTGAAAGGGACAGCCGCATGAACACGACGACCTCTCTGGACGCGGTGCAGGGCACCCAGGTACTCGAAGGCAACGAATTCACGTCGCTGCTGCAGAAGGAGTTCAAGCCCAAGACCGATCAGGCCCGCGAAGCGGTCGAATCGGCCGTGCAGACGCTCGCGCAGCAGGCCCTGGCCGCCTCGGCCACGCTCTCGGACGACGCCTACCAGACGGTGCAGGCGATCATCGCCGAGATCGACCGCAAGCTCTCCGAGCAGATCAACCTCATCATCCACCACACCGAGTTCCAGCAGCTCGAAGGCGCGTGGCGCGGCCTGCACCATCTGGTGCACAACACCGAGGTGGACGAGCTGCTCAAGATCCGCGTGATGAACATCTCCAAGAAGGAGCTGCACCGGAACATGCGCCGCTACAAGGGCGTGGGCTGGGACCAGAGCCCCATCTTCAAGAAGGTGTACGAAGAGGAATACGGCCAGTTCGGCGGCGAGCCGTTCGGCTGCCTCGTGGGCGACTACTACTTCGACCACAGCCCGCCGGACGTGGAACTGCTCGGCGAGATGGCCAAGGTGTCGGCCGCGGCGCACTGCCCGTTCATCGCCGGTGCCTCGCCCGCGATGATGCAGATGGATTCCTGGCAGGAGCTCGCGAACCCGCGCGACCTGACCAAGATCTTCACCAACACCGAATACGCCGCATGGCGCAGCCTGCGCGACTCGGACGACTCCAAGTACATCGGCCTGGCGATGCCGCGCTTCCTGGCGCGCCTGCCGTACGGCGCCAAGACGAACCCGGTGGACGAGTTCGACTTCGAGGAAGAGACCGCCGGCGGCGACCACAGCAAGTACGCCTGGGCCAACTCGGCCTACGCGATGGCGGTGAACATCAACCGCTCGTTCAAGTACTACGGCTGGTGCACCTCGATCCGCGGCGTGGAGTCCGGCGGCGCGGTGGACAACCTGCCCGCGCACACCTTCCCGACGGACGACGGCGGCGTGGACATGAAGTGCCCCACCGAGATCGCGATCAGCGACCGGCGCGAGGCGGAGCTGGCCAAGAACGGCTTCATGCCGCTGGTGCACCGCAAGAACTCCGACGTCGCGGCCTTCATCGGCGCGCAGTCGCTGCACAAGCCCGCCGAGTACTACGACCCCGACGCCACCGCCAACGCCAACCTGTCGGCGCGGCTGCCCTACATGTTCGCGTGCTGCCGCTTCGCGCACTACCTGAAGTGCATCGTGCGCGACAAGATCGGCTCGTTCAAGGAGCGCTCGGACATGGAGCGCTGGCTGAACGACTGGATCCTGAACTACGTGGACGGGGACCCGGCCAACTCCTCGCAGGAAACCAAGGCCCGCAAGCCGCTGGCCGCGGCCGAGGTGCAGGTGGCCGAAGTGGAGGGCAACCCGGGGTACTACACCTCGAAGTTCTTCCTGCGCCCGCACTACCAGCTCGAAGGCCTGACCGTGTCGCTGCGGCTGGTGTCGAAGCTGCCGTCGGTGAAGCAGGCCGGCAACTGACCGGCTCCGGGGTGCGCGGGCGCGGCGGCGGCATGCCGCCGGTCTCCGCCCGCGTGGCGCTGGGCGTGGCAGGGGCGTGGCAGGGCGCCGCTTCCGCTGCCCTGTGTCTCCCATGTCTCCGACGTCCCCGATGCCTCCAGCGCTTCCCGATGCCGCAGCCCCTGCGCGCGATCCCATAACGATTTTGCGGACCACCGCAACCACTTCCATGAATTTCGATTTCAAGCGGCCGCTGGACCGCCAGATGGCCGAACTGAAGGACGCGATCCGGGCCAAGCCGCAGGACGCCACGCTGCGCGTGTTCTATTTCCAGGTGCTGGCGGTCATCGGCGAATGGCAGAAGGCGCTCGACCAGCTGCAGATCTGCGCGCAGCTCGACCGCAAGACGGAAACCATGGCGCGCGCCTACCGCGAGGTGATCCTCTGCGAGGTCGCGCGGCGCGAGGTGTTCGCCGGCAGGCGCACGCCCAACATCCTGGGCGAGCCGCCGGAATGGCTGGGCTGGCTGCTGGAGGGCCTGCAGAGCCTGGCTGAAGGCCGTGCGGAGCAGGCGGCGGAACTGCGGGCCGCCGCTTTCGAGCAGGCCCCGGCATCGCCCGGCGAGATCGACGGCGAGCCCTTCGAGTGGATCGCCGACTCCGATGCGCGCCTCGGGCCGGTGTGCGAGCTGTACGCCAACGGCAGCTACTACTGGGTGCCGTTCTCGAGCGTGTCGCAGATCGCCTTCGAGAAACCGCAGGACCTGCGGGACCTCGTCTGGTCGGCCTGCGAGGTGACGCTGCACAACGGCGGCACGATGCACGGCTTCGTCCCCACGCGCTACCCCGGCTCCGAAACCGCGGAACGCGACGAGATCCGCCTGGCGCGTGCCACCGAATGGCGCGATCTGGGCGACGACCAGGCCACGGGCTGGGGCCAGCGCGTGTGGGTGACCGACCAGGCCGACGCCGCGCTGCTGGACGTCCGCCGCGTGAAGTTCTCCGCCGCCTGAACGGAGCATCCGGGCGATGGCGACGCAGCAGGGCAGGGATGGGGGCTACGGGCACGGCAAGGACCGGCTGCAGCCCGCGCTGCTGGACCGCCTGACCGACCACGAACCGTCGCGGCGCACCGAGCGGGCCGAGTCCGTCTACGTGACCGAGCCGCGGCTGCGGCAGGCGCTGCTGCGCGATCTGAACTGGCTGCTGAACGCATCCGACGCGTCCTCGCACATCGATTTCGAGGGGCTGCCGCACGCCGAACGGTCGGTGCTGAACTTCGGCATGAAGCCGCTGGCGGGGCAGTTGCTGTCGGAGCTGGACTGGAAGGACGTGGAGGCCGCGATCCTGCGCGCGATCCTGCAGCACGAGCCGCGCATCCTGGCGGACACGCTGTCGGTGTCGCTCGCGCCGTCGAGCAAATTGTTCGGCCACCACAACATGCTGCAGTTCGAGATCCGGTGCCAGTTCTGGTCGTCCCCCTATCCCCTGGAGCTGTTGCTGAAGACGAGCCTCGACCTGGAGACGGGGCAGGTCGCCGTGTCCGAGCAGCGGTGATGGTGCGCGCCGCCGGCCGGCCGGGGCGCGTTGGCATGAATGTCCGCGATGGCGCGGAGGGAGCCTGATTGAGATGAATCCGCGGCTGGTCGAGTACTACAACCGGGAACTGAGCTACCTGCGCGAGCTGGGGGCGGAGTTCGCCGCCGCCTTCCCGAAGGTGGCGGGGCGGCTGTCGCTGCGGGAGCTGGAGGTGGCCGACCCGTACGTGGAACGGCTGCTGGAGGGCTTCAGCTTTCTGACGGCGCGCATCCAGATGAAGATGGATGCGGAGTTTCCGCGCCTGTCGCAGCGCATTCTGGAGATGGTCTGCCCGCACTACCTGGCGCCCACGCCGTCGATGGTGGTGGTGCAGATGGAGCCGAGCGGCACCGAGGGCAGCCTGGCGGAAGGCTACACGCTGGAGGCCGGCAGCGTGATCCGCGCGCGCAAGACCGCCGAGGACCAGACCCCCTGCGATTTCCGCACGGGGCATGCGATCACGCTGCGGCCGATCGACCTGCTGCAGGCGCGCCTGGGCGGGCCGCCGCTCGATCTGCCGCTGTCGCGCTTCGGGCTGGCGGAAGAGGCCGCCGGGCACCTGCGCTTCACGCTGGGCGTGCGCGGTGCGGCGCAGTGGCGGGCGCTGCGCATGGACCGGCTGGACCTGCACATCTCCGCCGTCGACACCGTCGCCTCGCACCTGCAGGAGCTGATCCACGATTCGGTCACCGGCGTGATCGTGCACGACGCGCAGGACCCGTCGCGCGTCTGGGCGCAACTGCCGGCCGACGCCGTGCAGCCCGAAGGCTACGAGCAGTCGCAGGCGCTGCTGCCCTACACGCACCGCAGCTTCCAGGGCCACCGGCTGCTGCACGAGTACTTCGCGTTCCCCGCGCGGTTCCGGTTCTTCTCGATACGGGGCCTGCGCGAGGCGCTGGAGCGGGCACCCGGCGCCCAGGTGGGCATCACGCTGCTGCTGCGGCGCGCCCAGCCGTCGCTGGAAGCGCAGGTGGACCGCCACAAGTTCCTGCTGCACTGCGTGCCGGCGATCAACCTGTTCGAGCGGTCCGCCGACCGCATCCACGTCTCGCCGGGCGTGAACGAATACCACGTGGTGCCCGACCGCACGCGGCCGCGCGATTTCGAGGTGTACTCTGTGCTCGGGGTGACGGGCCACCGCGAGGGGCAGCTGAAGGACCAGGAATTCCTGCCGCTCTTTTCCTCCATCCACGGCATCCGCGCGAACGAGCAGGCGTACTTCGCGGTGCGCCGCGAGCCGCGGCTCTTCTCGGAGCATGCCGCGCGCTTCGGGCCGCGCACGCAGTACCTGGGCAGCGAAGTGTTCCTCTCGCTGGTGGACCAACGCCAGGCGCCGTTCGCGGACGATCTCAAGCAGCTCAGCGTGCGCACGCTGTGCACCAACCGCGATCTGCCGCTGCTCATGGGCGGGCGCGGCGAGCAGGGCGAATTCACGCTGGTCGAATCCGCGCCGGTCGCCTCGGTGAAGACGGTGGCGGGCCCGACGCGGCCCACCGCGAGCGTCGCCGAGAACGAGATCACCTGGCGGCTGATATCGCACCTGTCGCTCAACTACCTCGCGATGAACGACCTGTCGGAGGAGGAGGGCGCGGCCACGCTGCGCGACCTGCTGCGGCTCTACATCGACCTCGGGGACCGCGACCTCTCGGGCCAGATCGCCGCCATCCGCTCGGTGGGCATCGCGCCCGTCACGCGGCGGCTGCCGCAGCACGGGCAGCTCGTGTACGGCCGCGGCGTGGGCATCACCCTCGGCGTGGACGAAGGGCCGCTGGCGGGCGTGAGCCCCTGGCCGCTCGCGGCGATCCTGGAGCGCTTCTTCGCGCGCCACGTGGGCATCAACAGCTACACCGAGCTGACGCTGCGCTCGCGCCAGCGCGGCGCGGTCGGGCGCTGGCGCGTGCGCCCCGGCCAGAGGCCCAACACGTGAGCGGCGACCGCCTGCCGCTGGAG
>Ga0308159_1004423_pt1 | contig 12887 bp, 14 predicted proteins | sample PhyCR1_FD_201040 | JGI IMG/M metagenome (GOLD analysis project Ga0308159, IMG submission 201040) | Phyllosphere microbial communities from UC Gill Tract Community Farm, Albany, California, United States - DLSLC.R1 | ecosystem: Host-associated > Plants > Phyllosphere > Unclassified | place: USA...
TAGGTGTCGATCAGGTACGCGAAGTTGCCGACCATGTCGTGCAGGCGTTCGGTCTGGCCACTGGCCGCCAGGCCCAGCATGGTGAAGTAGGAATCCCAGTAGTAGAGCTCGCGAAATCGGCCGCCCGGCACGACGTACGGCAGTGGCAATTGCAGCAGCGAGCTGCGTGGCGGGTGGTCCAGGGGCTGGCGCGTGAGCACCGGCCACAGCGCATCGATGCGCGCACACAGCGGTTGGCCGGGCACGGACACATACACTTCCTGCGGCGGCTGGCGCAACACGAAGTGCGCATCGACGAAGGCCTTGAGGTCGAAGTGCGGCTGCGTGCATTCGGCGCGATAGGCCGCCAGGATCTCCGCCGGATCGCCCCGCGGCGAGCAGTCGACGAAAGTCTTGCTGTCGGGGAAGACGCGCCCGCGCTGCACCGCAACGAACAGTTCGGCATAACGGTCGGCCGGCGACAGGACGTCGGGCGCCTGACAGGCCGCGGCCTGTTCGATTCGCAAACTGGGCGCAATGCCAGGACGCCGCGCGTGCACAGCTGGCGCAGCAGGCAGCGCCGACCCGGTCAGACCACGCCCGCCGCGCGCAACGCCGCGATCTGTTGCGCGTCGACGCCCCATTCGGCCAGTACTTCGTCGGTGTGTTGCCCCAGTGCAGGCGGCGCGTACCGCAGCACCGGCGGCGTGGCCGACAGGCGCAGCGGGCTGGCGACGCCGGTGATGCTTTCGATGCCGTCGCCCGCATTGCGCGGCAGCGTCACGGCCAGGCCGCGCGCCTTGACCTGTTCGTCGTCGAAGGCCTGCGCGATGTTGTTGATCGGGCCGCAGGGCACAGCCTTGTCTTCGAGCAAGGCGATCCAGTCGGCGGTGCTGCGCGTGCGCGTCACTTCTTGCATGGCCGGGATCAGCACCTCGCGGTGCTTCACACGCAGCGTGTTGGTCGCAAAGCGTTCGTCGACCGCCCACTCGGCGTGGCCCGCCGCTTCGCAGAAGCGCGCGAACTGGCCGTTGTTGCCGATGGCCAGCAGCATGGCGCCATCGGCCGTCTGAAAGTCCTGGTAAGGCGCCAGGCTCGGATGGCTGTTGCCCTGGCGCTGGGGCACGGTGCCGGCGTTGAGGAACGCGCTGGCCTGGTTCGCCAGGATGGCCATGCCCACATCGAGCAGCGCCATGTCGATGTGCTGGCCTTCGCCGGTCCGGTGCCGCACTTCCAGCGCAGCGAGGATCGCCGTGCTGGCGTAGACACCGGTGAACAGGTCGGTCAACGCCACACCCACGCGCAGCGGGCCGCCGCCGGGCACGTCGTCGGCACGGCCGGTGATGCTCATCATCCCGCTGGTGGCCTGGATCATGAGGTCGTAGCCGGCGCGCTGCGCATGCGGGCCGTCGTGGCCGAAGCCGGTCACGCTGCAGTAGATGAGGCGCGGGTTGGCCGCGCGCAGGCTTTCATGGTCGAGCCCATATTGCTTCAAGCCGCCGGTCTTGAAGTTCTCGACAACGATGTCGCTCTGCGCGGCCATGCGCTGCAGCAGCGCCTGGCCCTCGGGCGTCGCCATGTCGACGGTGACCGAGCGCTTGTTGCGGTTGCAGGCGGTGAAGTAGGTGGCCTGGTCGGTGTCGTTGCCGTCCGCGTCCTTCAGAAAAGGCGGGCCCCAGCCGCGCGTGTCGTCGCCCACGCCGGGGCGCTCGATCTTCACGACGTCGGCGCCCAGGTCCGCGAGGATCTGCGTGCACCACGGGCCCGCGAGCACGCGGGAGAGGTCGAGCACCTTCAGGCCCGCGAGCGCGCCTTCCTTCGACGGGAGGCTCATGCTCAGTTCGCGAAGGCGGCGATGCCCGTGATGGCACGCCCGAGAATGAGCGCGTGGATGTCGTGCGTGCCTTCGTAGGTGTTCACCACCTCGAGGTTCACCAGGTGGCGCGCCACCCCGAACTCGTCGCTGATGCCGTTGCCGCCCATCATGTCGCGCGCCAGGCGGGCGATGTCCAGGGCCTTGCCGCAGTTGTTGCGCTTGAGGATGGAAGTGATCTCGACTGCGGCCGTGCCCTCGTCCTTCATGCGGCCCAGGCGCAGGCTGCCCTGCAGGCCCAGCGCGATCTCGGTCTGCATGTCGGCCAGCTTCTTCTGGATGAGCTGGTTGGCCGCGAGCGGGCGGCCGAACTGCTTGCGGTCCAGCGTGTACTGGCGGGCGCGGTGCATGCAGTCTTCGGCGGCACCCAGGGCGCCCCACGAGATGCCGTAGCGCGCGCTGTTCAGGCAGGTGAAGGGGCCCTTCAGGCCTTGCACTTCGGGGAACGCGTTTTCTTCGGGGCAGAACACGCTGTCCATCACGATTTCGCCGGTGATGCTGGCGCGCAGGCCGACCTTGCTGTGGATGGCCGGGGCGCTCAGGCCCTTCATGCCCTTTTCCAGCACGAAGCCGCGGATCGGGCCAACCGTGCCGCTCTCGCTGACTTCCTTGGCCCACACGACGAACACGTCGGCGATGGGCGAATTGCTGATCCACATCTTGGCGCCGCTGATCGCGTAGCCGCCCGGCACCTTCTTGGCGCGGGTGACCATGCTGCCGGGGTCGGAGCCGTGGTCGGGTTCGGTCAGGCCGAAGCAGCCGATCCATTCGCCGGTGGCGAGCTTGGGCAGGTACTTCTGCTTCTGCGCCTCGGTGCCGAATTCATTGATCGGCACCATCACCAGCGAGCTCTGCACGCTGGCCATCGAGCGGTAGCCCGAATCGACGCGCTCCACTTCACGGGCGATCAGGCCATAGGCCACGTAGTTGAGGCCGGGGCCGCCGTACTGCTCGGGGATCGTCGGGCCCAGCAGGCCGAGTTCGCCCATCTCGCGGAAGATGGCCGGGTCGGTTTCGCCGGAGCGGAAGCCCTCGACCACGCGCGGCAGCAGGCGCTCCTGGCAGTACGCATTGGCCGCATCGCGAATCATGCGTTCTTCGTCGCTCAGTTGCTGGTCGAGGAGGAGGGGATCGTCCCAGTGGAATTGCGCTTTGGCGGCCATGTGGCTGTCTCCGGAAATGAAGGAGGAATCGAGGGGAGGGGTTGCAACGATCTTAGCCCTCGTGCAGGCGCGACGCAAACGAGCAATACTCAGCCAGATATGACTTTTCAGAATGTCTGAGCCTGCCATGCGACGCAAGATTCCACCCATCCAGGCCCTTGTGTGCTTCGACGCCGCCGCGCGCCACGAGAGCTACACGCGCGCCGCGCAGGAGTTGTCGCTGACGCAAAGTGCCGTGTCGCGCCAGATCGGCGCGCTCGAATCCTTCCTGGGCGTGGCGCTGTTCCGCCGCACGCGGCATGGCGTCGCGCTGACGCCCAGCGGCGCCAGTTATGCGCGCCAGACGGCCCTGCGGCTCGAATCGATGGAGCGAGACACGCTCGACGCGATGGCCGGGCAGGGCAGCGGCGGCTCGCTGGCGCTGGCCGCGGTGCCCACCTTCGCCACCCGCTGGCTGATCCCGCGCCTGCCCGACTTCGCCCGGCAGCAACCCGACACGGTGGTCCATGTCGAAACCCGGACGCGTCCCTTCCTGTTCGCAGAAGGCGAGTTCGACGCCGCCCTCTACGCGGGCACGCCAGCGCAGGTCGCCAACTGGGCCGGCACCCGCGCCGTCCTGCTGATGCGCGAGGACGTGGTGCCCGTCTGCAGCCCGCAGCTGTTGCCGCGCGGCCAGCCGGTGGCGCCGGAAGCGATCGCGCAGCTGCCGCTGCTCCAGCAGAGCACGCGACCCGACGGCTGGCGCCAGTGGTTCGACGCGCAGCAGGTCGACGCGCCGCGTGCCCGCACCGGGCCGCGCTACGAACTGTTCTCGATGCTGGCCATCGGGGCCGCGCACGGCCTGGGCGTGGCGCTGGTGCCGACCATGCTGGTCAACGACGAGATCGCGCGGGGCGAACTGATGGTGGCCTGCGAGCGGCCCTTGTCGGGCCAGCGCAACTACTACCTCGTCACGCCGGACCGCGGCGAGGAACGGCCACTGCTGACCAGCTTTTGCGGGTGGCTGCTGGCGCAGGCGCAGGGCGGCTGACCGCGCGCAGCGCAGGCCCGCCCGGTCCGCCGCAGGCTCAGTAGCTGGCCTTCGCCACGCCGCCGCCCGTACCACCCGCACCGAAGCGCGCAGCCACGGCCTCGGTGCCGCGCGCCAGGATCTGCAGGTCCATCGCGACCGCGACGAACAGCGCGCCCAGGTCCAGGCATTCCCGCGCCCGCGCCTCGTCGAGCAGCAGGATGCCCGGCGCCTTGCCGCAGGCCCGGATGCGCCGGATGGCATCGTCGATGGCGGCCCGCACCTCGGGATGGTTCGGGTTGCCCGGATGCCCCATGCTGGCCGACAGGTCGGCAGGGCCGATGAACACGCCGTCCACGCCCTCGACGTTGGCGATCTCCTCCAGGTGGCCGAGCGCCTCGCGCGTCTCGACCTGTACGAGCAGGCACAGTTCCTCGTGCGCATGCTGCACGTAGCCCTGGACGCGACCGTAGTGGGTGGCCCGCGTGGAGCCGCCCATGCCGCGAATGCCTTCGGGGGCGTAGCGCATCGCGCGGACCGCCGCACGGGCCTCGTCGGCGCTCTGCACGAAGGGCAGCAGCAAGGTCTGCACGCCGATGTCCAGATAGCGCTTGATCAGCACCGGATCGTTCCACACCGGGCGCACCACGGCCGACGACGCATGTGCGCCGGCCGGCACCGCCGAAGCGGCACCCTGCAACTGCTGGATCACGCGCGGCACGTCGGTCGGCGAATGTTCAGTGTCGAACATGAGCCAGTCGTAGCCGCTGCCGGCCACGATTTCCGCGGCATAGGGGTCGGGCAGGCTGCACCAGAGCCCGATCTGCGCACGGCCTTCGGCCAATGCGCGCTTGAAGTGATTGACGGGGAGTTGCGACATGCCTCAAACCATAGCCGATCCGGCCCCGCCCGTCAGTCGCCCACGGGGCGTCGATATGATCGATCGCATCCCTCGTTGTTTTATTCAACCGCCCATCGCCGGGCCCCGACATGCTGCAGAACCTCACCCCCTTCCTGATCCACTGGGCCATCACGGCGCTGTCGCTGTGGATTGCAAGCTACCTGTTTCGCGGCATCAAGTTCGACACCACCGGCGCCCTGGTCGTCTCTGCGCTGCTGCTGGGGCTGGCCAATGCGGTCGTCAAGCCGCTGCTCATCGTGCTCACCCTGCCGCTGACACTGCTGACCTTCGGCCTGTTCCTGCTGGTGATCAACGCGCTGATGATCCTGTTGGTGTCGGCGCTGGTACGCGGTTTCAAGGTGTCGGGCTTCTGGACGGCCTTCTTCGCCAGCATCTTCATCTCGCTGCTGAGCATCGCCATCGGCGCGCTGGTGGGCAGCGGCGATCCGGCGACCACCATCCAGATGCCTTCTTCGAGCGGGACCTGGCTTTAACTCGCAACTAGCGTCCACGCGCAGCCGCCACGCGCTGCGCCACCCACGCCTCGAATTCCCGCTCGGCCCGCAGGCGCAGTTCGTTGCGCGTCTGATTGCACACACCGTGCGCCAGCCGGCGGTGCGTCTGCTTGCGCACGCTCCCCAGCGTCGCGTCGTTCAGGTGCTCGATGGTGGCCGACTCGGGCCGGCCGGCGGGTTCGTCGAAGTCCATCGGCAGGCCGCACCAGTGGCATTGCGGGCCGAAGGTCGATCGCAGGGCTTTCACGCTCATGGTCGCGTCGCACGCCGCGTGGCGTGCCGGGGGTTGTGGGCAGGAGGCCGATCATCGTCGAAGCCGCGGCTGGCTAGAATCCGCCCCCGCGCAGCCCATGCACCCCATGCACCCCGTGCAATCTACGCAGCGTGGCCCTCCCGCCGCACCCCGCAACATGCCTCACATCCTCGCTGACCGCCTCGTCAAGACCTACCGCATCTCCGAGCGCGATCCCGGCGTGTGGGGCGCCGTGCGCGGCGTGCTGCAGCGCCGGCATCGCACGGTCGAGGCGCTGTCGGGCGTGTCGTTTTCGCTCGAGCGCGGCGAGCTGCTCGGCTTCATCGGGCCGAACGGCGCGGGCAAGTCGACCACCATCAAGATCCTGGCGGGCATCCTGCGGCCCGACGGCGGGCGGGTGGAGGTCGATGGGCGCGATCCCTTTGCCGATCGGGAGCGCCACGTGGCGCGCATCGGCGTGGTGTTCGGCCAGCGCACCCAGCTCTGGTGGGACCTGCCGGTGGGCGACGGCTTCGACCTGCTGCGGGACATCTACCGCGTCGACCCGGTGCGCTACCGGCGCACGCGTGACGAACTGGTCGCGCTGCTGCGCCTGGAGGCTGTCCTCGACCAGCCGGTGCGCCAGCTGTCGCTGGGCCAGCGCATGCGCGCGGAAATCGCGGCGGCGCTGCTGCACGAGCCCGAGCTGCTCTTCCTGGACGAGCCGACCATCGGGCTGGACGCGCCGTCCAAGCTGGCCGTGCGCGACTTCGTGCAACGCGCGAACCGCGAACGCGGCACCACGGTGCTGCTGACCACGCACGACATGCACGACGTCCAGGCGCTGGCCGAGCGCGTCATCGTGATCGGCCACGGCCGCGTGCTGGCCGACTGTTCGGTCGAGGCGCTTCGCGCGCGCGTGACGGCCGGGCAGGCGGACGGCAGCCCGGGCCAGACGGCGCCGGATGACCCGAGCATCGAGGAAGTCATCACGCGGTTCTACGCCCTGCATGGCGCCGGCGAATCCTGACGATGACCGCGCACGAACGCCTGCGGCCCTACGGCGCCGCCTTCGCCTCGCGCTTCCTGCAGATGCTGCAGTACCGCTCGGCCGCGCTGGCGGGCTTCGGCACGCAGTGCTGGTGGGGCGGCATCAAGGTGATGGTGCTGGCCGCGTTCTATGGCGGCGCGGCCACCGCGGCCGGCGCGCCGATGTCCCTCGGACAGGCGGTTACCTACACCTGGCTCGCGCAGGGGTTGCTGGCCTTGCTGCCCTGGGTCGGCGACCCTGAGGTGGCGCGGGCCGTGCGCACGGGCTCGATCGTGTACGACCGCCTGCGGCCCGTCGACGCCTATGCGCTCTGGTACGTGCGCACCACCGGCTGGATCGCTGCGCGCGTGCTGCCGCGCGTGGCGCTGATGGCGGCCTTCGCGGCCGTCGCCCTGCCGCTGCTGGGACTGCAGGCGTGGGCGTGGCAGCCACCGGCTGGCCTGCTCGCCGCCGTCGGATTCCTGCTGTCGGCGCTGCTCGCGCTGATGCTGTCGGGCGCAATGGTGATGCTGCTCAACGTGGCGAACATCGCGGCACTCAACGAACGCGGCATCAACACGCTGGCCATGCCGGTGGTCGTGGTGTTCTCGGGCAACCTGTTGCCGCTGGCGCTGCTGCCCGACCGCTGGCAGACGCTGTTGCTGCTGCAGCCGCTGGCCGGGTTGCTCGACATTCCGGTGCGGCTGTATTTCGGCCAGCTGGCAGGCGCCGCGGCGCTCGGCGGCCTGGCGCTGCAAGCCGGCTGGGTCGCAGTGCTGGTGCTGCTGGGGCGCGCGGCAATGCGGCGCACGTTGCGCCACCTGGAAGTGCAGGGCGGCTGACAGCATGCATTCGCTCGCGCTCTTCACCCGCCTCATGGCCGCTTCGCTGCGCGGCCAGGCCCGCTACCCGGGCTCGGCGCTGATGCTCGCGCTGGGGCAGTTCCTGGCAACGGGCATCGAGCTGGTGGCCGTCTGGGCACTGTTCGACCGCTTCGGCAGCGTGCAGGGCTGGCGCCTGACCGACGTGGCGCTCTTCTACGGCATGGTCAACATGATGTTCGCCATGGCGGACGCGCTGGGCCGCGGCTTCGACGTGCTGGGCACCGACTTCCTGCGGACGGGCAACTTCGACCGATTGCTGCTGCGCCCACGCCCCCTGGCGCTGCAGCTGATGGGACACGACGTGCGCCTGAGCCGATTGGGCCGGCTGCTGCAGGGGCTGGTGGTGGTGGGCTGGGCCACGGCGCAGGGCGGCATCACCTGGGGGCCGGCCAGCGTGGCGCTGGCGCTTTTCGCCATCGCGGGCGGCGTGGCGCTGTTCCTGGGCATCCTGGTGCTGCAGGGGACGCTGTCGTTCTGGACGGTCGAGAGCCTGGAAATCGCCAACGTGCTGACCTACGGCGGCGTGCAGGCCGCGCAGTATCCGCTGGCGGTGTACGCGCAATGGTTCCGCCGTGCGCTCACCTTCGGCGTGCCGCTGGCCTGCGTCGCTTACTACCCGGGCCTGTCCATCCTGGGCCGCGCCGATCCGTTGGGCGCACCCGGTTGGGTCGGATGGGTGTCGCCACTGGCGGGTTTCGCCTTTCTCATGGCCGCCTTCGGCGCATGGCGCCTGGGCGTGCGGCACTACGCCTCGACCGGCAGCTGAGGCGTCCGGGCCGCGAGGCAGGCCGTCACCGGCGTGCCATGTGCGGTTCCTACCATTGCGGTACTCACGTAAACGCCATAGCTCGCCCGACTCTTGCTTAGCAGAATGCATCGGCCCACTTTTGCACTTCTTCGGAGCAGGAATCCAGCAATGAAATCTTTCCGGTTGTCCCGGCCTCTCGCGGCCCTGGCGTTTGGCGGCATGGTGTTCCTGGGGGCGACGGCACCCGCCCAGGCGGTGTCGAACCCGCCCATCCGCATGGTCGAGGGCATCGAGGTCATGTGCGGCGGCAACGACAAGGCCGAGATGGCCTTCATGGAAATGGTGGCCCCGCGCTGGGCCGCCACGCTGGAATTCGCGGTCAGCCGCGGTGCACGCGGTGCGTTTCCGTCGGACGTGCGGGTGTCGGTGCGCGACAAGTACACCGGCCGGCCGGTGATGGCGATGGTGGCGGACGGCCCGATGATGGTGGCGCGGCTCGACCCGGGCACCTACGACGTGGCGGCCACTGTCAGCGGCCTGACGATCACCCACTCCATCACCGTGTTCGACGGTGCGTCGACCCGCACGTTGTTCCAATGGCCGTCCAACTTCGATTTCGTCGCCGCGGCAGCGGCCGAACGCGGCACCCTGCAGGCAGGCGCCCGACCGCCTGCCACCATCACGGCACTCAAGCCGGTGGGCGTGGCTGCTGTGCGCGGACGCCAGGCCGCTGCAGCCGGCGTCGATGCCGACTGAGACCGGTGGCGCCTTAAGCTGCGCCTAAGCCAGGCATCGCACAGTGCGTAGGTGGAATTTTCACCTGCGCGAAAAGGATGCTGATCATGGCGAAATGGCACAAGGTGCGGCCGCTCGTGGCCGCGATGGTTTGCGGCGCCGGACTGGTGGGCGCGCTGTCGGCGCATGCAATGACCAACCCACCCATCCGTGTGACCCACGGCGTCGAGTACATGAGTGGCGGCGTCGGCAGCGAGGAGGCGCAGTTCATGGAAACGGTGTCGCCCCGCTGGCCTGCCACGCTCGAGTTCGCCGTCCGGGACCGCAAGAGCGCCGACTTTGCCGCCGGCGTGCGTGTGACGGTGCGCGATGCGAACGGGCAGGCGGTGCTCGACCGCGTCGTCTCGGACGGCCCCTTCCTGGTGGCGCGGCTCGAACCCGGCAGCTACGAAGTGCAAGCCGAGCTGGGCGGCCAGACGCTCAAGCAGGCGCTGACCGTGCGCGCTGGCACCGGCACGCGTTCGGTCTTCATGTGGCCGGCCAGTACCGACATGGCCACCTCCACCGCACGCGCACCGTCGCAGTAGGGTGCTGCCGATCTTGCGCGATGCGACGGCCGGCCGGGGCCTGTCTGCGCACATCCTGCCGACCTCGGCCACGATGATCGGCGTGTGCATGACGGTGCTGTCGATCGGTCATCTGCACGAAGGCGGCCCGACGCGCGTGGTCCTGGACAAGCTGCTCGCGGTCGACGCGCTCGTGTTTCTCGCCAGTGCCGTGCTGTCCTTCGTCTCCATGCGTTCCCGCCAGCACGGGCCGCGGCACGAGACCTGGGCCGAGCTCGTCTTCCTGATGGGACTGGCCATTTTGGCGATCGGCGCCGTGGCGCTGGCTTTCACCATCGCCTGAAGGCTGGCACGGGGCTTGAATGTAGAAGAGGTGCCTTGCACCTGCAGGCGCGCCGCTTCACTTCACGTCACCCGTCCCAAGGCTCCGATGCCGCTCGTCCCGCTCACTCTCTTCACCACTTTGCTGCACGTCTACATCGCCATTCGGCTCGGGCCGGCGATGGGCGCCCTGACGACCGCCCCGGTGATCGCGCTGCTGCTGGCGCTCGGTGGGTCTGCGGCCAGCATGCCGCTGCCCTTCATCGGCCTGCGCTCCAAGGCCAGGCCACCCGGCGACTTGTGGAAATGGCTGGGCCTGCTGAGCATGGGCTGGTTCTCGTCGATGTTCGTGCTGACGGTGGCGCGCGATGCCGGGTTGCTGATCACCTGGTTGGCCAGCCTGGTGTTCTCCTTGCAGATCGACTGGCCACAGGCACAGCGCTGGAGCGCGCTGGCCGTGCCGGTGCTGGCCACCGCCACCTCGCTCGCCGGGTTCTTCAACGCGCGCCGTACCGCACCGGTGAAGCGCGTGGACGTGCCCATGCCAGGCCTGCCCGGGGCACTCGACGGGTTCACCATCGCGCAGCTGAGCGACATCCACGTCGGGCCGACCATCAAGCGCGGCTACATCCAGCGCATCGTGAACGCCGTCAACGCCCTGGAGGCCGACGTGATCGCCATCACCGGCGACCTGGTGGACGGCACCGTGGCCGAACTGCGCGAGCACATCGCACCGCTGGCCGACCTGCGCGCGCAGCACGGCACCTTCGTGGTCACCGGCAATCACGAGTACTACGCCGGCGCACATGCCTGGATCGCCGAGCTGCGCCGGCTGGGCCTGCGCGTACTGCTGAATGAGCACGTGCTGCTGGGTACGCGCGACAGCAAGGGTGCGCAGACCGACGAGGAACACGACGGCAACCTGCTGGTGCTGGCCGGCGTGACCGACTTCACCGCCGTGCATTTCGACGCGACGCACGCCAGCGACCCCCGGGCGGCGCTCGAGGGCGCTCCCCTGGCCGCAACGACGCGGGTGCTGCTGGCGCACCAGCCGCGCAGTGCGCCCGCCGCCGCGCAGGCTGGCTTCCAGCTGCAACTGTCCGGCCACACGCATGGTGGCCAGTTCTTTCCGTGGAATCTGTTCGTGCCGCTGCAGCAACCATTCGTGGCGGGGCTGAACAAGCTGGGTGAGATGTGGGTCTACACGAGCCGGGGCACCGGCTATTGGGGTCCGCCCAAGCGCTTTGGAGCGCCGTCGGAAATCACGCTGCTGCGCCTGGTGCGCGCCTGAGCCGGACGCTCAGGCCACGTACTGCGCCAGACGGCGCGCGTTGGCGGTGGTCTTGGCATGGATCGGCTTGAGGCCGCGCTGCACCACGCGAGCGCTGGCACTGGTGAACTGCGTGGCGTTGGCCGCGGCCTGGCGTGACACGGTCATGAGCTGGTGGCTGTGCGCGGCAGCCTGCGCAGGTGTCAGGCTGGTCGCAAGGCCGACCCAGGCTGCGGCGCCGCCGAACCAGTGCCGCACCGAACGGTTGACCAGCGAGGTCGCCGAGTTCTGCAGCTGCGCTGCGATGGCCGCACTCGACTCGGTGACCGCCAGCATCTTTTCGTCACCCATCAACTGGAATTCGGCCCGGTCCGCCGCGCTCGGTACCAGGCCGGCCAAGGCCATCCGCTCTGTGCGCATCTGGATCACCGAGCCCGACGAGAGCAGCATTTCCTGAGTCTTGAGCGCCACGTCGACCCAGAGCATGACGGGATTGAAGTAACGCGAGGAGAAGGTGGTGGTCATGGCAGGGCGAGTGGGAGGGGAAACTTCAGAGCACAAAAGGCGGTTTTCTGCGAACTATAGGCTTCGCAGGAAATTTATGTTGCACTGCAGCATGGTCGGCGCTGCTGTCCTACTGCATGACGGCAATCAAATGCCAACTCCTGCCGCTTTCTGCGTGTCGTTCCTGTCGCCCGGATTCAGCACGTAGTCGGTCGCCATCGCCAAGTCTTTCAGCCACGCCGCGTAAGCGGCCTCATGGCCGGCCGGATCGGCGCGCAGCAATGCCGAGGGATGGAGCGTCACGAGCACGCGTTCCCCGCGAGCACCCGTGTGCCATTGCCCGCGCTCGCGCATCACAGCCACGGGCCGGCCGAGGAGGGCGCGTGCGGCCGTTGCCCCCAGCGCCACCACTGCGCGCGGCTGGACCTGCTCGAGCTCGCGTTCGAGCCATTGCAGGCAAGCCGCCGCTTCCTGCTGCGAAGGCGTCTTGTGGATGCGGCGCTGGCCGCGCAGTTCGTACTTGAAGTGCTTGACCGCATTGGTCACGTAGACCTGTGCACGGGGCCAGCCCAGTTCGGCAATGCCCCGGTCGAACAGCTTGCCGGCCGGCCCCACGAAGGGCCGGCCGCGCAGGTCCTCCTGGTCGCCGGGCTGCTCGCCCACGACCATGAGTGCCGCGCGTACCGGCCCCTCGCCGAAGACGGACTGGGTCGCATGCGCGCCGATCGGGCAGGCACGGCAGCGGTTGCTCGCCACGCGCAGTTGCTGTAGCGCTTCGGCAGGGTCGGCCGACAATGCAGGCAACAGCAAGGATGCAACTTCAGGCGAGCGCACGAGATGCGGCACGGCAGCGATGCGGCGCGCCGGCTGGGTGGCCGGTGCATCGATCATCTGGCCACTGCGTGCCAGCGCCTGGGCTGCCAACGGATCGATGAGCTCGGCCTCGGGCAGGTTGCGCCAGTAGCGTCGCGGCATTTCCTTTTGCATCATTGCCAGCTTGAGCCGCGCCGGGTTGAAGATGTGCCGGTAGTACGTCAGCCACAGCTGCTCGCCCGCGTCCGCTGGGGGCAAGTCTTCGCGACGTGCACCGGGCCCGAACTGCAATGAACCCTGCGCACCGTCGGGGCGCCATTGCATCGAGCGCTCGGGCGTGAGGA
>Ga0308159_1004424_pt1 | contig 12886 bp, 10 predicted proteins | sample PhyCR1_FD_201040 | JGI IMG/M metagenome (GOLD analysis project Ga0308159, IMG submission 201040) | Phyllosphere microbial communities from UC Gill Tract Community Farm, Albany, California, United States - DLSLC.R1 | ecosystem: Host-associated > Plants > Phyllosphere > Unclassified | place: USA...
CCTGCTCCCGCGACTGTTCGCCCGCCTCGGCGGCACGGTCGGCAGCGCCATGCGCTGCCAACTGCGCACGCACCAGTTGGAACACATCCCGGTATGCTTTGCCCTGGCGCGGCGCTTCGCCCGGCAGCCCGGCCTTGATGTCCTTGCGGGCCTGGCGCAGCAGGGCGCGCAGTTGCTGGATGTCGGTGTCGGGATGCGTTTCGACCCAGCCGCCCAGCGCGTCGTCGTCGGCAATGAGCAGGTCGCGCCAGCGTTCGGCCTCGTGCAGTACGGCAATCTCCTCGGCAGGTGCGCTGTGCTGTTCGTCGAGCGCGGCACGCACGGTGTCGAGCACTGCAGGGTCGAGGCCGCGCATCAGCTTGCCGATGAACTGCATCTGCCGGCGTTTGCCCTCGAAGTTGGTGATGCGGCGGGCTTCGACGATGGCATCGACCAGCTTTTCGCCGAGTTCGAGCTTGTCGAACAGGCCGGCGCGCAGGGTGAGAAGGTCCTCTCCGAGCTTCTGCAGCTCGGTGCTTTCGCGTTTGAGGTCGGTTTTGCTGGATTCGTCGGTGCCCTTGAGCTCGCGCTTGAGCTCCAGGTCGAGTTCGCTGCCTTCTGCAACGAACTGTCCACGGACGAAGTAGCCTTTTTTGGGTTTGCGGGACATGAGAGGGGAAATCTGTAGGCTTGCCACGGGAAGCCGGGGGCCGCAAGTATCATAGCCAACACATGAAGACATCCTCCACGCGCGTCGAATCCGGCTTTGCCTACAGCCGTTCCTTCTTTGAAAATCTGGTCGATTCGGCCTTGGCACATGCCAGGAAGCTCGGTGCCACCGACGCAGGTGCGGAGGCTTCCGAGGGCTGCGGCCTGAGCGTGTCCGTGCGCAAGGGTGAGCTGGAAAACGTCGAGCGCAATCGCGACAAGTCGCTGGGCATCACGGTTTACGTCGGTCACCGTCGCGGCAATGCGAGCACGTCCGATTTCTCCGATGCGGCCATTGCGCAGACCGTGCAGGCGGCCTACGACATCGCCCGCTTCACGGCCGAGGACCCGGTCGGTGGCTTGCCCGACGAAGCCGACATCACGAAGACGCAACCCGAGCTCGATCTCTTCCATCCTTGGGATGTGACGAGCGAGCAGGCCGCCGAGCTGGCACTGACCTGCGAGGAGGCAGCGCTGTCGACCGACCGCCGAATCACCAACAGCGAAGGTGCCGGCGTTTCGGCGCAGCAGAGCCATTTCTTCAGCGCCCACACCCACGGCTTTCGCGGCGGCTACGCAAGCTCGCGCCACTCGATCTCGGTGGCGCCCATCGCGGGCAAGGGCAACGACATGCAGCGCGATTCCTGGTACAGCTCGATGCGCGCAGCCGACGAGCTCGCAAGCCCGCAGGCCGTCGGCCGCTATGCCGCGGAACGCGCGCTGTCGCGTTTGAAGTCGCGCAAGATCAAGACCACGCAATGCGCCGTGCTGTTCGAATCGCCATTGGCTGCAGGCCTGCTGGGCGGGCTGGTGCAGGCGACCAGCGGTGGAGCGCTCTATCGCAAGAGCACCTTTCTGCTCGATTCGCTGGGCAAGCCCGTGCTGCCCAAGCACATCGACGTGGCCGAAGACCCACACGTCCTTCGCGGCAAGGGCAGTGCGCCTTTCGACGATGAAGGCGTGACAACCAAGGCGCGCAAGATCGTGGACGGCGGACGATTGGAAGGTTATTTCCTGAGCACCTACTCCGCACGCAAGCTGGGCATGAAGACCACCGGCAACGCGGGCGGCTCGCACAACCTGACGCTCACGTCGCGGCTGACGCGTCCAAGCGACGATCTGGACGAAATGCTGCGAAAGCTGGGCACTGGCCTGTTCGTCACCGAGCTGATGGGGCAGGGCGTGAACTACGTGACCGGCGATTACTCGCGCGGCGCGAGCGGCTTCTGGGTTGAAAAGGGCCGCATCGCGTTTCCGGTGGAAGAGATCACCATCGCCGGCAACCTGAAGGACATGCTGATGGGCATTCAGGCTGTGGGCGCCGATGCGTACAACTATGGTGCCAAGACGACGGGCTCGCTGCTGATCGACCGGATGAAGATCGCTGGCTCATGATGCGGTTGGCCTGTCAGGGCGGCGACGCGCGGCGCGTCAGGCGCTCTGGGGCTGTTGTGCGCGGGTCAGTGTGTCGGTTGCCAGATGCGCCCGCAGCCGCGCAATGGCCGCCTGGTAGGGTGGTGCAAAGCCGTCTACCGGATCATCATTCGACAGCCATCGGAAGCTGAACACCAAGCCGTCTTCTTCAGGACTGCCACTGGCGACATGTACGAAGGCTTCCGGCAATTCCTGCTCGGCATGCATGGCGTACAAGTGCCACAGCTGAGCGTGCCGATGCACATTGCCCTCAACGCCGGCTTCGCATTCGCGGGCCAGCGTGCCCAGGGGCACCAGCGGGCCCTCGAACCAAATGCCCGATTCCTCCAGCAACTCGCGCCGCACGGCATCCTCGGGTGCTTCGCCGGGCTCGACCGTGCCCTTGGGCAGTTGCCTGCCGCCGTCTTCGGGGTGATCGAACACCAGGAGCCTGCCGCGCCGGTCGACCAGGCAAGCACAGGCCTTGGGAATCGGGATCGAGCCGTCCATCGTGCGAACCAGCAGCTCAGCCACCCGCAAGTGCTGCCTTCACGGCTGCGCTGACCTGGCCCATGTCGGCCTTGCCGGCCAGCTGCGTCTTGACGGCGCCCATGACCTTGCCCATGTCGCCGGGGCCCGAGGCGCCCAGGTCGGCCACGATGGCCTTGACCGCGGCCGTCACTTCGTCGGCACTCATGCGCTGTGGCAGGTAGGCTTCGAGCACCTTGATCTCGGCGGCTTCCTTGTCGGCCAGGTCCATCCGGCCACCCTGCGTGAACGCGGCGATCGAGTCCTTGCGCTGCTTGACCATCTTGTCGACGATGGCGACCACGGCCGCGTCGTCGAGCACCACGCGTTCGTCGACTTCCTTCTGCTTGAGTGCAGCCAGCAGCAGGCGGATGGTGCCCAGGCGCTCGGAATCCTTGGCGCGCATGGCGGTCTTCATGTCTTCGGTGATGGTGTCCTTGAGGCTCATGGCGTCTTCCTTCTGGCGGGTCTGGCGGAAACGAAAAACAAAAGCCGCGGCAGGTGACCTGGCGCGGCTCGTTGCAGGCGGTTGGCTGGCTCAGCGTGGCTGAACAACCCGACCGTTGCAGATGCTCAGTACAGCTTCTTGGGCAGCTGCATGCTGCGCACGCGCTTGTAGTGACGCTTGACGGCCGCGGCCTTCTTGCGCTTGCGCTCGGCGGTCGGCTTTTCGTAGAACTCGCGGGCACGCAGGTCGGTCAGCAGGCCGAGCTTTTCGATGGTGCGCTTGAAGCGACGAAGAGCAACGTCGAAGGGCTCGTTTTCTTTAACGCGGATGGTGGTCATTGATGAATCGTTGAACTGAATTTGGCCAGGGGAGATCGAGGCCCCCGGCCGGGGTTCCTCAACTGAAAATTTTGAGGCCGTTGAGGGAAGGCCAAAGTTAGCCAGTGATTATAGCACTGAAGCCGGCTGCAGCGCCATGGCGCACGCATGGGCGCTGGCCCAGGCCCACTGAAAGTTGTAGCCGCCCAGCCAGCCGGTCACGTCGACCACCTCGCCGATGAAATAAAGGCCGGATTGCCTGGATTCGAGGGTTTGGGACGAAAGGTCTCGCGTGTCCACACCGCCGGCGGTGACCTCGGCTTTTTTGTAGCCCTCGGTGCCATTGGGCGTGATCTGCCAGCGCGCAATGCGTTCGGCCAACTGGGTCAGTACGCGATCGGTGGCTTCGTTGATCGGGCGCTGCAGCGCAGGGTCGTCGCCCACCCAGGCATCGGCCAGCCGAGAGGGAACGAGGGTGGCGAGTTCGTTGGCGATGCGCTTGCGAGAGCGCGCCTTGGCACTACTCAATGCTGCCGCCACTTCGGTGCCTGGCGCGAAATCTATCGTGAGCGGCGTGCCTTCCTGCCAGTAGCTGGAGATCTGGAGCACGGCCGGCCCCGACAGGCCGCGGTGCGTGAAAAGCAGGTCTTCCATGAAGTGCATGCGCGTCTTCTTGCTGCCCGTTTCGATCTGCACCGGCAACGCCAGGCCGGCCAGCGCAGCGTAGGGCGCCCAGCCTTCGCCGGCGAAGGTCAGCGGCACGAGGGCCGGACGCGGCGCGACCATGCGCAGGCCGAACTGCTGGGCCACGCGGTAGCCGAAGTCGCTGGCGCCCAGTTGCGGGATCGAGAGGCCGCCGGTGGCGATGACCACCTGCGGCGCCTCGACCGGGCCCCGATCGGTTTCCAGCAGGTAGCGTCCCGCCGCCTGTGCGCCGTCGCCGGCCTGAAATACCAGTTTTTTCACGCCGCAAGGCTGCCAGCGCGTGACACTGCCTGAGTCGCATTCGGCCAGCAGCATGTCGATGATCTGCTGCGAAGAGCCATCGCAGAAGAGTTGGCCCTTGTGCTTTTCATGGTGGGCGATGCCGTGGCGATCCATCAGGTCGATGAACTGCTGTGGCGTGTAGCGCGACAGCGCAGAGCGGCAGAAGTTCGGGTTCTCGCTGACGAAGTGTTTTTGCGGCGCGCGCACGTCCAGGTCGCGGTTGGTGAAGTTGCAGCGCCCGCCGCCCGAGATACGGATTTTTTCGGCCACGCGCTCGCTGTGGTCCAAGAGCAGAACGCGCAACCCGCGCTGGCCGGCCTGTGCGGCGCAGAAGAGCCCGGCGGCGCCGCCGCCGATGACGACGACATCGAAGTTCAAGCGGTCAACCTTTCCACACGAACGGAAATTTCAGCTGCTTGACGAAGCCGTTCGGCACATAGTCGCCCAGCACGCCGTAACGCTCCGGCCAGAGCTTGTCGCTCTTGACTGCGGTGCCGAAGAGGTAGTCGAGAAAGGCGTAGTGCGCGGCGTAGTTGCGGTCCAGCGCTTCCTCGTCCTGTGCATGGTGCCAATGGTGGAAGTTGGGCGTCACGATGACGTAGCGCAGCGGCCCGAGCCGCACGTTCACGTTGCAGTGATTGAAGACCGCCTGGAAGCCGACCACCACGATATAGGCGTCGATCACTTCCTTGCTGAACCCCAGCACGTAAATGGGCGCGAGCACCAGCGTGCGCGTGATCAGCAGTTCCAGGATGTGCTGGCGCGAGCCAGCCATCCAGTCCATGCTCTTGACGCTGTGGTGCACCGCGTGCAGGCGCCAGAGCGCCGGCACCTCGTGGTAGGCGCGGTGCGTCCAGTACTGGACGAGGTCTGCCACCAGGATGATCAGCAACACGCCGGCCCAGAAAGGCAGGCCGGCGACCCAGCCGCGGATGCCGTCGTTGGCGGTCCAGCCGAAGAACCTGTGCACCATCAGGTTGGTGGCGAGCAGCACGAAGCCCACGATCATGTGGTTGACCACGAAATGATGGAAGTCGGTCTGCCACTCGGCGCGGAAGATCGGCTGGTCCTTGCGGTGCGCGAACAGCTTTTCGATGAAGATGAAGACCAGTGCGGAGCCCAGCAGATCAAGGATGAACCAGTCCAGCCCGATGTAGGGCGTGTTGTCCGCGAAGTCATGCACCGGTACCTTGTGGCCACCAAGGAGCGCTGCCGCCACCACGAACAGGAATGCCGCCGACGACAGCCAGCGTGAACGGTTGAACACGATGTTCACCAGCGCCAGCCCGCCCGAGACCACCAACGCCGCCAGCAGGATGGTGCGCATGAGGTCGACGCTGTAGCTCTTGCGCAACTCCGGCGTGGTCAGGTACTGCGGAAAGTGGAAGGCCAGCACGCCGAGAAAGCACAGGATGCCCAGGCTGAGCGCGATGGTGCCGGTGACCAGGCCCTTGCCACGCTGCAACTCGCCGTGGCTGGCAGTGAATTCGTTGAGTTTGTCCAGCTTCAGCATGCGCCCTCCAGCTTTCTGTCGTTGTGTTCCGACGGAATTCTAGGCCGCAGCTGGAGGCGGGGCGTGCCACCCACGCACGGTCGCGCGCCAGCGCCCTCAAGTACCGAAACGGGACGTCTGGCCTGCCGCAGCGGCCATGCCGCGCAGCACGTCACCCACGACGATCACGGCCGGGCTGCCCAGGCCGCTCGCCGCCAGGTCGGCGTGCAGGTTGCCGAGCGTGGTGATCACGTGGCGCTGCCTGGCCAGGCTGGCGTGTTGCACCACCGCGACGGGCGTCTCGGACGGCAGGCCCGCCAGCAGCTCGGCCTGGATGTGGGCTGCGCCGGCCACGCCCATGTAGATGACGAGTGTGAGCCGTGCCTGGTGTGCGGTGTTCGCCAGCAGCCGCCAGTCGGTCGGGTCCTGGAGGGCGCCTGCGCCGGTCTTGGCATGACCGGTGACGAACATCACGCCCTGCGCATGGTCGCGGTGCGTGAGCGGCACGCCCAGCGACGTGACTGCCGCCAGGCCGGCCGTGATGCCGTTGATCACGCGCACCTCGATGCCGACCTCGCGCAGGTGCTCAACCTCCTCGCCGCCGCGCCCGAAGATGAAAGGGTCGCCACCCTTGAGGCGTACCACCGTCTCGCCTTCTTGCACGGCAGTGATCATGAGCTTCTCGATGAAGGATTGCGGCGTGCTCTTGCAGCCGCCGCGCTTGCCGACGTAGACGATGCGCGCCTGCGGCTGTGCGTAGTCGAGCACGGCTTCGTTGACCAGGTCGTCGACGAACAGCACGGTCGCAGCCTGGATGGCCTTGACGGCCTTGAGCGTCAGCAGCTCCGGATCGCCGGGGCCCGCGCCGACGAGGGTGCAACTGCCGCGCAGCAATGTGGAGTGGAGTGGGTTCATGCGAGACCTGCGATTTTGCATATGTAGTCGACCTGCCGGCCGATGGCGTCGGGCAGGGGGGCTTCGCCCGCGAGCACGCTGCGGGTGTAGGCGACGGTGGTGGCCAGATCGATGGCGTCGGGCAGGCCCGGCACTTCGGACAGCGTGCCCGGTTGCTGCACCTGCAGAGACATGCGTTCGCCGCGCACGAAACCGTCGACCTGCGCGGTGCGGCGCGGGTCGGAAACGACCTCGCCCTCCATGCCGCGCGAGAGCAGCGCCGTGGTGTGCGTGAGCTCGAAGGTCTGTGCCATCGACTGAGCGTATTCGGGATGCGTGTAGCTCGCCACGATCACGCTGCGTCCAAGGGCCGGCTGCATCAGTTTCACGACGCTGTGGGCCGGGTTGCGCAGTCCGACGACGCGGCGTACGTCGAGCAGGCGCTTAAGGCCGGCGTTGAGCAGTTCGGTGGGCGCGAAGGCAACCTCGCCATCGGCGATCGCACGCACGGCCTCGAGTGGCGCCACGTCCATGGCGGCCAGCACGCTGGAGGCCAGCACGCGGCTCGATTCGGTGGCGGTGCCGTGGATCAGCACCGGCAGGCCCTCGCGCGCGAGCAGCAGCGCGAGCAGCGGTGTCAGCACCGGCAGCTTGCGCGCGCCGTTGTAGCTGGGCAGCACGATCAACGGCTGGCCGGTGGCGGGAAAACGCGCCAGCCGTGCATGGGTCGCGTCGAGGAAGCCGGCCATCTCTTCGGGCGTCTCGCCCTTGATGCGCATGGCCAGGCAAAAGGCACCGATTTCGAGGTCGGTGACGCTGCCGTCGAGCACCTGGCCGAACAGGTCGGTGGCCTGCTCGCGGGTGAGCGGACGGGCGCCTCGCGCGCCGCGGCCGATTTCCTTGATGTAGTGACTGATTCCCATGGGTATGCCGATTGTCCTGCAAGCCTTATGCCGAATTCCGGCGGGTCTTATGCCGCCGCCGCGTCAGGCACCGGTGCCGACGCGATGTCCGAGGCCGTCATTCGCACCATGCGCTTGAGTTCAGGTACGCACGAGCCGCAGTTGGTGCCGCATTTCAGGCCGGCCTGCAGGCTCGCCAGCCGCTCGCCGTCGGTGCCGGTGCAGCTGTGCAGTGATTTTGCGATGACCGTTTCGGTCACGCCGAAGCAACTGCACACCACCTTGCCGCGCGCCGCCACGCCCGACGGCGCGGTCGCGCCCGGACGCAGTAACTGCCGGCCGAAGGCCTGGGCCGGCAACTGGTCGAGCAGCAACGTCTTGATCCAGCTCTCGGCGCGTGTGTCGCCAGCCAGCAGGAAGCCTTCGAGCCGTGCCTCATGGGGGTTCGCGGTGTCCCGCTCCAGCCGCATGGCGCGACGCTGTCCATGGCGCACATCGACGTAGCGCAACGTCTGCGCAGTGGCAATGCCCAGCAGGGTCTCGATCTCGGCGAGCAACGCACCGGGCGGGGCTTCGTGGGCGGCTGCACGAAACATCACGCCGCTGCGCTCGGCCGCGCCGCCTTCGAGCGCGCCGCCGGTGCCGAAGGGCACGCAACTCGCAAAGGGAAAACGGACCATCAGCGCGCGCAAGGCTTCGCGCGTGGCCTGGGCGCGGTCGACCGGCAGCCAGGCGCCGGCCAGCAGCGACCACGGCATCTCGGCTTTCAGGATGCGAACGGCCGCATGCTTGAGTTCGGGCTGCTTGGAATCCGGGCAGAAAACCGGCAACGTGAGTGCGTTCGCGCCCGCGATGCGACCCCCGGCATTCGACAGGCCGCTCAGGTACTCCTCGCCCCAGTGCATTGCGATGAAGCACTGGTCGAGGCCGATCTCGGCGCTGGCCCGTGCGGGCAGCACCAGGGCGCCGCGACGCGACGACACCTGCACGAGGTCGCCATCGCGCAGTTGCAGGCGCACCATGTCCTGGCCGTTCATCTGCACGGCTGGTTCGGGCACGTGGCCGAACAGGCGGCCCAGCGTGCCGGTGCGGCTCATGCCGTGCCACTGGTCGCGCAGCCGGCCGGTGTTGAGCGAGAACGGAAAGCGCGATTCGCGAGGCTCCGCCAGAGGCTGGAAGGCCGCATCGTGAAAGCGGGCCCGGCCGTCGGGCGTCGCGAAAACGCCGTCTTCGTAAAGCCGGGCGCGGCCGGTGGACTGGCCTTCGCGCAGCGGCCATTGCTGCGGCCCCTCGGCCTCGAGCAGAGCCCAGCTCAGGCCGGTGATGTCGAGGTCGCGCCCGCGTGTGGTTTCGCGATGTTCGTTCCAGATGGCTTCGGCGCCGGCGTCGGTGTCTAGCGCATACGGAAAGAGCGTGGTCGGCGCCCGCCGGGGCAACCGTGCTTCGAGCCGAGTTGCGAAGTCGGCCACGGCCGACCAGTCGTGCCGCGCCGTGCCGGGTGCCGGCACGGCAGGCCGCACGCGCGAGATGCGGCGTTCGCTGTTGGTCACCGTGCCGACCTTTTCGCCCCAGGTGGTGGCTGGCAGCAGCAGGTCGGCGTACGCGCACGTTGCGGTCGTGGCAAAGGCTTCCTGGACCACCACGAAGTCGCAGCGCTCCAGCGCGCGGCGCACGGTCGCCTGGTCAGGAAGGGACTGCGCAGGGTTGGTGCAAGAGATCCACAGCGCGCGGATCTGGCCGTCGGCTGCGGCCTGGAACATCTCGATGGCGGTCTTGCCCGGCTTGGCAGGCACGTCGGCCACGCCCCACAGCGCGGCCACTTCGGCGCGATGGGTGGCATTGCCGAGGTCGCGGTGTGCGCTCAGCAGGTTCGACATGCCGCCGACTTCGCGCCCGCCCATCGCGTTGGGCTGACCGGTCAGCGAGAACGGACCCGCGCCGGGCTTGCCGATCTGCGCGGTGGCCAGGTGCAGGTTGATGAGCGCGGCGTTCTTGGCCGTGCCCGAAGACGACTGGTTCATGCCCATGCAGTACAGGCTCAGCGTCGCGGCCGACGTGGCAAACAAGCGCGTGGCCTGCACCAGCGCCGCCGCGTCGATGCCGCAGACCTCGGCGACGCGTTCGGGCGTGCAGTCGCGCACGACGAGGCTGATTGCATCGAAGCCGCTGGTGTGGGCGTCGATGTAGTCCGGACGTGTCCAGCCTTCGCGCAGCATCAGGTGCAGCATGCCGTGGAGCAGCATGACGTCGGTGCCGGGCTGGACCGCCAGATGCAGATCGGCGAGTTCGCAGGTGTCGGTGCGCCGCGGGTCGACCACGACGATCTTCATCGCCGGATTGGCGCGCTTGGCATCCTCGATGCGACGAAAGAGGATCGGATGTGCCCACGCCGTGTTGCTGCCCACGATGAACAGGCACTGCGCGTGCCTGACGTCGTCGTAGCAGGCCGGCGGTGCGTCGGCCCCCAGCGTCTTCTTGTAGCCGGCCACGGCGCTGCTCATGCACAGACGCGAGTTGGTGTCCAGGTTGTTGGTGCCGATCAGGCCCTTGGCCAGCTTGTTGAAGACGTAATAGTCCTCGGTCAGCAGCTGGCCCGAAATGTAGAAGCCGACGGCGTCGGGGCCGTGTTCGGTGATGACGTGCTCAAACCTGTCGGCCGCGCTGTCGAGTGCCTGCGTCCAGGAGACGGGCGCCGGCGCGCTGCCGCGTCGCATGCGTTGCATTGGCTGCAACAGGCGGGTCTGCATCGTGACTGCAGCGCTTGCCGTGAGATGCAGCGTCGATCCCTTGGTGCAGAGCCGGCCGAAGTTGGCGGGATGGTCGGGGTCGCCGCGCACGCCGGTGATCTGCGCGCCGTCGGCTTCGATGATGACGCCGCAGCCGACGCCGCAGTAGGGACAGGTGGAACGTGTGTCGGTCATCGCGAAGGGCGTGTGGGGTTGCGCGCGGCGGAATCAGGCGTTGGAGACATGCGCTTGTGCATCGGCATCGGCATCGTTTTCGGCCAGTTCGCCGAACATCAGCGTATGGCGCTGGGCGGCCACGCTATGGCCTTCGCGCAGCAGCTTGAAGTACCAGTTGCCGTCGACCGTGTCGCCGTACAGGCAGGCGCCCACCAGCTTGTCATCCTTGATGACCAGCTTCTTGTACACGCCGCCGAGCGGATCGTTCAGGACGAGTTCCTCGCAGCCTTCGCCGCCCATGAACTCGCCTGCAGAGAAGAGGTCGATGCCCGTGACCTTGAGCTTGGTCGAGGTGAGCGAGCCAAGGTAGCGGCCGTAGCCCATCTCCGCCAGGTGATTGGCGGCCACCTTGGCCTGTTCGAACAACGGCGCGACCAGTCCGTAGACGATGCCGCGGTGCGCCGCGCATTCGCCGACTGCGTAGATGCGCGCGTCGGTCACGGTCTGCAGCGAATCGGTCACCACGATGCCGCGGTGGCAGTGCAGGCGCATCGATTCGGCCAGCGCCACGTTGGGCCGTATACCCACGGCCATGACCACCAGGTCCGCCGCTTCTTCGGTGCCGTCCTTGAAGCGGACGGCGGTCACGCGGCCTTGCGCGTCGCCCACCAGTTCCTGCGTGTGCGCGCCAAGGCGAAAGCGCAGGCCGCGTGCTTCGAGCGAACTGCGCAGCAGGTCGGCCGCGACATGGTCGAGCTGGCGGTCCATCAACCACGCATTCACATGCACCACTGTGACCGTCATGCCGCGCAGCATCAGCCCATTGGCGGCTTCCAGGCCGAGCAGGCCCCCGCCGATGACCACCGCATGCCTGTGCGTCTTGGCCGTTTCGATCATGGTCCGGGTGTCGGCGATGTCACGGTAGGCGATGACACCGTCCAGGTTCTTGCCGGGCACCGGCAGCATGAAGGGCGACGAGCCCGTGCAAAGCAGCAAGCGGTCGTAGGCGGCTTCCACCTCATGGCCCTGCGCATCGGCGGCGCGCACGATGCGCTTGACCCGGTCGACTTCGAACACCTTGCAGCCCGCATGCACGGTGATGTTGTTTTCCTCGTACCACGACCACGGGTTGAGCACGATCTCGTCGATGGTCTGCTCGCCTGCCAGCACCGGTGACAGCATGATGCGGTTGTAGTTGGGATGCGGTTCAGCGCCGAAAACCGTGATGTCGTAGAGCGTGGCGTCGATCTTCAACAGCTCTTCCAGCGTGCGCACACCCGCCATGCCATTGCCGACCAGCACCAGCTTCTGTTTCTGCTTCTTTGCACGCACGTCCATTGCGGTTCTCCACGGGCTGCCCCGAAAACAAAAAAAGGCGTCCGCATGGGCCTGCACCGGCTGAGCCGATACATCCATGCGGACGCCTTTGTCCTGAAGTCTGTCGCGACGCCATTGCCGCTGCAGACCGTGTGTATCGGCACGCAAGCGCCGTGCCAGAGAAGACGTCAGTTTGCGCACGCGCAAGGCCCGTTTTGCCGGCTTCGCCACCACATGGGGCGACGCGAATGCTTCGCCGTGGTGCGTCGACTCCCAGGAAAGCGCTGTGACCGCAGCAGCCGGTCAGGCCGCCTTCTCGACGTGGCCCTGGCGCGTGTACAGGAAGTCGATCACCGCCTTGCGGTAGTGCACGTACGCCGCGTCTTCAGCCAGTTCGACGCGGTTGCGCGGCCGCGGCAACTCGACGCTGAGCACCTCGCCGATGGTGGCCGACGGGCCGTTGGTCATCATCACGATCTTGTCGGACAGCAGCACGGCCTCGTCCACATCGTGCGTGACCACGACCACGGTGCTCTGCGTCTTCTGGACGATTGCGAGCAGTTCGTCCTGCAGGCGCGCTCGGGTCAGGGCGTCGAGGGCGCCGAAAGGCTCGTCCATCAGCAGCACCTTGGGTTCCATCGCCAGCGCACGGGCAATGCCCACGCGCTGCTTCATGCCACCCGAGATCTCGCCCGGGCGCTTATGCGTGGCAGGCGTCAGGCCGACCAACGCCAGTGCTGCCTCTGTGCGTGCCTTGAGTTGTGCCTTGCTTTCAGTCGGGGCGAAAACGCGCTCCACGCCCAGGTAGATGTTTTCGTAGCAAGTCAGCCAGGGCAGCAGCGAATGGTTCTGGAACACGACCGCACGTTCCGGTCCGGGTCCGCCGATTTCCTTGTTCGCGCACAGCAACGTGCCTTGCGTGGGCATGGTCAGCCCCGCGATCAGGTTCAGCAGCGTCGACTTGCCGCAGCCCGAGTGGCCGATGAGGGCGACGAACT
>Ga0308159_1004425_pt1 | contig 12880 bp, 11 predicted proteins | sample PhyCR1_FD_201040 | JGI IMG/M metagenome (GOLD analysis project Ga0308159, IMG submission 201040) | Phyllosphere microbial communities from UC Gill Tract Community Farm, Albany, California, United States - DLSLC.R1 | ecosystem: Host-associated > Plants > Phyllosphere > Unclassified | place: USA...
CGAGCGGTTTCGGTCCAGCCCATGTGATCCCCGTGGTCTTCGTAACCCCCGGTGAATCACAACTGACTGAAATCGCTCAACTCAATTTTCGGTCGGGCTCTTAGCAGAGGAAATGGTGGAAGTTCATGGATACGGGGCGGTGGAAACGCTCTGTCCGTCTGTGACCGCCCCCTGTTCGTGTCCGACCTCTGCCTCGGCACGATGACCTTCGGCGGCAGCGAGAGCATCTGGGCCAGATCGGCCAGCTTCGCCAAGACGAGGCGGACGCGCTGGTCCGGACCGCCTGACGGTCGCAGGTTCGGTGGAACGGTTCTCGACCGTCCCGCCGCCCCGACCGTCCGTCCAGAGGGGTGGCGGGTCACCCGGGCAGGATACGACCGGTCCGGGCGGCATGGGCGAAGGCCGGAAAGCCGAAGCCTTCCGCCTGGCGGGCGGCGATCTCATAGTCATAGGGTACATCGTTCGTTTCGGCTGCCTATCCGGTGCTACGACGTTCGACGATGGCGTAGCGCACCAACGGGCTGTCTGGCTGCATGATATGCGGAGTTGCGCTCCGGTCCCGGTCGCACGGCGCGCCGACGCTGCCGGGGTTGCAGATCAACACACCATCAACCGTCACCATGCGCGGCGTATGCGTATTCCCGCATAACAGCGGACTGGCTGTACCAATCCCCTCCCCCACCCGAGCTATCATGGCAGGCGGAGACATAGCCGTCACACAGCAGCCGCCGCGACACGTTCGGATCAGGCAGCTCAGTCTGGCGCGTGTGGATTTTGGTATCCGAAGCCGAGGGTGAGCATGATGCTCGCGCAGTTCACGGGCACGTCGAGCCGCCCCATGTCACGGTCGGACGTCATTCATTACGCGTTGCCAGTCCGCTTCGTCACCGACGTCATGTCGATGCGATGCTGGGACGGACGTCCGACGCACCGTCCTTCAAGCCTTTCTTGTTGCGGTCATTGGCCTCTACGATGCCCCCCTAAAGTCACCAAAGTTCATTCGAGCTTATGGCCGATGCCGACGAACCCGACGACCCGCAGTCCGGCGAGGGACGCGTCGGATCGCGCCCACCCTCAATCCTCCGGAGCGATACGTATCCGACAATTGGCCCCCAGGTTGCGAATTGCGAGCTGGCAGGCGAGGCGGGATCGGTCGGTGCGATAGTCGCTACTATCGAGCAGATCGTCTTCGTCGGGACCGGGCGGGGGCAGGTCCTCTCCACCCGCCTCGACATAGACATGGCAGGTTGCGCAGGAGCAGCACCCGCCGCACATCGCCAGCAGTTCATCGACACCGGCATCGCGGATCGCTTCCATGACGCTGACATCTACGGCGCTCTCGACCGTGGTATGATCACCGTCACGGGTAATGACCTCGATCGTTACCATTAGGCGTCCCCCTGCATCATGAAGCCGGTCAACCGCTCTGCGATCAGATTTTGCGCATCGCCGACGATCCGCTCGATCACCTGGCGACATGTCGGCACGTCATGGATCAGCCCCTGGACCTGCCCGGCCCAGACCAGCCCCGCGTCCAGATCGCCGGTTTCCAGCGCCGTCCGCCCCTTGGCTCCGGACACCAACGGTCGGATATCCTCGAACACGGCGTCGGGACGCGCGGAAATTTCGACGACTTGGTCGGACACGCTGGTTTTGGCCACACGTCCCGTATTGTGAAAGCGACGAAAGATCAGGTTGGTCGCACGCTCGTCGTTCGCGACGATCAGTTGTTTGATCGCATCATGGATCGGCGCTTCGACCGTCGCGCAGAAGCGGGTGCCCATATTGATGCCCTCCGCTCCCAACGTCAGCGCGGCAACCAGCCCCCGGCCATCGGCGAAACCGCCGCTCGCCAGCATCGGGACTTTCACCTTGTCGGCGGCGGCGGGGATCAGGATCAGACCCGGAATATCATCCTCGCCTGGATGTCCGGCACATTCGAACCCGTCGATCGAGATGATGTCGACGCCCATCCGCTCGGCGGACAGGGCATGGCGGACGGCGGTGCATTTATGGATCACCGTGATGCCGTGCGCCTTGAAGTCCTCGACATGCTCCTGCGGGCGATGACCCGCCGTCTCGACGATCCGCACCCCGCTGTCGATGATCGCGCGGCGATATTCGGCATAGGGCGGCGGCGTGACCGACGGCAGGATCGTCAGGTTCACCCCGAACGGCTTGTCGGTCATGCCTCGGCAGCGTTCGATCTCGCGGCGCAGATCATCGGGCGTCGGCTGCGTCAGGGCGGTCAGCATGCCCAGCCCGCCCGCATTGGACACGGCCGAAGCCAGCTCCGCCCGGCCGACCCACATCATGCCGCCCTGCACGATGGGATGTTCGATCCCGAGCAGCCGGGTTACGCGCGTGGCGAGGGCCATCACAGCGCCTCGATGATGGTGACGTTGGCGATACCGCCGCCCTCGCACATGGTCTGAAGGCCATAGCGCTTGCCCCGTGCGCGCAAGGCGTGGACCAGCGTGGCCATCAGCTTGGTGCCGCTTGCGCCGAGCGGGTGGCCGAGTGCGATCGCGCCGCCATTCACGTTCAGCCGGGCGGGATCGCCACCGACATGCTTGAGCCAGGCGAGCGGGACGGGTGCGAACGCCTCGTTCACCTCGTACAGGTCGATATCGCCGATCGACAGGCCGCTTTTCTTCAACGCCTTGTCGGTGGCGAACAGCGGCTCCTCCAGCATGATGATGGGATCGCCCGCCGTCACCGTCATGTCGACGATCCGCGCGATCGGGGTCAGGCTATGCGCCTTCAGCGCCCGCTCGCTGACCACCAGCACCCCGCTAGCGCCGTCGCAGATCTGGCTGGCATTGGCGGCCGAGATCATGCCGCCCTCCTGCAACAGCTTGACCGAGCCGATGCTCTCCAGCGTTGCGTCATGGCGGATGCCCTCGTCGCGGACATGCGGTCCACCATCCACCAGCACCGGCACGATTTCGTTCGCGAATGCTCCTGCGTCGGTCGCGGCGGCGGCGCGGCGGTGACTTTCCAGCGCGAAGAGGTCGAGCCTCTCGCGGTCGAAGCCATGTTTGCGCGCCAGCATCTCGGCACCGGCGAACTGGCTGAACTCCTTTACGCCGAACCGCTCGGCAATGCTGGGGCTGACCGGGCCGATCCCCACACCCTCGCGCTGGTGGAAGCTGAGGTTGGAGAACATCGGCACCCGGCTCATGCTCTCGGTGCCCGCCGCGATCACCACGTCCTGCGTCCCCGACATGATCGCCTGTGCCGCGAACTGGACCGCCTGTTGCGACGACCCGCATTGCCGGTCGATCGTGACGGCGGGCACGCTGTCGGGCAGCTTGGAGGCGAGGACGGCGTTGCGGGCAAAGGCGAAGGCCTGTTCGCCGGCCTGGGTGACGCAGCCCATGATGACGTCATCGATCGCCGCGGGGTCCAGGTCGTTGCGGTCGACCAACGCGTTCAGGACATAAGCCGCGAGGTCTGCCGGATGGACGCCGGACAATCGACCGTTGCGGCGCCCCCCGGCGGTGCGAACGGCGTCTACGATATAAGCATCGGCCATATCAGGCTCCTTGAAAATCGGGTTTGCGACGTTCGACGAAGGCGGCGATCCCCTCATGCGCTTCGGGATGGGCTCCGGCACGGGCGATGGTCTGTGCCTCACGGTCGAGATGGTCACGAAGGGTCGCGGTTGCGCCGTCGATCAGCAGGCGGCGGGCCGCACCCAACGCGGCAGTCGGCGCGGCGATCAGACGTGCGATCACCGCCTCGGCCTCCGGGATCAGGTCGGCATCGTCGACCGTCCGCGTCACCATGCCGATCTGCTCGGCCTCTTCCGCTCCGATCCGCTGATTGGTGAGGATGATCGCCTGCGCCCGGCGAAGCCCGACGAGCCGGGGTAGAAGCCAACTCATCCCGCCATCGGGACTGAGGCCGACCCCTGTATAGGCGGCGGTGAAATGCGCCGATCGCGCGGCCAGCACGACATCGCCCATGATCCCCAGGCTCAGCCCCGCGCCCGCCGCCGGGCCGTTGACCAGCACGACCAGGGGCTTGGCCATGCCCGTCAGCGTAACGATCGCGCCGTGCAGCGTATCGGCCAGGTCGCGGAGAAAAGACCCTGCCTCTTGGCCAGCCCCCGCCATCGCGGCGACATCGCCGCCGACACAGAACAGGCGTCCCGCTCCAGTCAGCACGACGCAGCGTATCGCCGGATCGTCTGCCGCCTCGCGCGCAGCGTCGGCCAATTCGCTCGCCATTGCCGGATTTACCGCATTGCCCGCCTCGGGCCGGTTGAGCGTCAACCAGGCGGCCCCGCCGTCCTTGCGGACCTGAACACTGCTCATCGACACGCCTCCATCGCTTCGCGAGCCAGTCGCGCCAGCCGGGGAAAGCTCGCCGCACGTTCGCGGGCATGGGCGGACGAGGCGTTGCCCCGGATCACCCGCCCCTTGATCCCATGGAAGATCGCGGCGATGCGGAAGAAATTGAACGCGATGTAGAATTCGTAATCGACGATCCCGTCGCGTCCGGTCCGCGCGCAATAGGCCGCGATATAATCGCGCTCGGAGGGCAGCCCCAGCGCCGCGACGTCCGCGCCGCCCAGCCCGGCAACGATATCCGGCGGCATCCGGTACATCATCGCGTGATAGGCGAAGTCGGCCAGCGGATGGCCCAACGTCGACAATTCCCAGTCCAGCACCGCCAGAATACGCGGCGCGGTGGGATGGAAGATCAAGTTGTCGCAACGGAAGTCGCCATGCACGATCCTACTCTCGTCCCCCGCCGGTATGTGCTGGGGCAACCACGCGACCAGAGCATCCATATCCTCGTTTCGCCCGGCATCGGCATCGTCCAGATACTGGCCGGACCAGCGCGCGATTTGTCGCGCGAAATAATTGCCCGGCCGCCCATACTCGCCCAGCCCGACCGCGATCGGATCAATGCCGTGCAGCGCCGCGATCGTCGCGTTCATCGCGTCGAAATAGGCCGGGCGCTCGTCCCGATCGATCTCGGCGAAGCTGGCGTCCCAGAAGATGCGGCCCTCGATCATCTCCATTACGAAGAAGGGCGTGCCGATCACTCCTTCATCCGCACACACGCCCTGCACTCGCGCCACCGGCACCGGGGTATCGGCCAAGGCGGTCAGGATACGCGCCTCGCGCAGCACGTCATGCGCGCCTTTTGCCAGCGGCCCCGGCGGCTTGCGGCGCAGGACATAGCGGGCGTTCGGCGTAGACAGGCGATAGGTCGGGTTGGACTGGCCGCCCTTGAACTGTTCGACCGTCAACGGACCATCGAAACCGGGTATGGCCTCGGCCATCCATGCCGCCAGCGCCGCTTCGTCGAAGCGATGCACTTCCCGGACAGGCGTGGTTCCGGCATTGGCGACGTGATCGAGGGCACTGGCCATGGTCAGCAGCCCTTCCACTGTGGCGACCGCTTCTCGGCAAAGGCCGCTGGTCCCTCGACGGCGTCCTGCGAAGCCATCATCGTCGCGATCGCCGGATAATCCCATTGCTCGCGCAGGAACCGATCGGTGGGCGTGTCCAGCCCGCGCAACACCGCTTGCTTGGTCGCGCGGATCGACATGGGGCTGCACGCCAGTATCTCGTCGGCCCAGCGCCGGGCGGCAGCCAGGACATCGCCCTCCGCCACCTCGTTGACGAAGCCCAGCCTTTGCCCTTCCTCGGCACTCACGCGCCGCCCGGTCAGCATCATGCCCATCGCAGGCTTCAGCCCGATGGTGCGGGGCAGGCGTTGCAAACCGCCCGCCAGCGCGGCCAGCCCGACCCTCGGCTCCGGCAGCGCAAAGACGGCACGCGTGCTGGCGACCACGATGTCGCACGCCAGCACGATCTCGAACCCGCCGCCCATCGCGACGCCGTTGACGGCGGCGATCACCGGCTTGGCCATGTCGAACCGCGCGGTCAGCCCGCCGAAACCACTGGACGGGGTCTCCATGCCGCCGCCCGATGCCTGCTGCTTCAGGTCATGCCCTGCGCAGAACGCCTTCTCACCCGCACCGGTGATGATGGCCACCCATTGGTCGGGATCGGCAGCGAAGGCGTCGAAGGCCGCCGCCAGCTCCTCATGCGCGGCCGCGTTCAGGGCATTGTGCGCCTCCGGCCGATTGATCGTCACGGTCGTCAGACGGCCTTCCCGCTCGACGGTGATATAGTGATGGGTCACTGTGCGGCTCTCCAATCCCGCTTGATTGTCTTGGCGAGGCTCCATTTGTGGACCTCGGTCGGGCCGTCATAGATGCGGAAGGCCCGCACCTCGCGGAACACCTGCTCGACGATCGTGTCGCCGGTTACGCCGGTACCGCCCATCACCTGGACGCAGCGGTCGGCGACGCGCATCAGCGCCTCGGACACCGCAACCTTCGTCATCGAGCTTTCCGTGCCGCCGCTTTCGCCCGCATCCAGCACGCCCGCGCACCAGTCGATCATCAATTCGGCCTGTTTCAGGTCGATGCGGTTGTCCGCCAGCATGAAGCCGACGCCCTCATGGTCGATGATCGGCTTGCCGAAGGCCTCGCGGCGGCAGGCATAATTGGTGGCAATCTCGTTCGCGCGCAGGCAGGCGCCCAGCCAGCGCATACAGTGCGACAGGCGCGCCGGAGCGAGGCGGATCTGGGCGTATTTGAACCCCTCGCCACTTTGACCCAGCATCTGGTCGGCGGGGATGCGAAGGTTCTCGATGCGCACGACCGCATGGCCGCCGGGCATGGAGGTGTCGATCGTGTCCAGCACCCGTTCAACCGTGATGGCCGGGTCGGGCAAATCGACCAGGAACATGCAGGCCCCGTCATCAGACTTCGCCATGACGATGCCGACTTGCGCACCTTGCGCGCCGGTGATGAACGCCTTGCGCCCGTTCACGATCCAGTGATTGCCGTCGAGGACAGCGCGGGTCCGCATCATCGACGGGTCGGAGCCCGCCCCGCCCTCCTCCGCCGGTTCGGTCATGAAGAAGGCCGAGCGCGCCTCACCCCGGACCAGCGGATCGAGGAAGCGTAGCTTCTGCTCAGCGCTGCCGACCTTGCCGAGCAGGTACATATTGCCCTCGTCCGGGGCGGCGGTGTTGACCGCCAGCGGCCCCAGCGGCGACAGGCCCGACTGGCGCAGCACATAGGCGGTTTCGCGCTGAGTCAGATGCTCGCCATCCGCCAGGATATGCGGAGTAAGGACGCCTGCGGCCCGCGCCTTGGCCCGCATCTCGATAACGAGATCGTCGGAGGGGCCATGCGCGTCGCGGCGGGAGTCGCGCTCATAAGGTACGACCACCTTGCGCACGAACGCCGCCACCGCCGCGCCGATGGCCTCGGCGCGTCCGGAGGGCGCGGGGCCGGTCAGGCTCATCGCGGTGCCATCCGGATCGACCCGTCGATCCGGATCGTCTCGCCGTTCAGCATCGGGTTGGTGACGATCGCCTCCACCAGTTGCGCGAACTCGTCGGGCTGACCGAGCCGCGACGGGAACGGCACCTGCGCCCCCAGCGAGTCCTGGGCCTCCTGTGGCAGGGTGGCGAGCAAGGGGGTCATGAAGATGCCCGGCGCGATCGTCATCACCCGGATGCCATAACGCGCCAGCTCGCGCGCGATCGGCAAGGTCATGCCGACAACGCCGCCCTTGGACGCCGAATAGGCCGCCTGCCCGATCTGCCCGTCATAGGCCGCGACCGAGGCGGTGTTGATGACGACGCCCCGCTCTTCGCCCAGTGGATCGGCGGCGTGCAGCGCGGCAGCGAATTTCGACAGGACGTTGAAGGTGCCGACCAGGTTGATCGTCACGATCTTCGAGAAGGCGGCCAGCGGCAAAGGCTGCCCCTCCCGGTCGATGACCTTGGCCGGCGGCCCGATCCCGGCGCAATTGACCAGGATGCGCGCCTTGCCATGCAGCCCTTCGGCTTCCTGGATCGCGGAGGCGACGGCGACTTCGTCGGTCACGTCGACCCGTACGAAATGACCGCCGATCTGCTGGGCCAGCGCCGTGCCCAGATCGGCGTTCAGGTCGAAGATGGTAACCTTCGCCCCCGCCCGCGCCAGCCGCTCGGCCGTGCCGCCGCCCAGCCCCGATGCGCCTCCCGTCACGATGGCTGCGACGCCCTGGATGTCCATGATGCTGTCCTTTTCCTATCAGATGATTTCGATGGCGATGGCCGTCGCCTCGCCGCCGCCGATGCACAAAGCCGCCACGCCGCGCCGCAGCCCCCGTGCTCGGAGCGCGGCGATCAGCGTGACGATGATCCGCGCACCGCTGGCACCGATGGGATGGCCCAGTGCCGTCGCGCCGCCGTTCACGTTCATCCGGTCGCGGGGGATGCACAGATCGTGCATCGCGATCATCGCGACGGCGGCGAAGGCTTCGTTGACTTCGAACAGATCGACATCGGCAACACCCCAGCCCGCCCGCTCCAGCACCTTGCGGATCGCGAAGACGGGCGCGGTGGTGAACAGCGCCGGTGCGTGCGCATGGGCGGCGGCGGCGACGATCCGCGCCTGCGGGATCAGTCCTTTGCGCGCCGTAACGCTGAGCGGGGCCAGAACCAGCGCGGCGGCTCCATCCGAAATCGAAGCGGAACTGGCCGCCGTGATCGTCCCATCGGTCGCGAAGGCGGGACGCAGACCCGGTATCTTGTCGGGGCGGGCGTTACCCGGCTGTTCGTCGCGATCGACCAGCACCGTGCCGCCCCGGCCCGTCACCGGAACCGCCGCAATCTCTTCGACGAACGCGCCCTGCTCTATCGCCGCCTGCGCCCGCGCCAGGCTTTCGAGGGCATAGGCGTCCTGCGCGTCGCGGGTCAGGCCATAGGTTCGAGCCGAGTCCTCGGCAAAAGCTCCCATCGGCTTGCCGCGATCATAGGCGTCCTCCAGCCCATCCATCATCATCGAGTCGATCACACGATCATGGCCGATCCGCGCGCCGCCGCGATGCTTGGGCAGCAGGAAGGGGGCGCCGGTCATGCTTTCCATGCCGCCAGCCACGACGATCTGGGCCGAACCGGCGGCGATTGCTTCGGCCGCCATGATGACCGCCTGCATCCCCGATCCGCACATCTTGTTGACCGTCGTCGCCTCGACCGATTGCGGCAAATCCGCCTTGAGCGCCGCCTGCCTGGCGGGTGCCTGGCCCAGCCCGGCGGGCAGGACGCAGCCCATGATGATGCGCTCGATCAGGCCCGGCGAGACACCAGCGCGTTCCACCGCTGCGGACACCGCGACTGCGCCCAGCTCGACCGCGGTCCGTGTGGCGAAGCTGCCCTGGAACCCGCCCATCGGCGTCCGGGCGCTGCCCAGAATGACGATGGGATCAACCATGATGGTTTCCCAGTCCCCGCGCGATCACCATCCGCTGTATGTCGGACGTGCCCTCGTAAATCTGGCAGACGCGGACATCGCGATAGATTTTGGCGAGCCCGGACTCCTCCAGATAGCCATAGCCGCCCAGCGTCTGGATCGCGCCCGACACCACCGCCTCGGCAGTTTCGGACGCGAAGAGTTTCGCCATGGATGCGGCCTGCAAAGCGGGGAGCCCCGCGTCCTTCAGTGCGGCGGCATGCAGCACCATCTGGCGCGCGCCCTCCAGCCGGGTGGCGAGGTCGGCCAGACGGAAGGCGACCGCCTGATGCTCGATGATCGGCTTGCCGAAGCTCCGGCGATCACGGGCATAGGCGATGGCGATGTCCAGCGCGCCCTGCGCCATGCCGACCGACTGGGCCGCGATGCCGATCCGCCCGGATTCCAGGTTGGCGAGCGCCATCGCATAGCCGCGCCCTTCCTCGCCGAACAGGGCGTCGGCATCGACCCGACAATCCTCGAAGCGCAAGCCGCAGGTGTCGGAGGCCCCCTGCCCGAGCTTGTGCTCGACCTTGTCGACACCATAGCCGGGGGCGTCCGTGGGCACGAGGAAAGCCGACATGCCCTTGCGCCCCGCCGCCGGGTCGGTGACCGCGATCACCATCGCGACCGAAGCAATCTTGCCGGAGGTGATGAACTGCTTGGCCCCGTCGATCCGCCAGCCATCGTCGGTCCGCTGGGCGCGGGTGCGGATCGCGGCGGCGTCGGACCCGGCATCCGCCTCTGTCAGGGCGAAAGCGCCGATTGCGGCGCCGCTGACCAGACCGGGCAACCAGCGCTCCTTCTGCACGGTCGATCCGAAGGCGATCAGGCCGTTGACCATGATCGAATTCTGGATCGACACGATGGTCGACAGCGCCCCGTCTGCAGCGGCCAGTTCGATCAACGCCAGCGCGTAGGACACATAATCGGCCCCCGCCCCGCCCAGTTCGGCGGGTGCAGTCATGCCCATCAGGCCCAGCTCGCCCAGTTCACGGAATAACGCGGGAGGATAGCCGCCTGACGCCTCGAACGCCGCCGCCTGGGGGCGGATGCGCTCCTGGGCGAAGTCACGGACGGCGTCGCGGATCGCGACCTGTTCGTCGTTCAGAACCAAAGGGCCTCTCCCATGCTCCCGTTCGCCGGGATGCCTGTTGCCCCATGGATAGCCGACAATGCCGCGACAGGCTTTGTCCGGCATCGCCGTGCTTTTTCACATTTCTTGCGCGCCCGTTGCCGCGCGGGGCGTCACCGTGGTTCGCATGGCACCATAAGATATAAGGAGAGGCCCGATGCATCCGGCAAATCATGCCGCACGCCATCCCGACAAGCCCGCCATCATCATGGGCGGGACCGGCGAATCGATCAGCTTTGCCGAACTCGACGCCCGGTCGAACCAGAGCGCCCATCTGTTGCGGGCGCTCGGGCTGAAGCGGGGCGATGTCGTCGCCACCGTCTTCGCCAATGCAGCCGAAGCCTTCATCCTGGGCTGGGCAGCGCAGCGGTCGGGGCTCTACCAGACCGCGATCTCCTGCAAGCTCAGCGCGCGCGACATGGCCTACATCCTGCACGACTCCGGGGCCAGGCTGCTGGTCGTATCGCCCGCCTACGCCGATCTTGCGCGCGAGGCTGTCGCGGCCATCCCAACGCTACTGACCTATCGCTGGACGGGATCGGACGCCCGGTTTGCCGACTGGAGCCTGGCCGCCGGGGGCTATCCCGAAACGCCGATCGCGGACGAAAGTGCTGGCACCGACCTGCTCTATTCCTCCGGAACCACCGGGCGGCCCAAGGGCGTGATGCCGCCGCTCCCGACGGGGACGATCGATGCGTCGACGCCGCTGATGCGAATGGGACAGGCGCTGTACGGCATGGGGCCGGACATGGTCTATCTGTCCAGCTCGCCGCTCTATCACGCCGCGCCCTTGCGCTGGGCGATGGCGGCGCAGCAGCTGGGCGGGACGGTGGTCGTCATGGAGCGGTTCGAGCCGGGGACCGCCCTGGCGCTGGTAGAGCGCCACCGCGTTACCCACGCCACCTTCGTGCCGACGCATTTCGTACGGATGCTGAAACTGCCCGATGCCGAGCGACTGAGCCATGACCTGTCCTCGCTGCGCGCGGTCATCCATGCCGCCGCGCCCTGCCCGGTGCCGGTCAAGCGGGCGATGATCGACTGGCTGGGGCCCATCGTGCACGAATATTATTCGGGCACCGAATGTTGCGGCATCACTGCGCTGAGCAGCGAGGAATGGCTGAAACGGCCGGGATCGGTCGGTCGCGCGGTGCTGGGCAAGCTTCACATACTGGACGACCGGGGCCTCGAACTGGCGGCGGGCGAGACGGGCAATGTCTATTTCAGCGATGGCCCCCAATTCGCCTATCTCAACGATCCCGCCAAGACCGCCGAGGCCCATAATGCGCAGGGCTGGGCAACGCTGGGCGATATCGGGCGGGTCGACGAAGACGGTTATCTGTACCTGTCGGACCGCAAGAGCTTCATGATCATATCCGGCGGGGTGAACATTTATCCGCAGGAGATTGAAAATCTGCTCGTCACCCACCCCAAGGTCGTCGACGCGGCGGTGATTGGGGTGCCGTGCGAGGAGATGGGCGAGACGGTGATGGCGATCGTCCAGCCCGCCGCCGGGATCACAGGCGACGAGACGCTGGCGGAAGAACTCCAGTGTTTTGCCCGGCAGGAACTGGGCGGGGTGAAGACGCCGCGCCGGTTCGCGTTTCTGGACGAACTGCCCCGCGAACCGACCGGCAAGCTGTTCAAGCGGCTGCTGCGCGACCGCTATGCCGCGTCAGGCTGAGAGGAGGTCTTTCAGCGACCGGGTCGTATCGGCGAGCGCATCCGGCGCGATCGCCGCGCCCGCCTGAACCAGGGCGCGGCCCTGGACATAATCCTTGACCGCGTTGACGGCATCGATGGCGATGACCCGCCCCTGCCGTAGATAAACGACCGAAAAACTTCGCGCCGCCGGATCGCCGCGCAATACCGCCGCGTCATGCCCCGCCGATAGGCCTATGGTCTGCAGCTTCAGGTCATATTGATTGGACCAGAACCATGGCACCGCTTCATAGGCCACCGGCCGCCCGACGATATCGCACGCCGCCGTCACCGCTTGGTCATTGGCATTTTGCACCGACTCCAACCGGATCACAGCGCCATCGGCATAGCGATTGGCATGGGCGGCACAGTCGCCGATGGCGTGGATATGCGGCAGGCTGGTCCGGCAGAAGCCGTCAACGATCACGCCATTGCCGGCCTCCGCCCCCGCCTGGACCAGCGGTTCGACGGCGGGGACGATGCCGATGCCCACGATGACCATGTCGGCGGGCAGCAATGCGCCATTCTCAAGCCGAACGCCGGTCACCCGGCCCCCGCCCTCGATGCAGGAAACGCCGACACCCAGCATCAGCGTCACGCTATGCGCCCGGTGCTCCGCCTCGTAAAAGCGGGACAACGGCTCGCCCGCGACGCGCGCCAGCACCCGATCCTGCGCCTCGACCAACGTCACGCTCTTCCCGAACTTCGACAGCGCGGCCGAAGCCTCC
>Ga0308159_1004426_pt1 | contig 12878 bp, 13 predicted proteins | sample PhyCR1_FD_201040 | JGI IMG/M metagenome (GOLD analysis project Ga0308159, IMG submission 201040) | Phyllosphere microbial communities from UC Gill Tract Community Farm, Albany, California, United States - DLSLC.R1 | ecosystem: Host-associated > Plants > Phyllosphere > Unclassified | place: USA...
AGCGGCACATTCGACAACACATCGCAACGCGGCCGGGCATCATCATGCCGGCAGTCCTGTTCGCCTCCCGGGCGGACAGAGAACGCGCGTTGAGAGTCATGGGGGGATTATGACGCAGGACGTCGGATCTCGTCAAATCGAACCGGAAGCCGCGACGCATGGCATCCTGCTCAATCCGACGCGCCGTCCGACGGCTTCGACCGAGCATTATGCGCGAATCGAGCCCGGCTGCCGCCATCGGCGTACCCTCTCCGTCATGGCCGACCTGCTTTTCGCGGATGACAAGACCGCGTCCCGCTACACGCTGCACGACGGCAACGACCTCGTGTCGGTGCTCGACTACCGCGACGACGGACGCACCGTCGCCCTGACGCGCGCGTTCACCGTCCCCACCTTCCGCGGTCATGGTTACGCCGCGGTGATCACCGAGCGCGCGGTCGACGCGATCGAGCGAGCAGGTGATCGGGAGATCCTTCCCGTGTGCTGGTACGTGGGGGAGTGGTTCGAGGCCCACCCCGAGCGAGCGGGCCTCGTGCACCGACGCCCCGCATCCTGAATCGATCGCCTACGCAGACCGCACCCGGCCGTCAACCCCTGCCGGGTCGGCCGGAGACGCGACGAAGCTGAGGGAGTCGAAAGGGGAAGTCATGACAGACGACCGCGACCTGCCCGAGGGCGTCATCGACGCCGACCCGCCCGGTGGTTGGGAGAGCGGCGCCGTCGCAGACGGCGAGACCGCAGACCAGAACGAGCACGCGAAGGGGTCGCCGCGATTGAACGACGCGGAGCCCTCGGATCCCATCGAGGGGGATGCCGCCAGCCAGGGCATCGACCCCGACCTGAGCACGGAGGACTGACATGTCGGATGACACCCGGGCGCCACAGCCCACCAACGGACCCGACGGGGGAGCCGGCGCCGCGGACTCGGTCGGCGGAGCCGTCCACCAGGACCGCAAGGCCGCGCGCCCCGACGAGCAGTCGGAGCCGGCGATGGACACCCACGCCACCGACGACGAGGCTCGCATCGCCGGCGTCGTCGTGCAGACGCGCGCCGACGTCGGTGAGAAGAGCGAGGAACGCATCGCCGACGTCCTGCGCCAGCGCTTCCGCGACATCGGCCTCGACCTGGGCGACGATCGCATCCGCGCCCTCGCCGCGGAGGTCTCCGGCTCCTGACCACCCGAGAACGCCCCGCACCGGAAAGACCCGGCGGCGGGGCTTTTTCGCGCGTCGAACCGCTCGGGGTGGGCGTTTGCTGCGAGCCGATGTCGGAGGGGCGACGTACCGTGTCTGCATGCGGATCCTGCACACCTCCGACTGGCATATCGGGCGTTCCTTCCACGGGCACTCGACGCTCGACGCCCTGAGCGGCGTTCTCGAGGCCCTTGTCGCGCAGGTGCGTGAGCACGCGGTCGACGTGGTGATCGTCGCGGGCGACGTCTTCGACTCCGCGGCTCCCTCGGCCGCCTGCTACCCGGTTCTCTCCTCGACCTTGGCGGCGCTCGCCGACGTCGGTGCGCGGGTCATCGTCACCAGCGGCAACCACGACTCCGCGGCCCGCCTCGGCTTCCAGTCTGCTCTGCTGCGCGAAGAGATCACAGTCGTCACCGATCCCCGCACGGTGGGCACTCCGGTGACCGTCGACGACGAGCACGGCCCCGTGCACATCTACGGCATCCCTTACCTCGAGCCCGCCATCGTGCGCCACCTCTGGGAGGGCGTCGAGCTGCGGAGCCAGGCGCAGACCATGCAGCACGCCCTCGATCTCGTCCGCGCCGATCTCGCGGGACGCGGCGGGCGCTCCGTGGTCGCCGCCCATTGCTTCGCGGCGGGCGTCGACGCCACGCCGGGGGTCGAGCGCGAGATCCGCCAGGGCGGTCTCGACGTCGTTCCCCTCTCCGCCTTCGACGGGCCCGACTACGTGGCCCTCGGCCACATCCACGGCCGCCAGCAGCTGTCCGACCGCGTCCGCTACGCCGGAGCCCCGGTGCACTACAGCTTCGGCGAGGCGGGCAAGCCGCGCGGCTCGTGGCTCGTCGACCTCGACGCCGGGGGACTCGCTGCCGTGACCTGGCTCGATCTGCCGGTACCCCGTCCGCTGGTGACCCTGCGCGCGCGCCTCGACGACCTCCTCGTCGACGACCGTTTCGCCGGCCACGACGAGCATTGGGTGCGCGCCGAGTACACCGACTCGACGCCGCAACCCGATCCCATGCGTCGGTTGCAGGCGCGTTTCCCCTGGTGCGCGACGGTGGTCCATCTGCCGGCCGAGACGCTCCCCGACGACGGGGCCGGTTACGCCCAGCGCGTGCGGTCCGCGCGCGACGATGCCGAGATCGTCGACACCTTCCTCGCCCATGTGCGCGAGGGAGAGGCAGCCTCCGACGCCGAGCGCGCCCTCATCCGAGACGTGATCGACGCCCGGGCCGTCGCGGAGGCGAACGCATGAAGCTTCACAAGCTCGTTCTCGAGGGGTTCGGTCCGTTTCTCGAGGCGCAGACCGTCGACTTCGACGCTTTCACGGCCGACGGCATCTTCCTCATCACGGGGCGGACGGGCGCCGGCAAATCGAGCGTGCTCGACGGGGTCTGCTACGCCCTGTATGGCGGCGTGCCGCGATACGACGGCGCAGAACGCCGCCTGCGAAGCGACCATTGCGAACCCGATGACCCCACGCGCGTGACGCTGGAGTTCAGCGCCGAGGGCGAACGGTGGCGCGTCACCCGATCCCCGGAGTTCGAGCGCCCCAAGCGACGCGGGGGCGGAACGACGAAAGAACCGCACCGGGCGCTCCTCGAGGTCCTCGCCCCCGAGGGCTGGACGGGCGTGGCCGCGCGACCGGTCGACGTCGCTACCCGCCTCGACGAGGTCCTGGGCCTCACGCAGCAGCAGTTCCTCCAGGTCATCCTGCTCGCGCAGAATCGGTTCGCCCGCTTCCTCCTCGCCAAGAACGACGAACGGCTGAGCCTCCTCCGCACGCTTTTCGGGACGCGATCCTTCGAGCAGTACGCCGCTGATCTCGACGAGCGGCGGAAGGACGCGGCGCAACGCCTCGCCGCCGAGGGCGTCGAGGTCGCCACGCTCCTCGACGAGGCCGAGCGTCTCGCCGCCGAGCTCGACAGCGACGACACGCCCGACGCCACGGCAGGCGCGGCCCCCACCGAGACGTCGCTCGGGGTGAGCGAGCGGTTGGCTCGCGCCGTGCGCGCCGTGGAGCGCGCCGACTACCGCGTCGAGACCGCCGCGCGAGAGCGGGAAGACAGCAATGCGCTGCTCGACCGGGCTCTGTCCGCACAGCGCGAGGCGGCGACTCTCCACGATCGTCAGCAGGATCGCGTGCGACTGCGCCGCCGCCTGGCCGACCTCGAAGCGGATGACGGCCGCATCTCCGAGCTTCGCGAGGAGTCGAGCGCCGCGTCCGAAGCCGAGACGATGCGTGGCGCGATCGACGCCGCGGAGACGGCGCGCACGGCGCTCGCCGCGGCCACGAAGCGTTCCGAAACCGCGGTGGAGACGGCACTCCGGCACGCGGAGCCGAGTGGCGATCCGGCGTCCGGCGGCGTCTCGTTCGACCGCGGGGCCCTCGTCGCTCGCGACGATGAGCTCACCGCGCTCCTCTCGCGCGGCGAGTCCGCTCTGTCCGCCGAGGTCGACCTCGAGAGGGTCGCCGCCGATGTCGAGCGACTCACGGTCGCGCTCGCCCGGATCGGTGCCGATCGCGACAGGCTCCTCGAGGGGCGGGCTGAGGTGCCCGAACTCGTGCGCGGTCTCGATGAGCGTCTGACGCAGCTCGCCGGTGCCGAGACGCGGCAGTCCGCTGCGCTGGCCGCCCGAGACGACCTCCGGCGCCGACTGGAAGCCGCGCGCCGCGCCGCGCACCTGCTCGAGGAGCGCGATCGGGCCGATCTGGCCGCTCTCGTCCGCGCCGACGAGGTGCAGCGCGCCGTCGACGCCTGGAGCACCCTTCTGCGTCGGCGCCTTGCCGGTGCAGCCGTCGAGCTCGCCCACGATCTGGTCGACGGCGAGCCGTGCGCGGTGTGCGGTGCGCGGGAACACCCGCAGCCCGCCCGCGGCGACGACTCTCCCGTGACCGACGAGCAGATCAGTGCGGCAGAAGATCGCAAGAACGCCGCGGTCGAGCAGGATCGGCTCGCCTCCGACGCCGCCCGCGTCGCTCGGGATGGGCATGCGCTGGCCGCAGCCCTCGCGGGAGGAGAGAGCGTGGAAGCTCTCGAGGTGCGGTGGGACGAGACGGAGCAAGCCCTTGCCTCGGCAACGGCCGAGGTCGCCGAGTACGAGAGCGTCCACGCGGAGCGGACGCGCGTTGCAGATCTCGACGCGGCGATCGCCGATCGTCTCGAGGGCCTTTCGGAGGAGTTCGCCGACACGAGGCAAGCTCTCGCCCTGGCCGAGCAAAAGGCCGAGGGGCTGCGGGTCGAGGTCATCGCCGCGCGGGGGGACTTCGGCAGCGTGGCCGCGCGGCAGCGCGATCTTCGTTCCCGGCGAGACGCGGTGCGCGAGCTCGTCGCCGCGCAAGACGCCCTCGAAGCCGCGGTCGCGCACGAGGGCGAGGCCGGGGCCGTCGTCGCAGGGCTCGTGGCCGAGAGCACCTTCGCCGACATCGACGCCGTGGTCCGGGCGCTTCGCCCCGCGGCCGAGCGCCGCCGCCTCGACACCACCATCGCCGAGCACGACGCTGCGGTCGCCTCCGTCCGCCAACGCCTGCTCGACCTCGAGCTTCTCCTCGTCGATGCCCCCGACGAACCGTTGGACCCGGCCCCGTTCGCCGTCGCCGTCGATGAGGCGCGCGAGGCCGTGCAACGTTCGACCGCGGTGCACGCCGCGGCTCGAGCGCTGGCCGACCGCCTGCGCGACCTTGCTCAGCGCGCCGATGCCGGTCACGCGGCCGTGGCCACCCTCTCCGACGAGCACGCCGTCATCGCTCGCCTTGCCGATACGGTCGCCGGTCGCGCGCCGAACACGCGTCGAATGACCCTCGAGACGTTCGTGCTCGCGGCCGAGCTCGAAGAGATCGTCGCCGCGGCCAACCTCCGCCTCGATCACATGTCGTCAGGTCGTTACCGACTGCAGCACAGCGACGCCCTGGCGGCCCGCGGCGCCGCGAGCGGTCTGGGCCTCGAGGTGGTCGACGCGTTCACAGGTCGAAGTCGCCCCCCGCAGTCGCTGTCGGGCGGCGAGACGTTCCTCACGTCCCTTGCCCTGGCTCTCGGTCTCGCCGAGGTCGTCACCGCGCGAGCGGGTGGCATCCGGCTCGACACGCTCTTCATCGACGAGGGGTTCGGATCCCTCGACGACGACACCCTCGACCTCGCCATGCGGACGCTCGACGAGCTGCGGCAGGGCGGCCGGACGGTGGGAGTCATCAGCCATGTCGGCGCGATGAAAGACCAGCTGCCCGCGCAGTTGCATGTTGTGGCAACTCCCCGGGGACCGAGCGTCGTCCGCCAGAGTGTGCCCGCGCTGACCAGCTGAGGGGCCGGGGTGCGGGCCGGCCGGCCGGGCGACGGGGGCTTCCGACAGCGACGGCGTCTCGCAGCGCGCCCGCCGTCCGGGCAGGCTCGGTCGGGGTCTTCTCGTCACCGCGTCGCGCAGAGCTGCCCGTCAGCATCGCGCTCTAGGCTGGGGACATGCGAAAGAGCACCCTGTGGACCATCCTCGGCGTCGTCGTCGCCGTGATCATCGCGTGGGTGCTCGTGAACATCCTGTTCTCGCTCATCGCCTTCGCCTTCCGGCTCCTCGCGGTGGCTGTCGTCGCGGTCATCGTGTTCTTCGTTCTGCGCGCCGTGTTCGCCCGACGCGACGTCGACTGACACCCGCGCCCGCGGAGGTCGGGACGATCCGCGGCGCAAGCCCGGACCCCGTGTCCGACCCCCGGAGTAGCGTCGGCATCGATGACTTCTCCCTCTTCTGCACCCGCGGATTCCGCGCATCCCCCCACGCGTGACATCGTGCTGTCACCGAAGCACCGGTGGCGTGCGTACTGGGTGGCGGTCGCCGTCGCCGCGCTGACGATCCTCGACCTGACGAAGGTCAACGTCGCGCTTCCCTCTATCGAGGCCGCTCTGAACGCCGGCCCGACCGAGCTCCAACTCGTGGTGTCGGGCTACATCCTGACGTTCGGTCTCGTCCTCGTCCCCGCCGGCCGCCTCGGCGATCTCCGCTCTCGACGCATGCTGTTCCTCGTCGGACTGTCCCTGTTCCTCGTGACCAGCCTGGCGTGCGCTCTCGCTCCGAATACGACCGTTTTGCTGGTCGCCCGTCTGCTTCAGGGCGTCGCTGCCGGCATCCAGATGCCCCAGGTGCTCGGTCTCGTCCAGCAGCTGTTCCAGGGCAAGGAGCGCGGTCGCGCCTTCGGGCTCTTCGGCGCCACCATCGGTATCGCGACCGCCTTCGGTCCGACCCTGGGCGGTCTGCTCATCGCCCTCGGCGGAGACACCGACGGCTGGCGACTCATCTTCTGGATCAACGTCCCCCTCGTGGCGATCGTCATCGCCCTGGCGGCCTGGCTGCTGCCGAACACGCGGACGAAGTCCCACCGCAAGCTCGACCTCGACCCGGTCGGCGTGGTGTTGTTCGCGCTGACCATCCTGTCGTTGATGTGGCCGTTCCTGTTCACGACGGGCAGCCCTCACGACGACCCGCACCGCTGGTGGTTCCTGGTGGCCTCGGTCGTCTTCGCCGCGGGCTTCGTGTTCTGGGAACGTCGATACGCAGAGCGGGGCCGGATGCCGCTGATGCCGTTCTCGATCTTCTCGCTCTCGTCGTACCGCAACGGCGTACTGATCTCCACCGCCTACTTCTCCGCCGTCCCGGCGATGTTCCTCCTCGGGACGCTTTTCCTCCAAGGCGGTCTGGGCTTGGAGCCCGTCTTCGCCGGAATGGTGACGATCGGATTCGCCGTGGCATCCGCGGGAAGCTCGTGGATCGGGGGCAATCTCGTGACCCGGCTCGGACGTCCCCTGGTCGTCTGGGGGATCGTCGGCATGGTCGCCACCGCGGGCGGCCTCGTCCTGGTCGCGCTGTTCACCGCTCCGGAGTGGACGCCGTGGGCGATGGCGGCGGTGATGACGTTCGGCGGCTTCGCCGGCGGCCTCGTCATCTCGCCGAATCAGACTCTCACTCTCGCCGATATCCCGGTCAAGAGCGGCGGTGTCGCGGGATCGGTGGGCCAGCTGGGGCAGCGCATCGGCACGGCCGTGGGCACCGCGATCGCGCTCGCCCTGTTCTACGCGACGGTGTATCGCGAGCAGGGCAGCATCGACGACACGGCGGTGCTGTACCACGATGCCTACGCGTCGGGCATGATCACGGTCGGCGTCTTCCTGGGCCTCGCCCTGATCGTCGGGGTCGCCGACCTCGCCGGACGGGCGCGGTCGGGTTCGCAGACGCCCTAGCGGCCTTCAGACGCCGTAGCGGGAACGGATCTCCGCCCGAAGCTCATGGCTGCACCGTTCCACGACGTCGTCCCACAATTCGGTCGCCCCGTCCTGTGCGCGGTCCGACACGGCGCGGAGGATGCGGATGGGTACCCCGAACTGCTGTGCGACCCAGATGAGTGCGTACGATTCCATGTCGACCAGACGAGCGCCGAGACCGCGGATGAGGCGCACGGCCTCCGCGTCATCGACGAAATGGTCTCCGGTCGCGATGATCGTGCCCTCGACGCCGGTCTCGACGCGCGCGGGGAGCGACACGTGCTCGCCGAAGGTGCCATCGAGACCCTTCACGTCGTGCTGGATCGCGGCGGAGATATCGTAGATACCGCCTTCGACCTCTTCGTCGATCGCTCCGGCCGTGCCGACGACGACGATCTCGTCGTAGTCGCCCTCGCACAGCGCCCGCGTCAACGCGTAGGCGGCCGGGATCTTGCCTACCCCGGTGAGCAGACGTTCGAAACCAGGGATCTCCGCCTCGAAGGCGAGGAGTTCGGACGCGTGGGCGGCGACGAGGAGCTTCACCCCACCATTCTCGCGCCCTCCGGCGGGCCTCGCGCACCGCGAGGCCCGCTGGGGCGACTCAGCCCTGGGCGGGCTCGGACGCGGCCGAGAGGCGCGCGATCTCGTCGTGCGTCAGCTCGAGAGAGGCGCTGGCGAGGAGGTCGGCGACCTGCTCCACTTTCGAGGCGCTCGCGATGGGCGCGGCCACGGTCGGCTGTGCGCGCAGCCACGCCAGCGCGGTCGTCGCGATCGAGGCGCCGTGCGCGTCGCCGACCTCTTCGAGCGCGTCGATCAGCGCGAGCCCTGCCGGAGTGGCCAGCTTCGCGGCGCCTTCCGCGCGGGGCGAGTCGCCCGTGGCATCCGCCGAACGGTACTTGCCGGTCAGGAAGCCGCTGGCGAGGGCATAGTACGGAACCAGCGACATGCCGTACTGCTCGGCCACGGGCACGATCTCGCTCTCGACCTCGGTTCGGTGCACGAGGTTGTAATGCGGCTGGACGGCGACGGGGAGGTCGACTCCCGCAGCCTCGGCGAGCGAAACCCACTCGCGGATGCGCGCCGCGGTGTAGTTCGACACGGCGACGTAGCGCACGAGCCCGTCGTTCACGAGGTCGGCGAAGCCCGCGACGGTCTCTTCGAGAGGGGTGTCGGCGTCGTCGAAGTGGGCATAGTAGAGGTCGATGGCGTCGACACCGAGGCGCTTCAACGACGCCTCCGCCGCGGCGCGGATGTTCTTGGCGCTCAGTCCGCGGAACTCAGGATGCTGGCTCACCTTCGTCGCGATCACGACGTTCTCGGGCTTGCGTGAGGAGAGCCACTCGCCGATGAGGGTCTCGCTCTCGCCGCCCGCGTTGCCGGGGACCCAGGCACTGTAGGCGTCGGCGGTGTCGATGAAGTCGCCGCCGCCGGAGTGGAAGGCGTCGAGAACCGCGAACGAGGTGTCGCGGTCGGCGGTCCACCCGAAGACGTTGCCGCCCAGGGCGAGGGGGAGGATGTCGAGGTCGCTGCGTCCGATACGCGTCATGATGCCCTTCCTGTCGAAGTCGTTGACGTGAGGGTCAACGGTGATCGCCCGAGGGCATTCCCACGACGCGCGGGTTCAGCTGCCTCCGGTGAGGATGCCCACCAGACCGCTGATCAGCAGCCACAGCCCGATGCCCGCACCGGCGATCCAGATGACGACAGTGCCCGCGGGGTACTTCTTCTTCCCACCCGAGCCGTCGGGGGTGCCGGGCGCGCTCACGTGCGCACCATCATGATGATCGAGACGACGAGCACGGCGAGACCTCCGATGACGGCGATGGCGGCGATGATGGGTCCTCCGCCGGCGAGGTAGGCGGCGACGCCGAGGGCGAGGAACAGCACGGACAGCAGGATGCCGACGACCTGGTAGACGCGGTAGCGCCGCCCGGTGTGGGTGGTCTTCTGTTCGCTCACGGTGCCCCCTCGGTCACCAGGCTACCGAAAAGCTGTGCGCCTCCTGAGCCGGTATGCGGGGAATCGCCCGAGTGTGCGGAGCGCGGCGTAGCGTGGGGCGCATGGCGCGCCCCGTACCCGACCCCGTCCGCCCCGGCCAGGAATCCGTGTGGGATTACCCTCGCCCCCCGCGGGTGGAGCGGATCCGTACGCGCGTGCAGATCGACTTCGGCGGCGTGCGCATCGCCGACACCGACGACGTCGTCAGGGTGCTCGAGACCAGTCACCCGCCCGTGTACTACGTGCCTATCGCCGCGTTCGGCGATGCTCTGACTCTCGGCGAGGGCGCGTCGTTCTGCGAGTTCAAGGGCGGGGCCCGGTACTTCGACGTGCGCGGGGGCGGGGGAGCGGTCGCCCCGCGCGCCGCCTGGAACTACCCGCACCCGATGCCCGGCTACGAACTGCTCGAAGACCGCGTGGCCGTCTACGCGGGGCCGATGGACCGCGTCGTGTTGGGCGGCGAGACGGTCGAACCGCAGCCGGGCGGCTTCTACGGCGGATGGGTCACCAGCGATCTCGCCGGCCCGTTCAAGGGCATCCCCGGTTCGATGGGCTGGTAGCCCACGTCGCGAGATCCCGAACGCGCCCCGGCCGGATTCCGTGACTCAGTCGCCGCGGAACGCCTGCGGCACCGCCGCGTGCAAATCGGCCAGCCAGGCCCGGGCGTTGCCGTCCGAGGGGGCTCGCCAGTCCCCGCGCGGGGAGAGCGAGCCCGCGGGCGAGACCTTCGGCCCGTTCGGGATCGCCGTGCGCTTGAACTGCGCGAACCCGAAGAACCGCTTCAGGAACACCTCGAGCCACCTCGCCACGGTGACGAGGTCGTAGGCCGGACGCTCCCCCTCGGGGTAGCCGGGGGGCCAGGCGCCGGCATCCGGATCGTTCCAGGCGTGCGCCGCGAGGAAGGCGATCTTCGACGGTCGGAACCCGAAGCGCAGCACGTGATACAGCGTGAAGTCGTGCAGGTTGTACGGGCCGATGCGATCTTCGGTGGACTGCAGACGGCCTTCTTGCGCCGCGGGCACCAGCTCGGGGCTGATCTCGGTGTCGAGCACGGACTGGAGCACGCCGACGGTGTCGTCGGTGAGCTCTCCCGACGAGATCACCCAGCGGATCAGGTGCTGGATGAGCGTCTTGGGCACGCCAGGGTTCACCGAATAGTGGCTCATCTGGTCGCCCACGCCGTAGGTCGACCAGCCGAGTGCGATCTCGGACAGGTCGCCGGTGCCGACGACGATCCCGTTGTTCTGGTTCGCGAGGCGGAACAGGTAGTCGGTGCGCAGGCCCGCCTGCACGTTCTCGAAGGTCACGTCGTGCACGGGTTGCCCCGCGGCGAAGGGATGCCCCATGCGCGCGAGCATCTCGGTCGCGGCCGGGCGGATGTCGATCTCCTCGATCGAGGCGCCCACGGCGCGGGCGAGGGCGATCGCGTTGCGCTTGGTCTTCTCGCTCGTGGCGAAACCGGGGAGCGTGTATGTGAGGATGTCGCTGCGCGGACGCCCCATCCGGTCCATGGCGCGGGCGATGACGAGGAGGGCGTGCGTCGAATCGAGGCCGCCGCTCACCCCGAGCACGGGACGCGGGCCGCCGATCGCCTGGAGGCGCTGCACGAGCCCCGACACCTGGATGTTGAACGCCTCGTAGCAGTCCTGTGCGAGCCGCGCCGGGTCGTCGGGGACGAACGGGAAGCGGTCGATGGAGCGCCGCAGGCCGAGGTCGACCGCGGGGGGCGCGAGCTCGAACGAGACCGTGCGGAACGTGGGGGCGGTCGTGCGGCGGTTGTCGTCGAAGGTCCCCTGCCGCAGGCGATCTTGGCGGAGCCGGTCGAGATCGACGTCGGCGACGCTGTGTCGCGGCCCGTCGGGGAAGCGTTCCGTCGTGGCGAGCAGCTGCCCGCCCTCGTAGATCATCGTCTGGCCGTCCCAGGAGACGTCATTGGTCGATTCGCCCTGGCCCGCGGCCGCGTAGACGTAGGCCGCGAGGCAGCGCATCGACTGCGACTGGGAGAGCAGGGTGCGGTCGTCGGCGCGCCCGATCGTGATGGGACTGCCCGACAGGTTGGCGAGCACCGTAGCCCCGGCGAGAGCCGCCCCCGACGACGGCGGGATCGGCACCCACACGTCTTCGCACACCTCGGCGTGCAGGGTGAGCCCGGGTACGTCGACGGCTTCGAACAGAAGATCGGGCCCGAACGGCACCGACGCGCCGGCGACGCGGATGTATTGCCCCGCCTGGTCGTCCCCGCGTGCGTACCAGCGGTGCTCGTAGAACTCCCGGTACGTGGGCAGGTACGCCTTGGGCGCGACGCCGAGCACTCGACCGCGGTGGATGACGACAGCGCAGTTGAACAGGCGGTTGCCATGGCGCAGCGGCGCCCCCACGAGCAGCACCGGCAGAAGATCCGCGGATGCCAGGACCAGCCGCTCGAGGGCGGTCTCGACAGCGTCTAGCAGGGGGTCCTGCATGACGAGGTCGTCGATCGCGTAGCCGCTGAGGCACAGCTCGGGGAAGACCGCGACGGCGACCCCCTCCGCATCGCACGCGCGGGCGGACTCGAGCACGGCGTCGGCATTGGTGGCGGGGTCGGCGACCGCGACGGGGATCGTGCACGCGGCGACGCGCGCGAACCCGTGCCGGTACACGTTCTCGAACGGCAGGTCGGTGATCACCCCCTCAGTCTGTCAGCACCGTCTGACAGGGGGGAGTCGGGTTGTGGGACGAGACCGGCTCGGGGTACCGGCCAACCGATGTCGGAGGCCCCGATTAGCGTGGGGGACCATGCGGTACATCGAGCAAGACGCGCGGATCGTCTGGAGCGCTAGCGACCTCAAAGCGGCGGCAGAGTGCGAGTTCGCGTGGTTGCGCGCCATCGACGCCAAGGTCGGCCGCGTCGCTCCCGTCGACGACCCCGAAGACGCCACCCTCGAACGCGCGGCTCGGCTGGGCACGGCGCACGAGCTACGCGTGCTCGACGACGACCGCGCCCGCTTCGGCGCTGCGGTCCGTGAGATCCCGGCGGCGCGCTCGTCCGATGCCGACGCCCTCGCCGAGGCCGTTCGCCTCACCGACCAGGCTCTCGCCGACCCGTCCGTCGAGGTGGTGTACCAGGCCGCGTTCGCCACTGCCGAGTTCGTGGGGTTCGCCGACTTCCTCGTCCGCGAACCCGAGGCGTCGCCCGATGGAACGCGTCGGTGGATCGTGCAAGACACCAAGCTCGCGCGCCGGGCCCGCGTGACGGCGCTCATGCAGCTCGCCGCCTACGTGGATCAGCTCGATCGTCTCGGCGTCCCGCGCGCCGACGAGGTGCAGTTGCTGCTCGGCGACGGCTCGACGAGCACGCACCGCGTCGACGACCTCCTCCCGGTCTTCGGTCTGCGCCGGGAGCGCCTGCGTGCGCTGATCGCCGACCGGAGGGTCGAGCTCGGCGTCGCCGGGCCGGCGATCGCC
>Ga0308159_1004427_pt1 | contig 12875 bp, 8 predicted proteins | sample PhyCR1_FD_201040 | JGI IMG/M metagenome (GOLD analysis project Ga0308159, IMG submission 201040) | Phyllosphere microbial communities from UC Gill Tract Community Farm, Albany, California, United States - DLSLC.R1 | ecosystem: Host-associated > Plants > Phyllosphere > Unclassified | place: USA...
CAACCACTGTCTTATCCTACGACAGCACTGGCAACGTAAAGAATCGATATCCAAGGACAGAGATTGATACTGCGTTTTATTTATCCGTAGGAAGTAAGGATATAGGAGATGTAACTTACTTTCCCTTTTTCTCGATCAAGGATAGCACAGATACTAACGGAAATAATATTCGCGTTAAAAGTGTGGTCGAAAATATCAACCATTACCTCAAAGAGGTTGAAGTGGTAATGAACCCAATCACAAAACAAGTAGAACGCATACAAGGCAAGTTGATCATACATGGTTATTCGGCTAAGGGCCACTCAACACATGATGAACTTTATCTAGCTGAGTTTGCGCCAGTAGGGAAATACTCACTCCCAACTACAATTAAATATACATCGCTCGATGATAAGAACTTTGCCTTGCCACGCATTGTTGCCAAAATTGAATATGAGTTGAAGTAATCTCTATTAAAAAACTCGTGGTTATATTAAAGGATGTATAAAGAATCCCAATTTTCCTTTTTAAAAAAAATCCCTTATCTTAGTATACCATTTGGAGCCAAAACACGTCAAACCGTTTTGGTGAGCACATTGGCCGAAACCGCTGCGGAAAACCACATTATAGGCACCAAGGGAAGCTTTATTATCTTCTCGTCGGATTTTTCCATAAGTCATTTTTTTTTCAGATGTTTGATGTCTTTATATCAACAAAAACGATGATATCATTTGTTTTGGTATAATGGCAAACTCTCCAATTGCTACATTAACTATATTTCAATAATTTTAGCTATAAATTATTTCTATAGTTATTATTAAGATTATAGATGACTAATTTTCAAATGTTAAACACTTAAATAATATGACCTTTCAATACGCATCTGATTTACATTTAGAATTCCCTGAAAATCATGATTATCTGAATAAGTTTCCAATTCAACCTAAGGCTGATGTATTGATTTTAGCTGGCGATATTGTAACTTTTAGCCAGCTTGAAAAACGTATGGATTTCTTTAATTATGTTTCAGATAATTTTGAACAGGTATATTGGATCCCGGGTAATCATGAATATTATTATGGTGATATCGCCAGATGTTCTGGGTCCCATGTAGAGCAGATTAAAAATAATGTTCAACTGGTCAACAACATTACGATCAAAGCTACAGATTACGATTTAATCTTTTCAACAATGTGGTCTAACATTAGTCCTCCAAATGAGAGACAGATATTTGATGGAATGTTCGATTTTTACGTGATCCGGAATAACGGGCAAGTTTTCAGGCCAGCTGATTACAACAAACTACATCAGGAAAGTTTAGACTTTATTCAGAATGAAATATCAAATGGAAATGGACAGCAAAAGATTGTAGTTACTCATCATGTACCAACTTTAATGAACTATCCCTCTAGGTTTTTGGGAAGTATACTGAATGAAGCCTTTGCTGTAGAATTAACTGAGATGATTGAAAAATATAATCCTCTTTATTGGATATATGGCCACCATCACCAAAATACCACACCTTTTGAAATAGGTGAAACAACAATGCTTACAAACCAGCTTGGTTATGTAAGATCAGGGGAGCATACTAATTTTAGCTCAGCTAAACTTCTCGAGATTCTGGACTAACGTTAAAGATTTGCTTGGTGTTGGGCTTGGAAATCCTTTTGATTGGTGTATGAACTATTGTCTCCAAGATTATCAGGTAAAAAACCTATTTTTGATTACATCTTTATTTGAGAAATGAAAGACGAAATTACCAGCAGGAATTTTAAAACCAAATTGGATAGTGAGCTGATAAAAAAATCACAGCGATGTACAGTAAGAGAGTGTGATGAGGTTAAGGCTGGAGATTTCGAGGCCTACGTTGATGAACTTGATAAAAGTTATGACTTGAGCTTACAGTTAGAAAAAGGTGCCGTGATTAACTCTACTTGTGAATGCAAAAGTAATCTCTCATTCTGCCAGCATAAGATTGCACTTTTAGCTTTTATTGCCAAAGGGATGAAGCCAGCCGCTAAGGTCACTGTCAGCAAAAAGATTGACCCTGTAAACCACGCCATAGAGCAAGCTGATCCCGAAAAAATCAAAGAATGGATTTTAAAGACGCTGAAAAAAAACAAGGATCTGAGTATTGCTTTCATGAACGAATTCTCTAATAAATCTGAGAATTATACACCAGCAGAAATTATCGCGTTAACCCATGATGCTGTAAAGGCAGTGATTGGTAAAAGACGAAAAGCCGAAGTTGTTGAAGTTAAAAAGATCATCGACCTGTGGACGGAAATTCATAAACCAATTTTAGTTCAATACTTTGCTGAGCCTGCTAATGAAAATTATTTTATGCAGATTCATGCTGTAATTGACACTATTGTTGAATACAAATATCGGATATTAACCAATAGCAAGAGATTTGAAACCTATTTTAAACAAGTTTTAACCCAAATAGAAGAGGTCATATCAAATATTAGAGATGATGAGACCTGGACTAAGTGCTTAACCTATTTTTCAAAAGAATTTTTTCTGGATGGTTATGGGGGCATTCGCCGCGAGTACACGAATATATTTGTGCATATATTTAATACAACCTCAGTCCAGAGGCGTTCCAAGATAGCAGGGATTATAGAGAAAATATATCAGTCCAGGAAAGATGAAAGAATTGAGGATTCAAAAGAATTATTGCAGTTGTTGCTGCACATGGTTGTAGTCAATAAAAATTTTCCTGAATATAAGGATACATTCCGGCCGATCAGACATGCTATTGTGTATAATATTAGGCTGATAGATGCGCTAATCGAGCTTGGAGAGCTGAATACTGCAGAAGCTTACTGTATTGAGCAAATAGGCGAAAATACCAATTCCAATTATGACTTGGATTATATCGCAAGATTGAAACAGATTTATACCCATACAAAAGATGACAAGAAACTTGTCGGAGTGCTTTCTAAGGAACTCCTGTACAAGCCTAACTTTGACAACTATACCTTTGTTATTGCCAATGTTCAAGCTGATGCCCAATTTAAAAAATGGAGAAATCAGGTTTTGGCGAACGCCAGACAGCTGGCGGGTTTTCATAAAAATGCTGCAGATTTCTCTTTAGCGCTACGAAATTCGGAAGGGGACTTTAAAGGGCTGTTAGCATACCTGGATGAAACTGCAGATTATGATAGTATTGCACTCTACACAAAGCAGTTAATCCTATATTCGGCAGAAGCATTTATACAAAAGCTGATTAGCAAAATTGATAGTGTCCGTGATAATAGACTGAACATGGATAATCCTGCTAAGCTTGAGGAAATACTGGAAAGTATATATCAAATAGCAGCTTTGAAATATGGGGTTGAAAATTTAATGCTTATAGTAAAGAATAGAGAAAAGGTTTATGGGACATGGGCCAATTTATTCGTGAAATATGTGGGCAGAAAGTCATCGGCCAGTTAATTCTTCTAAGTTTAAATGGTGAAACATATCAGAACAGAAAATAAAATATTTAAAAGCGAGATTGTGCTTTATAATTCTCTCGGAAAGGGTGCGTCGATAAAATCTGAAGAACCAATATCAGCATAATAATACTATATATATATATTCATATAAATCTGCGACTTTTAACCAGGGTATCTCGCTTCCGGTTGAGATAATACTTACTCCCTACAGAACGCTAATGCACAATAAAATAATTCTTAAAGGCGCATAGTAGTTAATTTCTTGCTTGTAGACCGAACCAAACAAGTAAGAATCAAATAAGTAATAATTGACATAGAATTAGTGGTAGATGTTGAAACTCTTGTAACAGAATTAGGGTAAATATTTGTAATTCCTGTAATAGAATTAGGGTAAATGCATAAGCTGTAACCTAAAGTTTTGGTTGTTTAGTGAGCAAAACAATTCTGATAAAAACAGCATTTTGAATTCTTTTGATACCTTGTACTAAGGCCCAAACAAATCATCCATGGTAACTTCGTTCTGTACCAGGCCAATAGAATACATATTGTCTTTGGTGCCATAGGTTGTAACCATGGCTAGGAAAAGTGCTTTTTTAGTTTTACTCTCCCGACGAAATGTATCAAGTTTGTTCTTTAACTCAGTAGCATAGGTTTTATCTATGGCAAACTCAGCATTTGAGAACTTAATTTCACATATGCTTATCACATTATCCTGTCTGTCCAGCAAAAGATCGATCTGTGCACCGTTTCCATCTTTAGGAGAATGCCGCCAAGCTGATGTTTCAGTGAACACTCCAGAAATACCAAGCGCTTGTTTAATATTATCTGTATGCTTCATGCAAATCCCTTCAAATACGTAGCTACTCCAACTCCTCCAGGAAGACGTTGATGATTTTTTTAACCATGTACCTGCACCGGTGGCTCGGGAATGTTCAATAAATTTAAGGTAGAAAACGCTGTATTCATCGCTAAGCTTGTAAATGCTCTGATTGGCATTCTTCTGGAAAGGCAGGTGCGGTGTAATGAAGCCAGACTCGACAAGTTCCTCAAGTAAAAGACTGGTACTCCCTCCACTCTGTAGGTTGCATGTCTGTATGATTTCGTTTCTTGTCAATCCCGATGGTTTATCCGCGAGTGCCTTAACTATGGAAATATGCCTGTCTGCGTTTTCGAAAAGAGAGCGGTATAGGTTTGCGAATTCTGTTGAAAGGAGACCATCCTTGGTGAAGCAAAGCCTGTCAATGACCTGGGTAGCACTTTCCCCTTTTCTTAGTTCTTTCAGGTAATGGGGGACACCGCCCATTGCCATAAAAATGGTTAGCACCTGGCAACGGTCAATATGGATATTATTACTTTTTAGGTACTGTTCTGTCTCGTGCAATGTGAAAGGTAACAGGCGGATTTTACGCGTTAAGCGATTGTGCAGGCCTCCTTTGCTATTGATAACTTTTTTGATCATCCAAGTGGCAGCAGATCCACAGATAGTAACAATCAGGTTTGGCTGTTGTGAGGCCCATTGGCTCCAAAAATATTCAAATGCAGAAAGAAAGCCAGATTTATGCGAACTTAGCCAAGGGAACTCATCAAGGAAAATTACAGCTTTTCTTTTTTTAAGTATAGGGGTTGCGAATTCCCTGAGTTGCCAGAAAGCTTCCGTCCAGTTCTTAGGAGCTGCAGGAATTAATCCTGAGCCTAATGCATCTGCGAGAGCCTTGCTGAAATTGAGTAGTTGCTCGCTAGCATTCGCATCGTGAACTCCCGACAGTTCAAAAATGAGCTGTTTCTGGAAGACCGATCGGATTAAGAAAGTTTTTCCGACTCTTCTCCTGCCAAAGACTGCTAAGAGCTCTGATGAGGACGAAGCAAGCGCCTCTGACAATATTTTCTTTTCCGCTATTCTTCGACGAGCAATTCCATATTTCTTCTTCCAGGAGATTTAAACAATTTTATCCGCAGCCAAAACATTGTTTAAATATCGTGTTTTGGCTGTGGATAAAAAAATATCTTCAGCCAAAACTTATATAAAATGAGCTGATTTGGCTGTTGATAGATAGTTTTTTGTTTTAATAAAAGTTCCTTTACTCATCGGGATTTAGTAAGTCTGGTTTACAAAAATTAGTTTTTTCGGCTTTCTTAATACTCTGTAGCTTCTTATGGCTTAATGATTTTTCTTGGGTTAAATAAATTCATTTCGTAAATTTGAGTGATAACATTTGAGCCCAATAATAGTCATTTTGGATAGTTAGTGAGTCGTAATTTTGTTTGCAGGTAGTTGTTAATCAGAGATTGTTTGAGTAAGGCTTGTTCTGGCTTCGTCGGGTTTTTCCATAAATTATTGATTTCAGATAATTAATATGTTTATCTCAATAAAAAGATGATATCAGTTGTTTTGGTATGTTGGCAAACTCTTCCATCGCTACATTTGGCTATGTTTTAATAACTTTAGCTATAAATTATTTCTATAGCTATTAGTAAGATTATAGATGAGTAATCTTCAATTGTAAAACACTTAATATACATGACATAGAGCCTTTTAACACATTTCTTCTGCTGGTAAAAAAAGATTAAATTCTGCTACATTTGCTTTATTAATAAACTGCGCCCTCACCCATGTTTCGATTACTGTTCTTGTTGTTATTCTTATCGACCTTTGGCGTGGTCCATGCGGAGATATTTACGGTGGGTAGTCAACTTGACAGCGGGCCGGGCACGTTGAGAGAAGCTTTAGAAAAAGCGGGCGCCAATGGAAGTGCTGAAACTGACTATATACATTTTACGGCTACAGCCAGGCTCATTAGCTTGAAATCGCCACTAATACTTTCTTCTCATCTTGTTATTGACGGGACTACCCTACCGGGTGCGGCGCTTGGTTTATCTGATGCTAAAGTAACGATCGAAACCGTGATTCCTTATACCGATTATACCGAAAGAACGGCGCTGAAAGGGACGGCTGTTAACCATCTTGAAATTTATGGTTTAAGTTTTTCAAATTTTGCGGCTGGAGGAAGGGGAGCTAGCCCGATTTATATTGCACAAAGCACTAATATTACCATTGGAGCTGTTGGAAAGGGTAATATTTTCTTAACCTGCGATTATGATGTTTACCTGTTTAAATGTAAAACCATTAAAGTTTCGGCAAATTGGTTTGGTATTGCAGCCGATAAGAAAACAGCGGTTGGCCCTGCCTTTGGGGGTACGCTCAATTTTAGGTTATGTGATGATGTAATGGTTGGAGGCGACACGAAGGAGGAAGGAAACCTCTGGGGTTTTCGGGATTATGGGGTAATGATATCAGGGATTAACCCCACTACACAAGCTGTAGAGGCTACCGGCGAGAAGTGTATTGTTAAGAACAACAGTTTTGGGGTGGAGAGCGTAGGTGTAGGTATTGGTGCCCGCGGGTATATTCAGGATTTTAGGAATGTAGAACTCATCAATAATACCTTTTTGGGGAGTGGTGGTTTCGATTTCAAAAATATTCACAACTCTGGAAAGATACAGGGAAACAGGATGGGGATACGAAGTGATGGAAGCAAATCTTATGCTTACAGTACTATAGGCTTGGAAAACTGCTCCAATATGATCATTGGCGGGAAAAATCCTGGAGAAGAAAATGTAATGGCCAACCGGGTAAGCTTTGGGCCGGGAACACCTGGTGTAAGTGCAAACAACTGTGGCGACATTTTATTACAAAGAAATTCGATTTATTGTATTTCATCCATGCCCATTACCTATAAATCAGAAAAATCAAAAGTAGAAATTCCGGTTATTAAAATTGATGAATACGATAATGGTTCTTTAAAGGGAACCGCTACGCCTAATGCAGAAATTGAAGTGTTTTCGGATGGAGAATGTTACCAGTGTGATGCAAAGAAATATTTAGGAAGTACTTTTGCTGATGGGCAAGGAAACTGGAAGATGACCATTCCGGCCAATGTCGGCTTTACGGCATCGGCTACTTTAAATAATCGTACCTCGGAGTTTTTAGGGATGGGTTTACAAATGGGTAATTACATTATTAAACAGCCTACTTGCGGGCAGGCAAATGGTTCAATTACCGGAATTGTGGTGCAGGGTGCTACAGCCATTGAATGGCGAAACGCAGAAAAAAAATTAATCGGCACCAATGCCGATTTAAAAGACCTACCGCCTGGAACTTATTCTTTTACTGCATTTTTGGGTACGGCCTGTAAAACACAAACTTTTACTTGGGAGCTAAAAGATATTACGCCCCAATTGTATACCGCTTTGATGAAAACACAGCCTGCTACCTGCAGTATGGAGAATGGTGGAATTAGCAATGTATTTTTATCGAATTTGGAGGCCGCAAAAACGAAGTCTGTTAGCTGGTTAAATGATGCAGATGAGGTTAAAGGAACTGCGCTTACTTTACAAAATGTTAAAGGGGGTAATTACAGACTGAAAGTGGTTAGCACCGACAACTGTACAGTTGTTTTTGGCCCTTTTAATATTCCTGCGGAAGGTGCTCCGGTTGCAGACCTTACAAAAATACTGATTGAACATGCAGATTGTGATCGCAAAAATGGCAGCATAACGGGTTTGATTGCTTCAGGAAAAGAAGCCATAACTTTTATATGGCGAAATGAAAAGCAGGATATCGTGGGTACCGAAGCAAATTTACGCGGAGTATCAGCTGGTAAATATACCGTCGAAGTTAAAGATCAGGGTACTTGCGGGTCACTTTTTTATTCCTTTATCATCGAGGAAAAAAATGGAATAACGGTTGATGATTCGGCATACGATTTAAGAAATGCAGGATGTACAACCAATGATGGCTGGATAAAAAACCTGAAGATTAGTTCTTCTGATCGGTTAACCTACAAGTGGACAAATGATGCTGGATTAGATTTTGGCCATCAAATAGATGTTGTAAACCTTGCGCCGGGTAAGTATAAATTAACAATTGCAAATACTTACTGTATCAAAACGCTGGAGTATAACATCATCAGGCAAAGTGCAAAGGTTTTTCCAGAACTGATTTACAAGATTTCCGATGCCGCATGTGGTGAAGATTCGGGTATGATCACGGTTCAAACTTCGGGTATTGATGCAGGAACAAAACTGCGTTGGACGGATGCAACCGGTGCTACTATTGGCCGTACGAATACGATAACTGGATTGAAAACCGGTAAATACAGTTTGTTTTTAACGGACGAAAAAGAATGTGAACAACACTTTAAAGACTACACAGTTTCGCGTATTGAGCCCTTGGTGATGGATTTAGCTGAGGTAAATAACAAGGCCGACCATTGTGCAATGGGCCTTGGAGCAATTAGTAATGTGATGATTAAGGGCGGGGTTGCGCCTTATCAGTACGAGTGGTTGAACAACCAGGAAGAGGTTGTGGGCAGGCAGCCGATATTAGTAAATGTACCATACGGATTTTATAAATTCAAGGTAACTGATAACAGCGGTAGTAGCTGTAATTTTGTAGAAAAAGAATTTGTAATAGACAACATTGGAGAGGAGATTGAAGCGCCCGCAGTAGCTGATGTTAAGCTATGTGGCGAAGGTGAGGGAACTATAAGGGTGTTAAATCCTGTTGCAGGTACCTATAAACTATATCAATTTGAAACCGGCGGACAGGCATTAATAGAAAACAATACGGGTTTATTTACATTGGAAATGGTAAAATCTAAATCGTATTTCCTGAGTTTGGCCAATGGAAATTGTGAAAGCAAACGTACTGCAGTGCCGGTTACTTTTGCCGAGAAAGCGGTAGATGTTCCTTCATCATTTTCACCAAATGGTGATGGGGCGAATGATACCTGGATAATTAAGAATATTGAACAATATCCTCAAGTCTTAATAAAGGTTTTTAACCGTTTAGGCAATGTGGTATTTAATAGCAGTGGTTATGGAATCCCATTTGACGGGCGAAGTAATGGTAAAATCCTTCCTGTGGGTGTATATTACTATACTATTCATCTGGCGACAAAGTGTAAAAGTATTTCTGGTAGTTTGATGTTGATGAGGTAAGCCCTGTTTTTATGGCTATCTACTATAAAATGATTACATAAAATCTTAATATTGTTAAGCCATTTTTCTAACTCTGTAAATATTATCCTATCAAACTTGTTGTTATAAAATTAGGGTTAATTAATGAATGTTTCGTCACAGAATTAGGGTAAATATGATGAATAATTGTAATAGAATTAGGGTAATTGTATATGGCGTTGATACTGAAATGTTCGCGAAAATCATTTATTAATTTCTTGATATTTTGTAGCTGGTTTTATTTAGATGATTTTTCTTGTGTTTTACTTAGAGAAATCGTCGATCCCTGACCATTGACAAAAGTATCTGCCTACGCCTTGCAAGGCATACCTTTGCATCATTATGAGTTTTCAAATTATATTCCGAGCATTTGTACATTGCAGGATACGAGTAGTATAGCCTCATTTATCTCTATTCAAATCAATATAATATGGAACTGATGGTGCCAGAGATTTGCAGTTTAGGCCAAACTATGCTCCTTGGGCGATACGGTATTGAGTGATTGAGTTTCTTCTGAAATATGAAAGAGTTATCCTTTAATTTCTAAGTGCGTTATTTGCTCTTGCAGATCGAAAAGAACTGCATAAGTTTATTTCCGCTAGCCCTTCAGGTAAATACATCAGGAAGCTGGGAATTCTTACTCCGATTAAGCTATTTGCATGAAGCTGCATGTCCAAAAGATCCTGTGATTTTAGGGGAAATAAATGGGATGCCAAGATCAGCGGAGCGGAGAATAAATAAAACACCGATAGCCAACATAAACCATGGAATTAATTGTTGAGAATTGAAGCGGATGTATTTTTTAAGGTAAATTCTGCTCATGGAAATCATCATCATCAGCGGTGTTGTTCCTAAACCAAAGAGGAACATAAATGTTCCTCCGGAAGTTACATTACCTGTATTTAATGCTGTTGCTAATGCTAAATAAACCATTCCACAGGGGATCAGCCCGTTTAACATGCCAGCAAATAAGCCCCAAAGCCTAAGGTTAAAAACCTCAGACATCAGCCTACTGATCGGGTTTAGCAACTTATTCTGGATTTTCGAAAACTGAAATTGTGTAAACCTGCTCAGACGCAATGCAGTGAATACTATCAGTATAATTCCAATGGTTAAACTAAGTACTTTCTGGTTACTAAAAATCTTTATACTACTGCCTACTGCACCCACGGCCAGGCCTAAAAAGATGTAAATTAAAATACGGCCAAATTGATAAAGTAAAAGTTGTAATGATGATTCCAGAAAACTCTTTTTTTGAAACGGCATACCAAGCATAATCGGCCCGCACATTACCGCACAATGCAGGCTCCCAAAAAGGCCCATTAAAAAAGCAAGGGGGAGAAGATTCATTGTAGCGTGATATTTTTCTTGAACATGAATTCTTTTCCTTTTACTTTCCATTGAAGTTTTAAAAACCACAAACCTTTTGGAAGATCATTCCGCTGAATAAGAATTAGATTTGAACTGCCAACTGTGAAACCATTTCTTGTTTTATCATCAGTAATATTTGATGCCCTTTTTAAATTTAGATTATAACTGGCAGAATCCTTCAATTTAATGATGATTTGCTGAGCTGAAATATTTATTTCAGGTTCAGCGTCGGCATTTAACATTTGCTTCGTCGCATTAAATTCATCATCATAATTGATCCCCTGTTCGTAATAATCGTCTTCAATTAATGCATCTCTACCATGAACGTAAAACATATAACAAACCATAACGATGATGAAAAGCATGAAGGTAACCATGCCCACAACTATTTTTGCTCCCCAATTCATATCTCATTTATTTAATCATAAAACACCACACCCTCAGAAATTTTACTATTCTGGTTGTGCAAAAAAACTGGTACTGGCTTCACTAATTACTTTCCCATCTACCCAAACCTCAAAGACAGCCTCAGTTTTATATTCTTTGATCGTTTCATTTTTTCTGATCAAAAAGAAAGTCACCTGTGCACTCCCTTCTTTTGGTAAAACTTCGGCAGCCTGGATAAACTCAATTTTATCGTCACGATCTTTCGATCTAAACAGAAATTTCATTTCTCTATTTGTTTTATTGATCATTTCGGCATTGTAAAGATTGCTGGTTTCCTTATTTTTTCTCACTTGGAATAGCGTTCCACTTGCTCTTAAAACTGTTGTTTGTACGTCTTCTCTTTTATAAATGAGCGATGAAAAAACAATCATCACCAGAAATAGAACCGCTGCATAGCCATAAGATTTCAATCCGATTTTATAAGGCTTACGATCTTGCACAAATTCTTGATTATAAAATCCTATTAACCGCTGTGGCCTACCAATTTTAATCATCACTTCATCGCAAGCATCAATACAGGCAGTACAGTTAATACATTCGGCTTGCGTACCTTTTCTAATGTCAATACCTGTTGGGCAAACCTGAACACAGAGGCTACAATCAACACAATCGCCTTTATTAGTGATAAAACTGTCTTTTTGCAAACGGCCTCTGGGTTCTCCTCTTGAAAAATCATAAGCCACAACCAAACTTTGATTATCAAGTAAAACGCCTTGCAATCTACCATAGGGACATATCACGGTACAAACGACTTCTCTTACGTAAGCAAAAACCAGGTAGAATATTATGGTAAATAAGCAAATAGAAATAAATCCTGAAAGATGTTGTTTGATGGGTTCGGTAATAATTGTAAATAACAAATCAGAACTGATGATATAAGCTAAAAAGGTGTTGGCAATGCAAAATGAAATCAGTAAAAAAATAATGTGTTTAAGGCCCTTTTTGAAAAACTTTTCTCCGTTCCAATTCTGAGCATCTAACTTCTTTTGTTTATTTGCATCTCCTTCAATCCAGTATTCTATCCTTCGGAAAACCATCTCCATAAAAATAGTTTGAGGGCAGGCCCAACCGCACCATAGTCTGCCCAAAACCACTGTAAAACAAACAATAAAGATGGCGAAGATGAGCATTGCCAATGCAAACAGATAGAAATCCTGAGGAGTAAATAACAATCCAAAGAATACAAATTTTCGTTCTAAAAAATTGAGTAATACCAACTGCTCTCCATTTAACTTCACAAACGGACAAGCAAACAATAACAGCAATAAAGCGTAGCTTACCCATATCCGGCGGGTGTATAATTTACCCGATGGTTTTTTAGGGTAAAGCGCATCCCTGTCTTTTGCTTTACTTTTTCGTTGCATCTGTAACGCTCAAACTATCTCCAACACTTTTCATTGAGTTATCCCGAGGATTTTTTTCCTCGTATTTATCACCTTGAGGGGCCTTCGCTCCTGCAGGCCTGGTATCTTTTAAAGACATAATATAATTGGAAACAGCACTGATCTGCTTCGGACTAAGCGTTTTTTCCCAGCTAATCATTCCTTTATCTGGAACACCATATTTTATCGTTTTAAAAATGTTGTTAATTCCCCCGCCATGAAGCCAAAATTCATC
>Ga0308159_1004428_pt1 | contig 12872 bp, 12 predicted proteins | sample PhyCR1_FD_201040 | JGI IMG/M metagenome (GOLD analysis project Ga0308159, IMG submission 201040) | Phyllosphere microbial communities from UC Gill Tract Community Farm, Albany, California, United States - DLSLC.R1 | ecosystem: Host-associated > Plants > Phyllosphere > Unclassified | place: USA...
GGATGTCGTTGCCCAGACGGGTGCGCAGCGTGCCTTCGCTGTCGGTCTGCGCGAGGTAGTGCGCGTGCCCGACGCGCGCATGGTCCGAGTGCGCGTGCGTGATCACCGCGCGATCGACAGGGCGCCAGGGGTCGATGTAGAAGTCGCCGGGTGGGCAGTAAAGGCCTTCCGGGCGCGCGACGACGAGGTCGTCGGGGCGTGACGGCTGCACGGCGGGGGGCACGGGTGACGAAGACTCCATGGGAGCCTCATCCTAGGACAGCGACGGGCCGTGGCACCTGACTGCGCGGCGCGAACGTCTGTGGGCAGGAGCCTACGCGTGAGACGGAATGGCCAGACCCAAGCTCCGCACACGCATGGACGTCACCATGCCGTCCACTTCTGGCTGCTGGCCGCCGACGCCACCGTGCGCTCGATGAAGCGCACACCCCGGGCGCCGTCTTCGACGCGGGGATAGTCGGCAGCGAGCGGGTCGGCGTGACGGCCTTCCAGCCGGGCGCGAATGTCCGCCGCAACGCCGCCGTAGACGTTGGCGAAGGCCTCGATGAAGCCTTCGGGATGCCCGGCGGGCAGGCGGCTCCCACGCTGCGCGGCCGGATGCAGCCAGGGCGAGCCGCGCGTGAGGATGCGCTGCGGCCCATCGCCGGGCGAGTGCACCAGACGGCTGGGCTGCTCCTGCCGCCATTCGATGCTGCCCAGCGTGCCCGACACGCGCAGGCGCAGGTCGTTTTCCACGCCCGTGTTGATCTGTGAAGCCACCAGCACGCCGCGCGCGCCATGGGTCAAGCGCAGCAGCAGGCTGCCGTCGTCGTCGAGCGCACGGCCGGGCACCAGCGCCCCCAGGTCGGCACACAGGTGTTCGATCTCCAGGCCAGTCACGGTCGCCAGCAGGTTCTCGGCGTGCGTACCGATGTCGCCGATGGCCCCCGCCGCACCGCTCTTCGCCGGATCGGTGCGCCAGCCGGCCTGCTTGTTGCCGCTGCCTTCGAGCTGCGTGGCCAGCCAGCCCTGGTTGTATTCGACGACCACCTTGCGGATCTCCCCCAGCTCGCCCGCACGCACCATCGCGCGTGCCTGGCGGACCATCGGGTAGCCGCTGTAGTTGTAGGTCACGCCAAAGACGGTTCCCTGCCGCTGCACGGCGGCGACCAGGGCGTCCGCCTGTTCGCGCGTGTGCACCAGCGGCTTGTCGCATACCACGTGGAAGCCCGCCTCCACGAAGGCCTGCGCCACCGGAAAGTGCACGTGGTTCGGCGTGACGATGGAGACGAAGTCGATGCGCTCGTGCGCCGGCCGATTCAGCTCGTCGGCCAGCAGCGCCTGCCAGTCGCCGTGATTGCGGTCGTCGGCAAGGAACAGGTCGCGGCCCGAAGCCCGTGCCTTTTCCGCGCTCGACGACAGTGCGCCGGCCACCAGCTCGCACTGGCCGTCGAGCGCGATGGCGTGGCGGTGCACGGCGCCGATGAAGGCGTCGCGGCCGCCACCGACCATGGCGTAGCGCAGCTTGCGGAGAGCGTTGTCCGCAGTCACATCAGAACGGCGAGTTGGGGAAGTAGAAGTCCTTCGCGTTGTCCTTGGTGATCAGCACCGACGGGATGATCGTCGTGGCCGGCAGCTTCTCGCCCTTCAGGCGCGCTTCGGCGGTGAGCTTGATCGCGTCGTAGATGAACTTGGGCGAGTAGCTCACGTCGGCGCCGATGCGCTTGTCCTTGCCGTCCATGATGGTCTTGACCATGCCCTTGGCGCCCGCACCGCCGAACACGATCTTGATGTCCTCGCGCTTGGCCTGCTCGATGGCCTTGAGCACGCCCACCGCCATGTCGTCGTCGGCCGCCCAGATGGCGTCGATCTGCTTGAAGCGCGTGAGGTAGTCCTGCGTGACCTTGAAGGCGTCGTCGCGGTTCCAGTTGGCGTACTTGGCGTCGAGCAGCTTCACGTCGGGATGGTTCTTCAGCACCGCGTTGAAGGCGTCCATGCGCTCGTTGTCCAGCGTGGTCGCAATGCCGCGCAGCGCCACCACGTTGCCCTTGCCGCCCAGCGTCTTCACGATGTACTCGGCCGGGATCCGACCGAAGGCGGTGTTGTCGCCGGCCACATACGCGTCTTGCGCGCTGGTGTCGGTCAAGCCGCGGTCCACCACCGTCACGTAGGCGCCCTTGGCCTTGACCTGGGCGACCGGCTTGGTGAGCGCGGCCGACTCGAACGGGAAGATCACGAGTGCGTTGATCTTGGTGACCGTGCTGAAGTCCTGCAGCTGGTTCGCTTGCTCAGGCGCGCCGCTGGCCGTCTTGATCGTGATCTTCAGGTCCTTGTGTTCCTTCTCCAGGTCCTTCTTGGCCTGGTTGGCCCAGTAGTTGATGCCGCCCATGAAGCTGTGCGTGGCGGCCGGGATCGACACGCCGAGGTTGACCTTCTCGGCGGCGAATGCGGGCAGGCTGGCGAGGGATGCGGCTGCGATGGCCGTGAGTGCGATGCGACGGGTGAAACGTGTCATGAGGGATGTCTCCTTGTGGTTGAGGGAAGCGGGAACGGAACAATGAAATGGATCACTCTTCGTGGAACACCGCGGAACCGGCTTCGCTGGGCCGCTGGTGTTGCCCCCGGTAGGGGGTTGGCGAAGCGACACGAAGTGCGCGAAGACTGGGGGCGAGCCTTCATCTCCGGCCTCTTTGGAGGAACGCCACGATGATGATCACGAAGCCCTGCACCGCCGCGTTGAGATACACGCTGATGATGCTGGTGAGGTTCAGGATGTTGCTGATGACCGACAGCAGGATGGCGCCGATCACCGTGCCGGTGATGCTGCCCGCACCGCCCTTGAGCGCGGTCCCGCCGACGATGACGGCCGCGATGGCTTCGAGCTCCCACAGCAGGCCTGTGGTGGGCGATGCGGAGCCCAGCCGCGGCACGTACAGCAGCGTCGCGATGCCCACGCACACACCGAGCAGCACGTAGGTGAGGATCTTCACGCGGTCGACGTCGACCGCGGCATAGCGCGCCACCTGTTCGTTCGAGCCGATGGCCTGCACGTAGCGGCCGTAGGCGGTGCGGTTGAGGATCACCCCGCCGATCACAGCGACGATGAAGAACACCCACACCGGCACCGGGATGCCAGCGAGGCTGGCGTAGTAGACCGGCGCGTAGAGGTCCGACAGATCGTTGTCGAGCGTGAGCGCGCCGCCGTCGGCGAAGTACGTGAGGTACGCGCGGAAGATGCCCAGCGTGCCGAGCGTCACGATGAAGGGCTCGATGCGGCCCTTGGTGATGAGCAGGCCGTGCGCCAGGCCGAACATCGCGCCCAGCACCACCGCCAGCGTGGCGCCGGCGATCACGGCCACGAGCGGCGAGCCGAGCGCGGGCCCGGCCCAGTTGATGAACATGATCACGCTGCCGGCGATGAGGGCGGCCATCGAACCGACCGACAGGTCGATGCCGCCCGAGATGATCACGAAGCACATGCCCACCGCGATGATGCCGATGAAGGCCGTGCGGGTGAGCACGTTCATCGCGTTGTCGACGGTGGCGAAATCGCTGTTGAGCGCGGTGCCGGCGATGCACAGCAGCACCAGGCCGAGCACCGGGCCGATGCCGCGCAGGCGTTCGGTCCAGCGGGGCGTGGCTTCGCCGCGGTGGGTGGCTTCAGGCGTGGACATGCGGGTCTCCGGTCTCGGGTGCGGTGGAAAGGGCGACCGCCGTGCCCGTGGCATGGGCGATCAGCGTTTCTTCGCTCAGGTGGCGGGCGTCCAGCGTGGTCACCAGCCGGCCCGCGCGCATCACCGCGACGCGGTGGCACAGGCCGATGAGTTCCATGAGCTCGGACGACACGACGATCACGGCCAGCCCGTCACGGGCCAGTCGCTGGATCAGGAAATAGATATCGCGCTTGGCGCCCACGTCGACGCCGCGCGTGGGCTCGTCGAGCACCACCACCTTCGGGCGCGGCTGCAGCACCTTGGCCAGGGCCAGCTTCTGCTGGTTGCCGCCCGACAGCGACGACGCCCGGACGTCGAGCGAGCCGGTGCGAATGCCGTAGTCCTTGACGGCCTCGGCCAGCGCCGCACGCTCGGCCGTCGGCTGGAGCCATGGCCGGGCGTAGCGTTCGAGCGCCATCAGCGTCAGGTTCTCGCGAAGGCCGAAATCGACGTGCAGTCCCTTGCCCTTGCGGTCTTCGCTCAGGTAGGTCAGGCCGTGGCGTGCCGCATCGCGCGGATTGCGCAGCTGCACCGGCCGGCCGAGCATCTCGACCTCGCCACTGCCTGGACGCAGGCCCATGAGGCCTTCGAAGAGTTCGGTGCGGCCCGCGCCCACCAGGCCAGCGAAGCCGAGGATCTCGCCCGGGCGCACCTCGAAGCTGGCCTCCTGCGCCCAGCCGGGCACGGTGTAGCGACGCACCTGCATCGCGGGCGCTCCGCCGGCTGCCACCTCGTCGCGCACCGGGTACAGGTCGGCCAGTTCGCGACCCACCATCAGGTTGGCCATCTGCTGGCGCGTCACATCGGCGGTGAGCGCGCGCGTGACGAAGCGCCCATCGCGCATCACGATCACGTCGTCGGTCACGCGCTCGACCTCGTCTAGCTTGTGCGAGATGTAGACGATGGTCACCCCTTCGGCCCGCAGTTGCGCGATCAGCCTGAACAGGCGCTCGGTCTCGCCCGGCGTGAGCGTGGCCGTGGGCTCGTCCATGATCAGCAGCCGCGCACGGCGCGCGACCGCCTTGGCGATCTCCACCAATTGCTTTTCGGCCACGATGAGCCGACGCACCTTGGTGCGCGGATCGATCTGCAGGCCGACCTGCGCCAGCGCCGCGGCGGCTTCGCGTTCCATCGCGGCGTCGTCGAGCAGCCAGCCCGTCGAGGAAGCGCCGGGCCGCCCCAAGCTTCCTCGCTCCCCGCGGGGGACGGTCGCCGTGAAACGGCGACCAAGGGGCAGCATCTTCTTTTCATGGCCGAGGAAGATGTTCTGTGCCACGCTCAGGTCTTCGGCCAGGTTGAATTCCTGGTGGATCAGCACGATGCCGTGCGCCTGCGCGTCGCGCGAATTCGCAAACTGCTGCGCCACGCCGTTGACGCGCAGGCTCCCCGCCGAGGGCTGCTCGTAACCCGCGAGTATCTTCATCAGCGTGGACTTGCCCGCGCCGTTTTCGCCGAGAAGGCCGTAGACCCTGCCGGGCGCCAGCGAAAAGCTCACGCCATGCAGCACCTGCACCGGACCGAACGCCTTCACGATCCCGTCGAACTCGACCGCCACACCCGCTCCGCGGGCCAGCAACGCTTCCGTTTCCATGGGGAACTCCTGGCCGCGCGTGGGCGTGCCCTGTACTGTCGGGCTCATGGCGCCACTCCGCGCACCTTGAGCGTTTCCTGCATGGCCAGCACACCCGCACCCACCAGCCCGCCCTGCGCACCCAGCGGCGTGTACTGGATCTCCAGGTGCCGCGTCGACAGGGCCAGCGAGCGCTGGTAGACGCTCTGGCGCACGGCCGCGAGGAACAGCGGCCCGATGTGCGTGATGCCGCCGCCGATGAAGACGTGCGACGGATTGAAGAAATTGACCACCGACGCCAGCATCTGCCCGAGCAGGCTGCCGGCGCGCTGGATGATGGCGTTGGCCGAGGCATCGCCTGCGCGGCCGGCCAGCCCCACGTCGACCGCGTCAATGTGGCCCTTGTCGCGCAGGCACTCTGCCAGCATCGCGCTTTCGCCGGCTTCCACCGCCTGCACCGCCATCCGCGTGATCGCCGGGCCGGCGGCCATCACCTCGACGCAACCCAGGTTGCCGCAATGGCAGCGCGGCCCTTCCTGGTCGACGCAGATGTGGCCCACGTCGCCGGCCGAGCCCGCCGCGCCGCGGTACACCTCGCCGTGGCAGACGATGCCGCAGCCGATGCCCGTACCCACCTTGATGACCAGGAAGTTCGAAAGCGACCGCTTCAGGCGCCACAGCTCGCCGAGCGCCATGAGGTTGACGTCGTTGTCCACGAACACGGGTGCCGCGTAGTCCTCGCGCAGGCAATCGCGGATGGAAAATCCGTCCCATGCCGGCATCAGGGGCGGATTCACCAGCTGGCCGATGCCGAAGTTCACCGGGCCGGGCACGCCGATGCCAATGCCCATGACCTCCCTGGCATCGAACCCTTCGCGCCCCAGCAGTTCGCGCAGCAAGATGCGCACGCGCGCCAGCACGACGCCCGGCCCCTGGCGCACGTCGGCGGGTTCGGTGTGCTGGACGATCAGGGTCAGGTCCGGTCGCAGAATGGCCAGGTCGAGGCTGGTTGCGCCGATGTCGACACCCACCAGGACGCCGAGTGCACCGTTCAGCTGGAGGTTCTCGGCACGGCGGCCACCCGACGAGGCCTGCAGGCCGGCTTCTGCCAGCACGCCCTGGTCGAGCAGGCCGGCGATCATCGCGTTGGCCTTGCTGCGCGAGTAGCCCAGCTGCTCCGCCATGCCATGACGCGAACAGCCGGCCGACCAGAAAGTCGTCTCCAGCAAGCGCATCTCATCGGCAGTGAGGCCACTCCAGCGTTGCAAGCTCTTGTCTCCGGCGTTCTTGTCGTGCGTTCCACCATGCGATGGAACTGGCGAATACTAGTAGGCCATCTTCTGCCGGACAAGGCTTAACTTCGACCAAATTCACGCATAAGTGCATGTGGTTCCGCCGATGTGTCTGTACGCTTCCCAAACGCGACAAAGCCGCCCGGAGGCGGCTTTGCAGGGTGGGAACGACGCGACGAAGCGCGTCCCGGAAGACGGCAGACGAAGCTTACTTCTTCTGGCGGTACTTGCGCAACGCAGCGATCTGCGCGGCCATCACGGCCAGTTCCGACTGCGCCATGGCGATGTCGATGTCGCTCTTCGCGTTCTTCAGTGCTTCCTCGGCCGCAGCCTTGGCCTGGTTCGCCTTTTCGTCATCGAGGTCCTTGCCGCGGATGGCGGTGTCGGACAGCACGGTGACCGTGTTGGGCTGCACTTCGAGAATGCCACCGGCCACGAAGACGAACTCTTCATTGCCGTCTGCCATCTCGATGCGCACAGCACCAGGGCGAATGCGCGTGATCAACGGCGTGTGCCGCGGATAGATGCCGAGCTCGCCGGCTTCACCGGGCAGCGCGACGAAGCGTGCTTCGCCCGAGAAGATGGACTCTTCCGCGCTGACGACGTCGACGTGAATGGTGTTTGCCATGTGAGTTCCTCAGGCGCCTCAGGCGACCTTCTTGGCCTTCTCGAAAGCCTCGTCGATGGTTCCGACCATGTAGAACGACTGTTCAGGCAGGTGGTCGCACTCGCCGTTCACGATCATCTTGAAACCACGGATGGTCTCGGTCAGCGGAACGTACTTGCCTGGCGAGCCCGTGAACACTTCGGCCACGTGGAACGGTTGCGACAGGAAACGCTGGATCTTGCGCGCGCGGGCCACGGCCAGCTTGTCGTCAGGAGCCAGTTCGTCCATGCCCAGAATGGCGATGATGTCGCGCAGCTCCTTGTAGCGCTGGAGCGTGCCTTGCACGGCACGGGCCACGTTGTAGTGCTCTTCGCCGACCACGGCCGGCGACAGCTGGCGCGACGTCGAGTCCAGCGGGTCCACGGCCGGGTAGATGCCCAGCGATGCGATTTCACGCGACAGCGCGACGGTCGAGTCCAGGTGGGCGAAAGTGGTGGCAGGCGACGGATCGGTGTAATCGTCGGCTGGCACGTAGACGGCCTGGATCGAGGTGATCGAGCCGACCTTGGTCGACGTGATCCGCTCCTGCAGCCGGCCCATTTCCTCGGCCAGCGTCGGCTGGTAGCCCACGGCCGACGGCATGCGGCCCAGCAGTGCGGACACTTCGGTACCGGCCAGCGTGTAGCGGTAGATGTTGTCCACGAAGAACAGCACGTCCTTGCCTTCGTCGCGGAACGACTCGGCAATCGTCAGGCCGGTCAGCGCGACGCGCAGACGGTTGCCTGGGGGTTCGTTCATCTGGCCGTAGACCATGGCCACCTTCGAGTCCTCGAGGTTCTCGAGGTTCACGACGCCGGAATCGGCCATCTCGTGATAAAAGTCGTTGCCTTCGCGGGTACGTTCACCCACACCGGCGAACACCGACACGCCCGAGTGGGCCTTGGCGATGTTGTTGATGAGTTCCATCATGTTCACGGTCTTGCCCACACCGGCGCCACCGAACAGGCCCACCTTGCCGCCCTTGGCGAACGGGCACACCAGGTCGATCACCTTGATGCCGGTTTCCAGCAGTTCCTGCGACGGCGACAGGTCGTCGTACGCGGGCGCCTTGCGGTGGATCGAGGCCGTCAGGTCCTGGCTGACCGGGCCACGTTCGTCAATGGGCGAACCCAGCACGTCCATGATGCGACCGAGCGTTGCCTTGCCCACGGGCACGGTGATCGGTGCATGGGTGTTGGTGACCATCAGGCCGCGGCGCAGGCCGTCCGACGAACCGAGCGCAATGGTGCGCACCACGCCGTCGCCGAGTTGCTGCTGCACTTCGAGCGTGAGGGTGCTGCCTTCCAACTTCAAGGCGTCATAGATCTTGGGCATCTGGCTGCGCGGAAATTCCACGTCGACCACGGCACCGATACATTGAACGATCTTGCCTTGCACTGCATTTGCTTGAGCCATCATCTGCTCCGATAAAAATTTGAATCTGTTGACGTCGAAAGACGCTTAGACGCCGGCGGCCGCAGCAGCGCCCGACACGATTTCCGACAGCTCTTTCGTGATGCCGGCCTGACGGGTCTTGTTGTAGATCAGCTTGAGTTCGCCGATCACATTCCCTGCGTTGTCGGTGGCAGCCTTCATGGCCACCATGCGGGCCGACTGCTCCGACGCCATGTTCTCGGCCACGGCCTGGTACACCAGCGACTCCACGTAACGCACCAGCAGTTCGTCGATCACGGTCGGCGCATCGGGCTCGTAGATGTAGTCCCAGGCGTGCTGGCCCTTTTCGGCCCGCAACGTGTCGGCGGCGAGCGGCAGAAGCTGCTCGATCACCGATTCCTGGCGCATCGTATTGATGAACTTCGTGTAGCAGATGTACACGGCGTCCAGCTTGCCTTCGGCGTAGGCGTCGAGCAGCACCTTGACCGGGCCGATCAGCTTGTCGAGGTGCGGCGTGTCGCCCATCTGGGTGACATGCGACACCACGCGGGCGCCCACGCGGTTCAGAAAGCCGAGGCCCTTGTTGCCGATGGCGACCGCCTCCACAGCGATGCCCGCGGCCTGCTGCTCACGCAGCTTGGCCGTCAGTGCACGCAGCACGTTGGTGTTCATGCCGCCGCACAGACCCTTGTCGGTCGTCACGAGGATGAAGCCCGACGCCTTGGCGTCGTTGTTCTTCATGAACGCGTGCGTGTACTCGGGGTTCGCCTGGCCGAGATTGGCCGCGACGGTGCGGATCTTCTCGCTGTAGGGGCGTGCCGCGCGCATGCGCTCCTGCGCCTTGCGCATCTTCGATGCGGCCACCATTTCCATGGCCTTGGTGATCTTCTTGGTGTTTTCCACCGATTTGATCTTGCCGCGGATTTCCTTGCCAGCTGCCATTGGGACTCCTTGCGTTGCCGATCAGGCGAACGACTTCTTGAACGTCGTGATTGCGGCGGTCAGTTCAGCTTCGGCTTCCTTGTCCAGCGCCTTGGCCTTCTCGATCTTGTCGAGCAGCGCCACGTGGCTGGTCTTGAGGAACTGATGCAGGCCGTGTTCGAAGGCAAGAACCTTCTTGACGTCCAGATCGTCCATGAAGCCCTTGTTCACTGCGAACAGCGTAGCGCCCATCAGCGAGACGGGCAGCGGGCTGTATTGCGCCTGCTTGAGCAGTTCGGTCACGCGGGCACCGCGGTCGAGCTGCTTGCGCGTGGCTTCGTCCAGGTCGGAAGCGAACTGCGCGAACGCAGCCAGTTCACGGTACTGCGCCAGATCGGTACGGATACCGCCCGACAGGCCCTTGATGATCTTGGTCTGGGCGGCCGAACCGACGCGCGACACCGAAATACCTGCATTGATGGCAGGACGGATACCGGCGTTGAACAGGCTCGTTTCCAGGAAGATCTGGCCGTCGGTGATCGAGATCACGTTGGTCGGCACGAAGGCGGACACGTCGCCGGCTTGCGTTTCGATGATCGGCAGCGCCGTCAGCGAACCGGTCTTGCCCTTGACTTCACCCTTGGTGAAGGCTTCCACGTAGTCGGCGTTCACGCGGGCTGCGCGTTCGAGCAGGCGGCTGTGGAGATAGAACACGTCGCCCGGGTAGGCTTCGCGGCCTGGTGGGCGGCGCAGCAGCAGCGACACCTGGCGGTAGGCGACGGCTTGCTTGGACAGGTCGTCGTACACGATCAGCGCGTCTTCGCCGCGGTCGCGGAAGTACTCGCCCATGGTGCAGCCCGAGTAGGCCGACACATACTGCATGGCAGCCGATTCAGAAGCCGAAGCCGCCACGACGATGGTGTATTCCATTGCGCCGGCCTGTTCGAGCGCGCGCACCACGTTCTTGATCGACGAGGCTTTCTGGCCGATCGCGACGTAGACGCAGCTCACGCCCTGGCCCTTCTGGTTGATGATCGCGTCGATCGCCACGGCCGTCTTGCCGGTCTGGCGGTCGCCGATGATCAGCTCGCGCTGACCACGGCCGATCGGCACCATCGAGTCGATCGACTTCAGGCCGGTCTGCAGCGGCTGGTCGACGGACTTCCGTGCGATCACGCCCGGTGCGACCTTTTCGATCACGTCGGTCAGCTTGGCATTGATGGGGCCCTTGCCGTCGATCGGCTGGCCCAGTGCGTTCACCACGCGGCCGATGAGTTCGGGGCCCACGGGCACTTCCAGGATGCGGCCCGTGCACTTCACGGTGTCGCCTTCGGAGATATGTTCGTACTCGCCCAGAATCACGGCGCCGACCGAGTCACGCTCGAGGTTCAGTGCCAGGCCGAAGGTCGGCGTACCGTCTGCGGTGGGGGTGAACTCGAGCATTTCGCCCTGCATCGCGTCCGACAGGCCGTGCACGCGCACGATGCCGTCGGTCACCGACACCACGGTGCCCTGGTTGCGAATGTCTGCACTGACGCCAAGACCTTCGATGCGGCTCTTGATCAGTTCGGAAATTTCTGCGGGATTGAGTTGCATGACTCTTTCCTTCTTTCAATAAATGGGGCCAACCGCCACTCGCCGCGTCAAGCGGTGAGCGCTGCTTTCATTTGCTCGAGACGAGCCTTCACGGAGGTGTCGAGGACTTCGTCACCCACCACGACGCGAATTCCGCCGATCAGCGAGGGGTCGGATTCGACCCGCAGGTTGAGCTGGCGTCCGAAGCGGCGTTGCAGTGCAACGCCGACGTCGTTGAGGCTCGCTTCATCGATCGGGAAGGCGCTGTAGATCACTGCGTCGGAGGCACCGTTGCGCACGTTCTTCAGCGCGCGGTACTGGACCGCGACCTCGGGCAGCGCGGCAAGCCGGCCGTTGTCGATCACCGTGCGCAGGAAGTTCTTGCCGTTGTCCGGCAGGCCCTGCGGCAGTAGACCGGCGATCAGGTCGAAGACCTGGTCGGAGGACGCCTTGGGATCGGCAGCGAACTGCTGGAGCAACGGGGTGGCTGCGAGGTTGGCGAGCTGGTCGATCCAGCCGGCCGTGCCTTCGATGTCACCCGAGGAAGCCTTGAACAGCGCATCGGCGTACGGACGGGCAATGGTGGCAAGTTCGGCCATGGCGTCCTCAGAGCTCGGTCTTCAGGCGGTCGAGCAGGTCGGCGTGGACGCCGGCGTTGACTTCCTTGCGGAGAATCTGCTCGGCACCCTTGACGGCCAGCGCAGCGACTTGCTCGCGCAGGACTTCACGGGCACGCATGGACTGCTGCTCGGCTTCGGCTTGTGCGGCGGCCACGATCTTGTTGGCCTCCACGGTCGCACGGCCCTTGGCCTCGTCGACGATCTGCTGGGCGCGGCGCTCCGCATCGGCCAGGAGATTGGTCGTCTGGTTGCGGGACTGCACCAGTTCCTGCTCGACGCGTTGGTTGGCCGAAGCGAGTTCCGCCTTGGCCTTCTCGGCGGCCGCTAGGCCCGCGGCGATCTTTTGTGCGCGTTCGTCCAGAGCCTTCGCGATGGGGGGCCACACGAATTTCATCGTGAACAGCACCAGCAGCAGGAAGACGATGGCCTGAACGAACAGGGTCGCGTTGATACTCACGGCAACACCTTTCTAGAGTGGCGTTGAACGAATTTACTTAGGCAGGTTGGCCAGAAGGGTCGCTGCGAACGGGTTGGCGAAAGCGAACAGCAGGGCAATGGCCACGCCGATCAGGAACGCCGCGTCGATCAGACCGGCCAAGATAAACATCTTGGTTTGCAGGTCGTTCATGAGTTCAGGCTGGCGTGCCGACGACTCGAGGAACTTGCCGCCCATCAACGCGATACCGATGGAAGCACCGATCGCGCCGAGACCAACGATCAAACCACAAGCCAGAGCGACGAGACCGAGAATGTTTTCCATGATGACTCCTTAGATTACAGATTGAAAGCGAAAAGAAAAAAGCAAAAACTAACGGGGAAGCACAAAGAACCAGGCCTAGTGGCCTTCATGAGCCTGGCCCAAATAAATGAGCGTCAACATCATGAAAATGAATGCCTGGAGCGTGATCACCAGAATGTGGAAGATCGCCCAGACGGTACCGGCAATGATGTGGCCGATCGGCAACATCACCCCCGAGAACGAAGCCGCCATCGCACCGCCCATGAGCGCGATCAGCATGAAAACGAGTTCGCCGGCATACATGTTGCCGAACAGTCGCATGCCGTGGGACACGGTCTTGGCGACGTATTCGATGACCTGCATGAGCAGGTTGATCGGCCACAGCACGGGGTGCGAACCGAAAGGCGCCGTGATCAGCTCAT
>Ga0308159_1004429_pt1 | contig 12872 bp, 12 predicted proteins | sample PhyCR1_FD_201040 | JGI IMG/M metagenome (GOLD analysis project Ga0308159, IMG submission 201040) | Phyllosphere microbial communities from UC Gill Tract Community Farm, Albany, California, United States - DLSLC.R1 | ecosystem: Host-associated > Plants > Phyllosphere > Unclassified | place: USA...
GTGGGCGACATCGGCATCTCGCGGTTGACCGGCACGTCGCGCCAGCCGATGAGGACCTGGCCCTCGGCCTTGATGGCGCGCTCCATCTCCTGCTCGCAGGCCAGGCGCGAGGCGTGCTCCTTGGGCAGGAAAATCATGCCCACGCCGTACTCGCCGGGCGGGGGCAGCGCGATGCCCTGCTTGGCCATTTCCTCGCGGTAGAGGTGATCGGGCACCTGGATCAGGATGCCGGCCCCGTCGCCCATGAGCTTGTCGGCGCCGACGGCCCCGCGGTGGTCGAGGTTCTCGAGGATCTTCAGCGCCTGGGTGACGATGGCGTGGCTCTTCTCGCCCTTAATGTGGGCCACGAACCCGACGCCGCAGGCGTCGTGTTCGTCGGCGGCGGAATACAGGCCGTGTTGTTGGAGGTGCTCGATCTCGGCAGCCGTCGTCATGGGTGCGCTCCTAGGGTTTTCGCGGGGGAAGCAGAGGATAGTCTGTTGCACAAACAATGCCAAACGCTTTAATCGGGGTCAGATTCCCAATCAACTAATGCCTAAGTACGTCATCCGTAATTGGGGACACATCAAATTCGATAGCAGCATCCCGCGAGCCAGCAATGCCCGGGAGCTTTTTGTCTAGCGGGTGGTCGACACGCCAGGCCGGCGCCCAGCCTTGGAGGGGGTAAGGCGCCTGGGCGTATCGCTTTGCATCTTGGCGACAAACGCTGGGTCGCCGGCGACCCAGCCCTTGAACACGGCGTCGGTCAGCAGTGCCTCGTCGGCGGCGCTGACCCCGGCGCGCACCAAGTCGGCATAGGCCGCCTCGCGGTCGAAGGGGGTATTTCCCAACGCCCAGTAGAGGGCATGTGGCGTGACGATGCGGTCGTGCCGCCGGCCCACGTAATGTGCGTGGCTCGACCAGGGGTGCTGCAGGGGCTCGGCCACCAGGCCGGAGCGCACCGGGTTGAGGTCGATGTAGGCCATGCAGGGCAGCAGGTAGCGCTCGGCCTGGACCAGGGTGGACCGGTAGCGCCCTTCCCAGAGCGTACCGCTGCGGCCATGTCGGTCGTTGAAGTGCCGCACGTAGGAGCGGCCCACCGCCTGCATCCACTGCGGCAGCGCATCGGCCGTCGCCGGTGTGGCCAGCAGGTGGAAGTGGTTGTCCACCAGAACGTAGGCGTGCAGTGCCACGCCGAAGCGCACCGCACCCTCCCCGACCAGCGCCAGGAAGCGCTCGCGGTCGGCCGCGTCGATGAAGATCGGCTGGCGGTTGTTGCCGCGCTGCACCACGTGGTGCGGTTGCTGCGCGATGGACAGGCGAGCGAGTCGGGCCATGCGCAGCCGTTTCAGGCCAGCTTGAAGCGCGTGGCCTCCAGGCTTTCGAGCCCGAACTCCGCCAGCAATGCGCGCAGCCGCTGGGCCGAGCTCGCCTTGCGCTGGCCGGTGTGCCGCGCCAGGATGAGCTCGTTCTTCATGCTGTGCTCCCAGCCCACCAGCTCCGTGACGGTGACCTGGTAGCCGCTGGCCTCCAGGTACAGGCAGCGCAGCACGTTGGTCAACTGACTGCCGATCTCGCGCGTGTGCAGCGGATGGCGCCACAGCTCGGCCAACGGTGTGCGGGACAGGGCGAGCGCCTTGGTCTGGCGCAGGCAGGCGGCCACCTCGGCCTGACAGCAGGGCACCAGCACCATGGCGCGCGCCTGCTTGGCCAGGCCGAAGGCGATGGCGTCGTCGGTGGCCGTGTCGCAGGCATGCAGGGCCGTGACGACGTCGATGCGGGCCGGCAACTCGCTCGACTGCGCGGATTCGGCCACGGAGAGCGGCAGGAAGCGCATGCGCTCGAAGCCCAGGCGTGCCGCCAGTTCGCGCGAGCGCTCGACCAGCTCGGCACGCGTCTCGATGCCGTAGATGACGCCGTCGCCGCGCGACTTGAAGAACAGGTCGTAGAGGATGAAGCCGAGGTAGGACTTGCCGGCGCCGTGGTCGGCCAGCGTGGCGTGGGCGCCTTCGTCGGGCAGCTCGAGCAGCAGCGTCTCGATGAACTGGTACAGGTGGTGGACCTGCTTGAGCTTGCGCCGCGAGTCCTGGTTGAGCTTGCCCTCACGGGTGAGGATGTGCAGCTCCTTGAGCAGTTCGACGGACTGGCCGGGGCGCAGCTCCTGCGCCAGTGCTGCGTCGGCCGGGGTGGATTTGGAGGCTCGGCTCATGGGGATCCATTCTTGGCAGGATGCGGGCCCACGTCGAGGGCGCGCCAGCCGTCGGCACCCAGCGCCTCCAGCCTGTCGATGTTGCGTTCGAAGATGTCGGCCGCTTCGGGAAAAGCCTCGACCGCTCGGGCCACGCTGTCTTCGCGCAGCAGGTGCAGCGTGGGGTATGGCGAGCGGTTGGTGGCGTTGCCGATGTCGTCGACCTCGGTGCCTGCGAACTGGAACTCCGGGTGGAAGCTCGCGAGTTGCAGCACGCCTTCGTGCCCGGCGCGGCGCAGGCGCTTCTCGGCCCGGCTGACCCAGTCGTTGAAGTCGAGGAAATCGTGCAGCGCGCCGGGAACGACCAGCAGCGTGGTGTCGCGCTCGGCCGGGTCGGTGTCGACCAGCGCCTGGGCTTCGGCCAGCAGGCGCGCCATCAGCGCGTCGAGGTCGTCGCCGTCGAACACCGCATGGTGGACCTGACCCTTGACGTGCACCGCCTTGGCGAACGGGCACAGGTTCAAGCCGATGACGGCGCGCTCCAGCCAGCGAAGCGTGTCGGCCACCGCCAGGTCGGGATCGATGGCGGCTGCCTTCATCCCGGCTCCCTCCTCGCCGAGGCGAGCGCCGTGCCCACGGCGATGCCGGCGAGCGAGCAGGCCAGCGTGCAGGCCCAGGTCCATTGCCACCCACCGGCGCGGTGCGCCACCCAGGCCACCACCGGCGGCGCGACGAACTGGCCCAGCGAAGAAGCCTGCTGCATCAGGCCCACCGTGGTCGACACCGTCGATGACGTGGGCGCCACGCGCACCGCCAGCATGAAGAGCGTGGCCGGCACCATGCCGCCGCACAGCGAGAAGAGACAAATGGCGACATAGCGCGGCAGCAGCGACAGCGCACCTGCGGGCGCCCCGTTCCAGCCGGCGAAGGCCGCCACGGCCGCAACGCCCATCGCCGCGAAGCCGAGCCGAAGCAGGTGGACCGGGGCCCAGCCGCGCTGCAGCAGGCGCCCACCGACCACGTTGCCCACCATGTTGAGGGCCGCCGCCAGGGCGGTGAGCCCGGCCGTTGCGCTGGCGCCAAGGCCCGCCGCCACGCAGATGGTGGGCAGGAAGCCGATCACGGCAATCCACTGCGCGGCGTACAGCCCGAAAGCCGCCGCTGCGCCCCAGGCGCGCGGCGTGCGCACGGTGAGCGCCAGGCGTTGCGACCAGGGTTGCGCACTGCCGGCGCCCGCCAGCGCCTGGCGCGGGTCGGGCGCAACCGCGCGCCACAGTCCGAACGCGGCCACGGCGGACGCCGCCGCCAGGGCCTGCCACCACAGTGCCCAGCCGCCGCGCGCGATGACCGTCGGCCCCAGCAGCAGCGCCAGCGCCACGCCGACCGGCATGTAGGCGCCCCACAGCCCCATCGCGGCCTTGTCGGCGCCGGCGGGCGCGAGGCGGCGGATCAGCCCCGGCCCGGGCATCACGGCCAGCAGGAAGCCCAGGCCTTCGACCGCGCGCCATGCCAGCAGCCACGCCACAGGCGCGGCGAGGTGGTCCGCCAGGCTGCCGGCGGCGCTGGCGGCACTGAGCAGCAGCAGCCCGGCCAGCATGCTGCGGCGCAGGCCGATGGAATCGGCCGCCAGGCCCGCGACCATGCCCAGCAGCATGCCCGCCACCTGAACCAGCGACAGCAGAAAGCCTGCTTCGAGCAGGCTGACCTGCAGCTGCGCCTGCAGCGCCGGCACCGCGGGAGGCAGCTTGCCGACGTGCAGCGAGGCCGCGACGCCGGCGGCCACGACGACCAGCGCCGCGGGCGGAACGCGCGTGCCGCTGCTCATTGGGGCACCTTCGGCTTCGCCTGCGGTGCGAGCCCCCTTCGGAGCGGCCGTGCGGGGGCTCATGCCACCCACCGGGCGCCGGTCAGGCGCTCGTGCTCGCGCATGGCGAAGCGGTCGGTCATGCCCGCGATGTAGTCGGCCACGGCGCGCGGGCGGTCGGCCCGCATGGCGTAGGACTCGGGCATCGCCGCCGCGTCGTCGACGTAGGCGCCGAAAAGGTCGCGCACCGCCTGCTGGGCCTGCCGGGTCGTCTGCGTCACCTGCGGATGGCGGTAGAGCTTGCTGAAGAGAAATCGCTTGAGTGCCGTGGACTGCGCGTGCATGGCGGTGCTGAACAGCACCAGCGGCGGTGCGGCCCGCACGGCCTGCGCGTCGGCAGGCGCATGCTCGAGAAGTGCGGCACGGGTGGCGTCGATCACGTCGTACACCTGTGCGCTCAGCATGCGGCGGATGGTCTCGTAGAGCAGCCGCCGCCCGGCCAGGCCGGGGTGTTCCGCGGCCGCCTCGCAGCGGTAGCGCTCGACGAGTTCGACCTCCGCCAGGTCCTCGATGCGCAGCAGGCCGGAGCGCACGCCATCGTCGATGTCGTGCGCGTTGTAGGCGATCTGGTCGGCGAGGTTGCACAGCTGCGCTTCCAGGCTCGGCTGGCGGCCGTGCAGGAAGCGGTGGGCCACGCCGCCGGGCTCCTGCGCCTCGAGGCGCTGCGCGTTGGCGCGCGAACAATGCTTGAGGATGCCTTCGCGTGTCTCGAAGCACAGGTTCAGGCCGTCGAACTGCGGGTAGCGATGCTCCAGCGAATCGACGACGCGCAGGCTCTGCAGGTTGTGCTCGAAGCCGCCATGCGGCGCCATGCAGTCGTTCAGTGCGTCCTGCCCGGCGTGGCCGAAGGGGGTGTGGCCCAGGTCGTGCGCCAGCGCGATCGCCTCGACCAGGTCCTCGTTCAGGCCCAGCGGCCGCGCGATCGAGCGGGCGAGCTGCGCCACTTCGAGCGAGTGCGTGAGCCGCGTGCGAAAGAGGTCGCCCTCGTGGTTGAGAAAGACCTGGGTCTTGTAGACCAGGCGCCGGAAGGCCGTGGAGTGGACGATGCGGTCGCGGTCGCGCTGGAAGTCGTCGCGCGTGGGAGCGGCGGGCTCGGGGTGGCGGCGCCCGCGCGAGCGCGCCGGCTGGCTGGCCCAGGGCGGCGGCGAACCGGTGTCGATGAAGGGCGCGGGATTGGACATCGAATCAGGCCGGAGCACCCGGCCCGGTTGCGCGAACCGCTATGGCTTGCTCGGCAGCGACGCGTTCAGGCACAGCATTCGGCCAGCACCTGGCGCACGAGGGCATCGGGCGCGGGTCGCATCACGGCCGAGCCGGGTCTGTCGATGACGACGAAGCGGATCTCGCCGGCCTCCGACTTCTTGTCGAGCCGCATGAGCGACAGGTAGCGCTCCGCGCCCAGGTCCGGGGCGCGCACCGGCAGGCCCGCGCGCTCGATCAGCGCCGTGAGCCGGCGCACGAAGGCGGCGTCGACACCGCCGAGCTTCTCCGACAGGTGTGCCGCCATGACCATGCCGCATCCCACGGCCTCGCCGTGCAGCCACTCGCCATAGCCCAGGCCGGATTCGATCGCGTGGCCGAAGGTGTGGCCGAAGTTGAGAATGGCGCGCAGGCCCGATTCGCGCTCGTCCTGCCCCACGACCGCGGCCTTGATCTCGCAGCTGCGCCGCACCGCATGGGCCAGCGCCGAGGCATCACGCGCCACCAGGGCGTCGATGTTCGCCTCGATCCAGTCGAGGAAGGCCATGTCCGCGATGGGCCCGTACTTGATGATCTCGGCCAGCCCGGCGGCGATCTCGCGCTGCGGCAGCGTCTGCAGCGTGTCGAGGTCGCACAGCACCACCCGCGGCTGGTAGAACGCGCCGACCATGTTCTTGCCGCGCGGGTGGTTGATCGCCGTCTTGCCGCCCACCGACGAGTCCACCTGGGCCAGCAGCGTCGTGGGCAGTTGGACGAAGGGAACGCCGCGCATGTAGCAGGCCGCGGCAAAGCCGGTCACGTCGCCCACCACGCCGCCGCCCAGGGCGAAGAGCACCGTCTTCCGGTCGGCGCCGTGGCCCAGCAGCGCGTCGAAGATCAGGTTGAGGGTCTCCCAGTTCTTGTGGGCCTCGCCGTCGGGCAATTCCAGCACCCGCACGGATCGGAAGCGCTCGCCAAGGGCGCCACGCACAGCCTGCGCGTACAGCGGCGCGACCGTCGTGTTGGTCACGACGAGTGCCGTGGCGGAAGCCGGCAGATCGGCGTAGCTCGCAGGGTCCGCGAGCAGGCCGGGGCCGATCACGATCGAATAGCTGCGCTCGCCCAGGTCGATGCCGACGCGCTCGGCCGCAGCGATGGAGACGGAAGACATGTCGGGAAGTGTAGTGGCGGGCGCATCGACCCACGGGGGCACGGGCCAAGGCAGCGCGCGCCAGCGGCGGCGGCTTCAGCCGGGTGCGGCCGGCGATGCGGGCACCACGCTCAAGCCCGAGCCCTCGAGCGCGGCCACGATGGCCTGCACCAGCGCTCCCACGGACGGCTTGCCGGTCTCGACGATGCGGTGGGCCGTCTCCCGGTAGAGCGGGTCCCGCGCAGCGTGCAGTTCGCGCAGCCGCCCGAGCGGATCGGCCACCTGCAGCAGCGGCCGCTTGACGTCGTGCCGCAGGCGCCGGTACAAGTCCTCGGGCGCGGATTGCAGGTAGATCACGTGGAAGTGGGCACGCAGGCTGTCACGGTTGGCCGGACGCAGCACCGCACCGCCGCCCGTGGCCACCACCCCAGCGGCACCACGGCCGAGTTCGGCGATCACCTGCGCCTCGAGGTCGCGGAAGCGCGCTTCGCCTTCACGCTCGAAGAATTCACGGATCGAGCAGCCGATGCGCTGCTCGATGACCAGGTCGCTGTCGACGAAGGGAACGTCGAGCCGCTGCGCCAGCCGACGGCCGACAGCGGACTTGCCCGAACCGGGCAGACCCACCAGAGCGAGCGCCGTCACACGTGCGGAGCCACGCGGCGCGCTCAGCGCGCCGCGTTGCGGTCGGTGATCATCTTCGGCGTGATAAAGACGAGCATTTCGGTCTTGTTGGCAACGCGCTCGCGATTGCGGAACAGTGCGCCAATGATGGGCGCCTCACCCAGCACCGGAATCCGCGATTCGTCGTTGGTTTCGGTGAGTTCGAAGATACCACCGATCACCACCGTGCCGCCGTTCTCGACCAGCACCTCGGTCTGAACATGCTTGGTGTTGATGGCCGGACCGGCCGTCGTGTTCACGCCGCGGGCATCCTTGCTCACGTCCAGCGTGAGGATGATGTTGCCTTCGGGCGTGATCTGCGGCGTGACTTCGAGCTTCAGCACCGCCTTGCGGAAGGAGATCGAGGTCGCGCCGCTGGAGGTGGCCTGCTGGTAGGGGATTTCCTCGCCCTGCTCGATCAGCGCCTTGGTCTGGTCGGCGGTGATGACGCGCGGGCTCGAGATCAGCTTGCCCTTGCCGTCGGCTTCGAGCGCCGAGATCTCGAGGTTCAGCATGCGCGAGAAGCTCGAGTTGAACAGCGCCAGCGTGAAGGCGCCCGCGGCATTGCCCGTGCCGCCCGCATCACCGGCCGGCAGATTGATGATGTTGCTCAGCGTCGGCGTCGCGAAGTTGATCGTGGGACTCGTCGTGGTCGACGTGGTCACGCCGTTGGTCGTGGTCGACGTCGTGCCACCACCGGTCACCGTCGGGAAGGTGCCGAGGGCGTTGCGCCGGTTGATCGCGCCGCCGCCCAGGCGTGCGCCCAGCGATTTGCCGAAGGTGTCGGAGGCTTCGACAATCCGCGCCTCGATCATCACCTGGCGCACCGGAACGTCCAGCTTCTGGATCAGTTCGGCCACCTGGGCGAGCTTGGAGGGGATGTCCGAGACGAACAGCTGGTTGGTGCGCGACTCGGCAATCACGCTACCGCGCGCACTGAGGATGCGGGTGGTCGTGCCCGAGCCGCCGCCGCCCCCGCTCCCCTGGCCGGTCCCGGTCAAGCCCTGCGCGATCGCGATCGCCTTGGTGTAGTTCAACTGGAAGGACTGCGTTCGCAGGGGCTCGAGGTTCTCGATCGCCGCACGGGCCTCGAACTCCATCTTCTCCTTGGCGTTGATCTCGTCCTTGGGCGCAATCCACAGCACCGTGCCGTTCTTGCGCATGCCCAGGTTCTTGGCCTGCATGATGATGTCGAGCGCCTGGTCCCAGGGCACGTCCTTCAGGCGCAGCGTCAGCGAACCCGTGACCGAATCGGAGGTCACGATGTTGAAGTTCGTGAAATCGGCGATGACCTGCAGCAGCGAGCGGATCTCGATGTTCTGGAAGTTGAGCGACAGCTTCTCGCCGTTGTAGCCCACGCCCTGGGTCAGCTTGGTCGGGTCGACCTTGCGCGGACGCACCTCGACGACGAACTGGTTGTCGCTCTGGTAGGCGCTGTGTTCCCAATCGCCACGCGGCTCGATGGTCATGCGGACGCGGTCGCCGACCTGCTGCGTGTTGATGAACTGCACCGGGGTGTTGAAGTCCGCCACGTCGAGGCGGCGGCGCAGCCCTTCGGACAGCGTCGACTTGGTGAATTCGACCACCAGGTTGCGGCCTTGCGGACGCACGTCGACGCCGACCTGGTTGTTCGGCAGGTCCACGATCACGCGCCCCGTGTTGTCGGGGCCCAGGCGGAAATCGATGTCCTTGAGCGGCAAGGCGTCGCGGTTGCGCGTCTCGGCGAAGGCCGACTGCGCCGAGGCGACCAGGGCGGCGCCCGGCACCGGCTCCAGCACGACCAGCAGCGACTTGCCCTGGATCTCCGCGCGGTAGGCCGCCGCCTGCTTCAGGTTGAGCACGAGGCGCGTGCGCTCACCGGCCTGCACCACGTTGACCGAGCGCAGGTTGCCCTGGTTCATGTCGAGCGCGGAGCGGCCGATCGCATTGGTCACGCCGGAGAAATCGAGCGCGATGCGCGCCGGGTTCTGGACCACGAAGCCCGCAGGAAGCGCCGCCAGCGGTTGCGCGAGGTCGATGCGCACCACCTCGGCGCCCGACTGCATCGAGCTGGTGACCGACTCGATCGCGTTCTGCGCCTGGGCCACGACCGCGGAACCGAGAGCCACGACGCAGAGCGCTGCCGCCCGCAACCAGTTGACAGCGCGCATATTCTTCTTCACTTGGGAATTCATTTCGACCTCTCTTGCAGTTGCAGCGTGGCCGTACGCTCGATCCATTCGCCGGCAGCGTCCTGCACGATTTCACGCAAGCCGAGTTCCGTTTCGTCGATGTGGGTGACCCGCCCATAGTTCAGGCCCAGGTGGTTTCCGACGCGCACCTGATAGAGCAGCTTGTCCACACTGACCAGCGCCACGCGCTGCCCGTTCCGATTCAGGCTGCCGACCATGGCCATCGAGTCGAGCGGGAACGCCTCGAGTGCCTCCTTGCGCCGCGACAGTTCGGGGGCGATCAGATCGGAGTTGCCCGGCTGGCTCGAGTCGCGCCGCAGGGCCTGCGTCAGCTTGACGCTGTTGAAGGGCTCGACCGCGGCGCCTTCCGTGTAGGGTTGCGGGGTGAACTTCGTCGGCTCGGAAATCGGCGTCACGCGCGGCTTGACCTGGGCGCGCTGCTCGCGCATCCAGGTGCGCAGGTCGTCCTGGTCCGAGCCGAAACAGCCGCCGAGGGTCAAGGTCGCGAGGACCCACAAGGGAAAGTACCGGACCTTCATTTCTTGATCGCCTGAGCAGCCGCCCTCTTCTGCGCGGCCTGTTCCTCGGGGTCCAGATACCGGTAGGTGCGCGCGGTGGCATCCATCGTCAGCCCACCGCCCTCCTTCTGTGGCTCGATCGACAGGTTGTTGAGCGTCACGATGCGCGAGAGGTTGGCAACGTCGGCCACGAAGGCCCCCATGTCGTGGTAGCGCCCGGCAACCTTCACGGCGATGGGCAGTTCGGCGTAATAGTCGCGCACCACCACCTGACCCGGCCGGAAGAGCTCGAACTGCAGGCTGCGCCCCAGGCCGGCCTGGTTGATGTCCGACAGCAGGGCATCCATCTCCGCCTTGCTGGGCAACTGCTTCTCGAGCAAGGTCACGTACTGCTGCACCTGCTCGCGCTGCTTCTTCAGAAGGTCGAGGTTCACCGCCTGCGCCACCTTCGTCTGGTAGTCGGCACGCAGCGCCGTTTCCTTGCCGCGTTCGGCGTCGAGCTCGTCGTTGACGCTGCTCAGCCAGACGAACCACAGCGCAACCACGACCAGCGCCGCCACGGCGGCGCACAGCACGTAGCGCGGGACGGGTGGCCAACTCGCCGGATCGTTGGTGTTCAGCCCACGGAACTGGTTGGCCGTGCGCTGGAGCGCCGCGGCGATGTCCACGTTCGAGGAAGTGCGTCGCGTGGCCATGCTCAACCCTTCGTGCCCGCCTGGGCTGCGGCACCGGCTGCGGCGGGCTTCTTGTCGTCGGTCGGCCGCTTCACGCCGACGCGCACCGTGAAGTTCGCCACGCGGCGCTGGTCGCGCTGCGAGAGCGACACCGTGGCGGCGGTGATTTCCACCAGTTCCGGCTTGACCAGCCAGGGACTGCTGTTGCCGAGGTTGCGCAGCAGTTCGGACACGCGCTCGTTGGACTGCGCCATGCCCTGCAGGGTGACGATGCGGTTGTCCTGCTTCATGCTGGTCAGGTAAACGCCGTCGGGCAACTGGCGCACCAGTTCGTTGAGCAGATGCACGGGCAGATTGCGGTCGCCCTGGAGGTCTTCGACCGCCTGCTGGCGCGCGCCCAGGGCGGTGATTTCGGCCTGGAGCGTGGCGATTTCTTTGATCTCGTCGTCGAGCTTCTTGATCTCGGACTGCAGAAGGCCGTTCTTCGACTGCTGCTCGGTGATCTGGGTCTGCAGCCACACGTAGCCTGCGCCAGCGAGCAAGCCGCCGACCAGCGCCGCAGCACCGAGGGACGCGTAGAAGTTCTCGCGCCGGCGCTTGCGCGCCGCCTCGCGGTGCGGCAGCAGGTTGATGAGGATCACTGCAGGAACCTCCGCATGGCCAGGCCGCAGGACGTGAGGTAAGACGCCGCCTCGCGACGCACCTTTTTCTCTCGCACGCCGGCGCCGAACTCCATGCCTTCGAAAGGATTGACCAGCGAACAGGCGAAGGAGGTCTGGCGCGTGACGGCGCTGGTCAGCCCCGGCAGGGAAGCCGAGCCGCCCGCCAGGAGGACGTAGTCCACCCGGTTGTGCGGCGTGCTGGTGAAGAAGAACTGCAGCGCGCGCGCGATTTCCTGCGCGATGCTGGCCACGAAAGGCTTCAGCACGCCTGCGGCGTAGTCCGCCGGCAGTTCGCCGCTGCGCTTCTTCGTTTCAGCCTCCTCGGCCGAAAAACCATACTGGCGGACGATGAGCTGGGTCAACTGCGCCCCGCCGAAGGCCTGGTCGCGGTCGTAGAGCACTTCCTGGTTGCGCAGCACCTGCATGCTGGTGGTGAAAGCGCCCACTTCGAACAGCGCCACCACGGCGTCCAGGCCCTGGCCCGGCAATTGCTCGATCAGGCGGGATGTCGCCAGGCGCGAGGCGAACGATTCGACATCGAGGATCGAAGCCTTGAGCCCGGCCGCTTCGGCCAGCCCCTGCCGGTCCTGTACCTTCTCCTTGCGGGACGCGGCAATGAGCACCTCGACGTCGTCCGACGAGCCCGCGCTGGGGCCGACGACACAGAAGTCCAGGCTCACTTCGTCGAGAGAGAAGGGGATGTACTGGTTGGCTTCCGACTCGACCTGGAGCTCGAGCTCCTGCTCGCTCATGCCGCCGGGCAGGATGATCTTCTTGGTGATCACCGCCGACGGCGGCAACGCCAGGGCGGCATTCTTGGTGCGCGTGCCGCTCTTGCGGACCACCCGCCGCACGGCCTCGGCCACCTCGTCGAATTTCTCGACATTGCCATCGGTGATCCAGCCACGCTCCAGCGGCTCGATCGCGCAGCGCTCGAGCACGAGCTTGCCACCCGCGTCGCGTGCCAACTCGACCAGCTTGACGCTGGAGGAACTGACGTCGAGACCCAGCAGGGGCGCCGGCTGGCGACGAAACAAGGAACCCAAGGCAACCAAGAGCTATCCCGCCTGTTTGTAACGAATGGCAAAAATTGCGTGTGGTTGCATGCTATCAGCAGCGCACGCGCAAAACCAAGCTCTGTGGGACGGCGGCGACGGCGATCGTTGTCAAAAGCTGACGGCTGCCCGCGCCGAATGCCACTTTGGTCACAATTTGAATCCATTGGTGCTCAGGCGTTGCGAGGGACAGTTTCGAGGAGGCCCCTTTTTATAATGGCAGGTCACTCCCCGCTCCCCCCATGCCCGACACATCGCGCGCCTCCGGGCCTGCAAAGACCCCACCTCCGCCGAAGCGCGCGACCCTGCTCACCTGGATCCTGCGCTTCTTCGCCTGGACGACCGGGATTCTGCTGGCAGGCCTGGCGTCGGCCCTGATCGTGGTGGCCGTGGCGCTGGCGGTGGCCTACCCGAACCTCCCCGACGTTTCCGACCTGGCCGATTACCGGCCCAAGCTGCCCCTTCGGGTGTTCACGTCCGATGGCGTGCTGATGGGCGAGTTCGGTGAAGAGCGCCGCAACCTCACCCCCATCTCGACCATCCCCAAGGTGATGAAGGATGCCGTGCTGGCCGCGGAAGACGCGCGCTTCTACACGCACGGCGGCGTCGACTACAAGGGCGTGGTCCGCGCCGGCCTGGCCAACCTCAACCGCATCAAGAGCCAGGGCGCGTCGACCATCTCGATGCAGGTGGCGCGCAACGTCTACCTGAGCTCCGAGAAGACCCTCACCCGCAAGATCTACGAGATCCTTCTGACCTTCAAGCTCGA